>Ga0111539_10001188_pt1 | contig 34610 bp, 34 predicted proteins | sample RhiMethybrSRZTD1_FD_79667 | JGI IMG/M metagenome (GOLD analysis project Ga0111539, IMG submission 79667) | Populus rhizosphere microbial communities from Tennessee, USA - Rhizosphere MetaG P. TD hybrid SRZTD1 (version 2) (version 2) | ecosystem: Host-associated > Plants > Roots > Rhizosphere >...
GGCGTCGCCTTCTTGTTGCCCATCTCGCCGAGCGCGTCCACTGCACGCTCGCTGACCCACCAGTCCGTGTCCTTGGTGGCCTCGATCAGGTACGCGAGGGCGCGCTCGTCCTTGGTCTGGTTCAGGATCTCGATCGCGGTGCGGCGCACCTCGTCGTCCTTGTCCGAGACGAGCTCGAGCGCGGCGGTGATGACTTGCGGCCCGCCGATCTTGCCGAGCGCGTCCGCCGCGCGGCTGCGCACCCACCAGTCGGTGTCGCGGATGGCCTTCAACAGGTACTTCACCGAGCTCTCGTCGCCGACGACGTTCAGCACCTCGACCGCCGCGCGGCGCGCGTCCTCGGCCTCGTCCTTGAGGACTTCGATCAGGTGGCGGACGGTGTCGGGATGCTTGCTGCGGCAGAGGAGCTCGATCGCGGGGTTGCGCACGTCGAGCTCGGCGTCGCGCAGGAGCGGTGCGACGAGGGCCGGGTCGACCTGTCCCTTGCCGTTCGCGATCGCACGCAGCGCCGCCGCCCGTACGAGCTTGTTCGGGTCCTTGAGAGTCCGCTGCAGCGCGGTGTGCACCTTGGGCGAGTCGAAGCGGGCGAGCAGGGCGATGATGTGGGTGCGGGCGATCGTGTCCTTGCCGTCGACGCGCGAGACGAGCTCGTCCACGGAGTCGGCGTCGACGAGGTCGCCCGCGATCTTGAACAGCGCAGCCTTCTCGTTCGGGTCCTGCTGGTAGGCGGCGTTCAGGAGCTCGCGCAGGCCGAAGCGGGTCTTATGTGCGCCGATGACGTCGAGCACCGCCGGCTTCGACACCGCCGGGTTCTGCAGGAGGTCGAGCAGCAGGTTCGGGGAGTAGTTGCGCGAGCTCGCGAGCGCCCACGCTACGCCGGCAACCGCGCGGGGATTCTCCTCGGCGAGCGCCTTGGCGAAGATCGGGAAAGTCTTGTTGTCGATGAGCGGCGTCAAGGCCTCGACGAATGCGACCGTCTCGCGCTTGTCGGAGGTCGAGAGTGCGTCCACGATGGGCGTGATCGCGTTCGGCCCCATGGACCTGAGTTTTTCGAGCGCCGCCTTCGCCTTCGGGCTGCCCGGGTCGCCGCTCTCCCGGACCTCGGCAATCAGGCGATCTGCCCGGTAGCCACCAAAAATTGCCATCCGACCCCGGCTGTTCTTTTGGGAGGAAACCCGACTATTGCTGAACGATCAGTATGCCATAGGCCCCCTGTCAGCCCGATCCTCCCGACGGCTTCCGCTACAATGCCGCCCCCAAGCGATTTTGAGTCCATGTCCACGAGCCCCCTGGACCGTCTGGCGAGCGCGCTCGGGCGCTATGTCGAACCGAATGTCGGCATGTCGCTCGCGGACGCCGGCGCAGTCGAGTCGGTGACTGCAGGCCCGCAGGGCCCGGTTGCGCGGATCGTCCTCGGATTCCCGGTGGGCGGCTATGCCGCAACGCTCCAGGCGGCGCTCGACGCTCATCTTGCCGCCGAAGGCGTCGATGCGCGGCCGGCGTACGAGGTCACCTCCCGAATAGCCGCTTTCGTCGCCGACCCGCGTCAGCGCGCGCTGCCCCAGGTCGCGAATGTCATCGCGGTTGCCTCGGGCAAGGGCGGGGTCGGCAAGTCGACCGTCGCTGCAAACCTCGCGCTCGCGCTCGCGACGCTCGGCGCGCGCACCGGCATCCTGGACGCGGACGTCTATGGTCCGAGTATGCCCCGGATGATGGGCTTGCAGGGCGAGCGTCCGACCACGACGGACGGCAAGACGCTCGATCCGCCGCGCGGCCACGGGTTGCCCGTGATGTCGATCGGGTTCCTGGTCGACGCCGACCAGCCGATGGCCTGGCGCGGGCCGATGGCGACGCAGGCGCTTACGCAGATGCTCGCAGATACGCGCTGGGGCGAGCTCGACTACCTCGTCGTCGACATGCCGCCCGGCACCGGCGACATCCAGCTCACGCTGACGCAGCGCGTGCCGGTCTCGGGCGCCGTCATCGTCACGACGCCCCAGGAGATAGCGCTCCTCGACGCGCGCAAGGGCCTGCAGATGTTCCGCAAGGTCGGAGTCCCGGTGCTCGGGATCGTCGAGAACATGGGATTGCACCGCTGTCCCGCTTGCGGCCACGAGTCGCACATCTTCGACGCTGGGGGCGGCCGCGCGCTGGCGGAGCGATACGGGACGACGCTGCTCGGCGAGCTGCCGCTCGACGGGAAGATTCGCGAACAGGCGGACTCCGGCCGGCCGACGGTGGTCGCGGATCCCGCTTCACCCGCGGCGCAGTCGTTCCTCGCGATCGCGCGGCGAGCGGCGGGCGCGCTCGCTGCGGGGCGAATCAGCGGCGCAGTCAAGATGCCGACCATCCGGATCGAGGGCGAGTGATGGCGATCAAGTCGGACACGTGGATCCGCCGCATGGCGGGCCAGGGGATGATCGAGCCGTTCGAGGCGGGACAGGTGCGGGCGGCGAACGGCGAAAAGATCGTCTCCTATGGCACCTCGAGCTACGGCTACGACGTTCGCTGCGCGCGCGAGTTCAAGATCTTCACGAACATCAACTCGACGATCATCGATCCGAAGCACTTCGACCCGAAGAACTTCGTGGACTTCGATGGCGATGTCTGCATCATTCCGCCGAACTCCTTCGCGCTGGCGCGCACCGTCGAATATTTCCGCATCCCGCGGAATGTCATGGTGGTGTGCCTCGGCAAGAGCACTTACGCGCGCTGCGGCATCATCGTGAACGTGACGCCGCTCGAGCCGGAGTGGGAAGGCCACGTGACGCTCGAATTCTCGAACACGACGCCGCTGCCTGCGCGCATCTACGCGAACGAGGGCGTCGCCCAGTTCCTCTTCTTCGAGTCGGACGAGGTCTGCGAGACCTCGTACAAGGACCGCGGCGGGAAGTACCAGGGCCAGAAGGGCGTCACGCTGCCGAAGACGTAGTAGGGGACAGTCCCCTTTGGGCTTCCTGGCGTCGATGGTGGCGGAGCTAAAGGTGACCTTTTGCTCCGCTAACTGCCGCCCTCGATGCGGCGGATGTAAGTCTGAAAACCCTTCTTGCCGTTCGTGAGCTGCTCCGCCTGCACGGCGGCGAAGCCGTACTTCGGCGCGTGCCAGGTGATCGTCTCCCGGTCCGAGCCGTCGCGAGCGCTCCGGTAGACGACGGTCTCGACATCGCCGATCGCGGTCTTGAGCGTCTCGCTCCGCAGGAAGGTGTAGCGGTAGTACTTCACCTTGTCCTTCTCGATCATCGCGACGAGCCCCGGCTCGCGGCCCGTGCGCAGGCGCGCCAGCACGAATGCCTGCATCGAAGCGGCATCCTGCAGGCCCGCGACAGTCTCGATTTCGACGTGCCGGTTCTCGGCGATGCCGCGCACGCGGTTCGCGGCCCAATCGAACTGCAATGAGACGTCGCGGTCGGTATCGCGCGTGCCATCGTCGAAGAGGTAGCTGCCGGGCCGTGGACCATCCGCGAGGAGCTCGAATTCCGAGCGCTGGCGCAGCGTTCCGCTCGCGATGATGCGATACAGGCCAGACGCGTTCGTCGTCGATTCAATGGCCCAGCCGCTGCCGTCGCGCGACAGCGCCGTGCGGCTGCTGCCGACCGAGAGCCGGCCGTACTTCACGTCGTACTCCACGACGAACGGCGCGAGCACCTCATCCGCTGTGGCGGCTGCCGGCCCCAATGCGGCCATGATCACCATCGTGCCCACTAACCAGGCCTTCATCCGTTCTCCTCGACGATTGCGGGCTGGCGCGGCCGCCCGTCGAAGAGCGCCACCCCGTCCCGGAATCCCAGCCGCCCATCGGCGAACCAGCCGACGGCCTGCGGATAAATAATGTGCTCGAGCCGCTGAACGCGCGCTGAAAGCGCACTTTCGGCCTCGCCGGGCCGCACGGCGAGCCTACCCTGGATGACTGCGGGGCCCGCGTCGAGTTCCTCGACCACGAAGTGCACCGTACATCCATGATCCTTCTCGCCGGCTTCCAGCACGCGGCGGTGGGTGTGCAGGCCGCGATGCGCAGGAAGCAAGGAAGGGTGGATATTGAGCAGCCGCCCCAGCCAGCGGCGGACGAACGTGCCGTCGAGGATCCGCATGTAGCCCGCGAGCGCGACGAGCTCGGCGCCGCTTTTCTCGATCGCTTCTGAAAGGAGCCGGCAGTGGCCGGCGCGGCCCATCTCGCGCGGCTCGATGACGGTCGCCGGCAGTCCGAGGCCGCGCGCAGAGGCGAGGCCGGGTGCGTCGCTGCGGTCGCTGACGACGGCGGCGATCCGGCCGTCGATGCGCCCGTCGCGGGTCGCCTGCTCGAGCGCGAGCATGTTGCTCCCGCGACCCGATATCAGCACGGCGAAGGGGAGGGACATCAGCCGATCTGTACGCCTGAGCCGGCCACCACCTCGCCGATGACCGTCGCGCGCTCGCCATCGGCTCGCAGGAGCTCGAGCGCCGCCACGGCATCCGCCTGCGCGACCAGCGCGACCATGCCGACTCCGCAGTTAAACGTGCGATGCATCTCCGCGTCGCCGATGCGGCCGCTTTCCTGGATCCAGTCCCAGACGGGATCACGCTGCCAGGTGCGCGGCTCGAGCCGCACGCCGAGCCCATCAGGCAGCACGCGCGGTATGTTGTCGGTAAGCCCGCCGCCCGTGATGTGCGCGAAGCCGTGCACGTCGAGGGCGGCCGCGAGCCGCAGGAGCGGCTTCACGTAGATGTGCGTCGGCGTCATGAGGATGTCGACGAGTCGCGCGCCGCCAATGCGCGTGGACGCGTCGGCGCCTGTCTCCGCCAGCAGGCGGCGGATCAGGGAGTAGCCGTTCGAGTGCGGGCCCGACGAGGCGAGCCCGATCACGGCGTCGCCCGCGCGCGTACGCGTGCCGTCGATGATGCGGTCACGCTCCACCACGCCGACGCAGAATCCGGCGAGGTCGTAGTCGCCTTCCGGGTACATGCCCGGCATTTCGGCGGTCTCGCCGCCGACGAGCGCGCAACCCGCGAGCGTGCAGCCCTCGGCGATGCCGGCGATCACGCGCTCGGCGACGTCCACCGAGAGCCGGCCGGTCGCGTAATAGTCGAGGAAAAAGAGGGGCTCCGCGCCCTGCACGACGACGTCGTTCGCGCACATCGCGACGAGATCCTGTCCTACGCCGTCGTGCAGGCCGGTGTCGATCGCGAGCCGGAGCTTGGTGCCGACGCCGTCGGTGCCCGCGACCAGCACCGGTCGCTTCCAGCGGCCCGGGGGAATCTCGATCATCGCGCCGAATCCGCCGATGCCCGCGAGGACTTCGGGACGCTGCGTGCGCGCGACGCGCGGCTTGATGCGTTCGACGAGCTCTTCGCCGGCATCGATGTCGACGCCGGCATCCCGGTATGTCAGCGAGGGGCGTTCAGTCATCGCGGAGAATCGGGCCTGGTTCGACGGGCCCGTCCGGCGGGCGGTGTACTATTGTAGCGTGAGCGCGCGCCCCAACCCTCTCCCGGCTGCACGACTGGCGGTCCTGCTCGCGGTGCTGACCCTGGCCATGTTCTGGCCGCCTGCGCACGCCGAGTCGTTCGGCGACCTCTATTCCGTCAGCGTCCCGTACGCTGGCGACAACGATGCCGCGTTCCGTGAGGCGATGCGCGACGTGCTCGTGCGCGTGACGGGCCGCCGCGATGCGCCTGACCTCGAGAATCTCGCGCCGCTCGTGGCGCAGGCCTCGCGCTACGTCACGAGCTTCCGACGCGCACCCGGCAACCAGCTCGCCGTGACCTTCGACGGCGCGGCGATCGAGAATGTCATCGACGCCTCGGGACTTGCGTCCCTTGGCAATGACCGGCCGGTCACGCTCGTCTGGCTCGCGCTCGACAGGGGCGGCGGCCGCCGCGCCATGGTTTCGTCGAGCGACACCAGCGCCGAGAAGTCGGCAGTCGACGCGATTGCAGCGCGGCGCGGGCTCCCGGTCGTGTGGCCGGATGCCGGCGACGATCTCGTGCGCGCGACGCAGCAGGTGTGGTCCGGCAACCACGACGCGCTCCAGGACGCCGCGCGCCGCTATGGCGCGGACGCCGTGCTCGTCGGCCGCGCGCGCCTCACGGCCGCGAATACCTACGAGGTGGACTGGCAGTTCTCGTCCGCGGGCGCGAATGGCAGCGTCACCGGCGGCCTCGAAGCCGGCCCGGACCTCGCGGCCGAGCGGTACGCAAGCGTTTACGCATCGCGCGGTGCCGCGCAGCGTACCGAGCAGATCGTGACGGTAACGGGCATCGCTTCGCTCGAGGCTTACGCCTCCGCGATGCGGACGCTCTCGAAGCTCGCGCCGGTGCGGGGCGTTGCCGTCGACGAGGTGACGCCCGACGCGGTCTCCTTCCGGGTCAACGTGCGCGGCGACCCGGAGGCGCTCAGCCAGGCGATCCAGCGCGACGGCCGCCTACAGGCCGTGGACGCCGGGCGCCTGATCTACGCGCTGTCTCCATGAAGCTGGCGACCGTTCCGAACATCATCTGCTTGCTTCGGATGGCGCTCACGGTGCCGATCGTGGTGCTGCTGGCGGAGGGCCGCTTCGGCCAGACGCTCGCGCTGTTCGCGGTCGCCGCCGCCTCGGATGTGCTCGACGGGTATCTTGCCAAGACCTTCGGCTGGACCTCTGAGGTCGGCAAGGTGCTTGACCCGCTGGCGGACAAGCTGCTGCTCGTCAGCGTCTTCATCACGCTCGCCGCAATCGGCCTCGTGCCGGTGTGGCTCGCCTTCGTCGCGGTGCTGCGCGACGTCGTCATCGGTGTCGGCGCAGGCATATATAAGTGGCTTTTCGGCCCGCTCGAAGGGCGGCCGACCATTCCTTCGAAGCTGAATACGCTCGTGCAACTCGCGTTCGTGATTGCGGTCGTCTGGCAAGCGGCGTTCCAGGACCTTCCGGGCTGGCTCATCCAAGGCCTCGGCGCGCTCGTGCTGGTGACGACGACCGTGAGCGGGATCGACTACGTGCTCACTTACATCCGCAAGGCGGTCGCGGTCAGTCGCGCACGTCGCAGAACGGCCTAGCAACGTGGCGGAGCATGCCATGCGTCAACTGCCGCTCGGCGTCCAGCTCGGCGTTTCGCTGCGCTTCGACACCTTTGCGCCAGCGGCGAACGAGGAAGCCATCGAAGCGCTGCGGCGGCTGGCCGACGGCGCCTCGCGCCCGGCAGTGTGGGTCTACGGTCCCGCCGGATCCGGCAGGAGCCATCTGTTGCAGGCCGCTTGCGCCGCCGCGAGTTTTGCCGGGTACGCCACCGCCTACCTCCCCATTGCGCAACTGTACGGCGATGGCCCAGGCCTCCTCGACGGCTTCGATTGTCTCGACCTCGTGGCGCTCGACGACATCGAAGCGGTCGCCGGCATGGCCGGCTGGGAATCCGCGATCTTCACGCTGTTCAACGGCCTCGCCGAGCATCGGGGGCGACTTGCGATTGCCGCCGCGGGGCCACCCGCTTCCACGGTGATCCGGCTGCCGGACCTGGCTTCGCGGCTCGCGGGGTCCGAGGTCCACCGCCTCGAGCCGCTCGCGGAGCGGGAGCAACCCGCAGCGCTCCGGCGCCGCGCAGAGCGGCGCGGCCTCGAGCTCCCGGACGAAACGCTCGGGTTCCTCACGAAGCGCGCGCCGCGCGACTTCGCGACGCTCTGCCGGATGCTCGATGAGCTCGACGCGGAGTCGCTCGCCGCGCAACGGCGCCTGACGGTGCCTTTCGTGCGCGACTGGCTTGCGCGCAGCGAGGGTTGATCAGGCGGGCGGCGCGGCGCGCAGCGACGCGACGATTGCGGCGAATGCCGCGAGGATCAACCCGAGCGTCACGCCCGCCAGCGGTCGCGCTGGCGGATTCACCAGGACTTCAGTGATGGCGATTGCGAGCGCGGGCGTGAGCGCCATCGGCGCCGCCCGCAGCGCAATCCGAGAGCGGCGCGCGAGGCCCGGTAGCGGCAGCAGGAGCGGCAGGAATGCGATCGCCGACGAGAGTCGGCCGATTCCCGCATCCGCGAACAGCCAGGCGGCGACGGAGGCTGCGAGCAGCAGCCAGGCGAGTAGCACGATCCGGTGAGCGACGCTTGCGCGGTCGCTCATTCGCCCGCTGCAAGCTTGAGCGCGATGCAGGCAACGCGCGCGCCGAGCGACTGAGCGAGTGTGCGCTCGCCGTCGGTGAGCGCGCGTCGCTCGCCCTGCGGGATCACGCGGCTCGCGCCGTACGGCGTGCCGCCGCCTGTCGTGGTGGACAGCGCAGGCTCCGTGAAGGGGAGGCCGACGATCAGCATGCCGTGGTGCAGGAGCGGCAGCAGCATGCCGAGCGGCGTCGTCTCCTGGCCGCCGTGCGGCGTCGATCCGGAGGTGAAGGCGCCGACCGGCTTGCCGGCCAGCACGCCGGTGAGCCAGAGGCTCGAGGTGCCATCGAAGAAAGCCATCAGCGGCGCCGCCATGTTGCCGAAGCGCACCGGGCTCCCGAGGACGAGCCCTGCGCATTCACGCAGGTCATCGTGCGTTGCATACGTCGCGCCTTCCTGGGGCGCGGGCGGTGCGGCGGCCTGCGCGAGCGGCGGAACGGTTCGCATGCGCGCGCGGCAGCCCGCGACGCCATCCACGCCCCGCGCCACCTGGCGCGCGAGCTCCGCGGTCGCGCCGTGGCGGCTGTAGTAAAGAACGAGGATATCCGGCATGGCGGCTTGCCTTCGACGCGGGGTGCCCACAGACTGCCCGCGGTGAATTCTAGGGCAAGGCACGAAGCCGCGCGGCGGATCCGCGTGCGCGGCCGCGTCCAGGGCGTCTGGTTCCGGGCGAGCACCGCAGAGCGTGCCGCCGCACTCGGCCTCACGGGCCGCGCCGAGAACTGCGCGGACGGCACGGTGCTGGTACACGCGGCCGGCAGTGCCGCGGCGCTCGCCGAGCTGGTGGAGTGGCTGCACCGCGGTCCGCCGATGGCGCGCGTCGAGGCGGTGGAGGTGGAGGAGATCGAGCCCGCCTCGCGCGACTGGCCCGCGGCCTTCGTCGATCGCTAGCGCGATCTGAAGGGGACGCGCCCCTTCATATTGGCAGAGGGGTGCGTCCCATTCACGAATATGAAGGGGCGCGTCCCCTTCAGATCAGCGTCGCCAGCGCGACGACAACCGGCTCAGAACGAGGTCGGGGTACTCACGGCGCCCGACGCTGCCGTTGTAGCGGCCGAGCGCCCGGCGGTAGTCGCCGCGCTCGCGCTCGAGGTAGTAGGCGAGGATGCTGGTGCCCATCCGGATGTTGAGCTCGACGTCGATCAGGTCCTTCTTCGTGAGGCCGAGCTCCGTGGGCCAGAACGGCATTACCTGCATGAGCCCGACCGCGCCGGCATAAGACACGGCGAACGGGTCGAACGCGCTCTCGACGTCGATCACGGCGAGCACGAGCTGCGGCCGGTCGCGCAGCATGTTGTGCTTGCTCGACTCGCACTGCACGGCGTGCAGGATTCGCTCCGCCGCCTTGCCGACGTCGTCCCCGAGCCGCAGGTCGGGTGGTTGCGCGCGCAGTCGCGTCTCGACGCGCGGCTTCATGAGCGTGTACCACACGACGTCGTCGTACTTGTCGGCGAAACAGGGCGGGGACCTGATCGCGGCGGCGATGACGTCCTTGAGGCCGGGATCCTGCTGGCGGTCGGCGCGCGCGGCGGATGCGACGGAGAGCGCTGCGAGCGCGGTGGCGGCGAGCAGCGAGGCGCGCATTCCCCCCATCATGAGTTCCTTAACCGGCTGCGAGGCGCGCGCGCACGAAACCGACCGCCTGGGCCGCGGGGAATTCCTCGCTGGTCTCTGCCGAGCGACTGCGGTACTCGAGATTGCCGGCGCCGAGGCCGCGCTCGGACACGACCACGCGATGGGGGATGCCGAAAAGCTCCGCGTCCGCGAACTTCACGCCGGGCCGGGCATCGCGATCGTCGAGCAGCACTTCGACGCCGCCGTCCGACAGCTCACGGTAAAGGCGCTCCGCCGCATCGCGGACCGGCGTCGACTTCTCCCAATTGAGCCCCACGACGACCACCTGGAACGGTGCGAGCGGCGCCGGCCATACGATGCCACGCTCGTCGTGGTTCTGCTCGATCGCGGCGGCGACGATGCGCGTGACGCCGATGCCGTAGCAGCCCATGAACATCTGGATGTCCCGGCCCTGTACGTCCTGCACCGTAGCGCGCATCGACTCGCTGTACTTCTGCCCGAGCTGGAATATGTGACCGACTTCGATGCCGCGCGCGATCGAGAGGCGCCCGGGCCCCGCCGGGCTCGGATCGCCATCGACGACGTTGCGCATGTCCGCGACGACGGGCTCGGGCAGGTCGCGGCCCCAGTTGACGCCGGCGAGGTGGGCGTCCGCCTTGTTCGCGCCGCAGACGAAGTCCGCGACCGCGGCTGCGGCGTGGTCGGCGATCACTGGAAGCTTCAGGCCGACAGGCCCCAGGAAGCCCGGCTCGCTGCCGAATGCGGCGGCGATGCGCGCGGCATCGGCCATCCGCAGCGGTTTCGCGACTGCCGGTTGCTTGCTGGCTTTCAGCGCATTCAGCTCGTGGTCGCCGCGCAGCAGCAGAGCGACCAGCCCGCCGTCGGCGCCCTCGACGACGAGCGTCTTGAGCAGTCGCGAGGCGGGGAGCGATAGGAGTTTCGCGACGTTGGCGATCGTGCGCGCGCCGGGCGTCGGAACTTCGCGCAATTTCTCCTTCGGCAGCTCGCGGGGCTCACGCGGCGGCAACGCCTCGGCGAGCTCGAGGTTGGCCGCGTAACTGTCGCCGTCCGAAAACACGATCGCGTCCTCGCCGGAGTCGGCGAGGACGTGGAATTCCTGCGAGGCGCTCCCGCCGATCGCGCCCGAGTCGGCATGCACCGCACGAAAACGCAGGCCCAGCCGCGTGAAGATGGCGCTGTAGGCGTCGTACATCTTGCGGTAGCCGTCGGCTAGCGAGGCTTCGTCGACGTGAAAGCTGTAGGCGTCCTTCATCACGAACTCGCGCGCACGCATCACGCCGAAGCGCGGGCGGATCTCGTCGCGGAACTTCGTCTGGATCTGGTAGAGGTTGACCGGCAGCTGCCGGTAGCTCTTGAGCTCGCGGCGTGCGAGGTCGGTGACGACCTCCTCATGCGTCGGTCCCAGCACCATGTCGCGATCGTGCCGGTCCTTGAAGCGCAGCAGCTCCGGCCCGAACTTGTCCCAGCGCCCCGACTCCATCCAGAGTTCGGCAGGCTGCGCCACGGGCATCACGATCTCGAGCGCGCCGGCGCGGTCCATTTCCTCGCGGATCACGCGCTCGACCTTGCGCAGGACGCGCAGGCCCATCGGTAGCCAGCTGTACAGGCCGCCGGCGAGGCGCCGGATGAGGCCCGCCCGCAGCATGAGCCGGTGGCTCACGATCTCGGCGTCAGCCGGTACCTCCTTGAGGCTCTGGATCGGATATTCGGACAGGCGCATCTGGAACCCTTGATCGCGACCGGGGGCGGCGCGTGTCGCCGGTCCCAAAGCACGGTATCTTAGGCACTGCCCCCGGGCCTTGCCACGGCAGCCGCATGAAAGTCGAATTCAACGAAATCCGCATGCGCCGCGGGATCTTCCTGCTGCCGAACCTGCTGACGACCTGCTGCCTGTTCGGCGGCTTTTACGCGATCGTCGCGTCGATCGACGGCAACTTCGAGCGGGCGACGCTCGCGATCTTCGCCGCGATGATCTTCGACGGGCTCGACGGTCGCGTGGCGCGGCTCATGGGCACCGAGACCGCCTTCGGCAAGGAGTTCGACAGCCTCGCCGACGCGGTCGCCTTCGGCCTCGCGCCCGCCGTCGTCTGCTACCAGTGGGGCGTCGAGCGCATCGCGGAGTACGGGTCGGCCTGGGGCCGCTTCGGCTGGATCGCCTGCTTCTTCTACGCGGCGGCCACGGCGATGCGGCTCGCGCGCTTCAACGCGCGCTCGGCCACCCAGGACAAGCGCTACTTCGAGGGCCTGCCGAGCCCGTCGGGTGCCGCGATCGTCGCGGCCTTCGTCGCGCTCGCACACGACTACGACATCACGGGATTGCCGGGGCTCATCCTCGCGTTCGTCATCACGCTGCTTTCGGCGACGCTGATGGTGAGCAAGTTCCCGTACCGCAGCTTCAAGGACCGAGCCGCGGGCGAGCGCGTGCGCTACTCGAAGCTCCTGCTCGTGCCACTCGCCATCGCACTGATCGCGATCAACCCGCCCGTGGTGCTCTTCACGATGTTCGCCGCCTATGCGCTCTCCGGCCCTGTCGGCTGGAGCTGGCTCAAGCTGAGGCGGCGCCCGCGCGACGGCACGTCCGCGTCTGAGGGCAGCTGAGGCCATGCAGGCGCGCCAGCTCGCGATCCTCGAGGCCATGGGCGTCGACGCCTACGTGCGCCGCTCGCGTGCGCCGACGTCGACGCCGGCCGTGGTCCCGCCCCAGCCGGAATCGTCGGACTGGAATTCGCTCGCCGCGACCGTCCGCGATTGCAGGCTCTGCGGGCTGTGCGAGACGCGAACGCAGACCGTGTTCGGCGTCGGCAACCGCGCGGCGCGGCTCATGGTGATCGGCGAGGCGCCGGGCGCCGAGGAGGACCGCCAGGGCGAACCCTTCGTCGGGCGCGCCGGCCAGCTGCTCAATTCGATGCTGCGTGCCGCCGGGTTCGAGCGGGGAGAGGTTTTCATCGCCAACGTGCTGAAGTGCCGCCCGCCGCACAACCGCGACCCGAGCGATGAGGAGATGGAGCGTTGCCTTCCGTACCTGCGACGGCAGATCGAGCTGGTCGCACCGGCGGCGATCCTCTGCGTCGGGCGCATCGCGGCGCAGCGGCTCCTCGGCACCGACACGCCGATCGGGCGGCTGCGCGGCCGCGTGCATCGACTCGACGGCCGGCCCGTGGTCGTGACGTACCACCCGGCCTACCTCCTGCGCTCGCCCGGCGAGAAGCGCAAGTCATGGGACGACCTCAAGCTCGCGCTTGGAGTATTGGCGCATGGCGACAGCGCGTGAGGACTTCCCGACGCCGAGCTGGCACCTGCGGCCGATGGCGCAGGCGGACCTGGCGCGCGTCGCGGCGCTCGAGCGTGAGTCCTACGTGTTTCCCTGGAACGACCAGATCTTCGCCGACTGCCTGCGTGTTGGATATCACTGCGTTGTCGTCGAAATGGCCGAAGGCGTAACGGGCTACGGCGTTCTGTCGATGGGAGCGGGCGAGGCGCATGTCCTCAACCTCTGCATTGCGGAGGGACGCCGCCGCCGTGGTGTGGGCCGGGCGCTATTGCTGGCGCTCCTCGCGCACGCACGCGATCGCGGCGTGCGCGATGCCTTCCTCGAGGTGCGCCGCACGAACCGCGCGGCGATCGCGCTCTACCATGACCTCGGTTTCGAGTGCGTCGGCACGCGGCGCGGCTACTACCAGGCCCAGGACGGCCGCGAGGATGCGCTCGTCTACCGGCTCGAACTCGGCACCCTCCCGGGCTGATTCCGCTACAATCGCGCGCCCCGCGCGATGCCGAAATGACGCTCAACGACGAAATCGCCCGCCGACGCAGCTTTGCGATCATCTCGCACCCGGACGCCGGCAAGACGACGCTGACGGAGAAGCTGCTGCTGTTCGGCGGCGCCATCCAGATGGCAGGCACGGTGAAGGGCCGCAAGGCCGCGCGCCATGCGACCTCGGACTGGATGCGGCTCGAGCAGCAGCGCGGCATCTCGGTCACCTCCTCGGTGATGCAGTTCCCGTACCGCGGGCGCATCGTCAACCTCCTCGACACGCCGGGCCACGAGGACTTCTCGGAGGACACCTACCGCACGCTGACGGCCGTCGACTCGGCACTGATGGTCATCGACTGCGCGAAAGGCGTCGAGGCACGCACGATCAAGCTGATGGAGGTGTGCCGCCTGCGCGACACGCCGATCATGACTTTCATCAACAAGCTGGACCGCGACGGGAGGGCGCCGGTCGAGTTGCTCGACGAGATCGAGCGTGTGCTCGGCATCGCCTGCGCCCCGGTGACCTGGCCGATCGGCATGGGGCGCGAGCTGTCCGGCATCTACCACCTTGGCGAGGACCGCATCTACGCGTATGCGGGCGACCGCAGTGGCCGTGTGGGCACGAACCGCGCGATCGACGGGCTCGCGAGCGGGACAGCAACAGAGTTCCTCGGCGAGCACGCGGAGGCCTTCCGCGAGGAAGTCGAGCTGATCCGCGGAGCGATGCCGGCTTTCGACCCGGCCGCCTACCTCGCCGGACGCCAGACGCCCGTGCATTTCGGTTCTGCGATCTCGAACTTCGGCGTCGAGGAGCTGCTCGGCTCCTTCGTCGACCACGCGCCGCCGCCGCGGCCGCGGCAGACGACCGTGCGCGAGGTCGCGCCCGGAGAGGCAGCTCTCACGGGCTTCGTTTTCAAGATCCAGGCGAACATGGACCCGGGCCACCGCGACCGCATCGCATTCCTCAGGATCTGCTCCGGCGCCTACCGGCGCGGAATGCGCCTGCATCATGTGCGGCTCGGCAAGGAGGTGCGCGTCGCGGACGCGCTCACTTTCATGGCCGCCGATCGCCAGCAGGCCGACGAGGCCTGGGCCGGCGACATCATTGGCCTGCACAACCACGGCACGATCAACATCGGCGACACCTTCACCGAGGGCGAGCCGATCATGTTCACGGGAATCCCGAACTTCGCGCCCGAGCTCTTCCGGCGCGCGGTGCTCAAGGACCCGCTGCGCATGAAGGCGCTGCAGAAGGGCCTCGACCAGCTCTGCGAGGAAGGCGCGACGCAGCTGTTCCGGCCGCTGCGCAACAACGACCTGATACTCGGAGCCGTAGGGCCGCTGCAGTTCGACGTGGTCGCCTTCCGGCTCGCCGACGAGTACGGCGTCACCTGCGCCTTCGAGCCGGTTAACGTCGTCACCGCGCGCTGGATCGACGGCGCGGACCAGGCGAAGGTCGAGCAGTTCCGCGAGCGGGCGCACGAGCACCTTGCCCTCGACCACGCGGGCGAGCTCGTCTACCTCGCGCCGACACGAATCAACCTCGGCCTCACGATCGAACGCTGGCCGGATCTCGCCTTCCGCGAGACGCGCGAGCACCTGGCGGTGGCGGCGTGAAGCGCGCCCTGCTGCGCAGGCCCGTGATCGGCTGGGCGCTCTACGACTGGGCGAACTCCTCGTTCGCGACGACGGTGATGGCGGGCTTCTTCCCGGTGTTCTTCAAGCAGTACTGGAGCGTCGGCACGGAGGCGGCGGTCAGCACGTTCCGTCTGGGACTGCTGAACGGCGCCGGCAGCCTCGTCGTCGCGCTCTCCGCGCCGCTCCTCGGCGCAATGGCCGACCGCGGCGGCGTGCGCCTGAAGCTCCTCGCCCTGTTCACGCTGATCGGCTCGGCTGCGACCGCGGGTCTCTATGCGGTCGAGCAGGGCGACTGGATCGGCGCGGCAATCGTCTATTCGCTCGCCGGCGTCGGCTTCTGGGGCGGCATCATCTTCAACGATTCGCTGCTGGTCGACGTCGCGGCGCCGCCCGAGTACGACGTCGTGTCCGCCTTCGGCTACGCGCTCGGCTACGTCGGCGGCGGGCTGCTGCTGCTCCTCAACGTCGCCATGGTCACGGCCCCGGCGAGCTTCGGGCTCGCAAGTGCCTCGGATGCGGTGCGCCTCTCGTTTCCGATGGTGGGTGTCTGGTGGGCGCTCTTCATGATCCCGTGCCTGCTCTGGGTGCATGAGCAGCGGCCGGCGCGGCCTCTCGCGCCCGGCGCGGCCGCGCGGGCAGGCTGGCGCGAGTTGCGCAGCACGGTCGCCGAGATCCGCAAGTACCGGCCGCTCGTGTGGTTCCTGCTCGCGTACTGGCTGTACATCGACGGCGTGAACACCGTGATCAAGATGGCGGTGGATTTCGGCCTGTCACTCGGCTTTCCGCAGCAAAGCCTGATCGCGGCTCTGCTCATCACGCAGTTCGTCGGCTTTCCCGCAGCGCTCGCCTTCGGCTGGCTCGGCAACCGCATCGGCGCGCGAAACGGGATCTTCGTCGCCATCGTGGTGTACGCAGTCGCGACCGTCGCGGCTTACTGGATGCGCGAGGTTGCGCATTTCTACGCGCTCGCCGTGGTCATCGGGCTCGTCCAGGGCGGCATCCAGTCCTTGTCGCGATCCTATTACGCAATGCTGGTGCCGGAAGGGAAACAAGGCGAGTTCTTCGGCTTCTACAACATGATGGGCAAGTTTGCGGCCGTGCTCGGCCCCACAATGGTCGGCATCACGGCGCTCGTCACGCACAACACGCGCGCCGGCATGCTCTCGATCATCGTTCTGTTCGTCGGCGGAGCGGTCCTGCTGGCGCGCGTGAAGCCGACGCCGGCAGCGAAGCAGGATTGACGGACGCCGAGGCGCCGATGCAGAACGTTGCCAGACCGCGGCTCGCCCTGCTGGACGCAGCACAGCGGCAAGGCGTTCACGAGGCCTCGCTGACGATCCTTGCCAAGTCCGGCCTGCGCGTTGACTCGCCGCGCGCACGGGACGTCTGTGAAAAGCGAGGCGCCCGGGTCGCGGGTGATCGCGTGTATTTCCACCGTGACCTCGTGGACGCGGCGATCGAATCCGCGCCCCCTACGATCGATATCTTCGATCGGCGGGGAAAACCGGCGTTCCGCCTCGGGGACGGGGAAACGCGGTTCGGCGCGGGTGTCACGAATCTCTGGTTCCAGGACCCGCTCACCGACGAGCTCACGCCATTCAGCCGTGCCGACATGGGGCGCTGCGTCCGGCTTTGCCAGGCACTGCCCAACTACGACGTGATCTCGACGCTCGGCGTGATCCGCGACCTGCCTCCGTCGGTCGCCGACCTCCATGCCGTGCTGGAAATGGTCGCGAATTCGACGAAGCCGCTCGTCATCCTGATATCGGACGAAAGCCTCTTTCCGAAGGCACTCGAGCTGCTCGACGCAGTGCGCGGCGACCTCGGCGAGAAGCCTTTCGTGATTCCGTATCTCAATCCCGTCACGCCGCTCGTGGTCAACGAGGGCACGTCGGACAAGCTCCTCGACTCTGCTGCCCGATCGATACCCGTGATCTACTCGAACTACGGGATGTCGGGCATGACGACGCCGCTGCCGTGCGCGGGAGCGCTCGCGCTCCTCAATGCGGAGCTCCTGGGCGGTCTCGTCCTCTCGCAGCTCGCGAGACGGGGCGCTCCCATCATCCTCGGGAGCCTGCCGATGTATTTCGACATGAAGACGATGATCGACTTCTACGATCCCCAGACCCACCTCATCAATCTCGCCTGCGCCGAGATGATGGCCGAGTACGGCGTTCCGCATGCCGGCACTTCGGGAAGCGGCGACGGCTGGGGTCCGGATCTTTTGGCAGCAGGAGCTTCCTGGGTGAACCAGGTCACGAGCGTGATGGGACAGGTCGGGCTCGCGCCGTTCGTGGGGAGCGTGCTGAACTCCAAGGCCTACTCCCCGGCCATGACCGTGTACGGCAACGAGGTCATCGGCGCCGCCCGACTCTTCGCGCGGGGTTTTGCGGTCGATCCGGCGTCGCTCGGCGCCGAGGAGGCGATCGCGGCGCTCGCGCAGGACGGACACTTCCTCACGTCGCCGTCGACGCTCGCGAGCTACAAGAGCGCGTACTACCCGAGCATCTTTCCCCGGATCGGCCTCGAGAAATGGGTGGAGCTCGGCAGGCCCGAGGCGAATGCGCTGGTGCGCGAGCGCGCGCGGGAACTGCTTGAGCAGGCACCCGCGCCGGGAGACCGCGACGAGATCCTGGCGAAGGGGCGCGCTCTGATCCCGGACTAGCCAGCTCCGGGCGCGCAGGTTTGGGCGACGCGCGAGCTTTCCCCACGAGGAGCAAATGAGGGCCGTGCTAGTGTAGGCAGCCATGCCGCGCCTGCACGTCCGCGCCCCGCGCGGGTTGTCGATCGAGCTCGATGACGGCCGGCGCTTTGCGCTGCATCCGATCTGGCTGCGAGAACGCTGTCGCGATCCGCGCAGCATGGACCCGCGCACTGGCCAGCGGCTGCACGATCCCTCGGACCTCGACCTCGACCTCGCGGTGACGTCGGTCAGCGAGCCGGAGTCCGGCCGCTATCGCGTGCGCTTCAGCGATGGGCACGAGTCGGAATTCACGAGCCGCGAACTGCTCGAAGAGGCGGCGCTGGCACCGGCCGATCACGACATCCCCGCGCCGCGCCTGTGGACCGCGACGACGGGCGACGTCCGTCGCTTCGGGTGGAGCGCCCAGCCGGACGACCGGCTGCTGCGCGAGTGGCTCGGCGAGTTCTTCAAGACCGGTTTCATCGTGTTCAGCGGCGTCCCGACCGAGCCCCGATCGGTCTTCCGCGTCGGCAATGTCTTCGGCTTCACCCGGGAAACGAACTTCGGCCCGCTGTTCGACGTGCGCTCGACCGCGTCGGCCAGTGACCTTGCGTACACGTCGCTGCCGCTCGATCCGCACACCGATAATCCGTACCGCGACCCGGTGCCCGGCGTGCAGCTGCTGCACTGCCTCGCCAACGAGACCACGGGCGGGCTCTCGACGCTGGTCGACGGCTTCGCGGCGGCGCGGGCGCTCGAGGCGCGCGATCCCGATGCCTTTGATTTGCTGTCGCGCACGCCGGTGAGATTCCGCTACCAGGACGAAGTGACCGAGCTCGTCGCGAGCGCGGTCCCCATCGAGCTCGATGTGGCCGGCGGCCTGGTCGCGATCCACTTCAGCCCGCGCCTGGATTTCGTGCCCTTGCAGCCGCCCGACGAGCTCGAAACCTACTACCGGGCGCGCCGCGCGTTCGACCATCTGCTGCGCTCGCCCGAATTCGAAATCCGCTTCCTGCTGGCGCCGGGCGAGCTTCTCATGATGGACAACCGCAGGCTGCTTCATGGGCGCACCGGATTCGACCCCGCCGAGGGCCTGCGCCACCTGCAGGGTTGCTACATCGACATCGATGGCCCGCGCAGCCTCTACCGGGTCGTGCGCCGCCGGCTTGCCGCGAAGTCGGTGCCATGAAGAAGATCGTCAGCTTCCGCCGGATGGAGGACGGGACGCGGGAGGATTACCTCCTGCTCGACCGGTCCGAGCGCGAATATGCGGCCGGCCTGCCGGATCGCGTGCTCCGCGCGCTCCGCCAGCTCGGCACCGCGCTCGATGCCTATCCTGTCTCGCGGCTCGAGCATTCATTGCAAGTGGCGACGCGCGCGGAGGCCGCCGGTGCCGACGAGGAACTCGTGCTCGGAGCGCTGCTGCACGACATTGGCGACGAGCTCGCGCCGTACAACCATGCCGAGGTTGCGGCCGGGATCATCAGGCCCTACGTCCGGCCCGAAGTGACCTGGATTGTCGAGCAGCATGGTCTCTTCCAGACCTACTACTACGTCCACCATCTCGGCGGCGACAGGCTCATGCGCGACCGGCTGAAAGACCATGCTTGGTACGGCGCCTGCGTCGCCTTCTGCGAGTGGGACCAGGCCTCGTTCGATCCCGATTACCCGACGCGTCCGCTCGAGCATTTCGAGCCGCTGCTCCGGCACATCCTCTCGCGCGAGGCGCACGATCCGCGCTACGTCGGCGTCATGGCCTGAAGCGCGCGACCAGGTTGCGCAGCAGCCTCAGATCCTCGGCCGCAGGGTGCGGCAGGTAGCGCAACCGCAGGTACGTCTCCGTGATTGCAAGCGCGGGGAGGGAGAGGTCGGGCCGCAGCCTGCGCACGCGCTTCGCGAAGTCGCGCGGCGCCTCCCCGGTCCCTGTTTCGATGCCTTTCCGGGCGAGACTCCGGATGAAACGCCGGTAGGCCGCCACCACCGGGTCCGCGCGCCGGGGCCGGAACTCGTAGGCCAGCCACAGCGCGAGCAAAGTGACGGCGAGCGCGAGGCCGGTTGCGAGCGCGGTCGCGAATGCGGCCCAGCCCGGCTCCTTGAACCCGAGCCCGGAGAGAATCTCGTCCTGCGTCGCGCGGTCGAACCGCACGACCCAGTCGTTCCATTCGGCGTTCAGGTTGTCCCAAAGCATTCGCGCCTGCCAGGCGAACTCCGAATCGGACATCAGGCCACGCTCGAGGAGCTCCGACCCGGCCACCGATGCCTCGATGCCGCGCTCGATGCGGTCAGGCGCGACGGCCGCGGTGGGGTCGACGCGCGACCAGCCGCGGCCTGGCAGCCACACTTCGGACCAGGCGTGCGCGTGCGACTGGCGCACGATCAGGTAGCCGCCGACGGGATTCCAGTCGCCGCCCTGGTAGCCGCCGACGACGCGGGCGGGGATCCCGGCCGCACGCATGAGCGTCGTGAATGCCGAGGCGAAGTGACCGCAGAATCCGCGACGCGTATTGAACAGGAAGTCATCCACGGAGTCGCGCGCGAGCCCGGGCGGGCTCAGCGTGTAGTAGAACGCCTGTCTGCGGAACAGGTCGAGCACGGCCTGGATGTATTCCGCGTCGCTTCGGGCGGAGGCGCGCAGGATCCCTGCGAGTTCGAGCGTGCGCGGGTTGCGGCCAGGCGGCAGCCGCAGATTGAGGTTGCGCAGGCCCGCCGTGATTTGCTCCCCGGCGCGGTATCGCGGAAAGGACCGGGCCTCGTAGCGCAGCACCGCATTGACCGGTTTTGCGGCCCTCAAGGAAAAGTCCCAGGACTGCCGGGCGATTCCGGGCGTCCAACGATCCACCATGTCGAGCGCGAAAAGCATGTGCTGACCGGTGGGCTCGAGCGTGACGGTGTAGTCGATCGGCGTGTCCAGGCGCGTCGTCGGCTCGCGGTAGAAGGCCTGCACGTCGCCGCGCGACCAGGTATATCCGTCGAACTGCGAGAACACGAGCCCGCGCCAGTAGCGATCGCGGCGCAGCGGGAGCGCGCCTTCGAACCGTACGCGGAAAGCGACGACGTCGTTCAGCGTCAGGTCCGAGATGTCTCCGGGCGACATCTCCTCCGTCAAGCCGGTCACCGCGCGCTCGCTCGAAGGCGCGCCCCAGAATCCACCGGCAAGGCGCGGGAAAAACGAAAACAGGATGAGCGCGATCGGCGCGCCCTTGAGCAGCATTGCGCCCGTCGTTCGGAACGGCCGCAGCGGAGGACCGTCGTCGCCGCGCCGCGAGACGACGAGGAGCGCCGCAGCGAGGAGCCAGACCGTCGGCAGCACCCAGGCCGCCGTCCGCACATCCTGCGCGTACAGGAACGAGGCGAGGCAGAGGAACCATCCGATGAATATCAGGACAGTCTGGTCGCGGGCGTTTCGCGCCTCCAGAAGCTTCAGCGCGGACATGAGCGCCAGCAGCGCCGTGCCGCCGTCGAGGCCCGTGATCGTCGAATAGCTGAGGAACACGCCAGCGGTGACGGTGCCCGCGATCATTCCGCGCAGGAGCGGCGGCGGCAGGCGCCAGCCGCGCAGCTCCGCGAGCAGCCGCCAGGCGCAGGCGGCGAGCACGAACCCGCTGACCCAGGGCTTCAGGCGAAGGAGATGCGGGCCGAGCGCGGCGACGAGGCCGCCCGTCGTCCAGGCGAGTCGGCGGAAGCCCGCGGCCTGCTCAGGCGACATCGGGTTCGGGCGCGTCAAAGCGCGCGAGCGCGCCGAGGCAACGCCGGCGCTGGGCGTCGCCGGGCTCGGGTGCGATGTCCTCGCCGGGCAGGCGCAGGCCGAAGGCGAGCCCGCGCGCGTGCGCGTCGAGGACCCATCGCGCCAGCACGGAAAGCCGCGCCTCGAGGTCCGATCCCGGAGCGTCGTCGAGGCTGAAGACCGGCGTCACCTCGGCTTCGCCGCTGAATTCCTTCACCAGCAGCTCGCCTGCACGGGCATAGGCCTTCCAGGCGATGTGCCGGGGAGGGTCGCCCGGGTGATAGTCCTTGAGTCCCGCAAAATCGTCCTCGCCGCGGCGTGCGGCGCCGCCGCCCGCGGCCCCGGGTTCCTGTGGCGGCGGCGGTGCGTCGCGCGCCGGCTGCGGATACACGAGGCAATGGGTACCGGGATGCAGCACGGCCCAGGCGCGGAACAGGCCATAGGGGAAGCGCGTCGCGATCTCGACGCGCTCCAGCACGATGCTGCCGCGCCGACGCGTCGGCACGCGCAGCGTGAAGGAAGACTCGCTGCCGGCGGCGACTGAAACCGTCGACTCCGGTGCGCCGGTCGCAACGGCCTCGAGGTCGCAGCGCGGCACGCGCCCGGGATTCGCGACGGCGATGTGAAACAGCGCCTCGTGTCCGGCGAACGGCGGGTCGGCGTCCATCGCGCGCGCGACGAGTGCCTCCAGGTTGCGGTGACAGGCGTGCATGGCGACGACGCCGAGCGCGCTGAGGAAAAAAGTCAATGCGAGCCCGAGGTTGTTGCCGTAGTTCAGCGAGCCGAGGAGCATCGCGAAAAGCATCAGGCCGAAAGCGCTGCCGAGGCTCGTCGGCAGGATGTAGATCCGCCCGCTTCTCAGGGTCACCGCAGCCTGGTCGGGGCCCTGGCGTCGCCGGATCCAGTCGTGTGCCCAAACGCGCAGCGCGCGCTTGACGGAATACGCGACGGAGTGGCGGGCTACCCTCAGGGGATCGGCACCGAACCGATGAGGGCCGCGGCGACCTCGTTGGGCGTCCTGCGGTCAGACGGGTCGCGCGGGCGGAGCCGATGGCCGACCACCGCCGGCAGCACTGCCTGCAGGTCCTCCGGCAGCACGCCCGCGTGGCCGTGCAGGAAGGCCCAGGCCTGCGCCGAGCGCAGCAAGGAGATCACGGCGCGCGGCGAGAGACCCGCCTGGTGCCGGTTTCCGTCGCGCGAGGAGCGCGCGAGCGCCTGCACGTAGTCGAGCAGCGCATCGCTCGCGTGGATTTCGACGACGCGCCGCTGCAGCGCCGGGATCGAGGCGGGATCGAGCACCGCCGGCAGGTCGGCCAGCAGGTCGCGCCGGTCGCGGCCGCGCAGGAGCTGGCGTTCATGGCCCGGCGCCGGGTAGCCGAGCTCGATGCGCATCAGGAAGCGGTCGATCTGCGACTCCGGCAGCGGGAAAGTCCCGACCTGGAACGACGGGTTCTGCGTCGCCACGATGAAGAAGGGCTCCGGCAGCGGGTGCGACTCGCCGTCGATCGTGACCTGCCGCTCTTCCATCGCTTCGAGCAGCGCGCTCTGCGCCTTCGGCGTCGCGCGGTTGACCTCGTCCGCCATCACGAGCTGCGCGAACACCGGCCCGCGATGGAACTTGAAGCGGCCGCTCGCGCGGTCGTAGACGGAGATGCCGATGACGTCCGCGGGGAGGAGGTCGCTCGTGAACTGGATGCGCTGGTAGGAGAGGCCGAGCACGCGCGCGAGCGCGTGCGCAAGCGTCGTCTTGCCGACCCCCGGGATGTCCTCGATCAGGAGGTGCCCGCGTGCGAGCAGGCAGGCGAGGGCGAGTCGCACCTCGCGGTCCTTGCCGAGGAGCACCTGGTTGAGGCTCGCGAGCGCTGCCAGCAGCTGGATGCGGGCGGGGTCGGAGGGCTGCGTCTGCGCGTTCATCGGAGCGACGCTACCCGCTCATGTTGCTCGGCGAGTTGAGCCAGTTCACGCTTGAACCCCTCCAGCCGCTCTCGCTCCTGCGTAACCACCTCCGCGGGGGCATTCCGCACGAACTTCTCGTTGCCGAGCTTGGAATTCGCCCGCGCGAGCTCCTGCTCGAGCTTGACTATTCGCTTGGCCAGCCTAGCCAACTCGGCCTCCACGTCAATCTTCGTGGACCTTTGAACATAGATGGCCACATCGCTTCCGGTAATGGCAAGCCGCGCTGCGTCCGCGGAAATGCGCTTGTTGCCTAGCGGGGCAAATTCGTCGAGACCGGATAACTTGCTGACCGCCGATGCCGATGCCTCGAACAGTTCGCTTTCGGCTTCGGTGGCATTCTGATAGTTCACCTGCAGTCGCTCGCTCGGAGGCACATTCCAGTCGCTACGCAAACTACGGACACCATTGCTCACTTCCTGGATTCGCAACATGTCTTCCTCAATTCCCGTGTTGCGCATCGATTCGTCAACGCTGGGAAACGATTGAAACATGATGGTTGCCGCCTTTCTCCCTGCCAAAGGTGCGATTCGCTGCCAGATTTCCTCTGTAACGAACGGCATGATCGGGTGAAGCAGGCGCAGGACGGTCTCGAGTGTTTCGACAAGCGTTCGCTGCGTGCCGCGGCGCGCCGCGATTGGCGTCGACTTCGGCTGGAGAACGGTCTTGCTCAATTCCAGATACCAATCGCAAAACTCGTACCAGGTAAATTCATAGACTGCTTGCGAGGCCAAATCGAATCGGTAGTCAGCAAAGCCTTCACGGACTCTCTCAATCGTCGATTGAAGTCGCGAACGTATCCAACGGTCATACCGCGAGAGTTCAATCGGGCCATCCAGCGAGGCACCGTCCGTCACCATGAGGACGTATCGGGCGGCATTCCATAGTTTGTTGCAGAAGCCACGGTAACCCTCGACGCGCCCGAGGTCGAAGCGCAGGTCGCGCGAGAGCGTTGCGAGCGAGGCGAAGGTGAAGCGGAGCGCATCGGTGCCGTAGGCCCGGATGCCTGCCGGGAACTGCTTGCGGGTCGCGAGCTCGATCGCCGGGGCGAGCTGCGGCTGCATGAGGCCGGTCGTGCGCTTCGCCACCAGCGCCTCGAGCCCGATGCCGTCCACGATGTCGAGCGGGTCGAGCACGTTGCCCTTCGATTTCGACATCTTCTGCCCGTCGTGGTCGCGGATGAGGCCGTGGATGTAGACCTCGCGGAACGGCACCTGGCCCGTGAAGTGCAGGCCGAACATCACCATGCGTGCGACCCAGAAGAAAATGATGTCGAATCCCGTCACGAGCACGCTCGTCGGGTAGAAGGTCTCGAGTTCCGTCGTTTTTTCCGGCCAGCCGAGAGTCGAGATCGGCCAGAGCGCCGAGGAGAACCAGGTATCCAGCACGTCCTCGTCCTGGCGGAGCGTGATGTTTGCCGGGATTCCGTGACGCTGGCGCACGTCGGCCTCGCTCGTGCCGACATAGAGGCTGCCATCCGGCATGTACCACGCCGGGATGCGGTGACCCCACCAGAGCTGGCGGCTGATGCACCAGTCCTTGATGTTGCGCATCCACTCGAAGTAGGTGCGGTCCCAGTTGGCGGGCACGAAGCGGATGCGGCCGTCCTCGACTGCGCGGATCGCAGGTTCCGCGAGCGGAGCGATGCGCACGTACCACTGGTCGGTGAGCCAGGGCTCGATCACTGCGCCGCTGCGGTCGCCGCGCGGGATCGTGAGGCGGTGTGGTTCGGCCTTCTCGAGGAGTCCCGCGGCCTCGAGGTCGGCGACGACGCGCTTGCGCGCCTCGAAGCGGTCGAGGCCGCGATAGGCGGTTGGAGCCTCGTCGTTGATCCTCGCGTCGGCGGTCAGGATATTGAGAAGCGGCAAGCCGCGCCGCTGCCCCACCTCGTAGTCGTTGAAATCGTGCGCGGGCGTCAGCTTCACGCACCCGGTGCCGAAGGCGGGATCCGCGAAGTCGTCGGCGATCAGCGGGATCTGCCGTCCCGTGAGCGGCAGCGCGAGCATCCGACCGTCGAGGCCCCGATAGCGCTCGTCGTCCGGATGAAAGGCGACCGCGACGTCGCCGAGCATCGTCTCGGGCCGCGTTGTCGCAACGGTCACATGGCCCTTGCCGTCCGCGAACGGATAGCGCACGTGCCACAGCGTGCCGTTCTCCTCCTCGGACTGGACTTCGAGGTCCGACACGGCCGTCTTCAGCACCGGGTCCCAGTTCACGAGCCGCTTGCCGCGGTAAATCAGGCCATCTGCGTAGAGACGAATGAAGGCGTGTTGCACCGCGCGCGACATGCCGGGATCCATGGTGAAGCGGTCGCGGCTCCAGTCGACGGACGCGCCGAGACGGCGCATCTGTCGCGCGATGGTCCCGCCGGACTCTTCCTTCCAACGCCACACGCGCTCGTTGAAAGCTTCTCGGCCGAGCGCGTGGCGCGTCTGGCCCTCGGCGAGGAGTTGGCGCTCGACGACCATCTGCGTCGCGATGCCGGCGTGGTCCGTGCCCGGCTGCCAAAGCGCGCGGTCGCCCTCCATGCGATGGAAACGCGTGAGCACGTCCATGATCGTGTCCTGGAACGCGTGGCCCATGTGGAGCGTCCCAGTCACGTTCGGCGGCGGGATGACGATGCAGAAGGGCGCGCCGCCGCCTGCGGGAGCGAAGTGGCCCTCCGTCTCCCAGCGTCGGTAGATTCGCTCCTCGATGTCTCCCGGCGAGTAGGTCTTTTCCATGCGTCAGGCCGGGCAGATCACTCCTCGCCCGGCGCGAGCTGCTCGCGGAGGGCAGCGGCGACCAGCTCCGGCAGCGCGCCGCGCAGCCGGTCGATCACTCGCTCGAACATGACCGCCTCGATCTCGCGCGCGGCCGCGTGCAGGAGCTCGTCCGTGAGGTTCAGGGTGCGGCTGACGAGGAGCGACTGGAGCGCCGCGACGTCATCTTCGGAGAGCAGGCCCGCCGCGTAGGGCGGCTCGGACGGCGCCGGCCGCTCGGGCTTCGGAAAGTTGCCGGTTGCGTGCAGCTCGACGACATCGGTCAGGATCGGCAATTCGCGCGACGATTCGCGGCTCATGACTCATTCCTCATCTCGTGCGTCGCAGGCTCGATTCCGCGCTCGCGATAGGCGCGAAAGCGCTCGCGGCCGCGCTGCCGGCGGCCTGGGTCGGAATCCACCACCTCGGCGACGCGCGTCCAGTCCTCGAAGGCCGGCGGCACGCCCGCCGCGAGATTGATGATGAAGTCGCCGTCGGCGGGATCGCCTTCGGCCGTGTCGGCGATGACGACCGGCGGCGGCGCGGGTGCCGGGGCGTCGTCCGGCGCGCCGGCGCGCCGGTGCGGAACGAAACTCCGATCGGAAAACGTCCAGAGCATCTGGTCGAAAGCCTCGAGCTCGCCGCCTGGCTCGAACTGCACGCGCACACGATGTCGCTGCATCCAGGCCTTTTCTGCCAGGCGGCATGCAAAGCGGAGCCGCGCCGCATGGTCGCTGCCCGGCAGCACGTAGAAGTCGACGCGCGGGGCGGCCAAGACCTCAGTCCCCGTGCAGGAGCCAATCGGTGAGGAGCGGCACGGGACGACCCGTGCTGCCCTTGTGCGAGCCCGTGAGGTAAGCGCTGCCCGCGATGTCGAGGTGCGCCCAACGCAGGCCCTCGGCGAATTTCCACAGGAAACAGGCCGCGGTGATCGCGCCACCCTCGCGGCCGGCGACGTTCGCCATGTCGGCGAAGTTGCTCTTCAGGAGCTCGGCATATTCCTCGGCCACCGGCAATCGCCAGGCGCGGTCGTCGGCGCGCTCGCCGGCCGCCGCGAGCGCCTTGGCCAGCGTGTCGTCGGGCGAGAAGAGTCCGCAGTAATGCGCGCCGAGTGCGATGACGCAGGCGCCCGTCAGCGTCGCGATGTCGACGACGGCCTTCGGCTTGAAACGGCGCGAGTACGTGATCGCGTCGCAGAGGATGAGCCGGCCCTCGGCGTCCGTGTTCAGCACCTCGATCGTCTTGCCAGCCATCGACGTGACAATGTCGCCCGGCTTCGTCGCGCGGCCGCTCGGCATGTTCTCGCAGGTCGGGATGATGCCGACCACGTTGACCGTCGCGCCGATCGTCGCAAGAGCCTTGATGGTGCCGAAAACCGAGGCCGAACCCGACATGTCGAACTTCATCTCGTCCATGCCGGGCGGCTGCTTGAGCGAGATGCCGCCGGTGTCGAAGGTGATGCCCTTGCCGACGAGCGCGACCGGCGCGTCGCCTTTCCTTCCGCCGCCGTATTCGAGGACGATCAGGCGCGGCGGCTCCTCGGACCCGCGCGTCACCGAAAGGAAGGAGCCCATGCCGAGCTTCTTGATGTCGCCTTCCTTGAGGACCTGGACGCGCAGGGACTTGTGCTCCTTCGCGAGCGCCTCCGCGGCCTCGCCGAGGTAACGCGGCGTGCAGACGTTCGCCGGCAGGTTCGCGAGGTCCTTCATGAGCGCCATGCCGGCCGCGATGCCGCGCCCGTCGCGCACGCCGCGCTCGGCGTCCGCGGCGGCGGCGTCCGGCACGACGATGCCGACGCGCGCGAGCTTCGGCCGCGGCGGCTTCTTCGCGGTCTTGAGATCGTTGATGCGATAGAGGGCGTTGTTGACGCTCTCGACCGCGTGGCGCGCGGCGTAATAGGCGTCGAGCCCGGGGACCGAGTCGGCCGCGAGGAAAGTCACGGCGTTCGAGGCGCCACTCTTCGCGAGCCACTGCGTCGCCACGTACACCGCGCGACGATAGGGCTTGCGCCCGAAGGCCGATTTCGCGCCGAGGCCAACCAGCAGCAGGCGCTCGGCCGGACCGCGCCGGATGCCCGCGAGCGGGTAGGTCTCGGCGCTCTTGCCGGAAAAATCCCCGCGCCGCAGCACACGGGAAATCGCGCCTCCAGTCGCGCGATCGAGGCGCCGCGCGGCTTCGGACATTCCCGCGCCTTCGTGGATGCCGACAACGGCGCAGGCGGTCCGTCGGCCTGCGCTGCCAGCCTTGACGACTTGAAACTGCATCGCTCGAACCCCTGCAACCCGCGCCGCCGGACGATGGCCCGTTGAGCGCGCTGGCGTGCTGGTTTACCGTGTCCGGTCAGTTTAATCGAAATCGGCGGGGGAACCGCGGGGAATCGGCCTTGTTTGCGACGATCGACCGCTATGTCCTGCGCGAAGTCGCGACCGCCCTCGCGGGCGTGACTATCGTGCTGCTCGCGATCCTCGTCAGCTACCAGCTCGCCCGCATACTCGGCATCGCGGCCGAGCGCGGATTTCCACACGACATCGTATTTGCGCTGATCGGTCTCACGACACTCGAGAACCTGATGGTGCTCGTACCGATCAGCATGCTGCTCGCGACGATGCTCGCGCTCGGCCGGCTCTACCACGAGAGCGAGATGGCCGCGGTCCGGGCCTGCGGCATCGGGCCCGAGCGGCTTTACCTGCCGGTGTACACTCTCGCGATCCCGGTCGCGATCGGCCTCGCCTGGCTAACGTTCGTCGTAGGACCCGACGCGCGCAACGGCGCCGAGGCACTGCGCAGCAAGGGACTCAGGGACGCGCAGTTCGGGCAGCTGGCGCCGGGGACCTTCCGCACCTATGCGGACGGCCGCGCCGTGTTCTACGCGGAGTCGAGCGGCGCCGACGGCCGCCTGATCCACGTCTTCATGCAGCACATGGCGGGCGATCGCGTAGAGATCGCGACCGCCGCCTGGGCCGAGCAGCGCGTGCTGCAGGGCGGGCGCACACAGATCGTCGTCCTGCACGACGGCGAGCGCATCGAGGGCGTGCCCGGGCAGTCCGTATTCCGCCGGATCCGTTTCGCCGAGCACGGCATCCCGGTCGTCGTGCCGGAGGCGGGCGCGGGGCGCACCGTGCCCGAGCGCAAGCCCAGCCGCGAGCTGTTCGGGTCGACGGCGCTGGTCGACGTCGCGGAGCTGCAGCGGCGCATCTCCCTGCCCATCATGGTGCTCGTGCTCGCATTCGTCGCGGTGCCGCTGTCGGCGCTCAGGCCGCGCGAGGGCCGGTACGCGCGCGTCGCGGTCGCGATCCTGCTGTACTTCATCTACGCGAACCTTGTCTCAGCGGCCCAGGTGTGGATCGAGAAGGGGCGCATCCCGCCCGCGGTCGGCACATGGTGGGTGCACGCGCTCTTCCTAGGCGCGGGTCTCGTGCTGATCCACCGGCAGAGCCCGGTGACGCGCTGGATGCGCCGCGTGCGCTACGCATGATGACGATCCTCGATCGCTACCTCGCGAGGACCGTGTTGCTGCATACGCTCATGGTCATGGCGGTACTGATCGCGCTCATGACGCTCGTGAACTTCATCGGCCAGCAGGACGACATCGGCCAGGGCAGCTACGACGTCTCGGGCGCCTTTCTCGTGACGCTTCTGCAGTTGCCGCAGCAGGTCTACCAGCTCCTGCCGATCGGCGCGCTCATCGGCGCGATCATGGGGCTCGGCGGACTTGCGCGGGACAGCGAGCTGACCGTCGTGCGTGCTGCGGGCGTCTCGGTCTGGCGAATCGCGGTTTCCGCCGCGCTCGCCGGGCTCGTGATAGCGGCGCTCCTCTGGGTGATCGGCGAATACTTCGCGCCGCCCGCGGACCAGTACGCGCGCCAGTACAAGATCTTCAGCCGCTACTCCCAGCTCGAGTTCACCGGCAGCCGCAGCGCCTGGGTGCGCCAGGGCCCGCTCTTCATCAACGTGCGCCGCCAGGCCGCCGAGAACCTGTATGGCGGCGTATACGTGTACCGGCTCGACGACGACCGGCACCTCAACCTGGTCGCGCGCGCCGAGACCGCGACCCAGGATGCGACCGGTCGCTGGGTGCTGTCGAACTACGCCGAGACTCGCCTGCTCGACGATCACGTGGCGGCGCGCACGCTCGATCGATTCGTGACCGACCAGAAATTCAACGCGGATTTCCTCGGGGTCGCGGTCACGCAGCCGGGTTCGCTGCCGCTCGCCGACCTCTATGCCTACAAGGAACACCTGAAGTCGAACGACCTTGCGTCCGCCGAGTTCGAGATCGCCTTCTGGGCCCGCATCTCGCGCCTTGTCGCGGCAGTCGTCGTCTGCGTGTTTGCGGTGCCATTCGCGTTCGGCCCGCTGCGATCAGCGGGCGCCGGCGCGCGCACGATGCTCGGCATCATGGCCGGCGTCCTGTTCGTCCTGCTCACACAGACGCTGGAGAACAGCGGCCAGGTCTACGGGCTCAATCCGCTGCTCGTCGCGTGGGGCCCCGTCGCGCTGCTGTCGGCGATCGCGGCGGTCGCGATCTGGCGGACGAGCTAACTCGCGCGCACGACGCGGGTGCCGCAGGCCACATCCTGCAGGCTTCGGCCCGCGGCATCGAACAGGATCCAGCCGCAGTTGACGACGGCGACGCCGAGCATCGCGGCCGCGCCGGCGTGGCCGAGCGCGCTGCCGGGACGCGCGAGGTACCAGGCGCCGAGCAGGGAGATCCCGACGATCGCCGCGCCGAGCGCGAATCGCGCCGCGGCGCCGGCCCAGGTGACAAGGCGTCCGTCAATCGTCTCCAGCCGGCTGCGCCAGGCCTTCAGGCCGAGCGTCTGGCCGCTCCGCGTCCAGGACCCGCCGAAGTAAGCGAACACGATGAGCAGCAGGGCGGCGTGATAGGCATACCCGAAGGCGCCCTGCGTCGAGGGGAGAATCGCCTCGCCATGCGTGAGAGGCAGCATCGCGAAGGTCGCGACGAATGCGAGGGCAACGACGAGGAGCAGGTCGTAGAGGAGCGCCGCGAGACGGCGAATCAATCCTGCCGGAGCGCCGGTCGTGGATTCTTCATCCATGCGGGCGCCATGTTAATGAGTCAGTGCTTGTCCTGCTGGGCGAGCCGCTGCTCGATCGCGTCCTTGCTGCCGCGCAGGATCTGCCGCACCTGGGCGATGCCGGGGCGCCCGGCAATGCGCGCGATCGCTTCCGGCAGCTCATGCCAGTCGCGGCCCCAGGAGAGGAGGCGGGCGGCATCCTTGACAACCGCGGTCACGGTCGTGTCGTTGATCTGTTTCGGCGGCTTGTTCGCGGCCTTCGGCCTCGCGCCGGCGCGCGCCGGTTTCGGCGGGGCCGCCGGCTTCAGCACGGTCGCTGTCGACGTCGAGCCCGTCGACTTCTGGTTCTGGGCACGCGCCTTGTCGAGCTGGCGCTCGCGCTCAGGCTCGGCGATCGGCACGAAGCGCTCGACGTGCTGCGAGCCGACGAGGTTCGTGAGGAAGGACATGAGCTCGAGCGCCTCGGAGAGCGACGGGTCGCCGGCGGCGAGGCGGGTCCTCACGATGTTCTGCAGGTCGGCGAGGCGCTGGCGCGCAAGATCGACGACCCATTTGGTCGGGCGCTGGTGGTTGGGCCATGGCTGGACCAGCCAGTACTGGTCCTCCGGCAGGTCCGCGTAGCGGGCGTGCAGGTCGAGGCTCTTCTGCCATTTCTGCAGGAGCTGGAGGACGCGGTCGTCGGCGGGCGTCATGGAAAGTCAACATAAATCACGGCATCGGCGGATGCTCTGGATTCGCCGCAGTCCTAGACGCCGGTCACAGTGGCGGTGTGACTAGGTCGGCGGACAGCCCGGCATCACCTGCGGCGCGGCCGCCAGCGCTGCGTCGAGGCTCGGGCCGAGCGCGACGAGCCATGAGCCGTACAGCGGGTTCGGCAGCATGAACCATCGGCGGCCCCAGTACGCGTCTTGCGCACAGCGCGCGCGGTCGCGCTCCGAAATCGTCGCGCGACGCATGCCAGGTAGGAAATCCGCGAGGTCGTCACCGATATTCAGCACAATTCGGTAGCGGCCTGCGATCTCGCGGCGGCGCGGCAGCTTCTCGCTATCCCAGTCCGGCCGTTCGCCTTTGACGAGCACGTCTTCCGCGAGCGTCGGGAGGCCGAGCGCGGCAAGGTTTGCGAGTGTGTTTTCCTTCTGCGGACAGGCGGCGTCCGAGCCGGCGCGGGGCGCGCACTCGCGGTTCGTGACGAAGACGACGCGCACCGGACGGCCCGACGGATCGGTCATCGCCCGCGCGGCTCGGACGAATTCGACTGCTCCGGGAACCGCGGGCGCCCGGTGCTTTGCGACCCAGTCGTCCCAGGCGCCGGGGAATTCGTCGAAGCAGATACCTTCGCGCAGCATGAGCACCTGCGGCTCCGAGTTGTCGAGCACGGTCTCGTCGATGTCCATGACGACGGCCGGCGGCAGCGCAGACAGGTCGCCCGACTGCATGGGCTCTGCGGTCCAGGCGGAATCCGCAAGCCCGTTTGCAAGCGCCGCCTCGGCGGCGCGGTAGACTGTCTCGCTAGCCGCGCGGTATTCGGAGGAATTCCGGAGCCAGAGCGTCGCGCGATCTCCGCCCGCCGCGAATATCGGCTCGCCGCCGCAGCGTTCCTGATCGGCCCGGGCAGCAGCCGGCCGCTGTGACTGCGCGGCGCAGGCGGCCGCCAGCGCCGCGAGGCCTGCCACCAGGAACACAGCGGGGCGCGCCGGCATTCAGTCCACGACCCGGGTGCCGCCGCTCGCGGTGCGCTTGCCGTAGAGGTCCGAGAGGCGCTTCGTCATCGGGCCCACTTGGCCATCGCCGATGCGGCGCTTGTCCACCTGCGTGACCGCTGCGAGCTCGCCCATGGTGCCCGTGCAGAAGGCCTCGTCGGCGCGGTACAGCTCCGTCAGCGAGAGGTCACGGACCTCATGCGGGATGTTCTCCTCGCGGCAGATGTCGAGCACGGTCGCGCGCGTGATTCCCTCGGGGCAGGCGGCGACCGTGGGCGTCCGTACGATGCTGTCATGCACCATGAAGAGGTGCGTCGCATTCGTCTCGGCGATGAAGCCGCGCGCGTCAAGCATGAGCGCGTCGTCCGCGCCGGCCGCATTCGCCTGGATTTTCGCAAGGACCGAGTTCAGGAGGTTCGCGTGGTGGATTTTGGGATCCAGCACGTCGGGGGCCGGGCGGCGGATGCTGCTCGTGAAGAGCGACAGTCCTCCCTTCGAGTAGACCGGCGCCTTGTGCTCCGCGAGGACGATCAGCGTCGGCCCGAGCTGGTTGAGCCGCGGGTCCATACCCGAGGTGACCTTCACGCCGCGCGTGAGCGTCAGGCGGATGTGGACGCCGTCCGTCATGTTGTTCGCCTCAAGCGTGCGCTTGATCTCGCCGATGATCTGCTCGTTCGACGGGATGCTCTCGAACGCGAGCGCGAGCGCGGAGGAGCGCAGGCGCGCGAGGTGCTCCTCCAGCGCGAAGATGCGACCGCCGTACAGTCGCAGGCCCTCCCAAACGGCGTCACCGCCCTGGACCGCGCTGTCGAAGGGGGAGACGCCCGCCTCGTCGCGGTGCACCAGCTTGCCGTTGATGTTGACGATCAGGTCGCGGTTGCGCTCATTGAACTTCTGGAGCATCGGCAGTCCTCAGGCCCGCAGTCGCAGGGCGTAGAGCTTCTCATAGTACGGGCGGCATTCGTCCGCCAGGCGCGACTGCGCAGGCGTAAGCTCGACCGGGCGACGACGGAAGGGCTCGAAGCCGGTCGAGGCTTCGACGGCCGCATACCAGTGCGGCGCCCACGCGCCGTCAGTCTCCCGCTTGCCGCGCGGCCAGGCGAGCATCGCGGGCAGGAACGGGATATCGAGCCGGTCGCAGAGCGCTTCGAGCTGCGCGCGCGGGTCCTTCAGCACGTCGCTCGCGAGAACGACGGGCGGCGCGCGGCCGAGCCGCTCGGTCACGCGGTCGAAGATCTCGCTTTGCTGCGCGAGCCCCGTGTCCGCGAGTGCCGCGCCGGGAAAAGTCTTCAGGAGCGAAGCGACCATCTCGTCCGGTTCGCGGATCAGGAAAGCGTGCGTCAGGCGGTCGAGCCAGCCGCGCTCGATCATGGGCAGCAGGTGATGCGCCATGTGCTTCTGGTACCAGATCGCGCGGCCGCCGGGCACCGGACCGGTGAGCTCGGTCGCAACCCTGCGCCAGTCGGACTCGTGGGCGGCGAGGACATCGTCGTGCCCCGGATGCGCGACGCCGGTGACCTTCAGGTAGTGCGCGTACAGGGGCTCGTCGGAAACAGCCGTGTCCGGCCGGCTTCCGAAGGAGCGCATCATCGCGGTCGAGATATTGCGCGGGCCGGACCACATGGCGATGTGGGTCATTCGGGTGACCGGCCGGGGCTGAATCGTGCGACTAGCGGCTGAA
>Ga0111539_10001189_pt1 | contig 34587 bp, 31 predicted proteins | sample RhiMethybrSRZTD1_FD_79667 | JGI IMG/M metagenome (GOLD analysis project Ga0111539, IMG submission 79667) | Populus rhizosphere microbial communities from Tennessee, USA - Rhizosphere MetaG P. TD hybrid SRZTD1 (version 2) (version 2) | ecosystem: Host-associated > Plants > Roots > Rhizosphere >...
ACGAACCGTCTCGAAGACCTGACTCCCGAGGAAGCGCTCGAAGACGACTACGCGCTGCAGCGGCTCGTCTATGCGCTCGCCGCCTTCCGGGCGGGCGCGGACGAGGTCGAGGTCGCCTACGTCTTTCTCGAGCGGCCCGAAGACGCCGTGCGGCGCACGTTCGCCCGCGACGAGATGCCTGAGCTCGAGGCGGAACTCGCCGCCGCGATCGCTGCAATCCACGAGGGCGACTTCCGGCCGACGCCGAGCGAGTTCGCCTGCGCTGGCTGCCCCGCCCTCGACGTCGTGTGCGCGGGCCCGGGACTGCCGGGCGCGCAGACGGCGGTTTCCGCGCCCGCTGCGTAGTGCACCGCAGCTACGTCCAGGAAGCGAGGAAGCGTGTCGGGCCGAAGCGAGAGCGCATTCGGCCGGTGATCGAGCGGCTGGCAGCGGCGCATCCCGACGCGGTCATCGCACTCCGCTTCCACAGCGACCTCGAGCTCCTCCTCTCGGTGATGCTCTCCGCGCAGACCACCGACGTGACGGTGAACCGGGTCACGAAGAAGCTCTTCCAGAAGTACGAGCGTCCTGAGGATTACCTGGCCGTGCCGCCGGAAGAGCTCGAGGCCGACCTTCGTCCGACCGGGACTTTCCGGCAGAAGGCGAGGAACGTACGCGGCGCGATGAAAGTTCTCATCGAGGAGTACGACGGCCAGGTGCCGACCCGGATCGAGGATCTCGTGCGCCTTCCCGGCGTGGGGCGGAAGACCGCAAATGTGGTGGCCGCCGAGCGCGGTGCGACGCAGGGCGTCGTGGTCGACACGCATGTCCGCCGGCTCTCCCAGCGGCTCGGCTTCACACGCCGTGACGACCCCGTGAAGATCGAGCGCGATCTCATGCGCCTCGTTCCGCGCGAGGACTGGGCACGCTTCCCCCACCTACTCATCTGGCACGGGCGCCGCGTCTGCGTCGCACGGGCGCCGCGGTGCGCGGAGTGCGTGGTCAACGGCCTCTGCCCGTCGAGTCGGGTCTGAGTAAGGGCTAGGCCTTGGGAATCAGTGCGACGAGGAGACCGCCGTCCTCGTCATAGGCCGGGAAGTAGTCGGCCGTGATCTCCTTGGTGACACCTGAGCGGGTTTTGACGGAGATCTTCTTCCCGAGCTGCCGTACGCCCCACTCGACGGCGACCTCGGCCGGGTTGGCGTCGCCGTTTCGCGTCTGGATCGAGAACGCCTCAGTGACGTCGCGGCCGAGGAGCTCCTGCTCCCGGTAGCCCGTCAGCTCGAAGACGCCCTGACCGGCAGCGAGGATCCGCCGGTCGTGGTCGCAGACGACGAATCCGGTGCCCGGCGCGGGGTAGTAGTCGTCGAGCAGCTCGAAGAGGAAGCCGAAGCCGCAGTGCGCGCAGCCCACGGCCTCGTTCGTGAGGTCCTCGCGGCGGTCGTGGTCGATCGACCTGCGTCGGCAGTTGGGACAGATGAAGTACGGCACGTCTTCGGAAGGACCTACCAGTTGCGCGGCGTCGCGAGCGCAGCCTCGGGCTGCCCGTGCTGGGCGGCCAGCCAGCGCTCTGCGTCGAGCGCCGCCATCGTCCCCGACCCGGCGGCTGTGACCGCCTGCCGGTAGACGTGATCCTGGACGTCTCCGGCTGCGAAGACGCCCGGGACGTTGGTCTCTGTGGACTTGCCCTTCGTGACGATGTAGCCGGCCTCGTCCATGTCGAGCTGCCCGCGGAAGAGCGCGGTGTTCGGGTCGTGCCCGATGGCGACGAAGAGTCCGTCGATCTTGAGCTCGGTCTCCTCGCCTGTCTTGACGTTGCGGATGAGAACGCCGGTCACGCAGCCGTCCTCGGTGCCGAGCACCTCCTCGACGACGGAGTCGAGGACGAACTCGATGCGGTCGTTCGCGCGCGCGCGGTCGACCATGATGGGGGACGCGCGGAAGGACTCACGCCGGTGGACGATGGTCACCTTGGGCGCGAACTTGGCGAGGAAGGTCGCCTCCTCCATCGCGGAGTCGCCGCCGCCGACGACGACGACCTCGCGCTCCTTGAAGAACGCGGCGTCGCAGACAGCGCAGTAGGAGACTCCGCGGCCCTGCAGCGTCTTCTCGGACTCGAGGCCGAGCTGGCGTGCGTTCGCGCCGGTGGCGACGATGATCGACTCGGCGCGGTACTCCGTGTCGCCGACCCAGACGCCGAAGGGGCGCTCGGAGAGGTCGATCCTCGTCACGTCGTCGGTGATGAACTCGGTGCCGAAGCGCTCAGCCTGCTTGCGGAAGTCCTGCATCATCTCGGGCCCGAGGATCCCGTCCGCGTACCCGGGGTAGTTCTCCACGTCGCTCGTGATCATCAGCTGGCCGCCCCAGGCGAAGCCTTCGATGACGAGCGGGTTGAGATTCGCCCGCGCCGCATAGAGGGCAGCGGTGTAGCCGGCTGGCCCACCGCCGATGATGATCACTTCGCGCACGTCGTTGGAGCTCACTGCGTCCTTTCCGTCGACAGAATTCATGCTTCTACGTAGTAAACGGCCTTACGGAGCCGATTGTTCCTGCTCGTGTAGTTTGCGTTCCTGAGGAAACGTACTGCTGGAAGCTGATGGCACGCACGATCACCTGGGATGAGCTTCGCGACCTGGCGGGCTTCGAAGCGGAGAAGGGCTGCGCGATCAGCCTCTATCTCGATCTCGACCCGAAAGTGACGCCGACTCCCGGGGACGCCGTCACGAGGCTGCATTCCCTCCTCGACGAAGCCGCGAAGGGGGACGGCGCGAACAGGCGCGACATGACGCACGACCAGCGCGCCGCGCTTCGCGCGGACTTCGAGCGGATCCGCTCCTTCTACGAAAGCGAGTTCGATCGGGACGGCGCGCACGGGCTCGCGATCTTCTCCTCCGGGCTCGACAACATCTGGCGGACGCTTCCCCTGACGGAAGCGGTCCCCGACGAGGTCAACGTGGGACGAACGCTCTACCTGGCTCCGCTCGTGCCGCTCGTCGGGCGCGGGGAGGGCGCCCTCGTGGTCGTGGTCGGCCGCGAGCTCGGGCACTTCTACCGCCTGCGCGGAGGCAGGCTCCAGGACCTCGCCGACCACACCGAGGAGCAGCCGGGCCGGCACGACCAGGGCGGCTGGTCGCAGGCGCGCTATCAGCGCCACATCGAGACGAAGGTTCGTGAGCACCTGCAGGAGGTGGCCGACGCGCTCGACCGGCTGGTGCTGCGGCTACACAACATGCAGGTCGTGGTCATCTCCTCGGAGGAGATCCGCGCCGAGTTCGAGGAGCTTTTCTCGCACGACGCGGCCGCCGCGGTCGTCGGCTGGACGTCCGCCGAGGCGCATGCGACTCCGGCCGAGCTGCTCCGGCTCGCCGTTCCCGTGCTCGACCGGTACCGGGCCGAGAAGGAGACCGAGGTCGTGGCGCGCTGGGAGGAAGAAGTGGGACGAGATGGACGCGCAGCTGCGGGCTGGGAACAGACTCTCGAGGCCGCGTCAGACGCGCGGGTCGAGCTCTTGCTCTTCCAGGACGGTGTCGATCGCGACGCCTTCCGCTGCCCCCGCTGCGGCAGGGTCGCCGTCACGGGAGGGAAGTGCCCGATCGACGGCACGAGCATGGAGGCTTCGGCCAACGGGCTCGACCTCGCGGTCCACCAGACCCTCGTGCACGGCGGACGCGTCTGGGCCGTGCGGAACCGGGAGGATCTCCGCCCGGTCGAGGGCATCGGCGCCCTTCTTCGGTACTAGGCCGTCCCTAGGCTGCATCGAGCGCGCGCGGAAGCTCCTGCACGGTCTCCGCCTCGGAAGGCTCGAGCTCGGTGTCGGCAGCCCGCTCGAGCTTGGTCTCGAAGCGGCCGAGACGCTTCTCGGCCTCGGCGTACTTCGACTGGGCCCGGCCGATATGCGTGCCGACGAGCTCGAAATCGTCCTTGAAGCGTGAGAAGTCCTTGCCGAGTTGGGCGCAGTACGCCATGACCTCCATGGCGTGCTCCTCGATCTGCAGGCCCTTGAAGCCGAGCAGGATCACGAGGAGGTATGCGTGCAGGGTCGACGGGGAGACCGGGATGACCTTGCGCTCGAGCGCGTAGCCGAGCGGCCCCGTCTCGCCGCCGAGCCGGTTGCACACGAGCTCGTAGTAGACGGCCTCGGCCGGCAGATACATGAGCGCGAACTCATACGTGCCTTCGTCCGGGCGGATGTACTTGTCGGCGATCGCATCTACGTGCGCCTTCACGTCGCGCACGAACTGCTTCGCGTACTGCTCGCGCCCGGCGTCGTCCTCGGCCTCGATCAGCCGGGTGAAGTTGTCCAGCGGGAACTTGGCGTCGATGGGCACGAGCGAGCGGTCGAGGCGGATGACGGCGTCGACTCGCTCGCCGCTGCGGAAGCCGTACTGGAGCTCGTACTTGTCACGGGGGAAGGTATCGGCGAGCAGGTTGCCCAGGAGTAGCTCGCCGAAACCGCCCCGCGCCTTCGGCGGACGCAGCGCCTGCTCGAGGCGCGCGAGGTCCTTGGCGCGGTCGAGCATCTGCGTGTTCGTCTCGCCGATCTTCCCAAGCTGCTGGTGGATCGCCGTCGCCGTGCGGGCCGCGCTCTCGAGACGGTGGTCGACGCGCTGGTCGAAGTCGCCGAGCCGGCGATCCATCGTCTCGACGACGTTCGCCAGGCGCCGGTCGACCTCCGCGTTGCGCTCGGAGAGCTGGGCAGAGAGCTGCTGGCCGGAGCTCGCGCGCAGGTCGGCGAGCTCTTTCTTGAGCCAGACGGCGAGCGCCGCGACGGCGGCCAGGACCAGGATGGCGACGAGCACGATCAAGGACCGACAAACGCTAGAGACCGCGTCGGACGGCATACCCCCGGCGAAAAGAGAAGAGGCGGCCCGAAGGCCGCCTCCTACCTACGAATGCTCTTCGTGCGGGTGCTCGCCGGGCGGGTGATCGTGCCCGGCGTGCGGGTCGACATCGTCGGCCGCGCCGGTGGCATCCATGTCGCTCTCCACGCTCGTGGAGGTACCGGCGGGCTCGCCCGCATCCTCTTTGTCGCGGCCAAGCAGCTTGTCCAGCCAACCCATGAGGGCTCCTCCTCGTTCGTCTGGATACGCCGCAGTGTACGTGTCCTTAAACGCCAAATCCGGCGAGCCCGAGGGCCTACCGGATCTGGCTCGCGCAGCGTACTGGCCGGGTTCGCCGGCCGTCAAGAACGCCGTGGGCGAAAACATTCGCAAAGAGCGGCCTTTTTTCTTTCGGCACAGAACCGGCGCACATACGTGCGAACACACGTTCTATGATGACCGGAGCCTGAACTAGGCTCGTCGTCCCCCATGGATGCCTTCTTCGGACCCGCTGGCCGGTTGTCCGGCGCGCTCGCCGGCTTCGAGCCGCGGCCCGAGCAAGAGGCGCTGGCGACCGAGGTCGCGAGCGCGCTCGAGAGCCGCGACCACCTCGTGGCGGAAGCGGGCACGGGCACCGGCAAGAGCCTCGCCTACCTCGTCCCGGCGCTCCTTTCCGGCCAGCGCGTGGTCGTGGCGACCGCGACGAAGGCGCTGCAGGAGCAGCTCCTGAAGAAAGACGTTCCGGCCGCCGCGGCGGCGCTCGGGCGCCCCGTCCGGGTCGCCGTCGTCAAGGGTCGCCAGAACTACCTCTGTCGCAAGGGCCTCCAGGGAGTGGACCAGCTCGGCGGGCTCTTTCGGACGGCAGAGGACGCGGCCGACTTCGAGCGCCTTCGGGACTGGATCGCAATGACGGAGACGGGCGACCGAGCAGAGCTCGACTTCGAGCCGTCGGTATCGCTCTGGTCCGAGCTCTCCGTGGGAGCCGAGCGCTGCGCTGGCCGCCACTGCCCCCTCGTGGGAAGTTGCTTCGCCGAGAAGGCGCGCGAGCGGGCGGGGGAGGCGGAGCTCGTGATCGCCAACCACGCCCTCTACTTCGCGGACCTCGCGCTCCGCACGCGCTCCGACGGCGCCGGCGTCCTGCCGGAGCACGACGCGGTCGTCTTCGACGAGGCGCACCGCCTGGAGGAAGCAGCCGCCGCGTGGTTCGGCGGCCGGATCTCGCTTGCGCGGCTCCGCCAACTCGAGCGCGACGTAGAGCGCTTCTGCCGCGAGGGGAGCCGAACGCCGCCGGCGAAGCCGCTGGCCGAGGTCGATCGCGCCGGCGAGCGCCTGATCGGGGCATTCGACCCCGGCTCCGGACGCCGCCGCCTCACCGCGGCCGACGAGGCGGAGCTCGAAGAGCACGGCCTCGTGCTCGCGGCAGCGCTCGGCGCGCTCGCCGCAGCGCTCACCGGCACCGGAGAGGACGGGGACGCGCTGGCCCGGCGCACCCTCGTCGCGGCGGAGGACGTCGAGAGCTGCCTCGCGCTCGACGACCCCGACCGCGTGTCGTGGGCCGAGCCAGGCGCGGTCGCGTGGGCGCCCGTCGACGTCTCGGGCCTCCTCTGCGAGAGCCTGTGGGAGAGCGGGACGACGGCGATCCTCGTCTCCGCAACGCTCGACCCCGGCTTCGTTCGCCGCCGCCTGGGGCTCGAGGATGCGCGGGAGCTCGTCCTGCCTTCGCCCTTCGACTTCCGTGACCAGGCCCTCGTGTACGTCCCGACCCGCGTGCCGGAGCCGCGCTCGCCGGGCTACTACGACCGGCTCGCGGACGAGATCGTCTCGCTCTGCCGGCTCTCGGCGGGCCGAGCTCTCGTCCTCACCTCCTCCTACCGCGCGCTCGACGAGCTCGTCCCCCGCTGCGCGCCGCGGCTCCAGTTCCCGGTCCTACGGCAGGGCGACGCGCCGCGCGAGCGGCTCCTGAAGCGGTTCCGCGACGACGTCGACTCCATCCTCTTCGCGACCGCGACCTTCTGGCAGGGCGTCGACATCCGGGGCGAGTCGCTGTCGCTCCTCGTCATCGACAAGCTGCCGTTCGCGGCGCCGGGCGATCCGCTCGTCGAAGCGCGCTGCGAGCGCATCACGCGGGAGGGAGGAGACTGGTTCGCGGAATACGCCCTGCCCGCGGCGGTCCTGCAGCTTCGACAGGGGTTCGGGCGCCTGATCCGCGGGCACGGAGACGAGGGCGTCGTGGCGATCCTCGACCCGCGGCTGCGCTCGCGGGCGTACGGCCGGCGCTTCCTCGAAGCGCTTCCGCCCGCACCGGTGGTCGCCGACCTCGCAGCCGTCGCCGACTTCTTCGGCACCCAGGCCCGCGCGACTGCTTGATACTTTTTCCCGAGTCGTGGCCAAGAAGAAGAAGAGCCGCGTCCCGCCTCCTCCCCGCACGAGCCAAGGTCCACAGCAAAGGACCGCAGGACCGCAGCGGCGCGTCGAGTCGGGCGGGCCCCGTCGCCTGAACCTCTGGTTCGTGGCGCTCGGCGTGGCGATCATCGTCGCCGCGGCGATCGTCGGCATCGTGCTCGCGACGCGCAGCGGCAGCGCCGAGGCGAGCGGGCCGGACGGCGCCTGTACCCGCCAAACTTTCCCGCCGATGGGCCGCCAGCACATCGAAAAGCTCAGCTCCGACTTTCGCTACAACTCTTACCCGCCGACGAGTGGGCCGCACTACCCGCCCGGGCCGAAGGCGCCCGCTGTCTGGAACCTCTACGACACACCGGTGGACGAGACCGCCCTCGTGCACAACCTCGAGCACGGCGGAGTCGTCGTTCAGTACGGCGCCGACGTCTCGGACCCGACGGTCCAGCAGATCACGCGCTGGTACCAGGACCTTGACACCCAGAACGGCCTTGTCGTCGCGCCGATCTGGCCGAGCATCCAGGCGACGCCGCCGAAGGACCCGGGCAACAAGATTTACCTCACCGCGTGGACGCATCTCATGACCTGCACGGCGTTCGATGAAGGCGCTTTTGGCCGCTTCGTCGACGACTACCGGGGGCCCTCCGGCGACGCGCCGGAGAAGTTCCCGCTCGACTCGCTAGCGCCAGGCGGGCAATGAGAATCCCATCGCGTCCACCCTTAGCCTTGCGCTGAACCGACCCGCCGGGGTGGCGGAACGGTAGACGCGGGGGATTTAAAATCCTCTGCCCGCAAGGGCGTGTGAGTTCGACTCTCACCCCCGGCACTCAACGGTTGTCCGTCCGTAAGCGAGGGTGTGCACCTCGTCCATGCGGTCGAGCCCCTCGGTCCTGTGGGTGATGAGCAGGGTCGTGCGATCCCGCGTCGCGCCGAGGATGCTGTCCATGAGTGCCTTCGCGGTCGCGGAATCGAGATGGGCGGTGGGCTCGTCCAGCACGAGCACCCGCGCGTCCGAGAGAAGGGCGCGCGCGAGCACCAGTCGCTGGCGCTGGCCGCCCGAGAGCTCCCGGCCTTCCTCGCCGACGAGTGTGTCCCAGCCCTCGGGCAGGGCCAGCACCCAGTCGAGGATCTGCGCCTCACGTAGGGCGTCCTCGAGCTCCTCGTCGGTGGCAGCCGGCCGTCCAAGGCGCACGTTCTCCCGGATCGAGGTGGAGAAAAAGTGGGAGTCCTGCCCTGCGACCGCGATCGCGCCGCGAACATCCTCCTGCCGGTAGTCGCGGAGGTCGCGCCCGCCTAGCGTGACCCGTCCGCCCTCCGGGTCGAGGAAGCGGACGAGGAGGTTCGCTACGGTCGTCTTGCCGGCTCCGCTCGGGCCGACGAGAGCCACCCGACGGCCGGGATCGAGACGTAGGTCGAGGCCGTCGAGGACAGGTTGCTCGCTGTCCCGATAGCGCGCGCGGACACCCTCGAGGGCGAGTCCGAATGGCTCGTCGGGGAGCGCGGCCGGATCGGCAGGATCGGAGATCGCGGGCGCGCGGTCCGTCAGTTCCAGGAGCCGCCGGCCGGCTGCGAGCGTCTCGGTCAGCTCTCGAGCCGCCTGGGCGAGAGGCTGGACCGCCTCGAACGAGGCGAGCGCGAGCAACGCCAGCGTCGCCATGAGAACGCGGTCGAGGCTTCCCGACGCGTGCGCCGAGACTGCGACGGCCAGCACGCCGGCGACGGTTGCACCCGTGACGAGCAGCCTCGCCCCGTCCCCCGTTCCGTCCGTGAAGGAGGCGCGGCGGGCAGCGCGCACGAGGGCGCGATCGGCCTCGCGAAGTCTCTCGATGCGATCGTCGGCGCGCCCATAGACAGCGAGCTCCGGCGCTCCGCGCATGGTCTCGACGAGCTCTGCGGTCAGCTCGCCGCGAGCCGCGGCCTCGAGCCTCCCGGTTCGCCGGCCCATCGCAACCGCGGCTGCCGGCACGGCGATCCCTCCGGTGAGCAGGCCCACGGCCAGCACGATCGCCGCGGCCGGGAGAATCGCCGCTGCGACCGACACGGAGACGACGCCGGCGGTCAGCGCGATGAGGGGCGGCCCGATTCCGCGCAGATAGAGGTTCTGCAGCGCATCGACGTCGGCGACCAGCCGTGCGAGGAGATCGCCGTCCCGCCAGTCCCCGAGCTGCGCGGGGGCGAGGGGCTCGATCCGTTCGTAGACCCGGCGGCGAGCGCGACCGAGGGTGCGAAGGGCGAGATCGTGTGCCGAGAGCCGCTCGAAGTAGCGCAGCAGGGGCCGGGTCAATCCGAAAAATCTCACTCCGACGATTGCGACGGTGAGGGAGAGCACCGCCGGCTGCTCGGCCGCGCGGGAGATCAGATAACCGGCCGTCCCCATCAGGCCGACGCCGCAGATCACCGTTCCCGCACCCAGCGCGACCGCGAGGGCGACCCGGGATCGCGGAGCCTCCACGAGCGCGAGGAGCCGGCTCAGGGTCGTCACGCGGCCGTCCGTTCGTGGACGAGCTCCGCTCTTCCGCCGTCGAGGACGACGACGCGATCGGCCCGCGCCGCGAGCGCCGGCGTGTGCGCGAGCAGGAGGACGGTCCGACCGCGTAGCTGCTCGACGGCCTCGGCGACGAGCAACGCGCTCTCCCGGTCGAGATCCGCGGTCGGCTCGTCGAGGACGACCAGCCCGGCGGGCCTGAGGAGCGCGCGCGCCAGTGCGATCCGGCGCCGCTCGCCCGCGGACAGGGGCCGCCCGGCTTCTCCGACGACAGTGTCGTATCCGTCCGGAAGTGCGCGAACGAAGCCGTCGGCGCCGGCGAGCCTCGCCGCAGTCCGGATCTCCTCGTCGCGGGCCTCTGCGCGGGCGAGGCGGATGTTGTCGGAGCCTGTGCCGCGGAAGATCGTCGGGCGCTGCGGCACCCATGCGAGTTCTCGCCTCCAGGCGTCCAGGTCGAAGCGTGCGAGGTCGATGCCGTCCACGGTCACGCGCCCGGCGGTCGGCTCGGCGAGGCCGAGGAGAAGGCTTGCGACGGTGCTCTTGCCGGCGCCGGTCTCTCCCACGAGCGCGAGGGTCTCGCCCGGGCGAAGCTCGAGGTCGAACGCGTCGAGCACGAGCCCTTCCCGCGCCGGATAGGCGAAGGAGACGTGCTCGAAGCGCACGATCTCGTTCGCCGGTGAGAGTGGAGGAAGCGTCCCGCTCGCCGTGATCTCCGCGGGCGCCTCGAGCAAGTCGAGGATTCGCTCGGCGACGGCGAGCCCATCCGCGCTGGCGTGGAAGTGCGCACCGAGCTGGCGGAGCGGGAGGTAGAGCTCGGGCGCCAGCACCAGCACCGTCAGGGCCGCCTGGAGGCCGAGGCCCCCGCCCACGAGACGCACGCCAACGGTGACGGCGACGAGCGCCACGCCCAGCGTCGCAGCGAGCTCGAGAACCGTGCCGGACAGGAATCCGACCCGGAGCGTTTCCATCGTCGCGCGGCGATGCTGCTCGCTCACCGACTCGATGTCCTCACGCTCGGCGCCACTCCGGTTCAGCAGCCGGAGTGTGGGCAGGCCGCGGACGACGTCCAGGAAATGCGTCGAGAGATGGCGGAGAGCGATCCAGCGCTCGCGCGTCCGCGCCTCGGTGTAGCGCCCGATGAGCCACATGAAGACGGGTACGAGCGGGAGCGTCACCAGCATGACGAGCGCCGAGGTCAGGTCGATCGCGGCGACCCACCCGAGCACTGCGAGCGGGACGACGCACGCGAGCACGACCTGGGGTAGATAGCGGCCGAAATAGGCCCGCAGCCCGTCGACGCCCTGGACGGCGGCGGCGGCGATCTCCCCGGCCTCCACGCCGTCGAGCGCTGCGGGTTGCGCCTTGAGTCGCCGCTCGGCCAGCTCGAGCCGGAACTCGGAGAGAACTGTCGCGGCGGCGCGGCCGCCGGCGGCCTCGAAGGCCCACGCGATCGCACCCCGGGCCGCGAAGGCGAGCCCGAGCAGCGCGAGATCCGTCGTCACCGCTCCGAGCGGAGCTCCGTCGAACGCGCGCGCGACGATCCGCGCGAGCAGCGTCGCCTGTAGGAGGACGACCAGCGCGGTCGTCACCCCGAGCGCGACGTCGACGCCGAGCAGAACCCTGACCGGCTCGGCGCGGCGCGCGAGGCGCGGGTCGAGCGCTCGCACGGACTAGACCTCGGGCTGCGTGGCGAGCGGGGGCGCCGGGTCTGCCTCGGGCTCGTCCTCGCCGAGCCTGTGGCGGAAGACGCGATACGTCCACCCCTGGTAGAGCAGGATGACGGGCACCGCGATGAGCGCGACGACGCTCATCACGGCGAGCGCATAGTGCGCGGACGCGGCGCTCTCGACGGTGAGGCTGTTCCCGAAGGACGGGTCGGAGACCATGACCCGCGGGTAGAGGCTCGTGAACAGCGTGACCACTGTGAGCACGGCTCCGAGCCCGGTCATCGCGAACGCCCAGCCACGACGGCTCTGCACGAGAATGGCGGCGAGGACGAGGGCGGCTATCCCGATTATCGCGGGGAGGACCGGCGGGAAGAGTTCCTTGTCGTTTCGATGTGTGGCGACGCCCACCGTCGCCGCCAGGAAGGCTGCCCCGAGCACGACAGCGGGAAACGACAGCGTGCGCGCCGCGCGGCTCGCACGGTCGAGGAGCGCCCCTCTGGTCTTCAGGGTCAGGAAGGTCGCGCCGTGAAAGGCGAAGATCGCGATCACCGCTACCCCGGCGAGGACGGTGTACGGACTGAAGAGATCCCAGAACGTCCCCGTGAAGTCGCCGTTCCCGTCGAGCGGGACGCCGTATAGAAGGTTGGCGAGGGCGACTCCCCAGATGAGCGACGCGCCGTAGCTCCCGACCGCGTTTGCCCAGAGCCAGACGGACCGCCAGCGCCGGCTCGTGCTCTTCTCCCGCCACTCGAACGACACGACGCGGACGATGAGGAAGAAGAGGACGAGCAAGAGAGCGATGTAGAAGCCGGAGAACATCGACGCGTACCAGGCCGGGAAGGCGGCGAACGTCGCCGCACCCGCCACGACGAGCCAGACCTCGTTCCCGTCCCACACGGGGCCGATCGAACGCAGCATCACGCCTCGCTCCGTCTCGTCGCGCGGCAGAAACGGGAGCAGCATGCCGACTCCGAAGTCGAACCCTTCGAGCAGGAAGTAGCCCGACCAGAAGAAGGCAACGATGACGAACCAGAGGATCTGGATGTCCATCAGAAGCTCACCGCCGGCGCGGAGCCGGGAGACTCGCCCTCGTCCATCGTCCCGGCGAAGGCGTCGAGGCTCGCGTAGCGCCGCATGAGCCAGACGTCGACGACGAGGAGAGCGAGGTAGAGCGTGATGAAGAACCCGAGGCTGATTCCGAGCCATGTCGTGCTTACGTTCGGCGAGTTCGCGTCGGCCGTCTTCAGAAGGTCTTGCACGATCCAGGGCTGGCGCCCCATCTCGGTCAGGATCCAGCCCGCGCTCGCGGCGATGTAGGGGAACGCGATCGCGACGATCGCCGTCCGCTGGAACCATCGGGCCCGCGCGAGCTTCTGCTTCCGGTAGAGCCACGCCCCGATCGCGGCGACCAGGAACATCAGCATGCCCATGTAGGCCATCGCCCGCATCGACCAGTAGGTCACTCGCACGTCCGGCATGTAGTTGCCGGGGCCGAACTCGCTCTGTTCCTGGGCCTGTAGCTGGTTGAGGCCCTGAACCTCGCCGTTGAACGAGCCCGTGGCCATGTACGAGAGGAGCCTCGGGATCGTGATCGAGAACGTCGGTGTCGGATCGTCTTTCGTGAACCCACCGATCTGAAAGGCCGAAAAGCCGCAGGGCTGGCACGTCTCCCACTGCGCCTCGGAGGCGGCGATCTTCATGCTCTGCGCGCTCGTGACCGCCGCGCCGAAGCGGTTGCCGACCACGAGCTGGAGGAACGTCGCGGGCACGGCGACGATCAGCGCCACCATCGCCGCCTTCCGGAAGACGTCGACCTGGTGGCCGCGCAGGAAGTGCCAGCAGCTCACACCGAGCACCACGCTCGACCCGAAGATCAGGCCGGCGAGGATCACGTGCACATAGGCGCGCAGCGCGAACCCGTTCGACAGGAGCGCCCAGACGCTCGTCAGCTCGGCCTTGCCGTCGACGATCTTGTACCCGACCGGGTGCTGCATCCACGAGTTGGCGACGAGGATGAAGTAGCCCGACAGCCAGGTGCCCGCGACGGCGATCCAGAGCGTTGCCAGGTGGAGGCGTGGCGAGAGCCGGTCCCAGCCGAAGATCCAGAGGCCGAGGAAGGTCGCTTCGAGGAAGAACGCGGCGAGTCCTTCCATCGCCAGCGGCGCGCCGAAGACGTCGCCGACGAAGCGGGAGTAGACCGACCAGTTCATCCCGAACTGGAACTCCTGCACGAGCCCTGTGGCGACGCCGATTGCGAAGTTGATCAGGAAGAGCGTCCCGAAGAAGCGCGTGAGTCGGAGCCAGGTCTCGTTCTGCGTCCGGTGCCAGAGAGTCTGGAACGTGGCGACGATCGGGCCGAGGCCGAGCGTCAGCGGCACGAACAGGAAGTGGTACAGAGACGTCGTCGCGAACTGCAGGCGCGCGAGATCGACGGCTGACGCCAGGGTCACGCGCTACTCGTCCTCGACCGTGATCCGCCCGACCCGCTGGTGCGAGAACGTCGCTCCGGCCCAGTCGACGACTGCCTTGGCTCGGTCCTCGTTCGTCGGCAGGAGGGCCAGATGCACCGTGGCCCACGCGAGCTGTGCCTTCGTCCCGGTCATCGTCTTGCCGCCGAGCATCTGCACGACGGCCGCCCGCCGGCCGATCGCCGCCATGGTCCCCTTGTCCTTGTAGGCGAACGGCTTCGTCTCCTTGCCCGCGATCCGCCGGGCGATGCTTTCGCCCGCGTGCTCGCCGGACTGGAGGGCGACCGACCCGAGTTGGGGCAGAACCTGCTCGGTCTTCTCGTCCACGATCGCAGCGATGTCGCCGAGCGCGTAGACCTCCGGATGGGAGGGAACCGCCAGGTCGGACCCGACGCCGATTCGGTTGCCGCGCTCGAGCTCCAGGCCGAGCGACTGTACGAGCCGGTTTCCCTGCAGGCCCGCGCCCCAGACCAGGGTGTGGGCCTTCAGCTCCTCGCCGGATTTCAGCGTCACGCGGGTGGGGGCGACCGACGCGACCATCGCCCCGGTCCTGACCTCGACCGTGCGGTCGGCCAGAGCCTTGGCCGTGTACTCGCGGATCTTCGGCTTGAACATGGAGAAGAGCTCCGGCCCCGCCTCGACGAGGCTGATGCGCGCCTCGTCCTGTGGGAGGGACGGGTAGTCCCCGGCGAAGTCGGCGCGGTAGAGCTCGGCGACGGCGCCGGCGGTCTCCACACCGGTCGGCCCGCCGCCGACGATGACGACGTTCAGCGCGCCGTCCTCGACGATGCTCGGATCCCGCTCCGCCGCCTCCCAGCGCTCGAGCAGGTGATCCTTGAGGCGCACCGCGTTCGGAAGCGTGTACATCGGGAATGCGTGCTCCGCGGCGCCCTCGGTCCCGAAGAAGTTGACCTCGGCGCCAAGCCCGACCACGAGGTAGTCGTACGTGATGGGCGCGAGCTCCTCGAAGCGGGCCTCGCGGGCGTCGAGGTCGATCGCGCTCACCGTCCCCTTGTGAACGCTCGTGTTCTCCTGGCGCTCCAGGAGATCTCGAAGCGAATGGCCGACGGCAGTCGTCTCGAGGAGCCCCGTCGCCAGCTGGTAGAGAAGCGGCTGGAAGGTGTGGTAGTCGTGGCGGTCGATCACCACGACCTCAGCGTCCGCTTTCTCGAGCTTCTTCGCGGCGCCGACGCCGGCGAAGCCGCCTCCGAGGATGAGCACGCGTGGACGGTCGACGCTCACGCCCGGATCCCCCACGACGAGCTCGTCGCTTCGCCAGGCTCGAGCACGAGCAGACCGTCTCCCGTCCGAAACGCGTTCGGCGCGCAGGTCATCGGCTCGACCGCGAGGCTCCGCCGGGCCACGTCTGGGAGCGGATCTCCGGTGAAGAGCTGCAAGTAGCGGTAGCCGTCGTCGAGCCAGAGGAGGAGCGACCGCTCGTCTTCGGGATTGAGAAGCTCGACGCTCGCGAGGCCGTCGTCGCCGCGCTCGAGGTCGGTGAAGGCGTGGTCGAGCGTCGCCGCGCCGATCGGCCGCGGCCGCCGGAAGTCGTACTCGGTGCCCTCGACGGGCTCCGAACCGACCGGGATCCCGCGGTCGTCCGTTTGCAGCACGGTTCGGCCGGGTGCGCGCAGCATCAACTGGTCGACCTTCTCCGTGCCCATAGTCAGGTACGGGTGCATACCGAACCCGTACGGGCAGGCCTCGGGCCCGATGTTGGTGGCCGTCGAAGTCACGCGAAGGCCGTCCTGCGAAAGCGAGTACTCGATTCCGAGCGCGAGCGAGAACGGATACCCGGGCTGAGGGTGCAGCGTGTGCTCGAGCAGAACGCGGTCGGGCGAGTGCTCGGCGGCGGACCACGCCGACCAGCGGACGAGTCCGTGGATCGCGTTTCGCGCTGGGACCTCGTTGAGCGGCAGCTGGTGCTCGGCCCCGCCGAACTCGTAGGTGCCGTCCGCGATGCGGTTCGGCCACGGGGCGAGCACCTGCCCGCGCCCGGACGGCGCCAGCTCGTCCGCCGCGTAGCCGTCGAGCACGTCCTGGTCCCCGACCGTGTAGGAGCGGAGGCCGGCGCCGACCTCGGCGACCACGACTCGCTGCTCGTCGGCGAGCAACTCGATCTGTTCGCCCGAAAGCAGCGCATATGGCATCAGGCTGCGAGCCGCTCCAGCAGGTGGTCGCCGACCCGGAGCGCGTTCGCCATGGCGGTCAGCGCCGGATTGACGGCTCCGATCGAGGGGAAGAAGCTAGTGTCGACCACGTAGAGGTTGTCGAGCTCGTGCGCCCGGCAATCGGTGTTCAGCACCGAGTCGGCAGGATCGGAGCCGAACCGGCACGTCCCCGCCTGGTGGGCACAGCCGGCCTCCGGGATGTCGGTCTTCATGTACGCGAAGCGGTGGATGAGGTGTCCCGGGTTCATGTCCAGATCCCCGACGATCGACTTCACCTTTCCGTACAGCTGCTTCCTGGCTTCGGCGTTCGTCTCCGTGTAGCTCAGGGTGACCTTGCCGTCCTTGTCGACGGTGACGCGGTTGTCGGGCCGTGGCAGGTCTTCAGTCGAGAGCCAGAAGTCGATCGCGTGGCGGGCGATACGGTCGAGCGAGAACTGGGGCGCGAGCTTCGTCTCGATTGGCTTCTCTCCGCGGAACATGGGTGATTGCGACTTGCCCACCATCTGGACGTTGCCCAGCGGGTAGTCGAAGTCGTCCGCTCCGAAGTAGAAATCGTTCAGCCCGAGCGTCTTCTGGAAGACGGTCGGGTTCTCTTCGCGAGAGAGGGCGAGCACTGCAGTGCTGTCGTGGAACATGAAGTTGCGCCCGACCTGATCCGAGGCGTTCGCGAGCCCATTGGGATGCTTGTCGCTCGCAGACTCGAGCAGGAGCTTCGCCGAGTTGGCGGCGCCGCAGGAGACGACGACGACCTCACCGGCGAATGTCTCGGTCTCTCCGTCGCGGTCGACGACGACGCCAGTGACTGCCGTGCCCTCCGCGTTCGTCTCGAGCCTGACCGCCTTCGCGTTGGTGAGGAGCGTCACGTTCGGATGCTCGAGCGCTGGGCGTACGGCGATCACTTCGGCATCCGACTTCGCGTGGACAACGCAGGGGAAGCCGTCGCAGTTGGCGCAGCGCACGCACCTCGAGTACGGCGGGTTCGACTCGTCGAGCATGATCCCGCACGGAGCGTGGAACGGGTGGTAGCCCGCGTCGGCCAGATCGTCCGAGAGCTGCTGGATGCGCGGCTCGTGCGAGACGGCCGGGTGCGGGTAGTCACCGCTTGCATGCGGCTCGGTCGGATCCTCGCCGCGCGCTCCGTGCACCTGGTAGAGCTGCTCCGCCTTCGTGTAGTACGGCTCGAGCTCGTCGTAGGAGATCGGCCATGCGGGCGACAATCCGTCGTGGTGCTTGAGCTCGCCGAAGTCCTCCTTGCGAAGGCGGTAGAGCGCGGCGCCGTACAGCTTGGTCGCGCCGCCGACGAAGTAGTGCACCTGCGGCTGGAACGCCTTACCCTTGGAGTCGTACCACGTGTCCTCCGAGACGTACCGGTTCTCGACGAAGACGTCCTCGGCGAGCCAGTTCGCCGGCTCGCGCGGGAGCCAGCCGCCCCGTTCGAGAAGAAGGACCTTCTTGCCGGACGGCGCCAGGTGATGGGCCAGCGTCCCGCCGCCTGCGCCCGTGCCGATGATGATCACGTCAAAGGTGTCCATCAGACCTCCTCAGGCTGGGGTGGGCGACGCCGCCGAGCATCAATACTCCTCCAACAGCTCGGGGACGATGATCCGCGCCGCCGCCTCGATGAGAGCGAGGTGCGAGAACGCCTGCGGGAAGTTGCCCAGGTGCCGGCCAGTCGTGGCGTCGAACTCCTCGGCGTAGAGGCCGAGCGGTGACGCGACTCTGAGCAGGCGCTCCATCAGGTCGCGCGCCCGCTGCAGTTCTCCGACGACCGCAAGCGCGGACACGAGCCAGAAGGAGCAGATGAGAAACGTCCCTTCCTTCCCCTCGAGGCCGTCGTCGGTCTCGTCCGTCTTGTACCGGAGGACGAAGCCGTCCTCGGTGAGATCGTCCGCGATCGCCTCCACCGACTTGCGCAGGACTTCGTCGTCGTCCGGGAGAAAGCCGAAGATCGCCGCGAGGAGCGTCGAGGCGTCGAGCGCCTCGGTCTCGTAGTGCTGGCGCAGCACGCCACCCTTGGCGCCGTGCTCGAGGATGTCGGCGTGGATCTCGTCGGCGACGCCGCGCCACTTCGCCTGCAGTTCGGGGTCGGCGCGGATGTCGGCGAGCTTGGCCGCTCGGTCGAGCGCGACCCAGCACATCAGCTTGGAGGACACGTAGTGCTGCGGCTTGCCGCGCGCCTCCCAGATGCCCTGGTCGGGATTCCGCCAGACGGCGATCGCGCACTCGGCCTGCGACTGGACGATCGGCCAGAGGCGCCGCGGGAGCCGGTCGCTGCGGCGCGTGTGCAGGAGGATGGAGTCGAGCACCGCCCCGAAGACGTCGTTCTGTTTCTGGTCGAACGCACCGTTTCCGATCCGCACGGGCTTTGCGCCCGCGTAGCCGGTCAACGCGTCCAGCGTGGACTCGGTCAGGTCTCGCCGACCGTCGATCCCGTACATGATCTGGAGCGAGCCGTCGTCGGTCGGCTCGAGGTCGGCGACGAACTCCATGAACTCGTCTGCCTCCCAGTTGAGATTGAGGAAGTGGAGGGCCTGGAGCGTGAACGTCGTGTCGCGCATCCACGTGTAGCGGTAGTCCCAGTTGCGCTCGCCGCCCGGGGTCTCCGGAAGCGAGGTCGTGAGGGCCGCGACGGTCGCGCCCGTCGGCATGTACGTGAGGCCCTTGATCGTGAGCGCGGAACGCTGGATCGGATCGCGCAGCCGGTGGTCGGGGATCCTGGCTGTGCTGAGCCACGCGCGCCAGAAGCGCATCGTCGCCGCGATGCGGCTTTGGGCCTCCTCGAAGTCCTCCGGCACGGCGAGCCCTTCGGCCCAGGAGATGGCACAGAACGCATGGTCGCCGGCGTGGAGAACGTGGCGGCCGCGAACGCGGTCCCCCTCGATTCCGAGCGCGAGGTCCGACCTCAGACGGAAGGCCTGGCCCGCTCCCGCCGCGTCGGCGGTGTTGCGGTCGCCGTCGGGCATCGTCCACTCCGCAGGTGCCCGGCTGTAGTCGAACGTCGGCTCGCAGACGAGCTCGACCTCGACCTGGCCCTCGATGCACTCGACCGTGCGGACGAGCATGTGGTCGGCGTCGTCGTCTGCCGGCGGGCGGGTGTGCGGCGTGACCTGGTCCTCGTGGTCCCAGGGGCCGATCGTCAGCGCGTCCCGGACCTGGATCCAGCCCGAAGGCGTCTTCCAGGTCGTGAGGAGGACGTTGGTGCCGGGCTCGTACACCCGGGCCGTCGGATGGTGGATCCCGAACGGCGCAAAGCGGAAGAAGCCCGCCTGGCGGTCGAGCAGGTTCCCGAAGACGCTCGGTGCGTCGAAGGACGGGAAGCAGAGCCAGTCGATCGCCCCGTCCGGCGCGACGAGTGCGCCCGTATGGCAGTCGGACAGGAATGCGTAGTCCGCGATCGGCGGAAACGGCGACGGTGCAGCGGCGCTCTGCGGAGCCGACTGGGTGGGCGCACCGGTGCTCACGAGGTGATCCACGGTCCGTGCCAGCGGCCGTAGCCCGACAGCAACTGGTCAGCCTCGTCCGGGCCCCACGAGCCCGGCGCATACGGCCGAACGGGAGGAGGGGCGTCGAGGAGCGGCTGGAAGATCCGCCACGTCTCCTCGACCGCGTCCTGGCGGGTGAAGCGTGTGCTCTCTCCCGTGAGAGCCGCGTTGAGGAGAACCTCATACGGCGTGGCGCCCTCGCCCCCCTGCTGCGAGAACTCCAGGTCGAGCTGAACCTGCCCGGGGCCGTCCGCCCGGTGAGCCTCGAGCTCCATGCGGATGCCGGTCGAGGGGTCGAGCTTCACGACGAGCTGGTTCGGCTCCATGCTCCGGTCGAAGGCTTTGAAGCCGAGCCGAGGCGGGTGCTTGAAGACGAGCCTGAGCTCCGTCTGCGTCACCGGGAGGCACTTCCCCGCGCGGATGAAGAACGGCACGCCGGCCCAGCGCCAGTTCTCGATCTCGAGGCGCAGAGCCGTGTACGTCTCGGTCGTGGAGTCGGGGGCGACGCCGTCGATCGACTGGTAGCCCTCGTACTGCCCGCGGACGTAGTTGGCCGGTTCCGCCTCCTTGACCGCGCGAAACAGGGAGACCTGGGCGTCCTTGATCGTCTGGGGATCCCCGCGCGCCGGTGCTTCCATCGCGCAGAGAGAGACCACCTGCATGAGGTGGTTGACGACGACGTCGCGGAGCGCGCCGACGGGATCGTAGAAGTGCCCGCGATCCTCGACGCCGAAGTCCTCCGCCATCGTGATCTGGACGGAAGCGACGTAGTTGCGGTTCCAGATCGGCTCGAGCATCGCATTCGCGAAGCGCAGGAAGACGATCTCGTCGATGCCCATCTTCCCGAGGTAGTGGTCGATCCGGAAGAGCTGGGACTCGTCGATGTAGGCGTGGAGCTCGTCCGCCAGGGCGCGAGCCGACTCGAGGTCGTGCCCGAAGGGCTTCTCGACCACGACGCGCGCATTCTTGGTCAGGCCCGCATCGGCCAGCCCCTTCACGACCCTGCCGAAGAGGAATGGCGGGATCTCGAGATAGAAGACGGGCATCGTCGCACCATCGATCGCCGCGGCCACCCGCTGGTACGTCGCGTCGTCGGCGAAGTCGCCGGCTACATAGGAGAAGCGCTTGGCCAGCCGCTGAAAGACGTCCTCGTCCAGCTCCTCGCCCGTGCCAACGATCGACTCCCGTGCGCGCTCCACGAGCTGTTCTACCGACCAGTCGTCGACCGCGACGCCGACGATCGGACAATCGAGTAGCCCGCGCTGCTCGAGCCGGTAGAGCGAGCGAAATGTCATCACCTTCGCCAGGTCGCCCGTGATGCCGAATACGACCAGGCGGTCGGCGCGGCGGCCTTCGAGCTGTGGCCTTTGAGCCTCCTGGGCAGTGGGTGCGTCAGCGATCACTCTTTCCCCTTTCCTTGCGTCGGGGCCCGGGCCGCGAAACCGACGGGCTCGCCCAACTGCTCGATCCCGAGGAGGTCGAGGCCGAGCTCAGCCAGCCGCTCGATGTATCCGTGCAATTGCGCTTGGTCGACGACCGATCCCGTCAAAACTGTCGTGCCTTCCACCCGTTCCATCCGCATGCCGTTGAAGAGGAACGCGAAGCGGTCGTCGATCTCTCCCCGAACGACGATCCGGTATGTCGCGCCCATAGGGCGAGCGTGACGGAGAAGTAGGTGAGGGACGCCAGCTGCGCGGCGATTCACCTAGGTGGACCGCAGCCGAAGGTCAGATCAGGCCGGCGGAGCGCCCCCTGCGGATCGCTTCGGACCGAGACGAAACGCCGAGCTTCCGGTAAATCGACCTTGAATGGCTGTGCACGGTGTTGTGCGACAGGTAGAGCTCACGCCCGATGTCGCGCTCGGACAAGGGCCCGGTGAGCATCCGCAGCACGACCAGCTCGCGTTCGCTCAGATCGGCCTGGCCGCGATCCGGCGGCTCATTCGCCCCATCCTCGCCGAGCGAGTCCGCACCGACGGCATGCTCGAGCGCCTCCTCGAGCGTCCCGTGCCTGAGGTGCCAAGCCAGTGCGCGGCGGTGGAGGGTGGGGGCGAGACCCGGCTCGCGATGCTCGAGCTCGACGCGCAGGAGCTGAGCGAAGAGCTGATGGAAGCGGTACCACTCGCCACGATCGTCGAGCGGCACCACGAAGAGATTCGTGCGGGCGAGCTCGTGAAGCCGTTCCTCGCTTCCCTCTTTCTCCAGCACGGCATCGCAGAGGGGACCGCACATTCGTCCCAGGACGGATGAGTGAAGCATCAGGGTCTGAACGTCCGGGTCATGGGGGTTGAGCACCTCGTCGACCAGGAAGTCGACCACGTGGCGGTTTCCGCCGCTGAACCGGGACACGAACTCGGAGCGGTCGGGTGTCCTCTGCAGGGAGAGGCCGGCGAGGTAGATCCCTGCCGGCCAGCCCTCGGTGCGCTCGACGAGCGCTTCGACCTGCGTGCGTTCGAGGCCGAGCCCGAGCAGGTCGTTCAGGAGGGCCTCTGCCTCCGTCGCGTCGAATCCGAGCTCCGCGGCGCGCAGCTCGACCAGCTCGCCGTGGGCGCGCAGGGCCCCGAGCGGCAGCCCCGGCTCGCTCCGCGTGGCGATGACGAGCTGGAATGTGGAGGGCACCCGGTCGATGAACCAGGCGAGGGAGTCGCGGGCCGGCCCGCTCGCGAGCTCGTGGAAGTCGTCGAGGACGAGGGCCGCGGGGCCGAATGCCGCGATGGCGTTGATCAGCCTCGGCAGGAAGGCGTCCATTAGGGTCGCCTCGTCGACGTTGCCGGGTACGGCCGTGACGTCGAGCGCCGGGCATGCTTCGACGAGCGCGGCGGTCACGTAGGACCAGAGGACGACCGGGTCGTTGTCCCCTTCGTCGACGGTCAGCCACGCAATCGGCCGCTGTGGTACCTGCCGCTCGCGCCACGCTCCGAGGAGCGTCGTCTTCCCGTATCCCGCCGGCGCAGCCAGGACCGTCAGCTTGGTGCCCGCTGGAGCCTGGAGCCGCTCGACTAGACGGCCGCGCATGACCGTCTGCTCCCTCCCGGCCGGAGGATGCAGCTTTGTTGTCAGCAGCGGCGGTGGGCGAGCCGGTTGCTGAAGCGTCCCCCCCGGGTGCAGGGTCACGCCCATGGGCTAGAGGCTACCCACGCCGGTCCGGCACCGATATACGTCGTTTGGCCGAAGTCGCCCGGTACTCGGCGCCCCTGCCGCCCGGCTCTCCGTCCTGCGCCGGTCCCGGACGGGAGACGCCGCTCGATCCCACGTTCACCTAGGTGAAGTCCAGCGGTACTCACCTATTCCAGCCCCAGACTGCGACAGGGAGTGGTGTGCTTCGCGGTCAGCTGGGCCCCCGTTCCCCGCTCGTCCGGGCGGATTAGGGTGGTCCGGTGAGCGCCCCTGTGAACCCAACCGCTTCGCAGCCGCAACGCGCGGGCCTCGTCCTCACGGCGCTGATCCTGGTCGCTGCGGTCGCGAACCTGAACCTGGCCGTCGCCAACGTCGCGCTGCCCTCGATCGGGGAGCACTTCGACTCGAGCCAGACCGCGCTCGATCTCATCGCGGTCGGCTACTCCCTCGGGCTGGCGTGCTCGGTGCTCTGGCTCGGGGCGCTCGGCGACCGCTACGGCCGGAAGCTCATGCTCCTGACAGGGACAGTGCTGGCCGTTCCAGCCTCGCTGCTCGCCGCCTGGGCTCCGTCTGACGTCGTGCTCATCCTCGCGCGGATCGGCGGCGGCTTCGCGGCCGGCATGGCGTACCCGACGACCCTGGCTCTCATCACCGCCCTCTGGTCGGGTCCCGGGCGAACGAAGGCGATCGCGCTCTGGTCCGGCATCGGAGGAGCGATCGCTGCGCTCGGGCCGCTCTCATCGGGGCTCTTGCTCGAGCATTTCTGGTGGGGCTCCGTCTTTCTCCTGACCCTTCCGCTTGCGGCGGTGGCAATCGTCATGGCGGTGCGTCTCGTCCCCGCTCACGTGAACGAGGGGACCGAGCCGGTCGACAACCTCGGCGGAATCCTCTCGCTCGTGCTGGTAGGCGCGCTGATCCTCTCGATCAACTTCGCGCCGGTGCCGGACAAGGGCACGCTCAGCATCGCTCTCGCGCTCGTCGCGCTCGTCGCGGTCACGCTTTTCTACCTCCGTCAGCGACGCGCGGCGAACCCGCTCTACGACCTCGAAGTGGCCGCACGGCCGCCGTTCTGGGTGGCGGCCTGCGCGGGGATCATCGTCTTCGGGTCCCTGATGGGGGCGATGTTCGTCGGCCAGCAGTACTTGCAGAACGTGCTCGGCTACTCGACCCTGGACGCCGGCCTCGCCATCCTCCCCGCCGCGTTCTGCATGGTGCTCGTCGCCCCGCGCTCGGCGAAGATCGTCGAGGCCCGCGGCGCCCGGTTCACGCTGCTCTCCGGCTACGTCTTCGTCATGCTCGGCTTCCTCGCGATGCTCCTCCTCTGGAAGGAGGACGCCTCCTACTGGAAAGTCGGTCTCGGGTACGCCCTCGTCGGGATCGGGGTCGGCCTCGCAGGCACCCCCGCTTCACACTCGCTTACCGGCTCCGTGCCCGTCCGGAGGGCGGGGATGGCATCGGGAACGGCGGACCTCCAGCGTGACCTGGGCGGCGCGATCATGCAGTCAATCTTCGGAGCGCTCCTAACAGCAGGCTATGCCTCCGCCTTCGCGAGCCAGATCGCCGAGTCGAACAAGCAGGTGTCCGACAACGTCGCGGGCCAGCTGACGAAGTCGTTCGACGGCGCCGAGGCGGTTGCCCAGGAATATCCGCAGTACGCGAGCCAGATCACAGCGGCCGCGAAGACGTCGTTCGTCCAGGGGGACCAGTGGGCCTACCTGGCCGGAATCGTCGCGGTTCTCCTCGGTGCCGTCGTCGTCGCCCGATTCTTCCCCCGCTTCGAGCGGGAGCAGGAGCTCCTCGCCGCCTATCAGGCCGAGGACGGCCGTCCGGCCGACCCGGACACCCGTGCCGCCGGGACCGCGAGCCCGAGCCCGGCTTGACGATCGCGGCGCCCGAACCGGAGGAGCGCGTCTTCCTCGAGCCGCGCTGGCCGATCGCCGTCACGCTCGGCTTCTTCATCACGGTGTCGATCGTCTTGCGGGTCGCCGTGCCGCACCGCTCCTCCCTGGGGCCGGACTGGCTGGTGCCGGCGGTCGAGATCGGGCTGCTGATCGTCCTGCTCGCGGCGGACCCGGCGCGGGTGAGTGGGCGCAGACGTTGGCTCAGGCGGCTCGCGATCGCACTCGTGAGCCTGCTCGGCTGCGCAGCGCTGACCTCGACGGTGAAGCTGATCGTCGATCTCGTCGAGGGCACGAAGGTGACGAATTCGGCCAGCGACCTGCTCGCCTCGGGCGCGGTGATCTGGCTGGGCAACGTCCTCGTGTTCAGCCTCTTCTACTGGCTGCTCGACAGCGGCGGGCCGCTCGCGCGCTACTACGGCGAGCATCCCTACCCCGACTTCGCCTTCACGCAGCAGATGAGCCCAGAGATCGCGCCACCCGGTTGGCGCCCCCAGTACCTCGACTACCTCATCCTCGCTCTGACGACGTCGACGGCGTTCAGCCCGACCGATGTCATGCCCATGGCCTGGTGGGCGAAGCTCACGATGGCGCTGCAGTCGCTGATCTCGCTGACGGTCGTCGGGCTCGTGATCGCGCGAGCCGTCAACGTCTTCGCCTAATCGTGCAGCCCGACGAGAGGAGGGAGCGCCGGGTCGAGCTGTTCGCCACGATCCTGCTGGCCGTCGCGGCGGTCGCGACGGCGTGGAGCACGTACCAGTCGACCCAATGGAGGGGACAGCAGGCGGTGAACACCAGCAAGGGGACGGCGGCACGCATCGAGTCGTCCGAGGCCGCGACCCGGGCAGGGCAGCTCACGCAGATCGACATCGCCACCTTCGTGCAATGGACCGACGCGCACCTGGCGGGCAACCACGAGCTGGCGGAGTTCTATCGGCGCCGGTTCCGCCCTGAGTTCCAGCCTGCGTTCGCCGCGTGGATCGCGACGGCGCCGTTCACGAATCCGGATGCGCCGCTGTCCCCGTTCGCGATGCCGGAGTACAGCGTTTCCGAAGACGTGCGGAGCTCGCAGCTGAACGCTGAGGCCGGAGGGCATTCCGATGACGCCGAGCTCGCCAACCAGCGCGCGGACAACTACGTGCTCGCCGTCGTGCTGCTCGCCTCCGCGCTCTTCTTCGCCGGGATCTCCACGAAGCTGCATCGGCTGCGCCAGCGCGAGGCCCTTCTTGCGCTCGGGTGGCTCATCTTTCTCGGCACGGTCATATGGCTGATCACTTCGCCGGTACAGATCTCCGTTTGAGCGTTCCCTAGGCCGTCTGCGGCCGGGGAGGTGCGACTGGCTGGTCGCTCGTCGCCTCGACTTCTCTTGCTCCCTCGGAGACGGATGCGATCACGACGGCGCCGAGGAGGGCGAGGGCAAGCCCGACGACCGCCATCACGGCATGCCACGCGGGCGGCTGGTCGAGACGCTCCTCGAGGACGAGCACGCCGAGCATCACGCTCACGACCGGATTGACGACGGAGACAGTGGCCACGGAGGTCACGAGCTTCCCGGTCGCAAGCGAGATCTGCTGGATGTAGAAGCCGCCGAGGCCGCCGATCGCCATCACCCAGAACTCCCAGCCCTCCAGCACGCTCGCTGCACCGTCGGTGTGCAGGTTCTCGACAACTGGCTTCATCAGCGTCGCCGAAACGCCGTAGAGGATGCCGGCGATGGCGCCGTAGACGGTTGCCCGTGCCGAAAGGTCGCCCCGCCGCCCGAAGAGGAGCAGGCAGATGCACATCGTGCCGAGGACGACGAACGCCGACATCCACGCGGAGCCCGGCGCGTCATCGAGGCCCCCTGCGGGATCGCCGAAGCTCGCGAAGATGGCGAGGCCGACGACGACGATGGCGGCCCCGAGGATGTGGCGGCGGGTGATCGTCTGGTTCGTCAAGAAGTAGCCGAGCGGCATGGCCCAGATGACCGCCGTCACGAGGAGCGGCTGGATGATCGCGACCCGTCCGCGGTCGAGGGCCGCGGCCTGTAGGACAACACCGACCACCTGAGCGCCGAGACCCACGAGCCAGACCTTGTTGGTCAAGAGCTTGGCGAAGGCTTTCGGGCTCCCCCCGAAGCTGTCGGAGCCCATCGTCGCCCGCTGCCAGAGCGTGGCCGCCAGGGCGAACGAGAACGAGGCGAGAATCGCGAGGACTGCGGCTACCTGATCCAATGCAGTTCCCATGATCCCGAAAAAGCGGGCGGCCGTTCAACCCGCGGCATGATCTTCGTCATCGCGGTCATCCTCGCCGTCTTCGTCGTCCCGGCGCCATGGGGCCTCGTCCTGGTCGGCGTGGCGGCCGTGATCGAGATCGGCGAGACCTTCTTCTGGATTTGGCTCTCCCAGCGCCACGGCGTGAAGATGGGCGCCGAAACCCTGCTCGGCGCGCGAGCCGAAGTGGCGTCCGCATGCCGGCCGGAAGGACAGGTGCGCATTCAGGGAGAGCTCTGGCGCGCGCGCTGCGAGGCCGGGGCGGACAAGGGGGTCTGGGTTCGGGTTGTCGAGCGTGACGGCCTGACCCTTCTCGTCGAGCCCGAGTAGCGTGCATGATCCCGCCGATGGCGTCCATCCACGACGTACCACCGGACGCGTTCAACTACGTCTGGGACAACTCGATCGAGCCTGCGCTCGAGATCGAGTCGGGCGAATCGGTGCAGCTGCACGTGCGCGACGCCTCGGACGAGCAGGTCCACAAGGGCTCTGGCGTCGAGGATGTTGCGAAGCTCGACTTCTCGCACGTGAACCCGGTCAGCGGCCCGGTTCTCGTCAAGGGGGCGAAGCCGGGCGACGTGCTCGAGGTCGAGTTCCTCGCGTTCGAGGCCAAGGACTGGGGCTGGACGGCGATCATCCCCGGCTTCGGCCTCCTCGCTGACGAGTTCCCGGACCCGTGGCTTCGGATCTCCGAGGTCGACGCGGCGGCGGGCGAGGTGCGCTTCGGGGAGAAGGTCACGTTGCCCCACCGGCCCTTCCCGGGCACGCTCGGGGTCGCGATGCCCGAGCCCGGTGAGCACTCGATCGTGCCGCCGTCCCGCTTCGGCGGGAACATGGACGTCAAGCACCTCCGCACCGGGGTCAGTCTCTTCCTGCCGGTCGGCGTCGAGGGAGCTCTGTTCTCCCTCGGTGACACCCACGCCGCCCAGGGCGACGGCGAGGTCTGCGGCACGGCGATCGAGACCGCCATGGACGTGATCCTCCGGCTCACAGTTCGGCGTGATTTCTCGATCGAGGCGCCGCAGTTCCGCTTGCCGGCCGACGCAGAGGTGGAGGACGCGCGGACGAGCTTCCACGTCTGCACGGGCGTCGGGCCCGACCTGATGGAAGCCTCACGCGATGCCGTCCGCGCGACGATCGCCCACCTCGGCGACCGGTACGGGCTCGAGCGGGAGGAGGCCTACGCCGTAGCGAGCGTGGCCACCGACCTGCGCATCCACGAGGTCGTCGACGCGCCCAACTGGGTCGTCGGCGCATTCATCCCGGAAGCCATCTTCGAAGGAGGTAGATGACGATGAGCGAGATTGCGGAACCAACTGCGGCGGCCGAGCGGCCTCGCGGCACCCTGCGCCGGGAGCTCAGGGTCTGGGAGGCGTTTGCGATCTCTGTCGGGATCATGGCCCCCACCGCGGCAATGGCGTTGAACGGCGTTCTGCCGGCGGGCATCGTGGGCCGTGCCGTCCCGCTGGCGTTCCTCCTGGCCTCGATTGCGATCGCGCTCGTCTCGTACGCCTTCATCCGCCTGACGAGCTTCTTCAACCACGCCGGCTCCGCCTACGCGCTCGCCGGCGTGACGCTCGGGCCCCGCGCGGGCTTCTTCGCCTGCTGGGCCCTGCTCGGCACGTACTCCGCCTTCCTCGCGGCCAACTTCGCCGAGATCGGCCTCTTCGGCGAGTCGTTCTTCAGCGGCATCGGCATCTGGGACAACCCCGACTGGGTGATCATCTCCCTCGTCGCGGCTGCGCTCATCTGGCTCTTCGCCTACAACGACATCAAGGCCGTGACGCGCTCGCTCCTCGGCTTCGAGGCGATCTCGGTCGCGCTCGTCACCATCCTGATCGTCGTCATCTACGTGAAGGTGATCGGCGGGAATGCGCCGAACGGGCAGGATTTCACGCTCAAGCCCTTCGTCCCCGCGGAGGGAGTCGGGCTCAGTGCGGTCGCGTTCGCGTCGGTCTTTGGCTTCCTCTCCTTCGGCGGCTTCGAAGGCGCCGCCGCCCTCGGCGAGGAGACCAACAACCCGCGTCGCAACGTGCCGCTCGCCATCGCCGTGGCGGTCGGGTTTTGCGGCATCTTCTACACGCTCGTCATGTTCGGCCAGTCGCTCGGCTTCGGCATCGACCAGGCTGGGATCGACGCGTTTTCCAGCTCCTCGGCGCCCCTCGACGAACTCTCGAAGAGCTACGTCGGTGACGGCATGGCCGACGCGATCAATCTCGGCGCGATGCTGAGCGCGTTCGCGAGCGGCCTCGGCTGCGCGGTGGGGGCGGCGAGGCTCCTCTTCGCCCTCGGACGCGACGGCTTCGTCACGACGCGGCTCGGCGACACGTCACGGAGGACGGGTGCACCGATCATCTCGCTCGCCGTCGTGATGGCCTTTGCCGTCGTCGTCGGCGTCGCGCTTCGCATCAACGGGACGACATCGGTGAACACGTTCTTCTACATGGGGACGATCGGCGTCCTCAGCATGCTGGTCGCGTACATCGTCGTGAACCTCGGAGCGATGAGGTTCCTCCACCTCGGCCGGCGCGAAGCGCTTTGGCGCGTGATCGTTCCGATCCTCGCGATCGCGGCGCTCGTCTACGTGATCTACAAGAACGTGTGGCCGAGGCCGGCGTACCCGTACGACAACTTCCCGCTCATGGTCGGCGGGTGGCTCGTCGTTGGGATCCTCATCACGCTCTTCTATCCCGGCCTGGCGCGCAGGGTCGGAATCGGCCTGTCCGAAGCCGAAGGAATCAAGGCGTCCGACGACGACGAGGTCGCACGTAGCGAGGTCTAGACCCGCATAGACTGAGCGCATGGCGACCGAGCCCGCCACGACCCGGCGCGGCGAGCTCCCCCCAGAGCTCGACGACCCGCTTTTCTGGCAGGCGATCGGCCAGTTCGACCGGGCGCTCCCGGCGGCGGGGATCAACCCATTCGTCGCGGAGGTGCTCCGCTACCCCGAGCGCGGCCTCGCCACGTCGATCCCCGTTCGCCTGGACGACGGCACGCTCGGCGTCTACCCGGGCTATCGCGTCCAGCATTCGAGCGTCCTTGGCCCGACGAAGGGCGGGATCCGCTACGACAAGGCGGTGACGCTCGGCGAGTGCGCCGCGCTCGCGATGTGGATGACCTGGAAGTGCGCGCTTCTGCGCCTCCCCTATGGCGGCGCGAAGGGCGGAGTGCGCTGCAACCCGCGGAACCTCTCGCGGGGAGAGCTCGAGCGCCTGACGCGGAGGTTCACCGCCGAGCTCCTGCCGATCATCGGCCCACAGCGCGACATCCCCGCACCCGACATGGCGACCGACGAGCAGACGATGGCCTGGATGATGGACACCTACTCGATGCAGATGGGCCACGCCGTGCCGGAGATCGTCACCGGAAAGCCGCTCTCCGTGGGCGGCAGCATCCTTCGGCCCGAGGCGACCGGGATCGGGGTCGTCATGGTCGTGGAGGAGGCCGTGCGCCGGCTCGGCTGGTCGCTTGCAAGCTCGAGCTGCGTCGTCCAGGGCTACGGGAAGGTCGGCGCGGTCGCGGCCCACGAGCTCGCCCTGCGCGGCGCTCGCGTCGTGGCTGTCTCCGACATCGCGGGCGGCGTCCACGACGAGCGCGGTCTCGATCTCGATGCGCTCGACGAATGGCGGGCCGCGAACGATGGGATCGCCGGCTTTCCCGGATCACAGGACGTCTCGAATCACCGCCTCCTCGAGCTTCCCTGCGACGTACTCGTCCTCGCGGCGACGGAGAACCAGGTCACCGCGGCGAACGCAGGGGAGCTCCAGACGAAACTCGTCGCCGAGGGCGCCAACGGGCCGACGTCCCTCGAGGGAGACGAGATCCTCGGCGAGCGCGGCATCCCCGTCCTCCCCGACATCCTCACCAACGCGGGCGGCGTGGCCGTCTCGTACTTCGAGTGGGTGCAGGACATCCAGCGACTCTTCTGGGGCCCGGACGAGATCCGATCGCGCCTCGCCGACCTCATGGGCGACGCACTCAGCCGGGTGTGGGACCTCTCGGAGAGCGAGGCGCTTCCGTTCCGGCGCGCGGCGCTCGTCACGAGCATCCGCGAGGTGGCCAAGGCCCTCGAGGCGCGCGGGATTCACCCGTGATCGTCCGCGAGGCCCTCATGTCGGATCCCCTCGTGCTGCAGGCAAATGCGAATGTGCGCGAGGCGGCCGAGCTCTTGACGCATCCCAACGTGTCGAGCGTGCTCGTTGCAGAAGGCGAGAGGCTCGTCGGCTGCATCGGCGCCGAGAACATCGTCGCCGCGGTCGCGAAGGGCGTCGACCTGGAGACGGCGACGGCCGGAGAGGTCGCCGACGGGGACGTCGTCACCATCTCGCCCGACATCCCGCTCGACGAGGCGCTCTACCGTATGGCCGAGCTCGACGTCGAGCGGTTGCCTGTCACGGACGGCGGCCGCCTGCTCGGCGTCGTCGCTAGAGAGCCGATCGCGCGCCGGCTCGCCGAGGACGAGCCGCCGGCTCCCCTCGAGGAGAGCTGATGCAGGAGCACCGCATCGACGTCGGCGGACGCACCGTTTACGTGGCGGAGGCCGGCGAGCCCGAGGGTCACGCGGTCTTCTGCCTGCACGGCACGCCGGGCTCGCGGCTCTGCTGGCACGAGGTCGTTGAGGACGCCGCGAAGCGAGGCATTCGCCTGATCGCGTACGACCGGCCCGGGTACGGCAGCTCGGATCCGGATCCAGGGCGCTCGGTGGCGGATGCGGCCGAGGACATCGCCGCGATCGCCGACGCCCTCGGCGTCGAGCGCTATGCCGTTTACGGCGGCTCGGGCGGCGGGCCGCACGCGCTCGCGAATGCGGTGCGCCCCGAGCGCGTCGTTGCGGTGGCGGCTCTTGCCAGCGTGGCGCCCTGGGGCGCCGACGGCCTCGACTGGCTCGACGGCATGGGGCAGGACAACCTCGACGAGTTCGGCGCCACCCTCGAGGGCGAGGAGCCCCTGCGCCGCTACTTGGCGGAGCAGCGCGAGGCGATGCTCGGCGGCTCACCGGAGGCGATCGCCGAGTCGCTCACCTCTCTCCTCTGCCCGCCCGACCTGGCCTGCCTCACCGGCGACCTTGCCCGGTACTTCTACGACCAGATCGCCGAAGCCCTGCGGAGAGGGGTCGACGGCTGGGTCGAGGACGACCTCGTCTTCGTCAAGCCGTGGGGATTCGAGTTCGACGAGGTGGATGTCCCGGTGCAGGTGTGGCACGGCTCCCAGGACCAGTTCGTCCCGGTCGCGCACGGCCGCTGGCTCGCGGAGCGGATCCCCGGCGCGGAGGAGCACGTCTACGACGCGGACGGCCACCTCACGCTGCAGATCGCGCGGATCGGCGACGTTCACGCCTGGCTCGTCAGTCACTTCTAACTAGCAGCAGGTGTGCGCGGTGGGAGGGGCGCCGCCTTCGGCCTCCTCCGGCAGCTCGGATGCCGCGAGCGCGGCTCCGTGCATGATGTCGTGCTCGCTCACCTCGAGCGTCTCGAGGCCGAAGTGCGCAAGTGTCTCGCGGACGACGCCGGCGCCGGCCGCGATCACCGGCGCGCGGTCGGGGTGCATGCCGCGGAGCGCGCGGATCTCCTCGACGGTCATCCCCTCGAGCCGGTCGGTCCAGGCCGCGACGGTCTCGGCGGAGAGCCGGTGGCCGTGCACGACCTCGGGATTTTCCTCCTCCAAACCGAGATCGACGGTGGCGATCGTCGTGATCGTCCCGGCGACGCCGATCGCGGCTCGCGGCCGGACGTGGGCGGGCACCGATCCCGCGAGCACGTCCCGCACGTGCGCGGCCGCTGCGTCGAAGTCGGTGCCGAAGCGCTCGGTGAGGCGGACGCAGCCCAGGTCGAGGCTCGTGTGGAAGGCGACGCCGTCGGGGCCGCCGAGGATGAGCTCGGTCGAGCCCCCGCCGACGTCAATGACGACCGTTCCGGGCGCGACGTCGCGCCCGGTGGAGACTCCGCGGAAGGTGAGGAGCGCCTCCTCGTCGCCACCGAGGAGCCGCGTCTTGAAGGCATAGCTCCATTCGACCTCGCCGAGGAACGCCTCGCCGTTCTCGGCGTCGCGGACGGCGCTCGTCGCAAACGCGAGCGTGCGCTCGGCGCCGGCTTCCTCCGCTGCACGCCGGTACTCCGCCAGGACGTTGCGGACGCGCGCGATGGCCTGCGGGAGCAGGATGCGTCGCTCGTCCACGCCCTCGCCCAGGCGCGTGATCTCGAGGCGCCGGTCGAGCTCCCGGACCGACCCGTCCTCGACGTCGGCCACGAGCAGCCGCGTCGAGTTCGTGCCGATGTCGACGGCGGCGACGCGCGTCACTTGTGGACGAGCAGCGCGCTTCGCAGCCGGCTGACGGTCTTCGTCATGTCGCCGATCGCCCAGGTGAGGACGGAGAAGCGGTCGAGCGACGCGCGCAGGTGTTCGAAATGCGGCTCGACCGACTCGACCCGTGAGCTCGCCCGTGCCGCGCGGCGCTCCAGTTCCTCGCTCTTGGCTGAGAGATCCTCGAAGGCGGCCTGGAGCCGCTCGCCGATGGTCTGCAGGCGGCTCAGCGAGCGCAGTGCGAGCAGCGCGACGACGCTCGCGGCGAGCACGATTGCGGCGAAGAGTGCGAGCGAGACCCACGTCCACCAAGGCATGGGACGGATGCTATCCTTGGGCTCGCGACGCGGGGTGGAGCAGTCAGGTAGCTCGCCGGGCTCATAACCCGGAGGTCGCAGGTTCAAATCCTGCCCCCGCTACTCGAAAGGCCCTGGAAACAGGGCCTTTCTCCTTTTGGGGCGTGTCCGAGCCGTTCAGAGCAGCGAGGCGATCTGCTCCGACAACCGCTCGGCGATCATGATTGTCGGAACGTGCGTGAATCCCGAGGGCACATCGGGCATGATCGAGGCGTCGACGACGCTCAGCCCCTCGACTCCGAACACCGACCCAGACGCGTCGACGACGGACCCCATTGCGCAGGTGCCGACGGTGTGCGGTATGGAAAACAGCTCGGCACGGATATGCGCCTCGAGGTCTTCCTGCTCAACCGGCTCTGGGCCCGAGCAGTACTCGCGTAGAGCCGGCTTGCTTGCCAGGTCGAGTGCGCGCCAATAGCCCTCGGCTAGACGCTCGAGATCGGAGGGATCGTCGAGGTTCGGCAGATTGATCAAAGGCGGATCGTGTGGATCCCGCGAGCGCAGGCGTACGGAGCCGCGCGAGCGCGGACGGAGAAGGACGATCTCTGCGCCGAACTCGGTGTCCTCCTCCGTCGGGTCGGCGACCCAGAACATCAGATCGGGTGCCTCCTCGCTCGCGCGTCCCGAGCTGTGGAACGTGGCGATCGTGTGCAGAGCGGGCACGGCGCGACCGACTCCCCGGTAGGCGAAGTCCACGTAGAAAGAAGGGTGGTCGACCAGGTTTGCGCCCACGCCGGACAGATCCACGACTCGACCCTCGGGGCCGATCTCCGACCGAAGCAGGATCGCTGGGCTCCCGTAGACACCGGCACAAAGAACGATGCGGCCGGCTTCGACGGTCGTACCGTCGGCAAGCTGCACACCGACGCTCTGAACACGGTCGAAGATAATCCGGTCGACCTGCGCGTCCGCGCGAATTGTGAGGTTTGGCGGAGTAGCGCCAGGCGGAAGGTAGGCGTCCGCCGTCGTGACGCGCCGGCCGTCGACCACGTTCATCGGCATCCGCCCTGCCCCGATTGCTCCCGGCTCGTTGTGATCGTCGACGAGAGCGAAGCCGGCCGCGATGAGCGCGTCGGTGCCGGCCGCGCCGATCTCGGTGAGCTCGACGTCGAGCTGGCGAGAGGAGGGGATCGGCCCACGGTCTCCATGCCACGGCTTGTCCCCGAAGTCGACGTCGCGTTCGAGCTTGAGGAAGT
>Ga0111539_10001193_pt1 | contig 34547 bp, 28 predicted proteins | sample RhiMethybrSRZTD1_FD_79667 | JGI IMG/M metagenome (GOLD analysis project Ga0111539, IMG submission 79667) | Populus rhizosphere microbial communities from Tennessee, USA - Rhizosphere MetaG P. TD hybrid SRZTD1 (version 2) (version 2) | ecosystem: Host-associated > Plants > Roots > Rhizosphere >...
GCCTAGTGACATCGGACCGCTGCCGCTCATCGAGGCTCGCTCTCGATGACGCTCTGCAGGAGCTCCTTCGCGTCGCCGATCTGTTCCAGCACCAGGGCGATGTCCATCGTCGGCCGGCCGGGCAGGCGCGCGCTCTGGCAGTACACACCGTGCTGCCCGACCATCGCGAGCGCGTCGGTCAGCAGATCGAGCGCAACGGCCAGCCGGCCCCGTGACCGGCCCATCATCAGCTCGTGCTTCTCGAGCTCGTCGTGATGCTTGTCGAAAGCTGACATCAGAGCATTATTGATTGGATGATCTTTGATTGTTGAATGGTTGTCGATGGCGGATTGTTGAGTGTTGATTGACGACGGGTTGAGAGATGCGCGACAGATCCACGCGATCAAGTCGAAGGCCTCTCGGTCAGCGCCGGACTACGCCTTCTTGGGCTGCGCCGGTCGGATCTCGACGCGGCTGGGGAGACTCCGCGGCGGGAACGCAACCAGGTCGACGATCATCTCGGCGACATCTTCGGGCTGCAACGCCCACTCGGACTTGGTGTTCGCGCGGCCGCCGAAGCCGGTGTTCACCGATCCCGGCAGCACGCAGGCGACGCGCACGCCGTCGTAGCGGACCTCCTGCATCAGCACATCGCTGAACGTGTTCACGGCCGACTTCGACGCACAGTACGCGGCGCCATTGGCGAACGGTCCGGTGCTCGACAGGCTGCTGATGTTGATGATCCATCCGGCGTGCTGCCGGAGATGTGGCAGCGCGGCACGACAGCAGTAGAACATGCCGTTCACGTTCGTGGCGAACGTGCGATCCCATTCGTCGACCGTCATCTCGGCGACCGGGCGATACACCCCGATGCCGGCGTTGTTGACGAGAACGTCGAGCCGTCCGAAGCGTGACACGGTCGTCGAAATCGCGCGCTCGACGTCTTCATGACGGGCCACATCGGCACGAACGCCGAACACCGTTCCGCCGAGCTCGCCGACGGCCGCGTCGAGGCGACCCTGATCGGTTCCCACGATGGCTACCGACGCCCCTTGCGACACGAACGCCTTGGCCGTGGCGTAACCGATGCCGCGGGATCCGCCGGTGATGAAGGCGACTTTGCCAGCGAGCTCTGAGGCCATTGATGATTCCGTCGATCTTTGATTAGTGATTCGTTGTTGATTGGCGATTCGTGATCGAACGATTGAATACTCAACGTGGCGATTCGACGGGCGAAGCTTTCAATCAACGATCATCAATCACCAATCAACAACGAATCACCAATCACCAATCACCAGTCAAAGATCCGACCACGGTCCACTAGAATACCCCACGCAATGAATGCCACCGTGTGCATCGTCGGCGCAGGCGAGCTCGGCGCAGCGGTTGCCGATGCGCTGGCGCGGCGCGAGTGCGTCGCGCGCATCGTGCTGATCGACGATGCTGAAGCAGTGGCAGCAGGAAAGGCACTCGACATTCAACAGTCGGGCGCGATTGCCGGCTTTCACACGCGCCTCGTCGGGTCGAGCGATCTGAGTCGAGTGACCGGCTGCGCCGTCTGTGTTCTCGCCGACCGCACGGGCCGGCCCTCGTCCGAGTGGCAGGGTGACGAGGCGCTCGGGCTCCTGAAACGAATCGCTCCCTTTCTCGGCAATGCGCCGATCGTTCTAGCGGGCAGCGCGCAGGCTGCGGTAGTGCCGCTCGCGGTGCGCGAAGCGGGCGTGCGCCGAGACCGTCTCATCGGCTCGGCACCAGAGGCGCTCGTACACGCGACACGCGCGATTGTCGCGATGGAAGCAGGGTGCTCGCCCACGGAAGTGACGCTCACCGTCCTCGGGACGCCACCGTCGGGTTTCGTTGTGCCATGGAGCGACGCCTCGATCGGCGGATACGCGTTGGAGCGTGCGTTGACGCAGGTTCAGCTCACGCGGCTCGAGGCACGGATGGCGCGGCTGTGGCCGCCGGGGCCGTTCGCGCTCGGCGCGGCCGCCGGCCGTGTCGCCGAAGCGATCGTGGGATCGTCGCGGCGTTCATTCAGCGTCTTGACGATGCTCGGCGGGGAGTTCGGCGTCCGCGGTCGGGTGGGAACGCTGCCGGCCCTGCTGTCCACCTCGGGCATCGTCCAGACCCGCGTACCACCGCTGAATCCGCGCGAACGGGTCCGGCTCGAGATCGCGTTGGGGGCATGATGGACAGTCGCGATAGGATCGGTTGATGCGCAAAGTGGCGGTCGCGCTCGTCCTGATACTCGCGGCCGGCGTCGGTGCCGGCGGCGAAGCGACCATCGATCCGGACGCCATCCTCCGCCACATCAAAGTGCTCGCCTCGGACGACATGAAGGGGCGCGCCAACGGCAGTGAGGAACTCGAGCGCGCCGGCGACTACGTCGCGCAACAGTTCAAAGCCGTCGGCCTCGAGGCCGGAGAGGGCGCGGCTGGATGGTTTCAGCCCTTCGAGCTGATCGCCGGGTTGAACGTGGGTCGAGGCAACTCATTGTCGTTCGAGTATCAGGGGAAGTCGGTCAGTCTGGTGCTTGGCACCAGCTACTACCCTCTCGCCGCACCGGGCAGCGAGAACACGCCGTCGGTGCTCCTCGAAAACGTCCCGCTGGTGTTTGCCGGCTACGGTCTCGCGGCCCCTGAAATCGGGTACGACGACTACGCGCGCGTCGATGTGTCGGGGAAAGCCGTGCTGATCTTCAGTCACGAGCCACAGGAGCGCGACCCGAACAGCCGGCTGAATGGAACGCGGCCGATGCCGCAGACCACGCTGCAGGCCAAGGCGTCGTTGGCGCGCTCCAAAGGTGCTCGCGCACTGTTCGTCGTCGCCGATCCGTCGCATCGCCTGGACGATGCGCAATACAGTGTGTTCAAGGGCGACCCCGACGCAGAGGACATCGGTTTTCCCGTACTGCGGGTGCGCCGCGACGAGATGCAGCCGCTGCTCGACGCCTGGCGACTCGAATCGACCGCGCGACAGATCGACATGGATCTCGTTCCGCGGTCCGAGGTGTTGCGCGGGGCGACGGTCAACTACGTCGAACAGCTCTCGAAGAACCGCAGAACGGTGCGCAACGTTGTCGGCGTGCTGCCGGGCAGCGATCCGGCACGAGCGAAGGAAGCGATCGTGATCGGCGCGCACTACGATCACGTCGGCCTCGGCGGTCACCTGTCGATGTCGCCTGAGCGAACCGGCGAGATCCACAACGGTGCCGACGACAACGCGTCGGGCACGGCGTCGATCATCGAGATGGCACGCGTGGCCGTCGAGCAGCGTTCGCGGTTCCCGCGCACGCTGGTGTTCGTGGCGTTTGCCGGTGAAGAGCGTGGCCTGCTCGGGTCGGAATACTACGCGCTACACCCGGTGATTCCGCTGACCAACACAGTGGCGATGCTCAACCTGGACATGATCGGCCGCGCCCGTGGCGCGGTCGACGTCAGCGGACTGGAAGCGTCTCCGACGCTCGAGGCCGACCTCAAGGCGGCCGCGCAATCGATCGCCGATGGCCTCTCGATCGCGCGGCAGGGCCCCGGCGCCGGACGCAGCGACGACTTCAATTTCGCCGTGCGCCGCGTGCCGGCGATCAATTTCTTCACCGGCTTCCACGGCGACTACCATCGGCCGACCGACGACTGGGACAAGATCGACGCGCTCGGAACGAAGCGCGTGGCGACGCTCGCCCTCGAGTTCGCCGCACAGATCGCGGAACGGCCGACCAAGCCCGAGTTCAATCAGAAGTAGACCTGAGCCCTCAGGACCTGATGCCTGAGGGCTGGCCCAGCGCTGGTTCCTGAATCCTGATTCCTATCCGAAGGCCGGCGTCGGCGGATGGAGCGTCAGGCCGTCCTTGAACGCCTGGAGTCGCTCGCGGAGCAGCAATCGCCCGCGATGGAGACGCGACTTGAGCGTCTGGTCCTTCAGCTTGAGACGGGTGCTCGCCTCTTCGGTCGTCAGGCCCTGAATATCGCGCAGGACAACCGGCGCACGATAGATCTCGGGCAAGTCGGCAACGGCCGCGTCGAACGCATGCCGCAACTGCTCCCGCAGCAGCTCCTCATCCGGCAGGCTCGACCAGTCGGCCGCCTCGCGCGGGACGCGTCCCTGTTCGGACGCTGCGTCGTTGCGCGCCAACGCTCGATCCCGCTCCTCCGAAGCGAGCCGCTCGCTGCGCGTCTGCCGCAGCCGCGACATCGCGGTGTTGAAGGTGATTCGATAAATCCACGACGACAACGCCGCGTCGCCGCGGAACAGGCCGATCTTCTGATACACCTTGAGCAGAACGTCCTGCGTGACTTCTTCAGCGTCCTCCCGGTTCCTCATGTGGCGCATTGCCAGCTGCATGATTCGCGGGCCATATCGCTCGGCCAACTCCTGGACTGCCGTCTGGTCGCCTGCCTGGAGGCGGCTGACGAGCAGTCGGTCCTGGGTTCTCTCCATGGGTCATCCTCGGTAACACCCACCGGCCCACCGCACGGTTCTGATGCGGCGGCGAAGGGTGCGCGAGCGGGCAACCCCGTCGCTAATGAGAGAACACCGACCAAATCGGTCTTATTCCCAGCGTCCTAGCTCATCAGCCAAAGTGCCTCTGCCGGAACGACTTGTACCGGAGCCCGAAAAGGGTGCTAAGTACTTGTCCGGTCAATGGTCCTTGCGGCCATCCTCGTCGTCACTGCGCTCATCCTCGTCAACGGTTTCTACGTTGCAGCCGAGTTCGCGGCCGTCAGCGTCCGGCGAAGCCGGCTCCAGCAACTCGCCTCCGATGGCAATCCGATCGCCGCATGGCTCCTTCCGATCCTCGAATCGCCGGCGGCGCTCAACCGATATCTGGCGGCATCGCAGATCGGCATCACGCTCTCGAGTCTTGTGCTGGGCGCCTACGCGCAGGCGACGTTCGCGATCTGGCTGACGCCCGTCTTCGCCTCACTTGGCGGGCTCCAAGAGCTGGCGGCGCAATCGACGTCAGCAGCCGTCGTGCTGCTGACACTGACCGTAGCCCAAGCGGTCTTCGGCGAGTTCGCTCCGAAGTCGGTTGCGCTGCAGTACCCGACTCAGACGTCGCTCTACACAGCGATACCTATGTTGGGATCGCTGTGGATCTACCGGCCGTTCAGCATCGTGCTGAATCGCACGGGCGGGATGTTGCTGCGTCTGCTCGGCGCTCCCCTGCCGGCACACCGGCATATTCACTCTCCCGAAGAAATCGAGCTGCTCATCGCTGAGAGCCGCGACGGCGGCCTGCTCGAGCCCGACGAACATCGCCGGCTGCAACGCGCGCTCCGCCTGAACCTCAAGCAAGCGAAGAACCTGATGGTGCCGCGGACTCGAATGGCCGCTCTGGACGTGAAGACTCCGCTGCTCGAGGCGATCGGCTTCATGGCGCAGAGCCCGTACTCGCGGCTGCCGATTTATCGCGACAGCCTCGACAACATCATCGGAGTCGTCCACACCAAGGACCTCGTGCGATGGTTCGTATCGGAGAAGAGTCCGGCGTCGACGTTGAAGGACTTGATTCGCCCCGTACCCAGCGTTCATGAAAGTGTCACGGCGGACCGGATGCTCCGCGATCTGCGCGAGCGGCGGTCGCATCAGGCGCTCGTCGTCGACGAGTTCGGGGGGACGGCGGGCTTGATCACGCTCGAAGACGTGCTCGCGGAACTGCTCGGCCACGTCGGCGACGAATTCAAGAGCGGCGATCCCGTGACCGAACGACTTGCCGATGGGCGCACCCGTCTGCCCGGCGCGATGTCGGTGGACGATGCCGCGACGGCGCTGAACACGACGTTCGACACCGACGCCACGACGGTCGGCGGCATGGTGACCGCCGCGTTGGGCCACCTGCCGACACCGGGCGAAGCGGTGATCATCAGCGACTATTCGCTCGAGGTCGAGCGTGTGGCCGGCAAAGTCCTGGAGTCGGTGCTCGCCACGCGGGTTCCACCACCGGCAGAAGAATCATGACCGCCGACTGGTTCGTTCCGATCACGATCATCCTGCTGCTCGTGCTGGCAAACGGGTTGTTCGTCGCCGCCGAGTTCGCCATCGTCGCGGCGCCACGGACGACCGTCGAGCACAGCGCCACTCAGGGCAGCATGCTGGCGGCCCGGGTGCTGCGCATCCTGGAGAACCCGCGCAAGCAGGATCGGTATATCGCCACGACGCAGGTCGGCATCTCCGCCGCCAGCCTCGGTCTGGGCATGTACGGCGAGCACTGGCTCGCCGAGCGCATCTCGGCGGTGCTGGAGCCGCTCGGGACGATGCGGTGGCTGGCCGCGCACACCGCGGGCGGCATCGTCGCCGTCGGTATCCTCACCTACATTCACATCGTGATCGGCGAGATGGTGCCGAAGGCGCTCGCGCTGAGCAGTGCCCACCGAACGGCGCTGTACGCGTCGCCGATCGTCGAGGTCGTCCAAAAGATCGTGCTGCCGCTGGTCGTGCCGCTGAATGCCCTGGCAAACGGCCTGCTCCGTCTGTTCGGCATCAGACGCCGCGAGAACGAAGGCGAGCGGTACCACACGGCCGAGGAACTGCAGTACATCGTGCAGGAGAGCCAGGAGGGCGGTCTGCTCCGCGGCGAAGCCGGAAACATCCTGCGCGACCTGTTCGAGTTCGGTGACCGCACCGCCGGCGAGGCCATGGTACCGCGCGTGCTGCTCACGGGAATCCCGGTCGGCTGTGAGCCCGATGAGTTGCGCGCGATCGTCCGGTCGCAGGCGCACACGCGCTACCCGGTCTACATCGGCGATCTCGACCACATCATCGGAAGCCTGCACATCAAAGAGGTGCTCCGCCACTTGATCTCCAACCAACCAGTCACCGCCCGCGATGCCCGAGAGCTGCCGTACGTGCCGGGGCCGACGACGGTCGATCAGGTGCTTGCCGCTATGCGCCGGTATCGCGCGCAGATGGCCGTCGTGATGGACCAGCATGGCGGCACCGCCGGGCTCGTGACGATGGAGGACCTGTTCGAGGAGGTCATCGGCGACATCGAAGAGGGCCGCGGCCGGGCGGCGATCGTCAGAGAAAGTGAGGGACGGATTCGCGTCCGGGGCACGGTGCGGCTCGACGAAGTGGGCAAGACGATTGGCCGCCCGCTCGAAGATGAGCAGGTGACCACCATCAGCGGTCTGGTGCTCCGGCTGCTCGGACGTCCCGCTCGACAGGGCGACGTCGTCGTCTGGAACGACGTTCGGGTTGAAGTGGTCAGCGTGATCGGACGCGGCGTGGGCGAAGCGGTCCTGACGAGGACTACGCCGGCCACGCCTGAGAAGGAATGAGCGCCTCGCGCTCGAACGTCTCCGAGAAGTGTCGGATGAACGCGTCCTCGACGTCTTCGAGCGGGACGCGGACCCCGGTAGCCTTGTCGAGCGATGTGACACCGCGATCCGAGATCCCGCACGGCACGATCAGCCCGAAGTGATCGAGGTCCGTGCTCACGTTGAACGCGAACCCGTGGCTGGTAATCCAGCGCGAGATCCGGACGCCGATCGCACCGACCTTCTCGGTCCCCACCCACGCACCCGTGAGTCCCTTGATGCGCCCGGCGTTGACGCCGTAGTCGGCGCACACCTGAATCATGACCTCTTCGATGTCGCGGACATAGCGATGCACGTCGCATCGATCGGGACGAAGATCGAGAATCGGGTAGCCGACGATCTGTCCGGGGCCGTGATAGGTGACGTCGCCGCCGCGGCCTGTTTCGTGGACGTCGATTCCGAGATCGGCCAGCCGCGCCTCGGTCGCGACGATGTTCGCGCGACCGCCGTCGCCCTTGACGCCAAGCGTGATCACCGCAGGATGCTGCAGCAGCAACAGCACATCGGGAACGCGATCGGCGCGCCGTTCCTCAACGAGCGCCCGCTGCATCGCCAGCGCCTCGTCGTACCGGACCACGCCGAGACGCCGGATCTCCAGGGGCCTCATGGGGGTCGTCAGGCTTGACTCACGTCGAAGTGTTCGATCTGCTGCTTGATCTCGGCCATGAACTGGTCGCCGGTTGCGCCGTCAATGACCCGATGGTCGTAGCCGAGCGTCAGATAGGCCATCGTCCGGATCGCGATCGCGTCGTCGATCACGATAGGGCGCTTCTCGATGGTGCCGACGCCGAGAATGGCCAGCTGTGGCTGGTTGATGATCGGCATGCCGAACTGTGAGCCGAACTGACCGGGGTTGGTGATCGTGAACGTTCCCGCTTGCACGTCTTCCGGCTTCAATTGCTTGGCACGGGCGCGCTCGGCGAGGTCGGCGATCGCTCGGCTCAGGCCCAGCAGGTTCTTCTCGTCGGCGTACTTGATCACCGGCACGATCAGCCCGCTTTCGAGTGCGACGGCAATGCCGATGTTGATGTCCTTCTTGTAAACGATGGTGTCGCCGTCGAGCGACGCGTTGACGATCGGGAAGCGCCGCAGCGCCGTCACCACTGCCCGGGTGATGAACGCCATGTACGTGAGCTTCGCGCCGAGCTGCTCGTACTCCGCCTTCTTCTGCTGCCGGATGCGTTCGACCGTCGAGAAGTTCACGTGGAAGACCGAGTGCACATGCGCCGAAGTACGCCGGCTCATGATCATGTGCTCGGCGATCTTCTTGCGCATTACTGAGAGCGGCTCCCTCCGGTCGCCGGGCGCCGAAGGAATCAGGATTCTGGAGTCAGGAATCAGGCCTGGGCCAGGCAGTGAGCTCTCAGGTCTCGAGGATTCAGCAATCGAGCTACGGCCTTCGTTCTCCCGGACGTATCCGAGAATGTCGTTCTTGGTGACGCGGCCGCCAAGGCCCGATCCGTGAATCGCGGAGACGTCGATGTTGTGTTCGCGGGCGATGCGGCGGACGAGCGGCGACGATCGCTGACGTCGTCCTTCCTCGTGCGAGGCTGCTTCGGGCGGGTGAGCCGGCGGCGGTGCAGCCGCGGGGCTCGGCCGCTTTTGCGGCGCGTCAGTGATGGCGACAACGGTCGACGACGATGCTCGGGCGGGAGCAGAAGGCGTGGCCGGCTGCGGCTTGGCGTCTGCTGCCGAACCGGCTTCGCCGATCAGGGCGACGACGCTGTTGACCGGCACGGTTTCGCCTTCCTGGACCTTGATCTCAGTGAGGACTCCAGCGGCCGGCGATGGGATCTCGGCATCGACCTTGTCGGTCGAGATCTCGAACAGCGGTTCGTCACGATCGACGGTGTCGCCGATCTTCTTGATCCAGCGAACGATCGTCCCTTCCGCGATCGATTCCCCCATCTGGGGCATGGTGACTTCTGTCGACATCGTTCGATCGTAGTGTCCGGCTTTAGCCGGACATGTAGGGTCCGGCTTTAGCCGGACGTGTAGGGTCCGGCTTCAGCCGGACGTGTAGGGTCCGGCTTCAGCCGGACCTCATAGATGTATCGCCGCCCCGTGCGTCGCATGCGCCGCCTCTGCGACCGCCTCCGAGAACGTCGGGTGCGCGTGAATGGTCTTCGTCAGCTCCTCGACCGTGCATTCGAGCCGAAGCGCCATCACCGCCTCGGCGACGAGCTCGGTCGATCGCGGGCCGATCATGTGCACCCCCAACACCTCATCGTACCTCCGGTCGGCGACGATCTTCACGAAACCCTCGGTTTCGCCAGCCATCTTGGCGCGCCCCAGCACGCCAAACGGGAACGAGCCGACCCTCACGTCATAGCCGCGCTGCCTGGCTTCGGCTTCGGTCAGTCCGACGCTGCCGATCTCCGGATCGCAATACGTGCAGCTCGGTACGTGATCGTAGTTGAGCGGCTGCACCGGTCGTCCGGCCAGACGCTCCGCGACGATCACGCCTTCCATGGACGACACATGGGCGAGCTGCGGGTGTCCGGCCTGACCGGTGGTAATGACGTCGCCGATGGCCGAGATGTGCGGCACCGATGTGCGATACATCTCGTCGACCTTGATGAAGCTGCGCTCCATCGCAATGCCGACCGCGTCAGCATCGAGCCCGTCCGTCACCGGGCCTCGACCCGTAGCGACGAGCAGCCGCTCGGCCGAAAGGCGCTGGACCTTTCCGTCCGGCATCTGCGCCTCGAGATCGACCCCCTCGCTCGTGGCACTCGCCTTGACGACCTTCGTCCCGGTCATCGTGGTGATGCCCTGCTTCTTGAAAGACTTCTCGAGCTCCGCCGAGATCGCCTCGTCTTCCACGGGCACGAGACGCGGAAGCAGCTCGATCACGGTGACCTGGCTGCCGAAGCGACCGAAGATCGATGCGAACTCGACTCCGACGGCACCGCTCCCCAAGATGACCAGCGACTTCGGCACGGCCTTGAGATGAATCGCGTCGTCGCTGGTGATGATCCGCGTGTGATCGAGCTCGATGCCGGGAACACTCCGCGCATATGAGCCGGTCGCGACGACGATCTCCTTTGCCTCGAGCGTCCGAGCGTCGTTGCCCGAGACACCGACCTTGCCGCCACCGAGCAGACGGGCGGTGCCCTTGATCCAGTCGATCTTGTTCTTCTTGAACAGGAACTCGATCCCCTTGGTCAGGCCGCCGACGATCTTGTCCTTGCGCGCCTGCACCTGGTTCATGTCGATCGCCGGAGCGCCGTAGGGGATCATGACGCCCCACTCCTGCGCGTGCTGCACGACCTTCAACGCGTGTGCGTGCTCGAGGAGCGCTTTGGTAGGGATGCAGCCCCAGATCAGGCAGGTGCCGCCGAGCGCCTTCTGCTTTTCGACGACGGCGACCTTCATGCCCAGCTGCGCGGCGCGAATGGCGGCGACATAGCCGCCCGTCCCGGCACCGATGACGATCAGATCGTACATACGCGTAAAGGGCCGGGAGTCACAGAAAATGGGGTCGGGAGTCATTTGTTTGTACGAGCAAACAACAAATGACTCCCGACCCCATTTTCCGGACCCGACCCCATCGCGATTATACTCGCCGTGTCGATGTCGGATCGCCGAAAGACCCTCCTGATCGTCGACGACGACGAGGGGATGCGCGAGTCGCTGACGGCGCTGTTGCGCCGTGAGCTGCGCGTGCTCCGTGCCGCGACCGGCGAAGCCGCGCTCCAGATGATGGAGAAGGAAAGCGTCGACCTGATGATCCTCGACGCGCACCTTCCAGGCATCAGCGGCTTCGAGGTCCTGAAGATCGCGAAAGAGAACTATCCGAACGTCGAAGTGATCGCGACCTCCGAGATCCGCGAGCTGGACGTCGCCATCGAGGCGATGCGCCTGGGCGCCTATCACTACATCTCGAAGGACACCGACCTCGAGAGCCTGCCGCGGCTCGTCGCCAACGCCAGCGAGCGGCAGGACCTCAATCGCGACGTCGTGCGCCTGCGCGAGGAGGTCGCCGAGCGCAACAGCGATCGGGAGTTCGTCGTCGGTCCGAGTCAGGGGACGAGGGGGATCCTCGATCTCGTGCAGAAGGTCGCGAAGCTGTCGGCGACCGTGCTGATTCTCGGCGAGAGCGGCACCGGAAAGGAGCTGTTGGCGCGGCTGATTCACCGCGAGGCGGGCAAACCCAACGCACCGTTCGTCGCGGTCAACCTGGCGGCGATCCCCAAGGAGCTGGTCGAGAGCACCTTGTTCGGCCATGAGAAAGGCGCGTTCACCGGCGCCATCCGCCAGCAGCTGGGCAAGTTCGAGCTCGCCAGCGGCGGCACGCTGTTCCTCGACGAGATCGGCGACCTGCGCTACGAGCTGCAGGCGAAGCTGCTTCGTGCCGTCCAGGAGAGCGAGATCGAGCGCGTCGGTGGCACGCACCCGATCAAAACCGACATACGCCTGATTGCCGCGACCAACGTCGACCTCGAGAAGGCGGTGAAAGAGGCGCGCTTCCGCGAGGACCTGTATTACCGGCTCAACGTGATCCCGTTCCGGATGCCGGCGCTCCGCGAACGCCTCGAAGATCTCCCGGAGCTCGCGCGGTTCTTCCTTCGCCGCTACAACGTCAAGTTCCGCAAGAACATTCAGGGCATCGCCGATTCGACGCTGCAGATCCTCGGGGCGTACTGGTGGCCCGGCAACATCCGCGAGCTCGAGAACCTGATCGAGCGCCTGGTCGCGGTCTCCGACAAGGACTGGATCACCGACGAAGACCTCCCCTACGAGCTGCACGTCGCCCAGCTCGACACGCAAGGGCCCTCGGGAGAGAACCTCCTCGAGCGAGCGGTCTCCACCTTCGAACGCAACTTCATCATCCGCGCGCTCGAGAAGTCGGGGTGGAACGTCACCGGCACAGCCCGTTCGCTCGGCATCCCGCTCAGCACGCTGAAGTTCAAGATGGATCGCCTCGAGATCCGCGAGCTCGCCCGAAAGATCCGCGGGAACTAAGGTAGCGTCCGGCTTCAGCCGGACCCTCGAGGTCCGCGTAAAGGCGGACACTACAAATTCGTACCAAAAAAAAGAACCCGGCGCAGAAGCCGCGCCGGGCTAACACAGGACAGGGGGGATGTTAGTGGTTACGCTTACTTCTTCGGAAGGACGGCGTCCTTCAGCTGCTTGGCGATACGGGCTTTGACGACGGTCTTGGCCGGGATCTTGATGGCCTCTCCCGTCGCTGGGTTGCGGCCCATGCGAGCCTTGCGTTTCTGCACGACCAACTTCACCATGCCCGGCAAGACGAACTCACCCGAGCGCTTGAGCTCTTTCTCCGACAGCGTCGTCAGCTCGTCGAAGAACTCACGCGCCTGAGTTCGCTTCACCTCGAAGCGTTCGGCGAAGTGCGAGAACAGTTCTGATTTGCCCATTCTGCGGGCCTCTGCCATCACGTTCCCCCTGTGCTGGTGCGCGCCGATGCTGGGCCGCCCTGCAGTTGCGCGCGCGTCTCACTGCTGCGGAAACTTGTGGAAAAACGTCGTAATGCTAGCTCGCACTCGACATCGTGTCAACGAAACACCGCGCCGAATCGAGGATTTTCGGCCCAAAGTGCTAGAATTTTTTGCCTATGTCAAGCGAGGTCTCGATCGAGACGTTTCCGAATCCACGTCCCGAGCGTGACTTCGAAATCATGATCAGCTGTCCCGAGTTCACCTCCGTCTGCCCGAAGACGGGGCTTCCCGACTTTGGGGAGATCCGGATCACGTACGTCCCCGGCGATCGCTGCATCGAGCTGAAGTCGCTGAAGTACTACATGTTCGGCTACAGAAATCGCGGCGTTTTCTTCGAGGCGGCGACGAATCAGATCCTCGATGACCTGGTCGGTGCCTGTCAGCCGCGGCGCATGACGGTCGTCGGTGACTTCGCCGTGCGCGGAGGGATGAAGACGATAGTCACAGCGAGCTACGCGAAATAGAAGCTCGCCGCGCCAATTCCAAACTTCCAACTTCCGACTCCCAAGAGCGAACGCGCGCGTGCGCATCCCGATAGAAGATTTCCTGGACCTCCACTCGTTCGCGCCACGAGATGTCGCGTCGGTGGTCGAGGAGTACGTCACCGCTGCGCACGAAGCCGGCTTTCGTGAGGTCCGGCTGATTCACGGCCGCGGCAAAGGCGTCCAGCGCGGCATCGTCCAGCAGGCGCTCGATCGCCACCCGCTCGTCGCGGAGTTCTGGGACGCGCCGGAAACACATCTAGGTGCAACCGTTGCCCGCCTTCGCTCGTCATGAGCGCGACGAGCTTCGGCGCGGCAGGCTCCGCGTTCGCTCGCAATAATCGACGCGAGGTACAGACGGTCCTGTGAGTGTGGCCCCGCTTCCACATGACGGTGATGGCGGTCAGCCACAGTCAACGCACACGCGGGCTGCGTGTCCAGACGTGACTCGAGTCCGCCGGCCTGGTCTGTTCTTTGCCTCACCATGGATCGATGAGGATGATCGCATTTATCGTCGTCGCGGCCTGGCTGTCGACGTCGTGTCACGACGATGGGCCGACCGCTCCCAGCGGCGGCGCGCCCCAGAGGCCGTCCCCATCGCCGAGCCCGTCTCCATCTCCGAGGCCGTCACCGTCGCCGTCGCCGGAACCGCCGGCGACCTATACCTACTCGGGCCTGGTGACGGACGGCCAAGGCCGACCCGTCGTTGGCGCGAGAGTTCGCGGCGGGCCGGATTCCGCGTACACCGACACAACCGGCCGCTATGAATTTCGAAGCCAGTACAGCAGCGTCGTCGCGGGGAACGTGTATCCACCAGATGGCTACGAGCCGAAGCCGTGGAGTCCTACGGAGAGCTTCCCGCTGAAACCAGGTGACAACATCACGATCCGTCGCATCACGAGCGTGACCATCACTCCACCAGCGACCGTGCGAATGGTGTGGGGCCAACTTCCTGTCGGCGCTCACGTGTCGTTCGACACCGGACAGACCGAAGGTCCCCATACTGATCCATTCCGCATGACATCGAGTGACGCGACCGTGATCAAGCCGGGCGGAATCACGGGTGCGGGCCCATACGTCACGGGACTCAAAGAGGGGACCGCGTCGGTCAGCGCGCGATATTTCGGCGTGTCCACGGCGACGTTCGAGATCCAGGTCGTCCCCTAGGGCACCACCACGACGGCGGACGGGGTTGAAAACGTGACGCGTTCAGCGTTACTGTTGTCAGTGACTGAGGTGTCAGTTACTGAGGTATGCCCCCGATGAGCAAGCCGACCGATCTCGTGCAAGGCACGCTGGACCTGCTGATTCTCAAAGTCATCGCCCTCGAACCGCTGCACGGGTGGGCCATCGCGCAACGGATCCGGCAGATGTCGAGCGACGTGCTGCAGGTTGGTCAAAGCGCGCTCTATCCCGCGCTGCACAAGCTGGAGCGGCAGGGCTGGATTGCAGCGGAATGGAAGACGTCGGAGACGAATCGCCGTGCGAAGTACTACTCGCTCACACGCGCGGGGCGGAAAGCCGTCGCGAAGGAAGCCGCCAACTGGGAGCGCCTCTCGGCGGCGATTTCCGAGATCGTGCGCGCGGTGTAGCAGCCCATGGTGAAAACGAGCTCTCTCGCCGTCCTCCTGTTCGTTTCGGCGATCTCGCTGCTTCCGGCGCAGTCCGGGGACACCTACGTCATTCGCGATGTACGGGTGTTCGACGGCGAGAATGTCGTCGAGCGACAGACGGTTGTCATCAGCCAAGGCAGAATCATCGCTATCGGCAATGCCCAGGTGAGCGTACCGACCGGGGCCCAGGAAGTCGCGGGCGAGGGGCGCACGCTCCTGCCGGGCCTCATGGATGCGCACATCCACCTTCCCATCTTCCCAGTCACGTCTGGCTCCGAAGCGCTGCAGCAATCGCTGGCGTTCGGCGTCACGACGTCGATCGTCATGGGGGCCGCCCCCAGCCAATTCGTCGCCAGGATCAAGGGACTCGAGGACACGGATCCTACGGACATCGCTGCGCTACTCAGCGCCGGAATCTACGCGACGGCACCAGGCGGCCACCCGACACAGATGAGTGGGCCGGGTGGGCCACCGTTTCCGACGCTGACCGCGCCCGGCGAGGCAGACGCATTCGTCGCCGCACGAATAGCCGAGGGTTCCGACTTCCTCAAGATCATCTACGACGACGTCGAGCGGTTCGGTCGGAAGCTACCGACGCTGGACGAGGCGACCGTCGCCGCCCTCGCCACCGCCGCGCACGCGCGCGGGCGGATTGCCGTCGCGCACATCGGCAACGAGCAGTACGCACGAAGCGCCATTACCGCGGGGGTGGACGGTCTCGCCCATCTCTTCGAGGGCCCGACCGTGTCGGCCGACTTCGGACAGTTCGCCGCAGCGCACGGAGTCTTCGTCATCCCGACGTTGTCGGTCCTGTATGCGGCCTGCGGAATGCCGGATGGCCCCGGTTTCCTGAAGGAGCCCGAGACGATGAAACTGGTGCAGCCTCGATTCCGCACGTTCCTGGAGATGCCGATGGCCCAATCGAATCTGCGCTGTGATGCCGCGTCGCAAGCAGTTCGCCAACTTGCTGCGGCACGAGTGCCGCTGCTGGCAGGAACAGACGCGCCGGCATCAGGAACGACCTACGGCGCGTCTCTCCACAAGGAACTGGAGCACCTGGTCAACGCCGGGCTCACGCCGACCGCCGCCCTGGCAGCCGCGACATCGGCCACTGCCAAGGCGTTTCGCATGACCGATCGAGGGCGAATCAGCGTCGGCATGCGGGCCGACCTGCTGCTCGTCGACGGCGACCCATCGAAACAGATCCGCGCCACACGGAACATCGTCGCAATCTGGAAGCGGGGCGTGCGCGTTTAGAACCGAGAGGTACAGGATGTCTCGCTGGCTCGCTCGTCTCCGCGTCGCCCTTCGCTCCATCGTCCGCCGACGGCGAGTGGACGAAGAGCTGGACGACGAGATTCGACATCACCTCGAGCGCCAGATCGATGAGGAGCTGAAGGCTGGCCTGTCGCCCGCGGACGCTGAACGCGCCGCTCGGAAGGCGCTCGGGGACATCGAGCAGGCAAAAGAGCAGCTCCGTGACGCACGCGCCGGCGCCTGGATCGATCAGCTCGAGCGCGACCTCCGCTTCGGTGTCCGGGCGATGGTGCGCCGCCCCGGCTTCACGTGTGTCGCCGTTTCAACGATCGCACTCGGCATCGGTGCGACAACAGCCATCTTCAGCCTGGCCGACAATGTGCTGTTCAAGCCACTGCCCTTCCCGAACGCCGACCGCCTTGTCTCCGTGTGGGAGGCGCGACCGGCCCTCAAACGGCCCCGTATGGAGGCTGCGCCGCTGAACTACGTGGATTGGCAGCGGGAGTCGAAGGCCTTCGAATCGCTCGCGGCTTACTTCTTTGACGCGACGACCCTGACGGCGAGTGGAACTCCCGAGCGCCTGCCCATAGCCGGAGTGACTCCCAACTTCATGTCGATGCTCGGCGTCCCTCCAGTCGTGGGCCGATGGTTCGACAACCCCGATGGCACGCCGGGCCATACAGGCGTGACGATCCTGAGTTACGGGCTGTGGCAGCGTCGGTTCGGCGGCGACCCTGGCATCGTCGGGCGAACGATTCGCTTGAGCGACTCGCCGTACACCGTGATCGGCGTCATGCCCAGGGGTTTTCAGTTTCCACACACACGCGTTCAGGCCTGGATACCAGTGGACTATTCGCACGGAGGCGGGATCCAGAGCCGGACGCTGCTCGCCCTCAACGTCGTTGGCCGCCTGAAGCCCGGCGTCACGGTCGCGCAAGCGACGACGGAGCTTGGCGTGATCGCGGAGCGGCTCGCGCGTCAGTACCCCGAGAACAGAGGTGCCTCCTCGTTCGCGGTGTCCCTGCAGGACGATCTGGCGCGCAACTCGCGCACGTCGTTCATGCTGTTGCTCGGCGCCGCGGGCATGGTCCTGCTCATCGCGTGCGCCAACGTTGCGGGACTGCTGCTGACGCGGGGGGCCAGTCGTGACGCCGAGTTTGCGCTGCGTACAGCGCTTGGCGCCAGTCGGGGTCAGCTCGTTCGCCAGTTGCTCCTCGAAGGGATCCTGCTGTCGGGCGCCGGTGCCATCCTCGGCCTGCTGTTGGCGACGCGCTCGTTCGATCTCTTGAATACGCTCATACCGGATCCGCTTCGCGGCACCGTCAGCATTTCGCTGGATCTGCGGCTGCTCGCTTTCAGCACCAGCGTGGCACTCTTCACCGGCATCGTGTTCGGTCTTGCGCCTCTGCGTCATGCGTTCCAGCGTGACGTCCGACCAACGCTCGGGGCTCGGACGCGATCGACCACGGCGGCCGGCCGTCGTCTGCGAGCCCTGGTTGCCGCTGAAGTTGCGCTGGGCGTCGTGGTGTTGTTTTCAACGGCGCTGATGCTGCAAACGGTCCTCAACCTTCAACGAGCCGATATCGGGTTCGAGCGGCAGAATGTGCTGACCGCACGGATCGACCTTTCGCAGACCGACTACCCGACCCCACAGCACCGGCTGAATTTCTACGATGAGCTCCTCGAACGCGTGAACGGGATTCCGACTGTCGTGTCGGCGGGCCTGACGACGTTCCTGCCCTACACCGAAACCATCGGCAGCGCGCCGCTTCGCATCGAGGGCCGTACCGATCTCCTGGACGTCTCGCGCCAGGTCTATCTTCGTGCGATTACCCCTGGCTATCTTCAAACACTGCGGGTGCCGTTGCGGACCGGCCGAGAGTTTGTTGGAAGCGACACCGCCAACACGGAGCCTGTCGCGATCGTCAGCGAAGGCGTGAACGCGGCGCTCGGTGGCCACCTGCTTGGCCAGCGTGTCGCGTTTGGCCTCGGGGGCAGCAACTGGTTGCGGGTGATCGGCATCGTTGGCGACATCCGGTATGACGGCGTCGATGTCGCGAATTCACGCGGGGCGCTGTACGTGCCGGCGGCGCAGCTTCAACAAGTCGGTAGCGGCTTTATCTCCTTCTTCGTGCCTCGCGATCTGGCGATCCGCACAACCGGCAACCCCATGGCACTCGCCACCACGCTCCAACAGACGATCTGGGCGATGAACTCGAACCAGCCGGTCGCTGACATCCGCACACTCGATGCGCTGGTCGATGGCCAGATCGTCGATCGGAAAGTACAGACCGGTCTGCTGTCGACCTTTGCTGGCCTGGCGCTTTTCATGGCTGCGCTGGGCGTGTATGGCCTCCTCTCATTCACGGTCGCGGCGCGAACACGGGAGCTCGGCGTGCGCGCGGCCCTGGGCGCGCGCAGCGGTGAGCTCGTCGCCCTTGTTTCGCGAGGCAGCCTTCGCTGGGTCGCGGCCGGTCTCGTGGTCGGCGTTGCTCTCGCCCTCGCCGCCAGCCGGGGACTGAGCTCGTTGATCTACGGCGTGGAGGCGATGGATTGGAGGTCGTTGATTGCATCGACCGCCGTGCTCGCGCTGGTAGGCGTCGCCGCCGCGCTCCTTCCGGTCTGGCGAGCCGCTCGCATCGACCCGGTCGTGATCCTGCGGGCCGAGTAGCCGTTTCGCGCCTTCCAAGGGGTACGCATTTTCTCAAGATCGAAGCGGCATCAGAGATCGCAGATTCTCCTCACGACGGCCCCGCGCGATCGAATTTCTCGCAGGATTTCATCGGGAACGCTGCCTGCACTCTAGGCGAGCGTGGCGGTTACGCTCCGACCGGGCGACGTCGTTCGCATTCGCGACGAACGATGGAGTGTCACGCGGCACGTCGAAGGATCCAGCGGCGCGCTCCTCGAGGTCTGTGGGCGTGATCTCGAGAATCGCGGTGTCCGCGCGTCGTTCGTCCTGCCGTGTGAACCTTGCGAGCACCTGCCGCGACCGAGCACACTACGCATCGTTCGGCCCCGTACGTGGCGGCGTCGTATTCGCGCCGCGCTGGCAGATGCGACACCAACGCCAGAGGCGCTTCGTACCCGTGCGGGTCGACGCCTTGCCCTTCTGCCCTTTCAGCTCGAGCCAGCGCTCGCGATCATCCGCGGGCTCGCCGCACGCGTCCTGATCGCCGACGAAGTCGGGCTCGGCAAGACCATCCAGGCCGGCCTCGTCGTCAACGAGCTCCTGTTACGCCGGCCAGACGGCCATGCCCTTATCGTCACACCAGCAGGGCTCCGGGCTCAGTGGCGTGAGGAGTTGAGCACCCGCCTCGGGATCGACGCGACCATCCTCGACTCACCAGCGCTCGCGCGGCACGGATGGATCGGTGGCGGCAATCCATGGTCGGCACATCGAGTCGTCATCACGTCGCTCGATTACGTGAAGCGGCCTGAGGTGCTGCGCTCGCTCGAGTCGCTCGTCTGGGACGTCGTGGTGTTCGACGAAGCGCACGCACTCACGGGTCGCTCCGATCGGGCGGCGGCCGCCGCGGCACTGGCCGAGCGCGCCCGGACCGTCGTCCTCCTCACCGCGACGCCGCATTCAGGCGACGACGACGCATTTGGCCGGCTGTGCGGAACGGGCGATCTCCAACGATCGTTCCCACTGACGGTGTTCCGTCGCACGCGTGCCGACGTCGGCATCACCGCCACGCGGCGAACTGTGTCGCTGCGCATGCGCCCCACGCCGGCCGAAGCCGCGATGCATCAACTGGTCGCGGAGTACGCACGGCTGGTTTGGATACAACAGGGACGTTCGTCCGCGGGAGCGCGACTCGCCGCAACCGTTTTGTGCCGGCGCGCCTGCAGCAGCGCGGCATCGCTGGCTCGATCGGTCGAACGGCGATTGATGCTGCTTGGGCCGCTCTCTGCCGACGAGCGGCAATGCGTTCTGCCCTTCGACGAACCATCAGGCAATGACGACGAACCGGGCGCGGTTCTGGCGATGGCCGGTCTCGATGACGCTCGCGAAGAACGGGCGTGGCTCGAGCGCCTGCTCGAGGTGTCCAGGCGAGCTGCGATCGATGAGTCGAAGCTCCGAGCACTCGATCGATACCTGCGCCGCGCTCGCCAGTCGGCGATCGTCTTCACCGAGTATCGCGACACGCTCGCAACGCTCGCGACTCGCCTCGCCAGTCGTTCTCCAGTGCTGCTGCACGGCGGAATGACGACGGCCGAGCGGCACGACGCGTCGGCCCGATTCAACGCCAGTGACGCGACAGTGCTCCTGGCCACCGACGCTGCGAGCGAAGGGCTCAACCTCCATCACCACTGCCGACTCGTCATCAATCTCGAACTGCCCTGGACGCCGGTTCGGCTCGAACAGCGCATCGGTCGTGTCGAACGCATCGGTCAGATACGGCGCGTGCATGCCGTCCACTTGCTGGCAAAGGGGACCAGCGAAGAACAGTCGGTCGCCCGCTTGCTGCTCCGCAGCCAGCGCGCCGCTCACGCCCTCGACGAGATGAGATCTGTGGACTGCTCGGAGGTGGAAATGGCAGACGCCGTCATCGGCGGATCATCGCTCCCTCGCCGTTCCGCTCACCCGCTTCCACAACACGCGGTGACGTCCAACCTCCGAGTCGCCGCGCAGCAGGAGGTGGCGCGGCTCGAGCTTGCGCGCACGTTGGCTGCCGATGCCGATCCGCTGCCGATCGAGCCGCGACCGTGCGCGACTATCTTCAGGGGTCGAGCGACCAGACGCGCGTACTGGCTCTTTCAGTTCCCCTGTGTCGACCAGAATCGTCAGGTCGTCTGGGAGGCCTATACCGCATTCAGTGCCCGCGTTCACGGGGATACGTCCTCCATCAACGACGTGCGCGGCTGGATCACGATCACGGCGGCTTTGCTCTGCGATATCGCCGCGCGCGAGCAGCGGCTCGTACTCGCCAGGGCGACTGCATCGACCCAAGCGGCGATCGCTCTGGCCCTGCGTCGAGAACGGGCGATCGAACAGGTGCTCGCCTCTCGGCACGCACGCTTGTCGGCGGCGGTGATTCAGCGGGGCCTGTTCGATCGCCGCGGCGAGCGCGCCGCCGCGGCTCAGAAGGCCGTGATCGAACTCGCGCTCGAGTACTGCCGGTCGCGGCTGAGGGAGCTCGAGGCGGCGTCATCGATCTCGGCCGACGAGAGTTCGCTCGCCTTTGCCGTCTTGCTTCGATGATCCCCGGCGTCCGCGGCAGGCTCGTTTCGGCGACGTTCGCTCGCGACCTGTTGCCTTGGCTCCCAGGCTTCGCGCCAATGCCGACCGACGTGGCCGTCAGACTCGCCGCGTGGTCAGCACGGCTGGAAAGCACGCTCGGAACCGCATCGAGCGTGCGGGCCGTTGCCGACGTCGCCCTCGTGCCGCTCGCCGCACTCCTGGGCCTCGAGTGTGTCGAGCGGCTCGACTCCTCCGGCGTCAGCATCTTTCGCCTCACCGCCCCAGGAGCCGCGTCTCTCACCGCCGTCATCACGGCGTGGACCTCGCCGCTGGATCGCGACTGGCGATCCAACGTCGTCCACGCGATTGCCGACGACGCGAGATGGTGTGTGTGCTGCAACGGGCGAGCACTGCGTGTCGTCGACGCGCGACGCACCTGGTCGCGCGAGTATCTCGAGTTCGACCTGGTACAGCTCGCACATGAGCGCGAGGCACAGAGCGTCTTGTGGGCGTTGCTTCGCGCCGATGCAGTTGCCGGGCCGCAGCCGCTGCTCGATCGTGCGGTGACGCTATCGGAGCGCCATGGCATCGAAGTCTGTCAGGCGCTCGGCACGGGCGTGCTCGACGCGCTCGACGTCCTGCTGGCGGCGATGAGCGCGACGAAGCGCACGAGGCCCCCGTCGATCCTGTTCGAGCACTCGCTCACGGTGCTCTATCGCGTGCTGTTCCTGCTGTTCGCGGAGGCACGCGGGCTGGTCCCGATTTGGAATCCGATCTATCGCGACCGCTACAGCCTCGACGCGATTGCCGCCACGCTGCTCACCGGGCGACCGTATCGCGGTCTCTGGCAGGCGATTCGCGCAATCTCGAGGCTCGCCCACACGGGATGTTCGGCCGGCGAGCTGCGTGTCACGCCGTTCAACGGTCGTCTGTTCGCGCCGATGCAGGCGGATGCGTTCGACCACACGCGGATCTCCGACGCAGCGATGAGTCGGGCCGTCATGGCCGTCAGCACCACACCGGTCAATCGCCACGGCCAGCGCGCCCGCATCGTCTATCGCGACCTCGACGTCGAGCAGCTCGGCACCGTGTACGAACGGGTGCTCGAGTACGAGCCGTCGATGTCGGGCGAGGCGCGCCTCGAGCGGACGCGCGAGCTCCGCAAGGCGAGCGGCACGTTCTATACGCCACGCCCGGTGACCGCCTTTCTCGTGCGGCGCACGCTCGAGCCGCTGGTGCGCGGCCGTCGCGCGGACGAGATCCTCGCGCTTCGCGTGCTCGATCCGGCGATGGGAAGCGGCGCCTTCCTCGTGGCCGCGTGCCGCTATCTCAGTGCGGCCGTCGAGGACGCGCTCGTCGACGAGGGGCGATGGCACCCGCACGACGTCACGCCCGCCGACCGCGCGGCGCTGCGGCGCGAGATCGCATCGCGATGCCTCTTCGGCGTCGATCTGAATCCGATGGCGGTGCAGGTGGCGCGTCTCTCGCTCTGGCTGGCCACACTTGCCGCCGACAAGCCGCTGTCGTTTCTGGACCACCATCTGGTCGTCGGCAACAGCCTCGTGGGCGCGTCACCGGACGACGTCTGGCGGCAGCCGGGCGCGCGGTCCTCTCGGCCGCGAGCGCGCGAGGAGCTGCCGCTGTTCGATCGAGCGGGCCTGACGACGGCGCTCGAGCATGCCGTGCACGTACGACTGCGTGTTGCGTCCGAACCCGACGACACGGCGGCGATCGTGCGGGCGAAGGAACAGACACTCGCTGCCCTGCAGTCGAACGAGTCGTCCATTCGCGCCTGGTGGCGGGTGCTCGACCTCTGGTGCGCCGGCTGGTTCTGGGACGAGGGGGGTCAACCGGACCGGGGAGCCTTCGGTGAGCTGATGTCGCATCTCCTCACCGGACGATCGGCCCTGCCGACCCACACGATTTCGGCGCTGCTGGCAACGGCGGAGGACATCGCCGCACGGCATCGGTTCGTGCATTGGCCGCTCGCGTTTCCCGAAGCCTTCGTGCACGCGACGGGTGAGCCGCGCGCCGACGCCGGCTTCGACGCCATCATCGGCAACCCGCCGTGGGAGATGGTGCGCGGCGATGACAGTGGCGATCGCGCGCGGCGTCAGCGCCGACGCCGTGACGCGCAGCAGATCAGCAGCTTCGTGCGCGCGTCGGGGATCTACCACGTCGACGCGCGCGTCCACGCCAACCTGTATCAGTGGTTCGTCGAACGGGCGCTGCAGCTGGTTCGCGCGGGCGGACGCCTCGGGCTCGTGCTGCCCTCCGGTGTCGCCAGCGATACGGGCGCGGCGCCGCTGCGGCGATACCTGTTCGATCGAGCGGACATCGACAGCCTGACCGGACTCGACAACCGCGAGGCGATCTTTCCCATCCATCGAAGTGTTCGATTCGTCTTGATGACGGCGACGGCCGGGCGTCCCTCGTCTTCGATTGCGTGCCGTCATGGGATCACCCGGCCCGAGGAGCTCGATCGAGAGGAGCCGGCATCGGATCGGCCGGCGATTGCGCTGACGCGTGCGTTCCTGTCGCGTCTCTCCGGTGACGACGACCTGGGCATACCGGAGGTGCAGAGCATCCGCGATCTGCAGATCGTCGAACGCATCAGCGCCAGCATCCCTCGCCTCGCACACGCAGATGGTTGGCACGTGCAGTTCGGCAGGGAGCTCAACGCCAGCGACGACCGGCATACCTTCACCGCCTACACTGCCGACCGTGACGCGCGGCCGGTCGTCGAAGGCAAGCAGATCGAGCCGTTCCGGGTGTCGCTCGAGGCCTGCCGGTTCGAGCTGCGGCGCGACGCGACGACGCGCATCGACATTCCCCGCCGTGTCCGGCTGGCCTATCGCGACGTCGCCAGCGCGACGAATCGCCTGACGCTCATCGCCGCCCTCGTGCCGGCCCGCGCCGTCACGACACACACCCTGTTCTGCCTGAAGATGCGCCGGTCGATCGCAGAGCAGCAGGTCCTGTGCGCGCTGCTCAACAGCTTCGTGGCGAACTACCTGGTGCGAATGCGAGTGAACACGCACGTCACCGTCGCGCTGGTGTCGCGGCTGCCAGTACCGGTGGTGACGGACGGTGAAGAGTTGTTCGACCGATTGCGGGCGCTGTCGGAATCATTGACTCGCGCGACCGGCCCCGTCGAGTCGATGAGGGAGTACGCGGAGCTGCAGGCGTTAGTCGCCCACGCGTATGGGATGGGCGAAGAGGAGTTTCAGCACGTCTTGAAAACGTTTCCTTTGATCTCTGAGGCGGCCCGGGAAGCGAGCCTTCACGAATTCAAGACATTGACAGTGTAGGCCGGGCCTTTCAGGGCCCGGCGTCACGGCCTAAACTTGCGTGCTTACGAGCTTTTGGGCATGCGGCGCGTCTGTTTCAGATAGCGCGCCGCCTTCTCGAGGGCAGTCGACTCCGCGGCCTCCCGCGTCGGGCCCTCGGCGCGCGCGAAGCGCGCGCCAGGGCTCACGTTGTCGATCGAGCAGTAGTAAGTGCTCCCGATGCGATACGACACGATGTTGATCGGCCAGCCGTCGAGCTCCTGTTTCGTCTCGCGGAACTCTTCGCTGCGCAGCGTGTCGCTCATCGTGCCTCTACTTTTCGACAGGCGCGCCGACCAGATTGCCCCACTCGGTCCAGGAGCCGTCGTAGTTCTTCACGTTCTGGAAGCCGAGCAAGTACCTCAACACGAACCACGTGTGGCTCGAGCGCTCGCCGATGCGGCAGTAGGCGATCACGTTCTTATCGGGGGTCACACCCTGACCGCCGTACAACGCGCCGAGGTCTTCGGTTGACTTGAACGTACCGTCCTCGTTGCACGCCTTGCCCCACGGGATGCTCTTCGCACCCGGAATGTGACCGCCGCGCTGACAGGTTTCCGGAAGTCCTGGAGGCGACAGGATCTCCCCGGTGAACTCCTGCGGGCTGCGCACATCGACCAGCACCGTGTCCGCGCGCTTGTAGGCGGCCTGGACTTCGGGCAGGAACGCGCGAATCGACACGTCGGCGTCCTTCGCCTTGTAGGTGGTCGTGGTCGGCGTCGCCTTCGTCGTCTCGAGCTCGCGCCCCTCGGCGAGCCACTTCTTCCGGCCGCCGTCCATGATGCGCACGTCTTGATGCCCGTAGACCTTGAGCTGCCAGAATGCCCACGCCGCGAACCAGTTGTTGTTGTCGCCGTACAGGATGATCGTCGTCTGCGGCGTGATTCCCGAGCGTCCGAGCAGACTTTCGAGCTTGTCCTTCGGGACGATGTCGCGGATCACCGTGTCGCACAGCTCGGTCGTCCAGTTCCAGCCCAGCGAGCCGGGGACGTGTCCTTGATCGTACGCCGCCGTATCGACGTCCACCTCCACCACACGCACATTGGGATCGCTTCGATGTTGCGCCACCCAGTCGGTGGACACGAGCACGTCCGGAACGCTCACTGTTGTCGCCATGTCGTCGCCTCCGAAACCCTTACCTTATCACTTCCGAAATGGTCCGCTACAGTCGGACACTACGCCATCATTTCGCGGCAGACGCGACCTGACGTACGCTCTCGCCATGGGACGTCTCATACCAGGACTGGTTGCCCTGGCCGTGCTCGTCATCGGAGCCGACGCCTTCGCACAGGCACGTACCGTAAGACACCCAAGTGCGACCTTAGGCGGCGAGCGGATCTTCGCCGTGCTGTTGCCGGCCAACTACGCCGACTCCGAGCAGCGCTACCCCGTGCTGTATTTGTTTCATGGCGGCGGTCAGGACCACACGGCATTCATGGCGAGAACGGGCTTCGCCACGATGGCACGGCAGCACGAGATGATCGTGGTGATGCCGGCGGCCGACCGCAACTACAGCAACATGTCACCTGAAGCGCAGGCACGGTATCACGACTATGTGGCCTCCGAGCTGGTCGAATACGTCGACTCGCATTACCGGACGGTCGCATCACAGCAGGGGCGAGCGATCGGGGGGATCTCGATGGGCGGACGGATTTCGGTGATGACCGCCCTGCAACATCCCGCTCGTTTCGGCGCGGTGGGGGCGTTCAGCCCGGCGGTCCGGACGGATGCCGAGGAGGCGGTCCGGAAGGCGGAAGGCTCGGTCACCCGGTTCTATGTGTCATGCGGCACGCGCGATCCGCTGATAACCGCCAACCGGGAGCTCGTCGCACACCTGGAAGCCCATCACCTGACGCACGACTTCAAGGAAATCGAAGGCGGCGAGCACACGTGGTCGGTGTGGGATCCCGAGCTCGGCGTCTTCTTCGGGATGCTCGCAACACGGGAGCCTTGGGGATCCCGTCGAAGATGAGCAGCCCGGCGGGTCTAGAAGACCCGCCCTACACTGTCCTCGAAAGAAATCTCCGTATCGCCTGCGCTACTCCGGCCTCGTTTTGATGGCCGGTCACGAACCAGCCTCGCGATTTCAGCTCGTTCACCGCGTTTCCCATCACCACCGGCGTGCCTGCGAACTCGAGCATCTCGAGATCGTTGAAGTTGTCGCCGATGGCCATCACCTCGTCCGGACTGAGCCCGAGCTGTTCGGCGCGCCACGCGAGCGCACGCCCCTTGGTCGCCTCGGGCGCCGTGACGTCGACGAGTGAAAAATCGCGGTGCTCGTACTCGGTCATGAGCACGGAGTACGTCCGCGCGCCGCTCTCGGCCATCATCCGTCGACGCAGCGCGTCGGCAAGCGGACGCATCGCCTCGACCGATCCGTTGAACATCACCTGAATCGGGTCCTCGGTCAGCGCATCCTCGAGCGGCACCGACTGCGCGATGTGCGAGTGGTTGCGCGACCAGTAGCGCCGCCGTCCCGGGTGCTCCCAATCCATCGTCTCGAAGATGACCTGCCGCTCGACGTCGCGGTCGAAGATCAGCGCCGCATTGTCGCGGTGCGGCAATGTCGCGGTCAGCACGGCTCGTGCCACGTCGCGGTTGAGTAGACGTCGCGCGAACGTGCCGCCATCCGTTGACCGCTCGACGGCGCCATTGCTGACGATGAGTGAGATCGAGGAAGGGAGGCCGTCGGCCACCGGCCGAGCAAACGGGTAGCTCCGTCCAGTGACGAGCGCGACGTGCACACCCGACGCGACGGCGTCGTGGATCGCGAGACGATTCTCATCGGGCATCACTCCTTGACTGTCGAGGAGCGTGCCATCGACATCGATCCCAATGAGGCGAATCATGTGATGCGTCGAAGTGTCGCATGCGTCGAAGAGCCGACAGTTTCGGCCCCTCGCGCACGACCGGGGTAGGATAGAAAGGTTATGACATTGGGGCCGTTCGGGGGTGTGAATGCCGGTTACGTCGTGGAACTCTATGAGCGCTTCCGGCAGAATCCTGAATCGGTCGACCCCGCCACACGGGAAGTGTTCGAGTCGTGGATACCAGCCGAGGCCACCGAATCGGCTTCGGGCGTGCGAGGCGTCGACGTGCACGTCATCGTCGGCGCCGCCAATCTCGCCGAGTCGATCCGCCGGTATGGTCATCTCGCGGCGCAGCTCGATCCGCTCGGCTCGCAGCCGATCGGCGATCCCTCACTGTCGCCGCGCGCGCACGGCATCAGCGATGACGATCTGAAGCAGCTGCCGGCAACGCTCGTGGGAGGGCCGGTCGCCGAATCGTCGGCGAATGCCTTCGAGGCGATCGAGACACTGCGCCGGGTGTACTGTTCGACGACCGGCTTCGATTACGCGCACATCTTCGTCCCCGAGGAGCGCGCCTGGCTGCGCCACGCGGCGGAGTCGGGCCGGTTCCTGCCGTCCATGGATCCCGCCGGCATGGAGATGCTGCTCGATCGGATCACTCAGGTCGAGGTGTTCGAGCGATTCCTGCATCGCACGTTTCCAGGCAAGACGCGATTCTCGATCGAGGGTCTCGACATGCTGGTGCCGATCCTCGACGAGATGATCTCGGGGGCGGCCAATCAGGGAGCACGGCACACGATCATCGGGATGGCCCATCGCGGCCGGTTGAACGTGCTGGCGCACGTGCTCGAAAAGCCGTACGCGCAGATCCTTGCCGAGTTCAAGGACCCCGTGCTCGCACGTCAGCTGCGGCTCGATCTCGGCTGGATGGGCGACGTGAAGTACCACGCCGGTGCGAGCACGCCGGTGCCGAGCGGCCAGGGCTTCATCACGATGCCGCCGAACCCGAGTCATCTCGAGGCCGTGGACCCGGTGGTCGTCGGCATGGCGCGTGCGTCCGGGACCGATACCGATCATCCAGGCGCGCCGCTTTTCGAGGGCACCACGACCCTGCCGATCCTCATTCACGGCGACGCCGCGTTCCCGGGGCAGGGGATCGTCGCCGAAACGCTGAACCTGTCGCGCCTCTCGGGCTACGACACCTCGGGAACGATTCACATCATCGCGAACAACCAACTCGGGTTCACCGCGACGCCGGACGAGTCGTACAGCACCAGCTACGCCAGCGGACTCGCGCGTGGTTTCAAGATCCCGATCGTGCACGTCAACGCCGACGATCCGATCGCGTGCCTCGAGGCAGCGCGGCTGGCGTGGGAGTATCGTGCGCGGTTCGGCCTCGACTTCCTGATCGACCTGATCGGATATCGACGCTTCGGGCATAACGAGGGCGATGAGCCGGCGTTCACGCAGCCGATGATGTACAAGAAGGTCTCCTCCCACCCGACGGTCCGCGAGCAATTCGCGACGATGCTGACGGAAAAGGGAACCATGCCGGCTGGCGCCGGCGACGCGATGGTGAAGAAATACTTCACCGAGCTGGAGCAGGCGTACGCGTCGTTGAAACCCGAGGAGGACTTCCGGCCGCCGGTTTCCGAACCGGCGCCCGCCGGCATCGCGTCACGCACCGAGACCGCCGTCCCACTGGAACAGCTGCGCGCGATCAACGCCGGTCTGATGAAGGCGCCCGAGGGATTCACGTTCCACAAGAAGCTCGAACGCGGCCGCGAACGGCGCTCGGCGGTGCTCAACGATCCGGCAGAGCCGACGATCGACTGGGCCGCGGCCGAGGAGCTCGCCTTCGCCACGATCCTCGCCGACGGCATCCCCATCCGCCTCACCGGTGAAGACGTCGAGCGTGGCACGTTCAGTCAGCGCCACGCCGTCTTCCACGACGCCGAGACCGGGCACCGATTCGTGCCGCTGCAACAGTTCCCGCAGGCGCGCGCGTCGTTCGAGATTCACAACAGCCCGTTGAGCGAGAACGGCGCCGTCGGCTTCGAGTTCGGCTACAACATCCAGGAGCCGGGCCGGCTCGTCGTCTGGGAAGCGCAGTACGGCGACTTCATCAACGGGGCACAGGTGGTCCTCGACCAGTTCGTCACGTCGAGCCGCGCGAAGTGGGGGTTGCAGCCATCGCTCGTGTTCCTGCTGCCGCACGGCTACGAGGGCCAGGGGCCCGAACACTCGAGTGCGCGGCCGGAGCGGCTGCTGCAGGCCTCGGCCGGCATCACCTTGCGTGTCGTCAACTGCACGACAGCCGCACAGTACTTCCACTTGCTGCGTCGTCAGGCGGCGCTGCTGCGGCGCGATCCGCTGCCGCTCTTCGTGCTGACGCCGAAGAGCCTGCTCCGCAACCCGGCGACCGCGTCAACGCCCCACGAATTGGCCGAGGGCCGATTCCGCTCGGTCATCGACGACGTGGATGCCGTCCGCCGCGCGAACAGCATCCGACGGGTCGTGCTATGCAGCGGCAAGGTCTACGTCGATCTGGCCTCCAGCGACCGGCGCCGGGCTGCCGGCGACGTCGCGCTCGTTCGCGTCGAACAACTCGCGCCGTTTCCAGTGGTTTCGCTGCGTGAGGTGCTCGACGGCTATCCCTCGTTGCGCGACGTGGTATGGCTGCAGGAAGAGCCGGAGAACATGGGCGCGTGGGAGTTCATGCGCCCGCTGCTCGAGGAGCTCATCGCCGATCGCTGTCCGCTGCGCTACATCGGCCGCGCGCGCAGCGCCAGCCCGTCGGAAGGATCGCTGGCGTGGCACCAGCTCAATCAACGCGCCATGATCGAGCGCGCGTTCGACCTCGACAGCCATCCGACCGAAACACCCAAGGTGTTGTCGAAACCCGCGCGGAGCCTCACCGGCACGAAGCGCTGAAAGATGTCTCATGAATATCGTCGTTCCGGAACTGGGTGAGTCGGTCGTCGAAGCGCGCGTGGCGCGCTGGTTGAAAAAGGCCGGCGACCGCGTCGAAATCGGCGAGCCGGTGGTCGAGCTCGAGACCGAGAAGATCGACCTCGAGGTGAATGCCGAAAAGCCGGGCGTGATCACGAGCATCGCCCACCAGGAGGGCGACGACGTGAAGATCGGCGACGTCCTCGGTGTCCTCGACGAGAACGCACCTGCCGCCGCGGCACCGCCAGGCGGAAACGGCGCGAAGGCAGCCAAGCCTGCACCGCCGAGCGAGCCGCCAGCCGCACCGAAGGCAGCGCCGAAAGCACAACCACCGACGACGGAAGCCGCGGTGGGAAGACCCGCACTAGAGCGCGAGCCGTCAGTCCCGCCGACGCCGCAGGCGAAGGCGGAGAGTCCCGCACCGACCAGCGACAGCAAGATCGCACCGACGCGCGATAGCACCATCGCACCGAGTCGCGAAGCCAAGATCGCACCGACGAGCGTCAGACCCCTCGCACCCTCAGGCACGCGGTCCGAGGAGCGGGTGCGCATGAGCAAGCGGCGCCAGACCATCGCGCGCCGTCTCGTCGAAGCGCAGCAGACCGCCGCCATGCTGACCACCTTCAACGAGGCGGACATGTCGGCCGTGATGGCACTGCGCGAGCGGCGCAAGGAATCGTTCAAACAGGAGTTCGGGGTCGGTCTCGGCATCGCCTCGTTTTTTGTCAAGGCGTCGATCGCCGCGCTGCGCGCGTTCCCGGCGATCAACGCGGAGATCCAGGGCGACGAGATCGTCTACAAGCACTACTACGACATCGGCATGGCGGTCGGCGTTGAAGGCGGGCTGGTCGTACCGGTGCTGCGCGACGCGGATCGCATGACGTTCCCGCAGATCGAGCTGGCAATCCGCGATTATGCGAAGAAGGCTCAGGACGGCACGCTCACGCTGGAGGACCTGCGGGGCGGCACGTTCACGATCACCAACGGCGGCGTCTTCGGCTCGCTGATGAGCACCCCCATCCTCAATCCGCCGCAGGTGGGCATACTCGGGCTGCACAAGATTCAGGATCGGGTCGTCCCGGTCAACGGGCAGCCGGTGATCCGGCCGATGATGTATCTGGCACTCTCCTACGACCATCGCATTGTCGATGGCCGCGAGGCGGTGCAGTTCCTGGTCAAGATCAAGCACTACATCGAGGATCCGGGTAATCTGTTGTTGGAAGGGTAGCGTCGTGTCCGGCTCGAGCCGGACCAAAACGAGATATGCGACCAACTCTCTTCGCGCTCGTGTTCATGTGTGCGGCTGGATCCGCGCTGGCGCAGCAGTCTCCGACGATCATTCCGGCACCGGCCGATCTGTTGGCGCCGCCGAACGACGCCGTCAAGAGCTCCACCGGGTTGATCTCGAAGACCATCCGCACCAGCTCGAGTCAGGAAAAGGCAACCGCCACCGACGTCATCACCGTCGACTACACGGGGTGGCGAAACGACGGCCTCATGTTCGACAGCTCGGTCGCGCGCGGCAAGCCGTCGATGTTCCCGCTCGACCGCGTGATGGCGGGCTGGAAGGAGTGCGTCCTGCAGATGACGGTCGGCGAGATCCGCCGCTGCTGGGTGCCGCAGGAGCTCGCTTACAAGGGTCAGGCAGGGCGGCCGACCGGAACCGTGGTGTTCGACATCGAACTGCTCGACACGCGGCCGAATCCGTTGGTGGCACCACCAGACGTCAAGGCGGCGCCGGCCGACGCGCACAAGACCGCGAGCGGACTCGCCTACAAGGAATTGCGCCCCGGCACCGGCACGCGCCGCGCCAGCCCGTTCTCGCAGGTCACGGTGCATTACACCGGCTGGACGACGGACGGCCGGATGTTCGATTCGTCGGTCACGCGCGGCCAACCGATCAACATGCGGCTCGACGAAGTAATCAGAGGCTGGACCGAAGGCGTGGCGCTGATGGGCGAGGGGCAGCGGATGCGTTTCTGGATCCCGGAGAACCTCGCGTATCAGGGGAGAGGCGATGGTCCGCGCGGCATGCTCGTCTTCGATATCGAGCTCGTAAAAATAAACTAGCGCGCTCTTCCGGATCGGCCCAGCGCGCCTCGTTGTCCTTGGTCCTTGGTGCTTAGTTCTTCGTCCGTCCCCGGTTCTTGGCCTTGGTCCAGAGGTCCTAGCAGCATCGGCGCTGGCATTGTGCAGGATGGACCTCGGACGAAGAACCAAGGACGGACCAAGAACCAAGCACCAAGGCCCAAGGACTAATTGCGTTACCAGCGCTTGTCGATCGGCTTGTCGGGATCGGCCGAGATGTTCAACATCGCACAGTGATGATACGAGTGGCCGCCATCGACGGCGATGCCGGGATGGTCCGCCATGAACTCGATCACCTGAAGGATGCAGGTCGGGCAGTTGATGTTGGGAATCGGAATCTCGCCCTCGAAGTTCTGCGCCGACCGCTCCGTGTGCGTGAAGATTCCGTCGAGGAGCACCGGCGCCATCGGCGGGTTCTGAATCTCGGCCGACTGCGACCGCAAACCGCGACCGGTGTCGGCGGTCGTCACCACTGGATCTTTTGGCAGCTGCGCCAACGTCCTCGCTAGCGCGACGCGATAGTGGCCGGGATGGAAGATGGACTCCTGCACCATCAACGGCAGCATCGTACCGCCTTTGACGTTCGTCACCGCGCCGCTCGGGACACCCGGATTCGCCGGTGTGCCTCGCCCCGGGTTCGCCGACACGCCCCCGCACGGCCCTATCTTCTGCGGGTCGCCCAGACGGTTCTGAACGAGAGAAGCCGCTGGAGAGATGAGGACGAAATGGGCGTCAGCGGTCGTAGACAAACACGCGACGGCCGTAACGGCGTACAGAAGTCGGTTTTTCATGGCGAATGGCGTCAGGGCGCGGCGCCGATCATCGCGCCCGGAGCGCTCGTCTGTCAACGACCGTGCGGCGCGGTCGCGGCGGTCACTCCTCCGCCATGTAGGCGTAGCGATAATCGCGCGGCGGCGAGAACGTTTCCTTGATCGTCCGCGCGCTGACCCAGCGCGTCAGATTCAGCTTCGACCCGGCCTTGTCATTCGTACCCGACGCGCGCGCGCCGCCGAACGGCTGCTGGCCGACGACCGCGCCGGTCGGCTTGTCGTTGACGTAGAAGTTGCCCGCGGCGTGGCGCAGCGCGGACGTGGCGTGCTGAACGGCCGCGCGATCGCGCGCGAACACGGCGCCCGTGAGCGCGTAGGGCGAGGTCGCGTCGATCACTCCGAGTATCTGTGCCCACTGCGAATCGGGATAGGCGTAGGCGGTCAGCACCGGCCCGAAGATCTCTTCGCACATCAGGCGGTAACCTGGGTCGGTGGTCTCGACCAGCGTCGGCTCGATGAAGTAGCCGACGTCGTCCTTGGCGCCGCCGCCGTGCACGATGCGCGCGTTCCTTCCCGCATCGTCCAGATAGCCGCTAATTTTCGTGTACGACTTTCGATCGATCACCGCGCCCATGAAGGTGCGGAAGTCAGCGACGTCGCCGACGCGCATCTCGCGCATCATCGCCACGACGCGATCCTTGACATCGGGCCACATCGACGCCGGCACATAGGCGCGGCTCGCCGCCGAGCATTTCTGTCCCTGATACTCGAACGCGCCGCGCGCGATCGCGACCGCGAGCTCCTGCGGATCGGCGGACGGGTGCGCGACGATGAAGTCCTTGCCGCCGGTTTCACCAACCAGCCGCGGGTAGCCGATGTAGCTGCCGGAGTTGTCGCCGACGCGCTTCCACATGCTGTTGAAGACGCTCGTGCTGCCGGTGAAGTGCACGCCTGCCAGCTGCGGTGAGTCGAGCACGATCGCCGAGACCTGCGCGGCATCGCCCGGCACGAAGTTGATGACGCCAGGAGGCAGGCCGGCCGCTTCCAGGAGCCGCATGATGTAGTGCGCGCTGAACATCGCGCTCGACGCCGGCTTCCACACGACGGTGTTGCCCATCAGCGCCGGCGCCGTCGGCAGGTTGCCGGCAATCGACGTGAAGTTGAACGGCGTGACGGCGTAGACGAACCCTTCGAGCGGCCGGTACTCGACGCGGTTCCACATCGCGTGACTGCTGAGCGGCTGCTCTTCGTACAGCTCCTGGGCGTAGTGCGGATTGAAGCGCCAGAAGTCGATCAGC
>Ga0111539_10001195_pt1 | contig 34536 bp, 17 predicted proteins | sample RhiMethybrSRZTD1_FD_79667 | JGI IMG/M metagenome (GOLD analysis project Ga0111539, IMG submission 79667) | Populus rhizosphere microbial communities from Tennessee, USA - Rhizosphere MetaG P. TD hybrid SRZTD1 (version 2) (version 2) | ecosystem: Host-associated > Plants > Roots > Rhizosphere >...
CAGCGTTCGCGAGCGGGGAGATCAACCTGTCGATTCCGCCGCTCTCACGAAAGTTGAATGTGGTAGTTACGCCTCGCGATAAGAGTCTTGAACCTGCTGCTAACACAATCGTCAAGGTTGAAGTGAAAGATGCGGCCGGCAAGCCGGTTGCCAGGAGCGAAGTTGCAGTGGTGGTGGTGGATGAGGCGGTGTTGGCGCTGACAGATTATCGGCTCATCGATCCGCTTGCGGTTTTTTATAGTGAGCGGCCAACCAACACCGAGGACTATCACTCAAGAACCCATCTTGAACTTTCAGACATTGGCACCGGCGTTGGTTACGGCTTCGGCTCGGGAGGCGCAGGTGGTGGCGGAGTGATGGAGACGGTGAATGTGTCGGCCTCTAGCATGGCGTATACCATGACAGCCAGGTCAGTCAGCCATTTCATGGTTGATGGGGCAAGCAACCAGGACTCAGACAAAATCGCACTGCGCGCGAACTTCAACGCGCTCGCCGTTTTTGCACCATCCGTGCGAACAGATGTAAACGGTCACGCACAGGTGCAGGTCAAACTGCCTGACAATCTGACGCGTTATCGAGTGATGGCAGTGGCAGTTGCGGGTGGAACTCAGTTTGGCTTGAACGAATCGGCAATTACCGCGCGGCTGCCGTTGATGGCGCGGCCTTCCGCACCGCGCTTCTTGAACTTCGGCGATCGATTCGAATTACCGATCGTCGTGCAGAATCAAACCAACGCACCGCTGGCGGTTGATGTTGCGGTGCGGGCGACGAATGCTGCGTTGGTCCATACCGGTGCGAATCAATCGAATATCGCTGGTCGCCGAGTGACTGTGCCTGCCAACGATCGCGTTGAGGTGCGGATTCCCGCGGCCGCAGTCAAAGCCGGCACTGCCCGCTTCCAGATCGGCGTGGTCTCAGGACGTTCGTCCGACGCTGCCGAGGTGAAATTGCCCGTATGGACTCCGGCTACTACGGAAGCGTTCGCGACTTACGGCGAAATAGATACAGGCGCGATCAACCAACCGGTGAAAGCGCCCGCGGACGTCTTCCCGCAGTTTGGCGGGTTGGCGATTGAAACGTCGTCAACACAATTGCAGGAGTTGACGGATGCTGTCCTTTATCTCACCAGTTACCCTTACGAATGTTCTGAACAATTGGCTTCTCGCATCATCACGATCATCGCGCTGCGCGATGTACTTACGGCTTTCAAGACGAAAGATTTGCCGTCGCCGCAAGCAATGGAAGTGGCTGTGAAGCGCGATCTGAAGACCTTGGAGGGAATGCAAACTGAGGACGGTGGTTTTGGTTTCTGGCAATCCGGCAATCGATCCTGGCCCTATCTGAGTATTCACGTCGCGCACGCGTTAGCGCGTGCCAGGCAGGAAAAGTTCCACGTGCCGGACGAGATGTTTGATAAAGCGCAAGAATACTTGCGCGAGATCGAATCGCACATACCTTCAAACTATCCTGCGGAAACAAGGTGGGCCATACACGCTTATGCGCTCTACGTGCGCGCGCAGATGGGCGATCGCGACGTCAAGCGAGCGCGAGATTTGATTTCAGAAACCGGGGTGGACGCGCTCTCGATGGAGTCGGTCGGTTGGTTATTGTCTGTGCTTTCAAACGACCCAAATTCTGCAAACGAATTGACCGCGATTCATCGCCTGCTGAACAACCGTGTTACCGAAACAGCAGGTATGGCCCACTTTGTCTGTTCGTACAGCGACGGTGACTATCTCGTGCTGAATTCTGACCGCCGCGCAGACGGAGTAATTCTGGAGGCTCTCATCGCCGACCAACCGAGGAGCGATCTGATTCCCAAGATTGTGCGTGGACTGCTCGCGCATCGTACGCGCGGACGTTGGGAGAACACGCAGGAGAATGTGTTCATTCTGCTCGCACTCAACCGCTATTTCAGAACTTATGAAAAAGTGACGCCAAACTTTGTAGCGCGAGCGTGGTTGGGTGAACGGTTCGCGGGAGAACAGTCTTTTCGCGGCCGCTCAACCGACCGGCAGCAAGTGAACGTGCCAATGAGTTATCTCGCTCAGCAAGCTGAGCCCAATCTTGTGATCAGCAAAGAGGGAACAGGCCGGCTTTACTATCGCGTGAGCATGAATTACGCGCCCAGTGATCTCAATTTGAAGCCTGCCGACTACGGGTTCGCGGTGGAACGCAGTTATGAGGGAGTGGATGATCCGAAAGATGTTTCGCGCGATTCATCGGGTACCTGGCACATCAAAGCCGGCGCGCGCGTGCGAGTGCGGCTGACGATGGTTGCTCCGGCGCGGCGTTATCACGTCGCTTTAGTAGATCCTTTGCCGGCCGGCTTTGAAACCCTTAATCCGACGCTCGCCACCACCGGCAGCATCCCCGGCGATTCAGAACAAACCGGTGTAGTTAAGTACAGCGATCGATCATACGGTTACGGCTGGTGGTGGTGGAGTCCGCAATGGTTCGAACATCAGAACCTGCGCGATGAACGCACCGAAGCCTTTACCTCGCTATTGTGGGAAGGCGTCTACAAGTACTCCTACCTCGCGCGCGCCACAACACCCGGAGACTTCGTCGTACCCCCAGCCAAAGCCGAGGAGATGTACCATCCCGAAACCTTCGGCCGCGGTGGAACCGATCGTGTCCGCATCGAGTAGTATCGTACCCACATAAGGCACAAAAATTATTATTGAACCATCTTGGGCTTTCTGTGCCTTTTTGTGGCTAAATCGCCGCGACAAGAAGCTGGTCGTTCTCGTCCAAATCCAGATGTAGTGTCGCTCTGCGCAAAGCTTGTTCGCGATTGAGATAAGAGGCGAGGGGGGCGACGATCCGGGATTCGATGGTCCGTTGCAGGGGGCGGGCGCCGAGGCGAGAGCTGAAGCCCTGATGGGCCAGATGATTCACGAGGTTTTGACTCCAGCTCAGCTTGATATCGCGTTTCTTTAACCCTTCACGGGTCATGAGAGCGGTCAGTTCTTTCTCGACAATACGTCGCACACTCTCGCGGTCCAGCGATCGGAAACTCAGAACCGTGTCGATGCGGTTGTAAAACTCCGGTCGAAAAAAGGTCTGCGCGGCGCGGTCGTATGACGTGTTTGACGTTTCGCCCATTCCGAAACCGAGTGGGTCTCCTTTCGACGAACCCAGATTCGACGTCATCATGATCAAGGCACTCGAGAAGTAGGTGGTCGAACCGAAACGATCCGTGAGCCGTCCCTCGTCGAAGATACTCAATAGCACATCGAACACGCTTTCATCCGCCTTCTCGATCTCATCCAACAGGACCACGGCGAGTGGTTGGCGGCGCATACGATTAATGAACTCGCTTGCCTCGCCATACGCCTTCGCAATCAAACGTTCGGCACTTCCCGGTAGCGCGTATTCACTCATATCGAGCCGCACGAAGCGCTCGGAGAGCTCTGCTTCCCCAAAGAAGAACCGCGCCAGGGTGCGCGCGAGTTCCGTCTTGCCTACACCGGTTGGGCCAGTGAAGAGCAGCACACCGAGTGGTCTACCGGGATCATTCAGTCCGGCTTTAAAAGTCAGCACCGCGCTTGTGGCAGCGCGACATGCTTCAGGTTGTCCGATAACCTCGGTTTCGAAAAACGCTCTTACATCCTGCTCGTCGAGTGTGACTTCATCGCGCAGAAAAATCTCGGGCAAACCGGTGAGCTTCACGAACTCGCTAATCACCAGATCCTTCCCGATTTCTTTCAATGACTTCGTCCGAGCAATCTCATACAAACGAGACGTGAAGTTGACTGTCTTGCCGGGGAATCCTTCGTAGGGCAGGAAGCGACGAAAGAGTCCACAGACTACCGCCCGTACCTCCGAATCAATGCGGGCGGTGCTGTTGCGTTCAATCGTGGCGCAATAAGCCTTGAGAGCCGCGAGTGCTTCTGCGTCGGTAAAGGTTGGAATATGAAGGACGCGGAAGTTACTCACAAAACCCGGTAGCAAGCGGCGGCAAGCGTCGAGCTCCGCGGGTGTTGCTTCGGCGACAATACGGATTTCTCCGCGTTCGATGAAGGGCAGAAGAAACGCGGCGATGCTGTCGTTTTCGGAAGCTCCACCGGTGCGCATCAAGTCCAGTAACTTCTCGACAGCGAGCACGCCGTCAATACGCGCAAGCTCCTCGATTATCAGCTCGCAACGCTCTTGCCACTGTCCGAGATATTTCATTCCCGCGATGAGTCGACCCGCACTTGTCACCCAGATCTTGTGCGACAAGTTACTTGGCTCCGGGTTGTCCCTGGCACGCTCGCGCGCATCTCGTTCGACATTCCGCACGCTATCGACGAGCACCGAAGTCTTACCTACACCAGTGTCGCCGACGAGCAGCACGTTCGCACGCTCGGTGCTGAGCAACTGCGTCAATTCGGCGACCTTCCGCTCGCGAGTGTGCGCGCGTGAAAAGCTGAGACGCATCGCATCCGAACCAAGTGGATCCGCCACAACTCGCAAATTTCGCAGCTCGGGTGAATCCGGCTTTGTAGTGAAACGTCGCTTACTGTCAGTAACGACGATTTCTTCGAGGACAAGACTTTTCGAGGGCAGGTAGCGCGACAGTTGCTGCGGCGTGTGGCTCTTGAGCGACTCCTGCACATACGTCGTCACAAGCCCGCGCAAGGCTTTCGATTCGTAGTAGTAGAATTGGATACCGAGAACCGGCAGCGCGCCGACAAGCATGCCGCTCTCCTGCCGGCCATGAACACACGCGACACGCAGCGAGACTGATTCGTCACATGGATAGACCCGGCCTTTGACTCGGTACTCGGGACGCACGTCGACTCGAAACTCCACTAACTTTGGATCGTGAAAGTCCGGCGAGCTGCGCCATGGCTCGCGTTCATAGGACCACACGAGATATTCCTTCAGTTGCAGCAAGACCTCGCGCATACTGCCGCCCGTGCCGACGAGCGGAACTGACGGATCCTGCTCGTCGTCCACAAGGCGACCTGTATAGCGCCCTGAGAAATCTTCTGAAACTAAAACCGGAAAACGATGCGTTGCCATAAACTTTGCTTAAAACTCACAATCTGCGTTGGGCACAGTCATACAGTTGTTACCTCTAACTCGCGGGGAGGCGGGAGCGCCGAAAGGATGAAGGCGCGAAGTTCCGCTCTTCCAAGTGGACCACGGGCCAGCAAACGAGATCGAATGTCGAGCGTAGCGCCGGGATCGGAGTAGATACGCAAGACCGGCGGCAGGCCGTCCGGCGTCTTGTTTATCGAACCACTTCCAATATGTGAACTGACGACCAGCGGCATGTAGCCTTCATCGGGTGAAACGAACAGATGCGTGCCGGCTTCGAGACAGGCAAGCACGCTGGCCGCAGGACCGTCGACACTCAGAGACTCCAGGTGGCCATGTGGTCCAACTACTTCTCGCAACCGAGCGCTCATCGTACTGTCCGGCAGAGCCGTAGTGCAGCCGAATTCTCTCTCAAACAATGATCGATACAGATCGCGAAGTCGGACGCATGCCGCACGTCCGTGCTCATCGAGCGCTGTAATCGTGATCCAGGTTTTTTCGTCACCCGGAAGCGCCGCGCTCACGGCGTCGAGCAGCGCAGCTTCGCGCATCAGATCCTGCAGATAATCGTCAATGTGATCGCCATACGCGACGCTTTGCGATGCGCAGTCCTGCAGCAGACGATACAGATTCTGTCCGAACAAGCTGTCATCAACCGCCGCCAGCGTGTCTAACTTCGCCAACTGACGTTTGTTTTTACCACTCACTGCCGTAACTGCCCGGCCCGAACGACGCGCGGAAGAACTCTTCTCACGCTCGATCCGTTCATCGGCACGGTCCAGCATACGTGCCACACGACGTGCCTGCTCGCGAACAAAAAAATGTTGGAGCTGCCTGGACGCGGCAGTCGCGTTGCGATCTCCGATAATGATTTCTCCCTGAGGGCGCAGGCTTTCAGTATCCGCTTCGATACGCATCAGACTATCTTCAATGCCATCCATCAGCTCGATGGTGTCAGCAAGCGGCACGCTCAGTAACGGCGCCGCTCCCGCGATCGTCATCTGAGAAACGCCGACTCGTATGCTGCCTTCGCTGGCCCGCAGAAAAATGATGACTGGCTGATCGGGTGTAGTTGCACAAAGTCTCGCCGCAATCGGCGCTGTTACCCGTCGCTCGAGTGTGCGTTTCAGAGCGCGCGCGCCGAGTTGCGGATGGTAACCGGCGTCTGCGAGAACGTTGAGCGCCTCTGTTTCAACCACCAGCTTCACGCCTCGCCTTAGCAACCCTTCGCGTTTGAAGACATCCTGTATCAGACGGCTCGCAATATCGCGAACGTCTTCACGGCGAAGTCGTTCGAAAGGTACAACGCGCGTAAGACGATTGAAAAACTCGGGCTTGAAAAATCTTTCCGCGGCCTGGCGATAGACTGAGGCATCGCTGTGGTTCGTTTGGCGAAATCCGAGTTCAGTCGAAGCTTCCTGCGCACCGAGGTTTGAAGTCAAAATAATTATCGTGTTGGTGAAATCGACGGTTTGCCCGCGTGCGTCCGTGAGACGCCCGTCACCCATCACGCCGAGCAGCAGATCGAAAAACGCCGGATGGGCTTTCTCGATCTCATCGAACAACACAACCGCGAACGGTTCACGGCGCACAGCACTCGTCAGCACGCCGTCGGGCGCGTCGAATGTGCCGATCAGTCGCGCCACTGCCGAGTAGCTCGCACACTCGTTCATGTCAAATCGCTGCAGGCGGTCAACTCCAAACAGATATTTTGCCAGCGACTTGGCGCATTGTGTTTTGCCCACGCCGGTTGGCCCAAGGAAGAGGAACGACGCGATTGGCCGTACCGGATCGTTCAGGCGGGCTTTCGCAATAGTGACCGCGTCTGCGCATGCTGTCACGGCCGCAGGCTGGCCAATGATTTCTCGACCTAGTGCCTCCACAACTTCATCGTGTTTGAGTTCAACTCGATCATCCAGAAAGCGGACATTCAGACCACTCCGATCAGAAAACTCGGAAAGTACATTCTCGCGCGCAATTTCCGACTCTTTGTGCTTAGTCGCTAGAGTCTGTAACAACATCGCCGCCTTGCCGGGAAACGCAGCGTCAGACATGTAACGGCGCGTCAAATCAATCACAGTGGGCAGCACTTCCGGTTGAAAATTGCAGCTACGCTGTTGTTCGAGGAGGCGACGGTAGCCGATCAAGGTCAGCAGGTTTTCGTTCTCGGTAGGCTCTCTGACCGGTACAACTTTGAACAGGTCCACGAAGCTGCGATCGAGTTCCTGCAACACGCGCAACGCTTCAGGCGTTGACTCACCGATCACACGAACATCTCGTCTTTCAATGTATGGCTTGAGCACGTCGGCGACGCTGAGCGACGATTGGCTCGTGCGGCCTGCAGAAAAAAGCCCGACGAGATCGTCGAAATATAGCGTATGGCTCTTTCGCTTCGCTTCTTTGAGAATCGCGAGCAGCCGTGCTTCCCATTGTCCGACGTATGCCATGCCGGAGATAAGCCGTTGCGGTGAGATCAGCCACACGTCTCCCGCAAGATCCGCAATGGTCCCCCGTGGACCAACGTGCATGGTGGATTCCGACGAGCGACGCCGGTCCATGCGTCGTCGCACAAACTCATGGATGATTGCCGATTTACCAACCAGACGTTTGCCGGTGAGAACAACGGGTTCGTTGTCACTTCCACTCAGCAGTCGCGTGACTTCGGTAACCTCAGCCTCCCGATTAGTCGCGCGCGAGAGTTCGTCCGGATAGAGTGAATTCAGTGAACGTCCAACTCGCTCGAGTTCCGCCGCACCGGCGACAGTTTCGTTAGAACCAATCAGAGCAAACATCGACTCGACGGCCGGTACGTGAACGCTCGGCACATCAAGAGAGATTTCCAGCGACGTGATCCACGCTTTGCCTTTGACGCTGACAGCCTCCGGAGCTACAGCCTCAGCACCCAAACGACGCTCGAGTAACTTGTAATGCTCAGTCAGAACTTCCTCGGCACGCTGCTGTAACGTCTCACCCCTCGCGACTTCGAACCACAATTCGGGGACGCTCGGCGTCCATGCGAAGCGACGGCCGAACGCTGAGGTCGTGATAAACAGATGGCGCACCTGAAAACGACGGTTCCCAAGTACGAGTTCAAGTTTCAATACGCGATCTTCCAGCGGCGGATAGAAACCATAGGTAGCAAGCTCTTCGTGACGAGCCGTGCGGGCAAGAAGCGCCAGCTCGCGTCGCAACTCGCGCGCGAGACGCGCGGTGCCGCGTTGTATGCTTTCGTCCTGCTCGCGCGGGCGATCGAAGAAGAGCGGGCGCAACGTGATCCGGCGTGCGTTCGTATCCGCCGATGCCGGCGCCTGTTCTTCAGCGTAAATTGGAATATTGATATTCACTCGACAACTTCATTTTGGAGTGCGGCGGCCTGGCGCCGCTTCGTTATCGAATATGCCTGATCGATGACCAAAGCGGCGCCAGGCCGCCGCACTTCAAAGAGACACCTCACTCTGTGATCAACTTCTCGGCTGTGCGTTCGTACTGCAGCTCGATTAGTTCCTTGAGCGCGGCCGCGAGTCTGCGCACCGCATCGACGGTGTATCCCTGCCACTCGCGACGTTCAACGAATATAAAGTCCTGGATGTAGCCATCGGCGCGGTGATACAGGCGCCGAGGTGAACCATGACTGGCTGGATTAATTGAGCCACGGCGCTCGAGTGACGGAGGCGCTGTATATTCCTGAAAGCTCGTCTCGCTCGTGTGAACAAGAAGACTGTGGCCTGCTTTTTCTTCCATGACGACGTGTAAACCATGTTCGCCCTCGTAGGTTGCATACGCGCTCTGTCCTTCAAAACCGAGGATGATTCCAGTCGTATTGTCCGGAGCTGATAAAAGGAACGCAGCCTGCCCGGGCGCTTCCACGCGCGCGACCTTGCGATCGAACATTTCAATGATCTTCTCATCGCGCGCAGGTGATTTTTGCTTCTTGCTTAGGACAGCATTCGCTTCCTCCTCCAGCAACTCGGGCGGTATGTTCGCGGTGTAGTAGGCGATCTTGATAGTCGTCATTGCTGAGAGTGCGGCAGAGAAATAACCACGCGCCAGATCAAAAAGCGAACGTTTGTTCTCGCTGTAGATCGCGAGGGTGATTCGATTGGGATGACTGTAGCGTAAGTCCAGCAACTGGTTGAGCAGGTTGCGAAGATCTGTTTCGAGCTGTGAAGCGGTCGAAACAAATTCGTTCGGCGGAGCAGCGGCTCCGTAGAGGATCAGTAACGCCTCGTCTTCTGTTGCCGCCGCTGCTTCTTCAAGTCGCTTCAGTTCGGACGCGATTTTCTGGTAGGCCACCAGATGCGCTAACGCGCTCGCTTCCAACGGATTTTGTTGGGTGTGCAGTATTCCAGCCTGACGGCGCGTCACCTTCGCGCGGCGTGCAGCGCGTGCGATTCGCCGCTCGATCTGCTGCAGACGCCAGATGGAATTGTGCAACTCGATCACCGCTGAACTGCGCCCGAGACGTTGTACGCGGCGTCGAAGATCTGCCAGGCGATTCACACGTGCTGCCTGGCTGGAATCGTCGTAAAGAACTGCCGGCGAACTTCGCTTCCGGATTTGCTCTTCGAGCTGAACGCGGAGGTGCGTACCATCAAGACGAACATCGCCGATTAATCGATCGGCTTTCGTGCCCGGTAGACGCGAGTTTAATTGTTTCGAAAGTGGTAATAACAACTCACGCTCAACCAAACGCTTCAACGGGCGCGCCCCGTACTGGCTATCGTAACCGCGACGCGCGAGACTTTCGACGACTGCCTTCTCAACTCGCAGAGTTACGCCACGCAATCGAATGCCGTCGCGGTGCTCGATCAAGCTCAGCTCGCGCTCAGCTATGCGCTCAACTGTGTCACGAGCAAGCGGAAGAAAAGGCATGATGTGGTCTATGCGATTGAGAATTTCCGGACGTAAAAAATCCTGAACGGCCTGGGTGAAGTGCTTCTGAGCAGCGCGAAAGTATTTCTGCTCCGCCGCTGAATCATCTTGTCCATTTGATCTCCCAAAGCCGAGGCGTGAACGGCGAAAGCGCTCCGCGCCGAGGTTGGAAGTCATGATGATGATGGAGTTGGAAAAGTCTGCGAGACGCCCGCGCCCGTCAGTCAAACGTCCCTCGCCGAGTGTCTGCAACAACAGATCGAAGAACGAGTGATGAGCTTTTTCAAACTCGTCGAAAAGGACGACGGAAAAAGGCTGTTCACGAATACGCGCTGTCAACGTACCTTCGCCGCCGGTCGCGCCGCCGAGAAGGCGGGTTACGGCCAGCCAGTCTGCATACTCGCTCATATCGAAGCGCGCCATCCTGCTTTCGTCGCCAAAGAAAAACCGCGCCAGCGATTTTGCCATTTCGGTTTTGCCGACGCCTGTTGGACCAGCGAAAAGCAGCGACGCAATCGGGTGGCGTGGGCGTGTAAGACCAGCCTTCACAGTCGCCAGAAGATCAACAATTAGTCCGACGGCTTTTTCCTGACCGATCACACGCTCGCGAAACCACACGGAGGTCGTTTGGCTGTCATATGCGGCGGAATCGTCGAGCAGAAACAACGGCAGGCCCGTCTCTTTCGCAAAAGATTCGGTCACGTCCTTCGCGTCGAGCGGCGGCTCATGGGTGTAAGTGTTAGCGCGGTCTTGCAGCAATCCGCGCAGAAAACGCAGCGGGCGACCCGGGTAAGCAGAGTAACCGGCATAACGTCGGTGCAGGCGATCGAGTGTGTCGAGTCCGTCGTCTGTTATGGCCGGGGTAATGGACTGCGACAGTCCCGCACGCACTCGCCGGCGCCACTCCTTGCGATCGCTGAGTGCGCTCGCGCGCGCGTGGTTGTCAGCGACCTGTTTCAGAATTCTGCGGCCGGCTTCGGTCGACGGTTCGTCAATCGTGAGTTGAACAAACACTCTTAGCAGTGCCGGGTCTTCGTGCTCGATCAGCGGGAGTTGCTCGAGTGTGCATTCAACTACGGCGAGAGCCTGGCTGCGCATGAACCGTTGGCGAAAGAAACTCGCAAGTCCCTGCGCGTTATGCTCGTACTTGCCTGTGTCCATCAACTCGACGAGGTTGCCGAAGTGAACCACGGCATTCGTTTTTTCAGCTTCGCGCCAGAGAGCGTCACAACGTTCCTGCCACATGCCGTAGCCGCTCATGCCGGCGACCAACCGCGAGCCGCTCGTCGACCAGAATGGTGTCGAGCCAAGACCGAATTCGCCACGTCTGCGCACGAGCTCATTGAAGACTGCGGTTTTACCAGCGCCTGCCTTGCCTATCAGAAGAACACTGCGCCCGGTTTTGCCGCTAAGAGCTTCGGCAAGTCTTGCGACAGCATCGTCCACTTCGTACGCGGGTGAGAACTTCTGTTTAGTAAGGTCGTGAGCAGTTTGTTCCAGCACTGACTGCTTTTTCTGGTCGTGCTGGCCGGCGCTGGCTGCGATCTGTTTGGGCGTGCGAATCGTTGCCATCGAACGAACTCGCGTGACACTGAAATCCCGTGACCATTCGAGCATCAGCAATTCCAGGAGATTGTTTGTTGCGCGGCGGCGCATCAACTCAGCGCGAGCCCCGTTCTCCGACATCGTAGTGAGATCGTCGAGTTTGGGGCTGATGACCTCTATGCCGAGAGCGGGTATATATGCGATATGCGCGTGTTCGTCATGACTCCACCGCATCACGTCGAAACGTAAATCAATCGGGTGGCGCCACGTTAAGCGCTTTGGCGGTGGTTCAAGATGCAAATTGAGTTCGGAAGTCTCGACGGAAGGCGGAAGCATTCGCCTGAAGAGATGATTCGGGCTTTCTTCCTCAAGCATCCGAACACAGTTCCGGACGATCGCGCGCTTCAATCTCTCCGGATCATCGCCGTAGCGCGAAACCTCGGGGAAGAAAAGAGCCTCGGCAATATGCGCGTCCGTATTTAACGCGCGCAAAATGATCGCGAGTTCGATCTCAAAAGGAGGCATAATCCACAGATTCCGCAGATGCCGCAGATTAATTTATCGAATCGGCGTAATCTGTGGATAGGGTTTTCTTGTTCATACGTTAAGCGTTTTTCGGAGGATAGTGCAATGCCGAAATTCTCACTGTCGCTACTGCTTCTGTTCGCTTGCGGATTTCTCACGATTTCGGCTCAACCAGTTGATCCATACCTTAGCCGGCATAAAGAGAGGCGAGCGCAGAATCCCGAAGGACTATCGTTCACAGTCAAACTCAAAGACAACCGGAAACAATTTCATCCGGGTGAAATCATCACACTCGAACTCAGCTTCGTAGCCTCCAAGCCTCAAACGTTCACGCTCGACGCGGCAACCTATGATCGGAGCGGTCGCCTTCACAGCGATGGCTTCGCCCTGGACCCAAGCGAAGGCGCGGTTGATCCAATAGGCGATTATTTTTCCTCACAACTGCACCCTTTCATGATGGGCGGATTGCGTGGCATTCCTGACCTCACCGACAAACCTTACCTCATCACTGAAGAGTTGAATGAATGGCAGCGTATTGACAAGCCCGGTCATTACCGGCTGTACGTCGTCTCGAGTCGAGTAGGCAGGAAAGGGGCCGGCAAAGGAGTTTTTTTGGACAATGGTCTCTCACCCGTTGTTTCGGATGTAGTTGAGTTTGACGTTCTGCGTCGGGATAACAAGTGGGACACGCAAAAGTTGAACGAAGCAATCTCCCTGCTTTCAAAATCGGGAGTGTCACATGACCCCGCGTGCAGAACGCTGCGTTTTCTCGGAACGACTGCGGCTGCGGCTGAAATGCGCAAACGATTTGACGGCAGGGATAACCAGTGTGAGTGGGATTACAAGTTTGGTTTGATCGGCTCGCCGCATCGCGATTTTGTGATACGCGAAATGGAAAACGCGATCAGTTTACGCGAGCAAGCCGTAACCTCACATTTCATTGGAACGCTTGCGCTGCTCGAGTTCTTCAAGCGAGGGCCAGAGCTCCCGCCGTATCCCGCCGAAGCCACCGAGGAGCAAAGCGCGCAATACTGGTCGCAGGTGGAACGACGCCGAGCTTTTTACGACGAATTGCGGTTGAACTATGTGCGACAACTGGTAATGACGATCCCACTCAAGCAGGGCTACGCGCGTGCCGCGAGTCTACAAACGGTTCTGGATTTTCGTGATGAGCTGAAGATTAGCGGTTCTTCGCAATGGGCCAGTTTACTCTCGCTGATGCCCGAAGTATTTAACCGGCTATCTGTCGACGACCAGACTCGTCTCCTGAGGAATGAATGGCGACCAATCGCAAATGCCGCAATGCTTCCCGTCCTGCGCGAAGTTCTGAAGTCTTCTGACAAAGCGACGAAGGATCCTCAATCGGAAGGATCAGATATTTTTAAAGACGAAGCACGGCTGGGCATTGCATTGCGCAGGCTTTATGAGTTGTCACCGGAAGAAGGCCACCGGCTGATTTTTGAAGAAATTCGTCGTCCGAAACTCCGTGTGGGGATCGATGTACTTCGTTCGTTGCCAGACGAGACGGTACCGGAACTCAATGCGGTACTACTCGACAAACTGGGCAAGGCTCGACGTGAAGGAAGTTGGGATACGAGAGACGAAGCTGAACTCATCGAGCGTTATGCGACCGATGAGATCTCGTTGCAGGTGAAAACCATTTATGAAGCTGGAGGACTTAACGATCCGAATTGCCGCACACAGCCGGCGCTGGTGGCATATTTTCTCCGCGTCGCTCCATCGCTCGGTGGCGAGTATCTCAAGAAAGCATTGGGCACAAGGCCAACGTGGTTTCCGCGATGTTATGAGAGGCTGTTAAAGGGAGTAGCGGATCTTCACATGTCGCCGGAAGTAGAGGAGGTGGCAACCGCTGCGCTTGAAGATGAGAATTCGGAGGTCGTGTCGCAGGCTGCGAGTGTACTGTCAGAATATGGCAGTGCTGATGCGGAAAAAGCGCTATGGAAGCGCTTTGAGAAGTGGCACGAAGCGATGCAGAGTCGAAGCAAACCCGAAGAAAAATTCAGTGTTGATGAGGAGAGAATAGAAAAGGCTCTGAGTGAGGCGTTGAGTAGTGGTCAGGCATGGTTATCGGATCCGGAGAAGTTAAAACGTGTGCGCGACTTGTGCCTCAGTGATAACGCTCGCCAGGAAGTTGAGGGAGTGATTACTAACTGGGACCCTCAGGTCTACGTCAACACCACGCCCTTTTTTGATGATGAAACACCTCGGTTCGGCGTTGCGAATCGTGAAATCAAGTCGCTCAATCAATTAAAGGACAAACTACTTCAGTTTCCCGGAGGCACGCTCTTCAAGTTGAAGATCGCTCCGAACGGCGATGACCAATTGGCCCAGGATCTGGTCCAACAGATCAAGACGTTTCTCGAAGAGCACGGTATGAAATGGAAACTCGTGGAGTAATAGCGCCTCCTTGGGGTGCGGCGGCCTGGCGCCGCTTTGTTATCAGTCACGCCTGATCGAGGCCAAAGCGGCGCCAGGCCGCCGCCCTCCAAGGAGGTTTTTAATTTTCTTCTCTGAAGCGTCCATTTCTATTATTCTTAAGTGCTCCAACATCTCTGCGGTCGAAACAAATCAAAAATGCATCTTTCATCGCGCTCAGGTCGAGCGGCTCTTGTGGTGGCGCACCCAAGCCACGAATTGCGCATACATGGATGGTTAGAACAAACGCATCCATACGTCTGCATCTTGACGGACGGTGCAGGCCGCTCCGGTGAATCGCGTCTCTTCAGGACAAGCGAAGTTCTGGTTCGAGCCGGCGCAACCCCCGGCACGATTTACGGTCGACTGACCGACCTCGAAGTCTACGAAGCCATACTAAACTGCGACGCGGAACTGTTCGCAGGTCTCGTCGAAGAGTTGTGCGCAGAGTTCGTCTCGGAGCAGATTGAGTATGTTGTCGGTGATGCTGCTGAAGGTTACAGCGTAGCCCACGACATCTGTCGCACGATGATTGGCGCTGCCGTTGAGCTCGCTGAACACAGGTATGGTCACACTATCGAGAACTTTGACTTCCCGGTTGTTGGACGGCCAGAGCAATCTCCGAACGACGAGGCCATCACCATCCATCTCGACGACGATGCATTCGCAAGAAAAATAAACGCGGCGCTTGCTTACTCTCCGAAGCTTGCGCAAGACGTCGAGGCCGCACTGGGCGGCGGACCATTTCAGGGCATCCGCCGATTATCCGAAGCGCAGCTTGCTGGTGAAGTTGACGTCGCGGTGAGCACGGCTGTTTTGGGAGCACTCGAACCCCATCCAAAACTACAGGCAAGATTCGCAGATATAATCGAGGGCGTGTCGTTAGAGGCACTTCGTGTTGAGTGTTTCCGGCGGGTTGGCAATGACTCGGGGCACGATCGGGCCTCAAGGGAACCGCTGTTTTATGAACTCTACGGAGAGAAGCTGGTTACCGCCGGACGTTATAAAAAAGTAATTCGCTACCGCGAGCACATGCTCCCGCTCGCGCATGCGATTCGGGCGAAAACCGAAAGAGAAGAATTTTGCGCGCCCTACGCGTTCTAATCACGAACCACTTCCTGCGCGGACGAACCGGTTCCGAGCTTTACGTCTGTGAGTTGGCGACGAGCCTGCTGCAACGCGGACACACGCCGATTGTTTACAGCCCGCAACTTGGACCAACCGCGCACGAACTTCGCGAAGCGACAGTACCTGTCGTCGACAACCTCGATGCGATTGCGTCGCCGCCCGATCTGATCCACGGCCAGCATCACGTCGAGACGATGGCGGCACTGCTTCGCTTCCCGGATACTCCCGCTGTTTTCTTCTGTCACGGTTGGTTGCCCTGGGAGGAGACGCCGCCTAAGCATCCGCGCATCCTTCATTATGTTGCGGTAGACGACACTTGTCGCGACCGGCTTCTGTGGGAGAATGCCGTGCCCGAACAACGCGTCTCAGTCATACTCAACTCAGTCGAAACGGAACAGTTTCTGCCGCGCCCACCACTTCCCACCAGACCGGCGCGAGCAGTTGTGTTCAGCAATGGCGGAACTCATATCAGCGCGGTGCGTGAAGCATGCCTTAGAACTCAACTGACACTTGACGTGATCGGCGCAGATTCAGGCAACATCGCCATGCGACCACAGGATATTCTTGGACAGTACGACATCGTCTTTGCCAAGGCGCGCTGCGCGCTCGAAGCGCTGGCAGTGGGTTCGGCTGTGGTCCTGTGCGATACCGTCGGGGTTGGTCCGATGGTTACGACGGGTGAGATGGACCAGCTTAGACGCTTGAACTTCGGAGTTCGTACGTTGCGCGGAAATTTGGATCCGGATGTTCTGGAAAGAGAGATCGCGCGGTACGATCCTCAAGATGCGGCGGAGGTATCGCGCCGCATTCGTGAAAGCGCCGGACGTGAGAAGGCGATCGATCAGATCGTCGATTTGTATCACGACGTAGCCGGCGAGTTTGAAACGTGTAAGCGTGATCTTGATGCTGAAGCTCGCGCGGAGGCGACGTATTTACAACAACTGGCAATACACCTTGAAGAACAACGCAACACGTTATTGCACTCGCAAACATTCCGGCTGCGCCAACGCCTCCTCAACCTTCCCGTCGCCGGTTCGCTACTGCGCTCCCTCGTGCGAAAGCTCTAGCTTCTTCTCTGTGCAAACCTCTGTGTTCTCGGTCATACGGATCCGAGTGTATACTTACCCCACATCATAAGAAACGAGCGCTTTAATTCCAGTCCATGAAACTCTTCGCCATCATTGCATCAATCGTAGCTCTCTGCGCGTTCAACGTGTCAGTACGTGCTCTGCCCAATCGCGCATCAATCAGCGTCCAGCAACAGGCCGACGCCGAAACGCTTTTTCGCACGGCTTACAGTTTGTATCGCGAAGGGAAGTACGACGACGCGCTGGCAAAGTGCACCGAGGCTGTGACTCTGAATCCTAACGATTATCGTGCCCGCGCGCTCAGGGGTTATATCTATATAGGTCAGAAAAAATGGAAAGAGGCCTCGGATGCTTTTGCCGAAGCGATCCGGTTGCAGCCCGGAGTCAAGGAAATTTATCTCTCAAAAGCGGAAGTTGACAGATTCAGGAACGCCAACGATGAAGCGATAGCGGGCGCCAGGAAGGCCACAGAGTTAGATCCGAACTATGCCCTCGCGTGGGTAATGCTCGGGGATCTACTGGCAAATCGAATTGGCAAGGAAGCTGAAGCAATCGAGGCCTTGCGAACTGCCATAAAGCTTAATCCAGCGCTGCCCGATCCGTACGAAATTCTCGGAGGCGTGTTTAAACGTCAGAAGAATGAGAAGGCTGCGGAGGAGATCTACAAACAAGGCATGGCTGCCGATCCCAAACACATGTCCGGTCGTTTTGATTTGGGAAGGATGATGCTGAAGCAGAATCGTCTGGTTGAAGCGCGCCAGCTCTGGGAAGGCAGGACCTCTGATGAGGATCGGGTCATGCCCAGCTTCATTGTTGAGCTCACGCGAGCCGAGAACCTGAAACGTGCGACTGATGCGCTTGCGCAGAAACCAAACGATCCGGAAGCCCTCGTCGATATGGGGCTGGCCGTCATGGAAGGCGACCACTGGGTGATTGATTACCGGCAAAAGCGCGCGCTGGTCTATTTTCGCAAAGCCCTGGAACTGAAACCCGATTTTGCTCGGGCGCAATACGGCATCGTGAAGGCGTACATTCAGGGCTTGGACGGAACAAAGGATGAGAAGAAAATTGTTGACCAGGAGCTGGCGAAGTTAAGAAAGCTCGATTCCACCCTCGCCGGGGAAATGGAGCAATACCGGAGGACCTACGTCTCCGGCCTTCAAGCCGCTCCGTGAAACGAGTATCTCGGAACGTGCTGTAGGGGCGGCCCTCCGTGGCCGCCCCTGCGTGAAATCGAAACGGCCAATCGAAATGAGTCGCTGCCTCTCGCGCGGCACAGACCAATTTCGGAAGTCTTGATGTCCCTCAAGGGGCGGCCACGGAGGGCCGCCCCTACAGTACGTTCTAAAAGTCGGGATGGTAATAAAGGTGCCGATTCCTCAACTTATTTAATTGGCATCGTTTCTCAACTCGGAGATTACAGTTATGAACCACCAAAAGACACTCTCCCTCTCTCTCAGTATTGCCATTCTACTTTCAGCCCTTTGCGCGAACGCGTCGGGCCAAAATAAAGATGACGCGCGTGTCGCTCGGCTCGCGGGTCTCGCGAAGGTCTGGGGAACCGTCAAGTATTTCCATCCCTACCTGGCATACCGCCAAATCGATTGGGACAAAGCGCTGATTGAAACGATTCCGAAAGTCAGTGCGGCCACAACGTCGCAGGAGTATCAGGCAGCGCTGAATCAGATGCTCGCGGCGCTCAACGACAAGAGCACTCGCGCAGAGCTCGTCACCGATGCTAAGCCTGCCGCGCCTGCGTCAGACGCTTCAGCAAAACCGGTGCGAATCGAAAACGGCGTCCTCTTTATCGATGCGATACAGGTTGCGCAAACCGTTACGGAAAATAACTCAGCACTCAACGGTTTTGTTGCCGAGATCAATAAGTCGTTGGCAAACGCAAAGAGCGTGATTATCGACGCGCGCTCTACCAGAAAAGCGACGGAGATCGAGGCATATTACTTCGATACTTTCATCCGCCAAACGCTTCCGGCCATGCTCGACAAAACCGTGGTGCTGGGCACAACACGCTATCGCATGCACAACGGCTACGCGACACAGACCGGCGGTGGTTACAGTTCCTACTACTCAGCGATCGTCAACTCGGCGCCAAAGACCGTTGCCGGTCGAAGCAAAACCAAAACGCCTCCGCTGGCTTTTATCATCAACGAAAACTCGCCCGCATTCGCCGACATTCTGAGTGGCATGCAGTCGGCAGGTCACGCTTTGATCGTTCAGGAAGGCGGGGCACCAAACGTTGAAACACTCACGATATCGCTGCCGGACAACGTCAAAGTGGAAATGCGCACTACCCAACTCGTCAATCCCGATGGTTCGATTGATCTGCAGCCGGACGTGACTGTGGCCAAAGGCGCGACTGACGAAGCGTTGAAAGCATTGCAGGAAAACCGAATCGCGCAACGACCGCTGCGAAACACTGCTCCGCTTACCACGCAAACGACCGAGAAGGATGAACCATACGCCGACATGGTTTTTCCGAATGTCGAGTATCGCTTGCTGGCGTTGTTTCGTTACTGGAATGTCGTCAACAATTTCTTCCCTTACAAACACCTGATCGGTGATTCATGGAACACAGTGCTCACACGCTACATCCCGAAGTTTGAAGCAAACAAAGACGCGACGGATTATCAGTTGACCGTACGCGAGCTGGTTACCGAAATGCGTGATTCACACGGCGTGCTGCGAAACGCGAATGCGGCGGGGGAAAAGCTCGGTGCGTTTTTGCCGCCCGTCGTTTCCGGGTATCGGGAAGGTCAGTCAGTGATAACCAAAGTATTGGATAACACGTCACCGGTCAAAGTTGGTGATGTGATCCTGAGCGTGGACGGCGACCCGGTTGAGAAGAGGCGCGAGTACCTGGCGCGGTACACCGCTGCATCAACTGAGCAATGGTTGATGAGAGCTGTGAATGCTCGTTTGCTTTTTGGTCCAAAGGATAGTGTCGTAAAGATTAAACTGCGTGGCTCGTCAGGTGAAGTTCGCGACGTCGAGCTCGTTCGATCGATATCCTTAACGGATCCAAAACTCATGAACATCTTCAAACGGACAACGCCGGTTATGCAGGTGCTCCCGAGCGGCTTCGGGTATGTCGATCTCGACCGGTTGCAGGTTGGCGACGTCGACAAGATGTTCGAGACCATCAAAGGTACATCTGCGGTTATTTTTGACATGCGCGGTTATCCAAACGGCACGGCCTGGTCCATCGCGCCGCGTTTGACCGACAAGGGGAATGTGGTTGCAGCGTTGTTTTCTCGTCCGCTTCTTGAAGCCATGAATCTGACAAACTCGGAGTTGGCCGAAGCGCCCAAGTTATCCTTTTCGCAGCGTCTTCCCGACGGACCGGGCGATGTTTACCGTGGCAAGGTCGTGGTGCTGATCAATGAAGACGCCATCAGCCAGGCCGAGCATACTTGCATGATGTTTGAGGCAGCAACGGACGTCACGTTTATCGGCACGCCCACCGCGGGAGCTAACGGCGATATAACCTACATGGTCCTGCCGGGAAATTTGACCGTGAGTTTCAGCGGTCACGACGTGCGACACGCGGACGGCCGGCAGTTGCAGCGCGTGGGAATCCAACCGACGATAAAAGTTACCCCGACGATTCGCGGACTGATAGACGGGCGCGATGAAATACTCGACGAGGCCGTGCGGTTCCTGCAGAAGAAGGGAAGCGAGTAACGTTATCCACAGATTACACAGATTTATCTGTGTAATCTGTGGATTCGATCTAGCCGAAATGGAGAAACCAGAAGAGACTTATTACGAGACCTGCGAGGAACGAGTGCGAAAGGATGTTCCGCAGCAGGATCGGGCGACTGCCGCCGTCTCGCGCCAGCTCCCAGAACTCCATTCCCCGTTCGCTTAAAAACTCTTTTAGCTTCTCACGTTGTTTACGTTGATGGTAATGCTTCCAGAAGATCCTGGTCCACGGGGGATCTAGACCGAGCGTTGAGTTAACAACACGCAGCCTCAGAATCCTCGGTCGCAGGAGCTTTCGATTCTGTGCCGCAATGCGTGCGGTAAATACGACTCCAAAGAGCAGAACGATAAATTCGATCCAGCGTCGCACCTTCTCGTTCAAGAACACCCACACCTGGTTGATAAAGCCTTCGACCTTTAATCTCAATCGCGCCCATCGCGAAGGTCTCGGCGCAGGCTTGGGGGGCTTCGCCCAGCCTGGTCCATCGTTGACGGTGCGAGTTGACGGCTGCCAGCCGTAGGTTCCTCGTGGTAATTGATAACTGGGATAGGCGGCCTTGACATCCGTATAAGTCACCATACGTTGGCCCGCATGCAGACCTGCGTCGTAGAGGTCGCGCCAGTATGGATTGAAGTCCGACAGGCGTTCGTGGCAGACCGCCGCTGTGTACAACGCGTCCTGTGCAGCGCGAGTGTGCGGATACTGGTCGACGATTTCGAGATAAATCTTCAACGCACGGGCCAACGTCTCATGCTCCTGCATGTACGCGAAGAGACGTTGCGCCTCATTCGGCGCACGATACCTGCCCTCCAGTGCGAAATACGAAAGTTCCCAGTAACGATCCCCTTTCCAGAAAATCGGGTTGTAAAAAAGCAGACTGTTCGCTTCGTATTGATAACTTGCAAGTTGATAAAGTGCTTCCGCCGTTGATTCGTTGTCAGGTGCTCGAGTTACAGCCTGTTCGAGTCGTTCCAGATCGTTTGCCGTCTGAATGTCGAGCATTAGCATTTCATTGGTGATGAGCGGATTGTTACCTTCTTGATTCCACTTCGGTTCTTTTGGAAAGGTACTAGCATCTCCGTCCACATAGTCGAACATCGAGCTGTCCGGATTCTTGACCGCTTCAACTTTGGCAAACGTCGCCCGCGCATCGTTCCAGAGGTTTGCACGCAGGTAACGCAGTCCGAGTGAGTAAGTCAGTTCGTTTTTCTCAGGCAAGCTTGGATGGCGGTCGATGAATTGAGCGAGTTGCTCGGTTGTCATCAACGTGTCGACGAAGTAGGCAATATCAACCGTGTACTTCAGAGCAATATACTGCTCGAGCGCGCCGCCAATGTCGGCAGAATCTTCAGCGACCATGGCCAGTAAACGTCGGGCACCGGTGATCAGCTCACTGTTGGGATAGTCATGAATCAGCATTTCGAGATTCTTGCGTGCTGAGGTGAAGTGTTGCAGACGATGTTCGGCGACGCCGATGGTCCAGAGTGTTTGGGCTCGATAGTTGTTTTGCACTCCACTTCGCAGCGCACGTTGTGCGAATCGGACTGCGTCGTCGGTATTTCCAAGTTCCAGACTTGATTCCGCGACTCGCAAGGCAAAGGCGCCGCCAACTGCGAGCTTCGGATAGCGGTCCATTAAACGCCGGCTGAAAACAAGCACGCGCTCCACTGCCTTGCGACCAACGACAGCGCGATTATTTTCCCACTCTCGGGTTTTCTGTGCGTGCAACCGGCTCGTCGCCTGAGCATCGTAGGTGCCATAAGCATCGTTTACCTCCTCCCAATCCGGGCCATAAGATGAGTCCGGATCGATCGAAAAATTAAAGATACTGTGATACGCATAAGCGAGGGCTGCTTGCGGCTCGTCAGCAAGTTGTTCTTCAACGCGTGACAGTTCTTCTTCAGTAGCGTGGTGCCGGACTAATTTCAGTGATGAAGCTGCTTCTATCCGGGCGTTTTCATCGTTTGGATCGCTCAACAGGCGGTAATACTCCACGAGGGCCGCTGCGCGATCGTTATTACGAAGCGAGAGATATGCAAGCCAGCCTCTGGCGTCGTTGAAGTAACGGCCATGCGGGTATTGCGCCATCACACGCTTGAAACCGGCAAAAGCATCGTGCCATGCGTCGTCGATTGTTACCTCGTGACGTTCGCCGGATCCTCCTTCGTGTAGATGTGCTTCATCGCCACTGGTCGGAGTGTACGCGAGGCTGGTTTTCATGGTGGCAACCGCGTACATGAAGAGTGCGGCTTCACGCTTCTCGCTGCGTGGATACTGATGCGCCAGCTCGTTGAACGCTTCAGCCGCATCTACCAACTGATCGTCACGGTAGAGCCAGGCGGCTTTGAGGTAAGCAACGTTGTCTTTGAGATTGATATCGGATGTGGCTGGGCCGAGTGTCTTTTCGATCTCCTCCCAGGGTTTATCCTGATCGAGAAGTGTGCGCGCAACCAGATATGCCCGCACGCGTGAAGCTGGCGAACCCTGATTCAGCGCGCTTAGGGCGTCGATTTTGTCGATTCCGGCGTTGCGTCTCTGTTCGCGATCAGTTGGATCGAACCAGCGATTGCGTGCGATGCTGGTGCGTTTCAAATACTCGAGCAATCGATTGAGTTGCTCGGTAATTTTTCCGTCTTTTTCGAAGACTGTCGCGCTTTCCCAAATTCCATCAACCTCACGTGAGTGTTTTTCACCGACCTCGTAATTGTCGTCGTGCGTTTCATCCACAAGCGTGGGCAACGGCGGTAGCCGTCCCATTTCACTGTAGTCGTACCGATCGTTGAAGCGGACTGAGTCGTATGTTCCCACCCAAACACAACCGAGCGCGGTTGCAGCGAGCGCAGCAATGAACAGGAGCACGCGTGTAAGGCGGCGAAACTTATGAAACTTGTAATTCATTACTTCACTCCCGGTTGATGACTATTTCGTATTTTTCTGAATACGGCTGCTCGGTTTCGGTTTGCAGTGCGACTGAAACGCCGGTTGTCCGAGGCAGGTCGCGGTTTAGTAGTAGTGTCGTGGTCAGGGTCTGTCCCGGTGGCAGGAAATCGATGGCAAAGCGAAGCAGGTCCGCGCGTCGCTCCCCACAGGGCTGCGGACCATTCGAGAGTCCACTTGCGCATAGCGGTTTAATCGATAGGCCGGGTTGCGGTTGGATTGCTTCGAAGGCCCCGGCCGGCACGATTAAATCCACTTTCAGAGACCCGATGATTGGGTTTGCGGTGCCGACGTTCTTAAATTCAAGGACAAATGTGTTATTGCCCTGCTGCTCTTGTTTCACACGAACGTAAATACCCGAATACGAATCCCGATCGTTGAGTGCATCAGTTACCTGGTTGGCAGTCAGAGTGGCTGTGTCATCTTTCGCCGGCAGCCGGAAGACGCAGATGCCCAGCAGCTTTCTGCCCGCCAGCTTGCGAGTTATTTGGGCCGCAGTCTGCAGAGTCTCTGAACTCGGTAAGTCAATGACGAGCACATCGCCGGCGCGCATATTGAGACCATCGGTAACTCCGTCCGCCCTGGCGCGAAATGCGTAACGCCGCTCCGCTGATGCAAACGAACGCTGATCAATCAGCTCCAGATTCGGGTCGGAAACAACGAGGGCGGCATTCATGTCGCCCCGCAGGCTGATCAGCGAGCCGGAAGCGTTGTAGAGCAGAGCCACACTGTAAGCTGCGAGTCCAGCGTAAAAAGGTTTGTCGATCTCTCGAGCTTTATTGACGAAGTAAGTAATGCTTTCCGGTGAAGAGATCGGGACCATCTGATCCGAACGTGTGGGAATTTCACCGCCGTAGAACTGTGGCACCCAGAAGTCGCACTTTTGAAGAACATCATTCAGTGCCGGCGAGTCCATCCAGGTTGGCAGCCCGGTAATCGATAGTTCGATCCCGGGCTGAAGACTTGGACGAATCGCGCTGAGGGTTCGTTCGTAGCGGGGCAGGAGTCGGGTGGGGTAATCGATGTCGAGTTGTAGTCCTCTTACGCCGGCGCCGTCGTATTTCGCTCGTACGGAGTCTTCTCGGAACGATTCGGCAATCTCATCCGCGAGTGCATTGGAATCAATAGCCTCAAGCTGCTCGAGAACGGCGCGGGTAGTGTTGTACACGAGATGCAGCTTGATGCCTTTAGGAAGTGGCCCAGCGACGGGACGGATGCGTCGCAATTTCCCCTCCTGATAATCGATCTGCCCGGCGCGCAGGAAGAGAACCTGCGCGTTTGCTTTTTCAACCGCCGCCTGAATATCGAGTTTGTCTGGTGATTGCGTGCGCCAGGCCCAGAAAGCAATGGGAACTTCTTCGACCTTCCAAACACGTGGTCTTGCATGAAAGATGGAAACGAGGGAAACACACGCCAGAATCACGCTCGCATAGGCCACGCGAGCCACTCGTGACATCGGCAAAGGAAGTCCGGAACGCATGTTGTGTCACCGTAAATCGGTGACGCGCAGTATCGCGGCTCTGGGCTTTAGCCGAACACGTTCCGCTCATCAGTGAGGCAGCGCGTTATCCGCTAACTCAAATTGTGGGTATCCACATTCAGCGACGTTGGACGGGATTGACAGGATTTTCATGATTAATAACGCCATCAGGTAAATCATGTTCATCCTGCAAATCATGTTGTAAACTTTCCGACGCTTTGCCCAGAATCGGCCTGACTTCAAGGAGGTTTCCCGTGAGAAATTTTTACGCCCTCATGCTTGCGTTCCTGTTTATCGGAATAGCCCCGGTGGTTAAGACCTCAGCCACTCAGGATCAACCCACTATCGCGAAAGATTCCATTCAGATTCGAGCGTTCACTTTCAACGTCTACAAAGGTAACTACGACCAGTGGAGCTGGGTGCCGGAGATGAAGTTTCGCGTCAACGGACCAATCGCGAGCGGCAGTCAGCTTTACGTGCAATACTCGCTGCCCACCGGCGCGTGGGTAAAGTTTGACTGCGATACCGGCAACGTCGAAAAGGGTTACTGGTGGAAAACCGAGTGCGGCGGCCGCCAGATTGAGGAAGCGCAAGGCAGTCTTTACACCGGCCCGGTGAGCTTCGTCATCAAGATGCGAAACGAGCTTCAGGGCACGGATTCAACTCTCTTCACCGGCAAGATGAAAGTCGGAAAGTACAAATCCAACGAGGCGGGTCCGAAGGCTGCCCTGAAATTTGTTTATTACGTAGACCAGGATTTCAACCTGCCGATCGGCTACGTTTATCTCACGCCGACGGATGTGTATGGCTGGAAGTTTCCCGATTTTCACGTAGCTTTCTGGGTGCGCGGTGACGCGTATAAATTCGATCCGCACCTCTTTTACAACGGTAAGGAAGTGGGGAAGACGTTCCTCGACGGCATGGAGATCGCGAAAGCGAGCTGTGAGGCCGAAGTCGAGATAAACACAACTCACTACGTCGAAGACAGCGTACCGCAAAAGGCAAAATGGGCGCGCGTTGAATGCGACTTCCCGGGCATTAAGGGCAGCAACACGACGAACGACGACACGACTAAAAGCGTCTTCACCCTCGCCGCCAACCCCGGGGAATACGAGTTTAAGTTGCTTTGGAACAACAAGCTCGCCAGATCGCTGAAGTTCACGGTTCAGCCCGGCGGGAAGTTTGATAACGGCATCGCCACCGCCAACCAACTCGGCAGCGATCGCGTGATCATTCCCGTAACGATCATCGGCGACCAGGACGGCATGTGGAACAAGACCGCCTGGCAAACCGACGCGTTCTACGGCAACCCACTAAAAGGCTTCACAGCCACACCCTGAAAAGTCAGCCACAAAAAGGGCCACCAAAAGCACATAAGGCACAAAAAGCACAAAAGAAATCTTTTTCTGTTTTGTGCCGTTTGTGCCTTATGTGCTTTTTGTGGCTACTCTGCTGTGGCTTTAGATGTTGCAAGAAGAACAAAAAGTAACAGACATGCGAGTTTCATGTGGTTGACTCCCGCGAATGAAATGCCCGTTGATAAGCCCAGGCTACGAGCAATAAAAGTATGCCGAGGACGAAGAACACGATGATGCGATAGATCCGCTGTAGTTGTGCGATGTCGATGAGCATCGCCTTGATGACAGTTAATGCAAAGAGAACCAGCGCGGCCCAGCGAAGGACAGCGATACGTCGCACAAATCCGACGGCTGCGAGTGCGGCCGCATAGGCGGCCCAGAGAACTGAAAGAGCCATCTGGCCCAACCAGCGCTGCTGCTCGGCATCTTCCGGAATCTTCTGTACAACGGCACGGGCGACAAAGAACGTGTGTGTCTCGATCGAGATTAAGAGCCAGAACGCGAGGGCAGCGACCAACGCGAGAATAAGCTTCGTCAGCCGGCCATCGATCACTTTTCGTTCGTCCGCGCGATGGTAGAGATAAACCGCGTCGAGAAAACAGGCAATCATCAACAGTGACGAAAGAAAGTAGCGGTTGAAGACAGGCGTAAACGCCGGACGATAGCCGTAAGGAGTGTCCCAGAAGAGAAACTTGATGAAGGCCAGTCCAAACAGCGCGAATGACTGAACACGCAAACGAATGGATTGAATTTGAAGAGCAGCCCAAAGAATTGCCACTCCTTCAACAGCCCACGCAATCGTGATCCAGTTTGAATGAAGCTGAATCGGGATTGCGAGTGTTACGAATGTGAGCGCCACTGCGATTAGCAAAAGGATCTCGCGGCGGCTTTTCATCGTGCGCGGCATTAAAATTTTGGCCGCGCTGGCGTAGACGAACGCCATGCAGATCGCAAACGGGCCCATCCAATCGTGGTGTGTCGGATTAAAAAGATGATAGATAGTGGCAAAAAACGTGAACGGGTTGGTCAGCAACAGCACTGCGTCTTCGAGTGTTTCCTGCTCGCGGCGGAGTAGTTCTCTTGCGAGATAGGCTAGCAGGAAAAGTAAAAATATCGCGGTTTGAAAGACGAGAACCGGAGTACGTAGCTGGTGATGATATTGTTCGTTGTACCAGAGCCAGAAAAGCAGTTGCGTGCCGAAGTAAGCGATGGAACTGAGCCCGCGCCAGTGTTTGAGAAGCGCCAGGGCTCCGGCGTCGAGCGCGAACAGGTACATGAAAAACGATCGATACTGATTTCGATCGGAATGCAGCAGCGTCGGAGTGAGTAAGCCGCCAATCAGCGCCATGGTCGCGATCGCAGGCGCGTTGTAGACGAGCGAAAGTGCGGCGGCTTCCGCGATCAGAATCACAAGGTAAAGAAATGCGGTCTTCTGGCCGACAAGGTGGTAGTAGCCGAAGGCAGCATAAGTTGAAAGATAGAGCAGGATGATTCCGCCGGCCGTGAGAATCTGAGCGAAGATTCGCCAACCTCGCTGTTGATACCTGAAACCGCCGAGGCACATCACGATTCCGAAAGTGATGCCGATCGATACTCGTCCCAGCTCTCCGATCCAGCGGTTGTCGAATGCGTACTTCAGAAAGAATGCGGTCGCGAAGAGAATTAGTAACACTGCCACCCAGCCCACCCAGCGTCTACCGATTATCGATTCGAGTTGATAAGCGCTGAGTGCTGAAACTGATGGGCGTGGTTCAGGTGTGACTGTTTGCGCTGACGGCGTTTCGGGCTCCGGCACCGGACGTGCTTCCGGCTCAGGTGTAGCCGGGGTCGGGAATATCGACCGCGTTGCCAGAGTCTTCTCAATGAGATCGATGCGCGACTGAAGTTCTGAGAGTCGTTTTCTGGTACCTGATGAAATTATGAGTGAGACAATGGGTAGCAGAATCGCAGTGAGGACCACTGCAATCAGGAACAAGACAAGCAGCAGAACCAGGAGTTCGTCGCCCATTCAGGCGCGAACAATACCATAAGAGAGATTATTATTTCGTGTACAATGCCGCACGTATGGAGAAATTACCGATTCGTGAAGAGATAGCAAACAGCATCAGTCATGGATTGGGGCTGGTGCTCGCGATCGTCGCTGTTCCCATACTCGTGCTTGCGGCAGTGCGTGGCGGTAGTGTTCATTTCATCGTGGGCGTGAGCGTGTTTGGCGGCACGATGATTTTGCTGTATCTCGCGTCGACGCTTTACCACTCGATCACTCACGAAGTAACCAAGAATTTGTGCCGTGTGTTCGATCACACGGCGATTTTTTTGCTGATTGCGGGCACGTATACGCCGTTCAGTCTCGGTGTGCTGCGCGGGCCATGGGGCTGGTCGTTGCTGGCGGTGATTTGGACGTTGGCGATTGTCGGGATTACGCTCAAGATCAGAAAGCGGACGCGTCATTCGCGGATCACGATTGTGTTGTACGTGATCATGGGTTGGCTTGCGATCGTGGCAGTGAAACCGATGGTTATGCTGATACCTGTCCCGGGCATTCTACTCATATTCGCGGGCGGCATTGCCTACACAGGTGGTCTCGCATTCTTCGCCACCGAGCGCATCCGCTACAACCATTTCATCTGGCATCTCTTTGTCATCGCCGGCACGACGTGTCATTTCTTCGCCGTGTTGTGGTACGCATCTTAGCCACAAAAAAGCACAAAAATCACAAAAGGGCGCCTCGAAGGGAGGCGCCCTTAATTCTCTCAGCGCGACTTGTAGCTGAATGTGACTCGCGTTTCTTCCTCCAGGACCAGGGGGCGCACGAAGCGATAGGACTTGCCGCTGCGTGGGACCTCGATGGCTACCGGAAGAATACCCGCGACGCGACGTTGCAGGTTGGTCACGTTCTGCGACGCCGTGTTCAACTGCGCTTCACGTGTCTTCAGTGCCAGTTCCTCGATTTTTCGACCATTGATTGCGTTAACTGTTCCGGGTTGAATGGTAACCAACTCGTTAACACTTGCGACCTCGAGCGTTGTTCCCATCTTTGCCGGCTGAGACGGCTTCAACTGAAGATCCGTTCGCGTGTTCTTGAAGCCCGAGGCAGCTATGGTTACGTTCACGGCTCCCGGCGGCACGTTTGTAATCACCCATAGACCGTTTCCGTCAGACTGTGTAGTCAAACTGGCTCCGGTTTGTGTGTTCGTCACTGTTACTTGAGCGTTTGGAACTACCGCACCCTGCGAATCAACGATGACGCCGCCGACCTGCCCCGGCTGAAGTGCCTCGAGATCATTTTGGGCCCAGGTGTTGGCGTTGTAGTCGCTGGAATCGAGTCCATCGGTAAGCATGTTATTTGCAACGACCGCTGGAATCAGATCAGCCGAAAGCGCATTGCCGCCAAATTGCCTCACCTCGAGTCGATCAGGCAGCGAGATCTCCCACGTCAGGACATTGACTGGAATGTCGAGTTTGGCAAGGCCCATGTCGTAACCGCCGCTCTTGCCGAAGCGTGCTCCCGAACTGAGATAAACAAACGACACCGTGTAAGCCCGCGACGAATCGAGCCCTGCACGCAGCAACGGCACGCGACTACCATCCGCTCCCACAACCGGTTTTACTCGTTGGCCTTCAACTTCCGCGGAAAGCAGTTGTGCGCCCGCAGGCAAGTCGACCTTCATGAACGGCTTTGCATGATTTCGTACACGCAGAGAGATCTCAGTCAGCGATCTTCCTTCAATCGTGGTGAGCGTCGTCACAGTAGCGCGCTCGGCGACTGCCGAAAGAACATCCGCATCGAGAAACTGCCGCCACTCGAGTTGTAACTTCGGATCGTCGGTGCCGCGACGGTTGTAGCGAAAAGCTGCCTGCAACGGAAAACGAGAAAGCGAACGCGTTATTGCTCCTGCTTCGCGCACGTCCATGCGACGCAGCCCGCCTGACTCCTTCGCCTCCAACTCCATCGCGCCTACACCTTCAACCAGCAGCTCACCCGTTTCACGCTGTGCTCCATCAAAAGTGAGCAAAGGCGCATCGACTTTCGTTTCGCGATTGGTTCGTTCGATTGCTATCAGAAACTGGTGTGTGCGACGTGCCGGATCGTGAACTCTCAACGTCAGAGTATTGTTTGAAACGTCACTCGACTCTAGTGAGTTACCTGAAGCCGTGGTTAGTTCGAAACCAGCCGGCAGCGCCATCTTGAACTCGGTAGCTTCACCCTGGATCACGTTCACGTCGCAGAGCGCCGTGAGTCGCAACTGTGAATCGCCGACAGAGACAACCTGCTTGATGTCGGAAAGAAAACGAATCTCGCGTTGCGCAACGGGTGCGGCAATCTCCCGCGTGGTCCACCAGATGCGCGCGGGTTTGCCCGGTTCGAGTGAGGCTTCGATCACTGTGTTGCCGCTGGAAGTTAAACGGCTCGTCACGAGGCCCGGCTCGACACGAACGTTGGCGTGATTGCCGGGCAGTTCCAGGCTCAATGTCGTACTACTGGCGAGCGGCACCGGCAAGGTGAATGACGCGCGACCCGCTTCGATCGCTAAAGGCGCGGCAACTCCGAGCGACACGGCAAACGGGCCTGGGCCATTGAGTATTGCGGCGTGGTTCGGTCCTTCCTGAAACAGCGGGAGGGGATTGTTCGCCTGCTTTGCTTCGAGGATCGTTAGTGCCGTTGTCAGAGGAGTTTTTACCGGTCCCTTTTGCAGCAACGATCCGTCAATGTCGACTGTGCCTACCAGCGTTTGGTTGTCAACGCGCAGTTTGAAAACTGCATGTGACAAGACATACGGAAGTGGAACTTCATCGGGTGTCCCGGCTTTGCGCGTTGAGAGTTCAACCAGACGGTTATATTCGGCCAACGAAAGCGTTACTGTTCCGGGCGAACCGGGAGCAGGTAACGGTGTATAGACAACAGTGTTTCGCTGTTGTCCCACAGCTACAACCGCCGTCAATAAAATAAATATTAGTGTTCTCATTGCGCACCTTTCTTTCTGTTACGTTGAAAGTCAAACTCAACTGCCGGTATTTGGTTCTCTGCCGTTAATTCGGACACGAGAAAGATCGACGGGCCGAAGTGTGGGAACATCACGCGCAATGGCAGATTGCGAGCAGGTCGAGCGCCGTATGTCTGGCCGCGAGCTTTGGCGAGGAGTTGTCTGGTTTCGGCCTGCTCGGCAGAAACCTCATTCTCCGCACTTTGCTGATCGGTTGTGGATGAAGTCGTTTCCGTCCGTAATGCAGCGGACTCGGGCGCCACGTAGGTTGCGACGCGGAAATTCCCTGGCGCCGGAGTTACGCGGAACAGTGGTGGATGATGAAGCAACAGGTGCGACTTCGAGATCGGTAGATCAACGGCAACGAGTGATACGCGTGTGTGGCCTCTGTCGGTCCACGCTGTGGCGCGATCGAGATATGAAACCTCGACGATGAACGCCGGCGCTTCTTCACCGGAGCGAGTTTTTTCCAGCGGCAGTAAAAAGGAACCATCCGGCGCTTTTCCTGGCCGAATCGGACGACCCGCTACCGATGCGCTCCACAGCACCGCAGTCGAAGGCAGCGTGAGTTTCAGGAAGTTGCGTTGATTATTCCGAACAGCGAAGCGCGACTGGACCAGTATCTTTCCGTCGGCTGCGATCAGTGTGTTGTATTCCGCCTCTTCGATGTTTGCGGTAAGCACAGCCTGTGGCGTGTAACGCGCAACATCAAGCGACAACGTTCGCGGTGATTTACCGTCAGCAGGTTGGAATCTGAACGCAATCAAGGATGGCGACTGCCGGTTTGCAACTATTTGGCCCAACTCACCGGCTTCGGCATCGTCGAGTCCATTTGGCTGCCGGTCTTTGATTTCGCCGGCGCCGAGCACTTCAACACCGATACCACCCGTTTCACGTTCCGCGTTCGGAAGCCGAAGCAACGGCACGTCAAACTTTCCCGCGCGGGGCAAACGCAGTTCGCCGCTCAACGTGAAACGCGCAATGTTTTGCACCGGCTCGATAAACAGCACTTTGAGCTCGTGATTCACAACATCCCAGTCGGCGACTGTTGCTCCCGAAACCTGATTGACGGTTAACTGATCGGGAAGTTGGACGCGAACTTCGTCGGCCAATCCCTGTACCACTTCAATCTGAACTTCGGCGTTTACCTGCGTCGCGTCTTCGCCCAGGCCAACGAGTTGCGTGATTGACCCGCGCAAACGCAGTGGCTGGCTCGCACGTACGTCATCGACCTTTCGTCGCCATGCAAACGTAAGGGGCTCACCACCGCGTCCATTTGCTACCCAGCGACTGCCCGTTGCGTGTTCTGAGTGTTCGAGCAGCAAACCACCGGTGATGCGAACATCGACACCTTGTCGAACTAACTCGACGATCGCGTGCGACACTGCAGAATTGCTGACGGGCAGATGCAGAATGTCAGTGCCGGCAACCGTCGTTACGGGAGCGACGATTTGCATCGTCAACACTGAGCGGCCGGTTTTTGAAAGCAGCAGATCGGCACGTCCCGGGCCTTTGTCAGTCGTGTTCATAGCGAGGTTGACCGGCCGTCCGTCGAGTTTTGCATCGCGCACGATCAAGCCGTCGGGCATAGCGATGCGAACCCAACCATTCTTGATAACGTCAACTGTAAGCCGTGCCTCGCCGGTGGCCAGATCGCCATCAACTCTCAGGTTGTAGTCGATCCGACTGAGCGTCGCTTCGACGGGGGGCGGTTCAGGTTCGGGCTCGGCCGGCGATGCTGAGCGTTTCAAAGACATGTATTCACTCACGGGGAGCACGACCCAACCGTCAGCCGCGGACGTTGCCGTTTGTGCAAAACCGGCAGCGACGGCGGCGACAAGCAGGATGAGCGCGAGCGTCATGCGGGACGCACGCAAACGCAGTTCGTTCATGGGAAAGATCTCCTTTGCAATTTTGTGTGCTCGTTGGCACGCACACGTCTAGACAATGCGGCTTTGGTCGCCGCACAAATCAACCCTGACTTTGTTTCGAATCGAGATCGAGGCGTGATCTCTCGGGTAAAGCTGGACCTAAGATGCAGTCAAGTTGCCTAAAGTCGCCTAGCCACAGATGACACAGATTGAAAATCCGGATTTCAATCCGCGTTTATCTGTGTTCCCTGAAGTCTTTCGGTGTGACGCCTGTCCAGCGCTTGAAGGCACGATGGAAGGAGCTCGATTCTGAGAACCCGAGCAGGTAAGCAACCTCGCAGATTGCCATCTCCGGTTCGCGCAGGTATCGCATTGCGAGTTGGCGGCGCATCTGATCGAGAATCTCGTTATGCGAGGTGCCGAGCTCATGCAGCTTGCGTTGTAATGTCCTCGGTGTGAGGCTGAGTTGATCCGCTACTCGCTCCAGCGAGGGATCGCCGCCGCGAAATTCATTAGTGATGATACTCTGCACCTGATCGATGAGCGAATCGCGTGGTGGGTATTTCGACAACAACTCTTCCGCATGTCGATCAAGCACAGCACAAAGACTTGCGTCCGCTTTGGCGATTGGAAGTGACAAAAAACTCGATGCGAAAGTGAACCGGTTCGAGGGCGCGCCGAATCGCACCGGACAGCGGAACAGCCGGAAGTGCTCCGAGGTGTCGGTGGGTGCTTCGTGTTGGAACTCGACAGCGATAGGAGCAAAGTCGGGTGAAGCAATATTGCGGCAGAGTGTGGTGAAGGTCGCGAGTGTCATCTCGCTGTCCTGCCGGTGGTGGGATATTGAGGTGTCAGCATAGCGATAAACGATCGCGCTCGTGTCGTCTGACAATTCGAGGGTGAACAATGCTCCGTCGGTCCAGATCGAGTGATAACGTGCGACGCGCGTGAATGCGGCGCCGACAGTCGGACTATTGAGCGCCGAGTAACCGACCACATCGAACGCCGAAGGATGAACGCTTGCGCCGATGTGAAGCCCGAAGTTCTTATCGGCGGTAAGTTCGGCAGCTTTTTCGTAGAGCGCGACGAGTTGGGCAAAGGGAATGCGATTGTCCCGGTCGAGTAGCGTTGCCGGATCGAGCTTCACGGCGTGGTAGAGACTTTCAGGTTTCACGCCGTGAGCAGCAGCCAGATTGATGATTTTTTCGGCGGCCTTCGCCTGAATTGTGAATGTGCGGTTCATTCGTTCTCAGTTAACATCCGCCTGGCACAGCGCGTCAATTTGTTGTCGCTTGCGGCCACAGATTTCACGGATGGATTCTGTGTAATCTGTGGATAAAGGAAGGTGTCGATATGATCAAGAGAATCACACGCATCGCTACGGTCTTGTTGATCTGCTGCGCCGGGGTTCTGGCGCAGTCGAATGATCTCAACATACTGCTTTCGACAATGCCGGCCGGGAAAGATCCGCAACGATACAAGGGTTACGTCGAACCTCAGTACAAAGCGACCACGCAACGCTCGTTCTATCTGACGATGCGTGATGGTGTGAAGATCGC
>Ga0111539_10001196_pt1 | contig 34526 bp, 32 predicted proteins | sample RhiMethybrSRZTD1_FD_79667 | JGI IMG/M metagenome (GOLD analysis project Ga0111539, IMG submission 79667) | Populus rhizosphere microbial communities from Tennessee, USA - Rhizosphere MetaG P. TD hybrid SRZTD1 (version 2) (version 2) | ecosystem: Host-associated > Plants > Roots > Rhizosphere >...
CGTGGTAGAGGGCGCGGTAGAGCCGTACCACCTCAAGCTTCACGCAGACCGGATCGGTGGTGTTGATCCGGTTGCTCACGTCGAAATCGCTACGGCGAAAGTTCACGAAGCGCCCCTCGGACTACTTTGTTTTATATGCCCTTTTTTGAAGGGCTGGGATTGCCTCTTGCCACTGCGCTCGGGTTGCGAGTGGCCGCATTTTGACGGTGTTTCTCCCCTCAGCGCAAGGGGCTTTCGCAGGCTCCGGAACGGGAGTACTGTCGAAGCCAAGACCGCAAGGAATACGCCCATGGCCACTGCCACGCAGGAAAGCGCCGAGGAGATCAAGCGGCGCATCGGCGAGCTGAATCTCGAGCACCGAGACCTCGACCGCGCCATCGAAGCCCTCGAGCACAACCCCCTCCACGACGAGCTGCAACTCAAGCGCCTGAAGAAACGCAAGCTGATGCTGAAGGACCAGATCTTCATGCTGCAGCGCCAACTCGTTCCGGACATCCCCGCCTAGCAAGCCGTTCGTCCACGCCAAAGGGCGTTTCATCCTCGCCCGGGCCCGTTTCACCTCCGGTAACAGTCGCCGTTACCCCTGCGCCGTATAATTCCGGGAGTTTCTTTCCGGAATTCCCTTTTTCAGCATGCGTAAATCCCTCGCCGGCGCCGCCGTCGCATTCCTGGTCGTGGGCGTAGGCGCGGCTTCCTACTGGGCCGGCTCCCGCGCGGCCCCAGGCACTGCGGGAGCCGCCGCTGGCGCCGCGCCCCCCAAGGGCGGAGCGCCCGCGGGTGTGGCCGTCGAGGCCGTCAAGGTGCAGATGGTCCGCCTGCCCCAGGCCCTGGCCGCCGTGGGGAGCCTGCGCTCCGACGAGACCATCATCGTGCGCCCCGAGATCGCCGGCCGCGTCGCCGAGATCCACTTCAAGGAAGGCGAGCGCATCGCCAAGGGCGCCTTGATGATCCGGCTCGACGACTCGGTCCAGAGGGCCGACCTCGACAAGGCCAAGGCCAACCTGGTGCTCTCGAAGAGCAAGTTCGAGCGCGCCGAGGGCTTGCGCAAGCAAGGCTTCATCTCCAGCCAGGCGCGCGACGAGGCCGAGAACACGTTCAAGGTCTCCCAGGCCGACGTTGAGCTGATGCAGGCGCGCGTCTCCAAGGCCACCATCGCCGCCCCCTTCGCCGGCACCATCGGGCTGCGGCAGGTGAGCGTGGGCGACTACGTGAAGGAAGGCCAGGACATCGTCAACCTCGAGGCGATCGACCCGCTCAAGGTGGACTTCCGCGTGCCCGAGCTGGCGCTGTCGCAGGTGAAGGACGGCCAGACCCTGCAGGTCACGCTGGATGCGATCCCGGATCGCGCCTACGACGGCCGCGTGTACGCGATCAACCCGCTCATCGACGCCAACGGCCGCTCGGTCGTGATCCGCGCGCAGGTCTCCAACCGCGACGGCAAGCTCCGGCCCGGGATGTTCGCGCGCGTGCGGCTCTTCACGAGCGAGGCGCAGGACTCCGCGCTGGTCCCCGAGGAGTCGCTCTTCCCGGTGGGCGACGACAAGTACGTCTACAAGGTCGTGGACGGCAAGGCGCTGCGCCAGAAGGTCGAGATCGGCCAGCGGCGCGACGGCAAGGTCGAGATCGTCTCGGGCCTGGCTGCGAGCGACATCGTGGTCACCGCCGGCCACCTCAAGATCCGCGACGGCGCCGCCGTGCAGGTCGCCGAGCAGCCGGCCTCCCCGCCCTCGAAGCCCGCGCAGAACGAGGCGGCGCCGGTGAAGAAGGTCAAGGGATGACCCTGCCGGAGGTATGCATCAAGCGGCCGGTCTTCGCGACCGTGCTCTCGCTCGCGGTGCTGCTGATCGGCGCGATCTCCTACTCGCGCATGGCCGTGCGCGAATACCCGAAGATCGACGAGCCGGTCGTGAACGTCGAGACCGTCTATCGCGGCGCCTCCGCCGACGTGATCGAGAGCCAGGTCACGAAGGTGCTCGAAGACTCGATCTCGGGCGTCGAGGGCGTGGACGTGATGTCCTCGAGCTCGCGCTCCGAGGTGAGCAACATCACCATCATCTTCAAGCTCTCGCGCGACCCGGACGCGGCCGCCGCGGACGTGCGCGACAAGGTCTCGCGCGTGCGCGGGCGCCTGCCGCAGGACATCGACGAGCCGATCATCGCCAAGACCGAGGCCGACGCCTGGCCGATCATCTGGATCGGCCTCACCAGCGACAAGCACCCGCGGCTCGAGGTCTCGGACTATGCCGCGCGCCAGATCCGCCCGCGGCTGCAGACGCTTCCCGGTGCCGCGGATGTACGCGTGTTCGGCGAGCGCAAGCCCTCGATGCGTATCTGGCTCGACCGCGCGAAGCTCGCCTCGTATCGCCTGACGCCGGCCGACGTAGAGGATGCGATCCGCCGCCAGAACGTCGAGATCCCCGCGGGACGCATCGAGTCTCGCGCGCGCGAATTCGCGGTGCTGTCCCAGACCGACCTCGCCACCCCCGAACAGTTCGGTGCCGCCATGATCCGCGACGCCGGCGGGATCCAGGTGCGCATCCGCGACGTGGCCAAGGTGGAGCTCGCCCCCGCCAGCGAGCGCATCATCACGCGCTTCAACGGCCGTCCCTCGGTCTCGCTGGGCGTCATCCGCCAGTCGACCGCCAACGCCCTCGACCTGTCGATCGCGACGCGCAAGGAGATCGCCGCGATCCAGAAGTCGCTGCCCGAAGGCATGCGCCTGGAGCTCGCCTTCGACTCGTCGGTCTTCATCGACGAGTCGGTGCGCGCGGTCACCAAGACGATCATCGAGGCGGTGGTGCTCGTGGCGCTGGTGATCTTCGTCTTCCTGCGCAACGTCCGCGCGACCATGATCCCCCTCGTGACCATTCCCGTGTCGCTCATCGGCGCCGGGATGTTCCTGTACGCGGCGGGATTCTCGATCAACACCCTCACCCTGCTCGCGATGGTCATGGCGGTGGGCCTCGTGGTCGACGACGCCATCGTCGTGCTGGAGAACATCTACCGCTACATGGAAAGCGGGATGAACCGGCTCGAGGCCGCGCTCAAGGGCACGAGGGAGATCGCGTTCGCGGTGATCGCGATGACCTTCACGCTGGCCGCGGTGTACGCGCCGCTCGCCTTCGCCGCGGGACGCACCGGGAAGCTCTTCAGCGAGTTCGCCGTGGCGCTCGCCGGCGCCGTGCTGGTCTCGGGATTCGTGGCGCTCACGCTCTCGCCGATGATGTGCTCGAACATCCTGCGCCATCAGCCCACGCACGGGCGCGTGTTCAACTTCTTCGAGCGCATGTTCAACGGCCTCACGGCCGCCTACAAGCGCGCGCTCCTCAAGACGCTCGACCACCGGGTGATCGTCCTTTGCGGGCTGCTCGTGATCGGCGGCTCGAGCGTGCCGCTCTACATCGCGCTCAAGCAGGAGCTGGCACCCATCGAGGACCGCGGTGCCGTCTTCGTGCCCGTGAGCGCTCCCGTCGGCTCGACGGTGGCCTTCACGGCAAGCTACCTCGAGCGCATCGAGAAGATCTACTCCGAGATTCCCGAGACGGCGCGCTTCTTCACCATGGCCGGGAACCCGACCCCGGACAACGGCTTCTCGGTGCTGAACATGAAGCGCTGGAGCGAGCGCGAGAAGACGCAGCAGCAGGTGGCGCGGGAATTGATCCCGAAGCTGCAGGCGCTGCCCGGAATCCTCGCGTTCCCCATCAATCCGCCCTCGCTCGGCGGTGCGCGCGGCCAGCCCCTGCAGTTCGTGGTCATGACCCAGGCGCCCTACCCCGAGTTGCAGCGCATGGTCGAACGGCTGATGGACGAGGCGCGCAAGAATCCCAACCTCGTGAACGTGGACACCGACCTGCGCCTCAACCAGCCCGAGCTGCGCGTGGGCGTGAACCGCGAGAAGATGGCCGACGTGGGCGTCCCGGTCGAGAACGTGGGCCGCACGCTCGAGACGCTGCTGGGCGGGCGCATCGTCACGCGCTTCAAGCGCGACGGCGAGCAGTACGACGTGCTCGTCCAGGTCGCCGACGCGGACCGCACCAACCCGCGCGACATCACGGACATCTACGTGCGCGGCCGCAACGGCGAGATGATCCAGCTCGCCAACCTTCTCGTGGTGAGCGAGGGCGTTGCGCCCAAGAACCTGAACCACTTCCAGAAGCTGCGCTCGGCGACAGTGACGGCCGGCCTCGCGCCCGGCTACACCGTGGGCCAGGCGGTCGACTACATGCAGGCCACCGCCAAGCGCGTGCTGCCCGAGGCGGTGACCGACCTTTCGGGACAGTCGCGCGAGTATCGCGATTCCGCGGGCAGCCTCGCGCTGGTCCTCGGGCTGGCGCTCGTCTTCATCTACCTGGTGCTCGCGGCCCAGTTCGAGAGCTTCCGCGACCCGTTCATCATCATGCTGTCGGTGCCGTTGTCGATGACCGGCGCCTTCGCCGCGCTGCACCTGTCGGGCGGCACCTGGAACACGTTCAGCCAGATCGGCGTGGTCACGCTGCTTGGGCTCATCACCAAGCACGGCATCCTGATCGTGGAGTTCTCCAACCAGCTGCAGGAGAAGGGCATGAGCATCCACGACGCCGTGGTCGAGGCCGCCGTGCTGCGCCTGCGCCCGATCCTGATGACGACGGGCGCGATGGTCCTGGGCGCCCTGCCGCTGGCACTCGCCGTCGGCGCGGGCGCCGAGTCGCGCAAGCAGATCGGCTGGGTCATCGTGGGCGGCATGCTGGTGGGCACGCTCTTCACGCTCTTCGTGATCCCGACCGCCTACTCGTTGCTGGCCGCACGCCACCGCACATTCGAAGACCGGCTCGCCGCAGACCGCGCGAAGACCGGGACTGGACATCCCGCCGCCGCTGAATAAGCCAAACCAAGAAGAAGGAGGTAAGAGCGATGCACCATGCCCTTGTCCGGGCCGCTGCCGCGGTCGCGCTGTTCGCGATTTCGACCTCGTCCCACGCGATCTTCAGGGCCTACCTGGCTAGCGACGGCAACGACGCCAATCCCTGCACCGTGCAACTGCCGTGCCGCCTCCTGCCCGCGGCGATCGCGGCGGTGGACAACGCCGGCGAGATCTGGATGCTCGACTCGGCCAACTTCAACTCCGGGCCGGTCGCCGTGAACAAGTCGGTCACCATCCTGGCCATCCCCGGAGCGGTGGGCAGCGTCGTGGCGCTCGGCGGCAACGCGATCAACATCGACACCGCTGGCGTGTCGATCACGCTGCGCAACATCACCATCAGGCCCTTTCCCGGCAACACCTCGGCCACGGGCATCCTCGTATCGCAGGCCGGCAAGCTCGTGCTCGAGCAATGCCAGATCAACGGCTTCTCGGGCGGCTACGGGTTGCGCGTGTCGCAGGCGGACACCGACATAGTCATCAAGGGAAGCAAGATAGGCGACAACTCAATCGGCGGCGCGTTCGACGGCGCCAAAGTGGCGATCGACGATACGATCATCAGCGGGAACGGCACCGGAATCTACGCCCAGGCGACGGTCAACAGCACGCTCACCGACGTCGCGCTCACCCGGTTCGTGCTGGCGCACAACACCTACGGCATCGTCTTGTCGACCTCTGCAAGCCTGTCGGCCCCGTTCGTTCGCGTCGTTGTCGCCGACAGCCTCCTCATGGGTCACGGCAATACGGCTGTCCACGTGACGGCCGGCCTCAGCACGACGAATCCCCAGGTCGATGTGATCGTCAAGAACAGCGTCCTGTCCCAGAACTTCATCGCCTTGCGCGCCGAGAACACCGGCGCGCGCATCGTCCTAACCGGCAACACGATCACGCGCAACACTTCGGCCTATACGATCCTCAACGGCGGGATCGTCCAGACGGCTGGCAACAACGCAATCGTGAACAACTCCGGCCAGACGGGATCTCTCACGTCCTTCGCGCTGCAGTAGGATCGGGGCTACCCGCCCCGGCGGGGGCCGGGCCCCGTCCTAGGCGGCTCGCGTGACGGGCCGCTCCTGCACCACGCCGCGCTCGATCACGAACAGGCGATCGACCAGGTGGGCGGAGTGGGTGTAGTCGGATTCGGAGAGCAGGACGGAAAGGCCATCGGCCTTGAGCGCCACCAGGACCTCCACCAGCCGCCGCGAGAGCGCCGGCGCGATCCCCTCGAAAGGCTCGTCGAGCAGCAGCAACTGCTTGCCGCACATGAGCGCGCGCGCGAATGCCACCAGCTTCTGCTGCCCACCGGAGAGTTGCAGCGCGCGCCTCTCGCGGAAGCTCGCGACTTCCGGCATGAGCTCGTAGATCCGCGCGAGCCTGGCGGCGGCGTCGGCGACGCCGTTGGCCCAGGCCGGCACCATGACGTTCTCCTCGACCGTGAGCTCGGGAACGAGGCGGCGGTCCTCGGGCATGTAGCCCACCTGCATGCCGGCGCGGCGGTACCCGGGGACCCGGGTGACGTCCTCTCCGCGGATCGCGATCGAGCCGGCCGCGGGCTCGAGCAGCCCCATGATCGAGCGCAGCAACGTCGTCTTGCCGGCCCCGTTGCGGCCCACCAGCCCCGCCATCTGCCCCTGCGCGAGGTCGAGCGAGACCTGCCGCAGGATCGGGGTCTTTTCGATGAAGGCGTCGAGGCCGGCGACCTTGAGCATGCGCGCGTGTCCTATGTCCTGCGGTGGATCTCGGAACCGATCACGTACTGGCGCACTTCCGGGTTGTCGAGCACCTGCTGCACCGGCCCGTCGGCGAGGATGCGCCCGTCGTAGAAGGCCATCACGCGCGTGGCGTAGCGCGCCACGATCTCCATGTCGTGCTCGATGAACAGGCACGCCGCGCCGCTCTCGCGCACGGCGCCCATGACGTTCTCCATCAGGGCGAACTTGTCGTCGATCGCCACGCCGCTGGTGGGCTCGTCGAGAAGGACGAGCGGGGGGGCGCTCACCGTGGCCATCGCGATGTCGAGGAGCTTTCTCACGCCCTGCGAGAGGGTCGAGACATGGTCGGCCGCATGCTTGCCGATCGCGTACCTGTCGAGAACCGCGATGGCCTCCTGCTCGCGCTTCGCGGTATGCAGCGGGGCAAGCCACGAAAGGCGCCCCTCGTGCAGCATGCCGAGCGCGATCAGCATGTTGTCCAGTGCCGTGAGGCCCGGAAAGAGCTGGGCGATCTGGAACGAGCGGCCCACCCCGGCGCGCGTCGTCTGGCGCGGCGCGAGCCCGGTGATGTCGCGCCCCTTGAAGCGGACGGTGCCTGCCGAGGGCTTGAGATAGCCGGTGACCATGTTGACGAACGTGGTCTTGCCGGCGCCGTTGGAGCCGATGACGCCAACCACCTCCCCCTCGTGGATGTCGACGTCGATGTCCTTCGCCGCGGTGATCGCGCCGAAGCTCTTGGCGAGGCCGCGGACCTCGAGGATCGCCTTCGCCACTATCTCTTCTCCCCCGGCATGAGGGACCACAGCCCGCGCGGCAGGAACATGATGATCGCCAGCAGCACGATGCCCAACGCCATCTGCCACGTGTACGGCGAGAGCTCGAAGGCGTAGGTGCGGATCAGCTCGAACAGGATCGCCCCCACGAAGGCCGCGGCGACGTGCGAGGTGCCGCCCATGAGCGCGATGAAGACGAACTCGCCCGAGGTCGTCCAGTACGCCATGGCCGGATCGACGTGCCCCGTCGCCATCGCGGTCAGCCCGCCGCCCAGCCCCGCGAGCACGGCGGCGAGGATGTACTTCACGTAGACGATGCGCCGCGCGGACATGCCGAGGTATTCCACGCGGATCTCGTTCTCGCGGATCGCCTCGCCCGCGTATCCCATTCCGGCCCTCAGGTAGCGCTGCACGAGGATCGCGACCACGAGCGCCACGACGATGGTGATGCCGTAGATCCAGAGCTGCGAGCTCTCCGGCCTGAAGGCGACGCCGAAGAGCGACGGCGTGGTCACGTTGAACCCGTCCGTGGAACCCAGCGCCGGCGTCTTCGCGAGCACGCCATAGAGGATCATCGAGAACGCCATGGTGAACATGGCGAAGAAGATCTCGCGGTAGCGGCACAGGAGCAGCCCCAGGACCGCGGCGACCAGCGCGCAGGCCAGCACGCCGAGGGCGAGGAGCACGAGCACGTCGCTCACCTTCCAGAACTGGTTGGCCGCGCCCGCGGCGTATCCGCCGAGGCAGTAGTAGAGCCCCTGGCCGAACGACACCAGCCCCGCGCGCATGAGCACGATGAGGCCGATCACGACCAGCGCCTTCGCCACCGACACCATGAGCGCGAAGGTGAGCCATTGGGGCAGGAACGGCCCGGCCATGAGCATCGCCAGGGCCGCGATCGTGAAGGAGATGGTGCTGCGTTCGGGTTTCGCCACGTCGGGTCCTCAGATCTTTCGTGCCACGACGCGGGCGAACAGGCCCTCGGGCCGCACCGCGAGCACCAGCGCCATGACGCCGTAGATGACGAAGAGCTCGACCTGCGGCATCAGGTGGACCGCCGCGGCGCGCGCGATGCCGACCAGCAGGGCGCCCACGAGCGCTCCCGCGACGCTGCCCAGCCCGCCGATCACCACCACGGCGAAGGCGAGCACGATGACCTCGATCCCGATCCCGGGCACCACCGACAGCCCAGGGGCCGTGAGCGCCCCGGCGAGCGCCCCGAGGATGCCGCCGAGCATGAAGGTGACGATGAACACGCGCGTCACGTTGATGCCGAGCGCGACCGCGACCTCGCGATCGTGGATCACCACCCGCAGCAGCTTCCCCTGGCGGGTGCGGTTCAGCGCCCACCACAGCGCGGCCGCGATCAACCCCGCGACGGCGATGAGGGCGAGGTCGTAGTTGGCGAACGTGATCGGCCCCGCCTTGGTCCGGCCGAGCAGCGCGTAGGGCTGGAACGCGACGTACGACTGCACGCCCCAGATCAGCTTGATCACGTCCTCGAGGATCAGCAGCACGCCGTAGGTGACGAGGATCATCACCACCTCGTCGCGCCCGTACATGAGGCGCAGGATGCCGCGCTCGACCGCGAGCGCGGTGATCGCGCCTGCGACGATGGCCGAGGCGACCAGGACGAGGAAGCTGCCCCAGGGGGGGTGGCCCTGGGAGAAGTACCAGCCGACGAGCGAGGCCGCGGTATAGGCGCCCACGGCGTAGAAGCTGCCGTGGGCCATGTTGAGGATCCGCATCACGCCGTAGATCAGCGTGAGCCCGGCCGCGGCGATGAACAGCCACGACGCGTAGATCAGGCCGTCGACGAGGATGGCGAGGACGAACACGACGCCTCCCGCGGCCTAGCGGCCGCTCAGCACTTCGCGTTCGGGAATCCGGCCTCGATCCATTTCTCCGCCGACATGCCGTCGGGCGGGTTGACGCACTCGGCGGGATAGCGCACCACCTTCTCCACCGTGGGCTTGCCGCCCACTTTCTTGTAGCGCGCGTAGACCATTTCCTGCACCGCCTGGTGGCCCTTGCCGAGCGCCATCTTCACCTTGCCCGAGGGGGCGTCGAACTCCAGGCCCTCGAAGGCGGCGATGACCTCGTCGTCGGTCGGGTTGCCCTTCTTCTTCGCCGCCGCCTTGTCGGCCGCGGCCTTGAGGCCGAGGATCGCCTGCGCCATCTTGTACGACGGATAGGTGGGGGGAGTGTTGTACTTCTTCACATACGCGTCGTGGAACCACTTCTTGAGCGCGCTATCCGGCGCGAACACGCCGAACGGCCCGCGCCCGCCGATCACCGCGCCGTCGGGAAGCTGCTCGGCCATGCGGAACATCGCCGTCTCGCCCGTCGTGAGGATCGGCACCTGCTTGTCGAAGAGCCCGCGCGCCCCGGCCTGCAGCACCAGGCCCTCCATGTCCCCGCCCCAGAAGCTCGAGTGCACGAATTGCGCTTCGTTCACCATCAGGGCCGACACTTCCGCGCTGTACTGGCCCGCGCCGAGGTTCGGGGTCTGCGAGGTGCCGACCGTCACCCCGGGCTTCAACTTCTGCAGCGCCTTGATGAAGTCGTTCCAGGAGTCCTGGCCCCAGGCGTAGTTCTGGTTGATGCCGTTCACCTTCTTGATGTCGGGATTCTGGGCGACGACGTAGCGCGCCGCGCCGACCGAGTCCATCACCGCCGTGGGGCCGGTGCGGAACACGTACTTGTACTGCGCGTCCTCGAAGATCCGCGGCGTGCCGCAGTCGAAGAAGATGGTGAGCTTCTTCAGCTCCTCGGCCACCGGGGCGATGCCCAGGCAGTCGCCCGAGGAGATGTAGCCGATCACGGCGTCGACGTTCTGGCGCTGCACCAGGTTGCGGTACTCGGTCACCTGCTTGCCGGTGCCGCCGGCTTCGTCGATGACGACCGGCGCGATCTTGCGGCCCGCGATGCCCTTGGTGCTGTAGGGGGCAGGAACCGTGCCGGCATTGACCGCTTCCACCACCAGGTCCGCGGCGTTCTTCGACGGGACGCCGAACGGTCCAGCCGCGCCTCCCGAAAGGAAGGTGACGATGCCGAGCTTGTAATCGGCCTGAGCCTGCGCCGACGACGAAACCAGCGCGACGGCGGCGCCAACGGCCAACGGGAAGAGGCGACGCGACACGGGCGACAGGATCATGGGTACTCCTCGTGGGTGGGGGCAACGGTCACAAACCGATCCGATTATCCCGCCGGGGCCACGCCCGCGACTTTGCGTTGCGTCAAGCGCGCCTCCATCTTCCACCAAGAATGACGATGGCCACCGGCCGGGCCTATTCGGCCCGACCAGTGCCCAATTATCCGGTGGTGTGGTGAGCGCGCCTTAGAGGCGGCTCGTCTTGAACTTGCTGTACAGGCCGAGGACCTTGGGCACGTAGTGCGCCGTCTCGGCGTACGGGGGAATGCGGTTGCCGGCGCGGATGACCGCGTTCTCGCCGGCGTTGTACGCCGCGAGCGCCAGCTCCTTGTTGCCGTTGAACATGACCAGCAGGTCGCGCAGGTACTTCACGCCGCCGTGGATGTTCTCGGTGGCGTCGAACGAGTTCTGCACGCCGAAGCGGCGGGCGGTGTCCGGCATGAGCTGCATGATCCCCTGCGCGCCGGCACGCGAAACGGCACGCGGGTTGTAGCCGGACTCGGCGGTGATCACGGCATGGACGAGGGCCGTCTCGATGCCGTGCGCCTTGGCGGCGGTCTCGATGATCGGCCGGTAGAGCCGGATCAGGTCCGCAGTCGGCATCACGTACTGCGGCATGCCGGCGGCGCGGGCGTAGTCGGAGGTGGTCTCTTCCTTGCGCACCATCCGGTAGCGCTTGTCGCCATTGGGGATGTTGGTGAAGTGCACCACCCCCTTCTCGTCCTTGAACATGTAGATGTCGGCCAGGGCCGGGCGGCCGGCGCAAAGCGCCAGGACACCGAGCAGGAGCGACACCTTCGAACGAGTCATCAGGGCACCTTGTGGCCAAACGCCGACACTGAGGTACGTATTCTAGCCCAAGTCTGCGTCAGCGGATTACTACAAGAGCAACTCGTGATTTCTTATAAATCAATGAGTTGAAAAATACACCTGAGGCAGATTCTCCAATCGGCATTGCGCCGGGTGGATCAAACGACGACACCTGCTGGCGTCAGGCGGGTGGCGTCCAATGGCGACGGTGAGCCTTCTCATCGCCTTTTCCCTGGCCACCGCCATCGCGGATCCCAACATCCGGGCCGTCACGACCTACGAGTCGGCGGGCCTGTACTGGGTCGCGCCGGGGGGCAAAGGCGATTGCCGGGTGCGCTATCGGCAGGCGGGTGAGACGGAATGGCGCATCGGATTCGACCTGTGGTTCGACGCCCGGAACAACGAATGCCGCGGCAGCGTGGTGTACCTCAAGCCCGCGACCACCTATGAGGCCGAGCTGGGATTGGGCAGCGGTGCCTACTCCCGGTCGGTGAGCTTCACCACCTGGTCCCAGCGGCCGCCGGTGGCCCGCACGATCCAGGTGCGCGCGCGCAACGACACGCTCGTGATCGACCAGGGCGGCACCCCCGCGGGCTACCTCGTGTACGACGGGGGCGGCTCGGTCCTCGACGCGCGCGACGGCCACGCGCACAACATCGTCATCAGCGCTTCCCACGTCGTGGTGCGCAACTTCGTGCTGAAGGGCGCGCAGGCGGACGCGATCCGCATCGGCGCAGGCGCGCACGACGTGGTGATCGAGGACAACGACATCAGCGGCTGGGGCCGGGCCCGCGACGACGGGCGCGCCATGGACCTCGACTCCGGCATTCGCGCCCTTTGCCGCTCCTGCCCCGAGGTCGAGCGCGTCACGATCCAGCGCAACCGCATCCACGACCCGCGCCACAGCGCCAACAGCTGGTCGAAGGCGCATCCCCAGGGCCCGCAGGCGATCACCTTCAGCTTCTGCGCCGGCAACCACGTGATCCGCGACAACGAGATCCGTGCCGGAGAGGGTCGCAAGTTCAACGATGCGATCGGCGGCGAGGACAACATCTCGCTGCAGGGCTTCCCGAACGCCGACAGCGACATCTACCGCAACCGCATCGCCGGCGCATGGGATGACGGCATCGAGGCCGAGGGCGCCAACCGCAACGTGCGAATCTGGGGCAACTACATCGACGACACCGCCACCGGCATCGCCACCACGGTCACCGCGGTGGGCCCGGTCTACATCTTCCGCAATGTCTACGACCGCAGCCGTTTCTACGACGGCCGCCCGCCCGACGAGGACAGCCGCGGCCCCTTCTTCAAGGCGGGCTCCTCCCGCGAGCTGGGCGACGGACGCCGCTACCTCTTCCACAACACCATGCGCCAACGCCGCGGCGAGGGCCTGCGCAACGGCCTGGGCGGCGGGCTCGGCGTCGGTGGCACGGGGTCCGACCAGCTGGTGCACAACACGTGGTCGATGAACAACATCTACCAGGTGTGGCGCGAAGGCGTGGGCGCCCGCAGCCAGGTGGGAACCGACAACGCCTTCGAGAACGACCTCGAGCTCGGCCCGGGCGAAGCGCCGGCGCCACGGGCGCACGACCGCGGCCGCCGGATCCCCAACTTCAACGACGACTACCGCGGGCGCGCTCCCGACATCGGCGCGGACGAATCGCGCTGAAAGTCACTGCGGGGCGAGCGGCGTCAGCACGCCGTTGTTCACGCCGCCGATATCGCTGATCTGGTTGTTGCCCAGCGTCCGGATGATCGCTCCGGTGCCGACTACCTCCCACGCGGCGTTCTCCGTGGAGATCATGCTGTTGCCGATCGTGATCGTCGCCGTTCCGACGTTCGTGGTCTGGCTGCGCAGGGCAAAGGCAAGGCTGTCGACGATCGTGCAGCGCGTCACGGCGACGATCGCGACGGCATCGGCGTGGGCCGTGCTCGCCAGCACCCCCTGGATGCCCTCGGCGATCACCGAATCGGTCAGGTAGGCCCGCGTGAACGACGCCTGGGAACCCTGTGCCGTGACGCCGCCGAAAGCGTTCTCCAACAGCTGCGTTCCGGAAATCTCCGCGCGCGCGCCATTGACGAGGGCCACGGCGAACGAGCCGTTGTTGCGGATGATCGAGTTGGTGACCTTGAGCCTGCCGCTACCCGAAACGAGCACCCCGTCCTGGGGAAGATTCGCGATCAGGCTGTTTTCGACGATGAGCGTGGAGGTGCCGGTCATGTTGATCCCGACAATGCCGCCGCCGCCCGGCAGGGGGACGATGACGAGGTTGCGCAGCGCGACCTTGAGACCGGTTGCCGTGATGCTGATCGCAGACCCTCCGGCCGCCACGACGCTGCCCAGGGCTCCGGGCACGGCGAGGATCGTGACCGATTTGCCGACCGTCACGCTGGTGGTGTTGTAGTTCGCCGAGTCGAGCATCCAGATCTCGCCGCCGCTGGCCACGGCGGTCAACGCGGCCGGCAGCAGGCGGCAAGGCAACTGCAGGGTGCAGGGGTTGGCGTCGCTGCCGTCGCTGGCGAGATAGGCCCGGAAGATCTGGGCCTGGGCCGCGACGGACAGCAACATGGCGGCAAGGAATAGCGTACTGCGCAGGGCTGATGGGGTCGTCACGATGATCTCCCGGGCCGAAATGAGGGGTGTAGATCGTGCAGCAGCTGGACAGGACGATACGCGTATCCTGCGCCGCGTTGGTGTCCGACATCGGCCCGGCGAGAAACGCTGAGAGCCTAGCTCGCCTCGCGCGACATGCGCAGGTAACGGAAGGGCTCGAGCCGGCTCTTCGCCGGCACGTTGCCCGCTGCGTCGCGCGCCTGCTCGAGCAGGTCGAGCTCCGACGAGGCGAGCGAGAACTCGAAGCGCACGTACGGATGGGCCGGAAGATCGCTGGGACAACGCACGCCTTCGGTGACCAGGACGAAGTGCGCGGTCATCGAGCGATAGGCCTCCATTCGGCAACCGGCAATCTCGGCCAGGTCGGCCGGGCGCAGGGCCTCGAAGGGCTGGGGCTTGCGCCACTCACCCGCGAAGCGCGTCGCATCACCGGGGAGGCGGTGAACCGTGACCGTGGCGTGGCCGTCGCTGCGCTCGGCGAATCGGAACACGAGCTGGCGCTTCGGCTTCGCCTCCTCGCCGGGGCGCACCCACTCGAGATAGAGCCAACGCACCGGCGCGCCCCTCCAGAACTCCACCACGCGCATGCGCACGGGCGGATCGACGGGCTTTCCCTCCCAGGTGCCGGTGAAGAAGGAGAAGAGTGCCTCCAGGTCCCGTTGGCCCTTCGGCGTGGACACGGCATCGGGCAGCGGCTGCGCGACGGCCTTGGGTGGCTCGCCGGGGCTGGCGCAGGACAACAGCAGGAAGGCCGGCACCAGGAGCCGGGCGAGCTTGATCACGAGGGGATATCTCTGGGGGACGAGGGGCTCCATTGTAGGAGCCAGGGGCTGACTAGAAGCTGACGGGCCCCTTCACCGCCTCGGTCGTCGGCCACACGAAGTAGTGGACCTTGGTCCCGGGCTTGCACTGCACCACGAACTCTCCCGCTCCACCGCCTTCGCGCTGGCGATACCGGTACTGGCTGCATCCCACGATCGCCTTCTTGGCAAACGCCGACGAGATGATGCTGTTGTTGCCTTCCTTCCATGGCCCCGGGTAGACCGAAGCCATCCCGCTCGGCAGCGAGCCATCGTCCCCCGCCGCTGCCTTTGGGGCGCCCGCCGCGGCGGGTGCTGCCGTCGCGCCCGTTGTTGCCGCGCCCTCGTAGGTCGTGCCCTGCATCAGCTTCTTTTCGGCCTCTTCGGCCTTCCTGGTTGCCTCGGCCCTCTCCTTCGCCTGCTCCTCGTAGGCCTTGTCGCGCTCCTTCGCCTTCGCCACGGCGTCGGCCTTCTTGCGCGCCTCCTCGTCCTTCTTGCGCGCCGCTTCCGCCTCGAGGCGCTCCTTCTCCTTCGCGCGGGCCTCGGCCTCCTTGGCGGTCTCCGGACAGGGGGATTGCTGGAAGACCGGGCTCCCGGATGCGTCGGTGCACTTGTACATCTTCTGGGCGAGAGCCAGCGGGGCAACGGCCAGCAGGCCGAGCGAAACCCCAACCTGGGCGCAGCGAACGAAATAGGACATTCCAGACCTCCCTTGAGCTTGCAAATTACCCCTTTGTCGGACCGGTCGTAAACAGGCAGCAGCACGGGCGGCCGGCGCTGCGGGCCAGCCGGATAGTGCGTAGGATAGTTCGCGCCAACCGGCAACCCATAACAAAGCGAAAGGGAGAGTCCAACAATGAACATCAGGTACGCCATTCCCGCAGCTCTTATCCTGGCTTTCGGCGGCACCGCGGTCGCGCAAACGCCACAGAAGCTCACCGGCTTCGCCGCATGGTCGAAGGTCATGGGCAACACGGTGACCGGCAAGGTCGACGGCAAGGACCTGGTCGAGTACTACACCAACGACGGGGTGGCCAAGCACCTCGAGGGCGGCAGCAAGATCAGCACGGGCAAGTGGGTGCTCGAGGGCAACAACGTCTGCTTCACGTACCCGGGCGCCGGGAAGGAGTGCTACGTGATCGAGGTCGTCGACGACATCGCGACCTACACCTCCAAGACGCACGGCGGCTTCCGGGTCACGATCGTCCCGGGAAACCCGAACAAGCTCTGAGCCTCGCCAGGCCCGCACACGAAAACGCCACCCGAGGGTGGCGTTTTCGTTGTGGGTCACGGTGTAGGATTGGCCGCTGGCAGCCGGAGGATCCCATGCCATCCCAACAAACCATCCATGACCTGGTCACGCAGATCGGCCCCGTGATCGACCTCGCGCAAGTCACTGCCTTCCCGGACGACGCCGCGTGGCGAATGGTCTTCGATGCCACCACCTGGATGTACGTATAGGCCATGGATCCGGGCACCTAGGCGACATGGACTGGCACACCTGGCTCCTGTACCTCGCCGCCGCGATCGGGCTTTCGCTCTCGCCCGGGCCCAACGGCTTGCTGGCGCTCACGCATGGCGCGATCCATGGATCGCGCAAGGCGTTGTTCACGATTTCGGGCGGCGTGCTGGGCTTCGTGCTGGTGATCGCGCTATCGATGTTCGGCATCGGCGCGCTGCTGCAGGCCTCCGTCGCGTGGCTCACGGTGCTCAAGTGGGCGGGTGGCGCCTACCTCGTGTGGCTCGGCATCCAGCTATGGCGCGCCCCGCCGCTGGACATCGAGGCGACGGGCAGCACCGTTGCGCGCCCGGGGTCGGCGCTCTTCAACGAGGGGTTCCTCTCGGCGATCACGAACCCCAAGGCCATCCTCTTCTTCGCCGCGTTCCTGCCGCAGTTCATCGATCCCGCGCGCAGCCTGCCGATGCAATTCGCGCTGATGGCGGGGACCTTCGCGGTGGTCGAGTTCGTCTACGAGCTTTGCATCGCCCACGCAGCGCAGCGCATCAAGCCCTGGCTGCGGCGTGTGGGGCGGGCGTTCACGCGCACATGCGGCGGGGTGTTCGTCGCTATCGGGGTGGCGATGCCCTTGAGGAGTGGCTAGAGCACCAGCTTGCCGACCATGCCGCCGAGCTGCCCGACGCCCTTCAGCCCGTCTTTGGTAGCCCCCTCCTGCTCCGTGGCGAGCTTGTAGACCTCTCCGGCATTGCCCAGCTGATCCACGACCCTCGAGACATCCACGTCGGGATGGGTGTCCTTCGCACGGTCCACCAGCTTCGCCGACTCGCGCGTCAGGCTTTCCACGTCATCCTCGTCCAGGCCGGATCCCGACGCGGAGGCGAGTCCTGCGTACAGGCTGGTGACCGCGCTGAGGCCCTTGGAAGTCTGCGAAGCCAGCTCCAACCCGGCCGGCGCCGCGGCGAGGCCGAGGCTGAGGACCACGCCGGTGATGGCCAGCCCTCCGCTCACGACGACGCCCAGGGCCTTGCCCACCTTGGCCGCAGTCTCCGGGGAGGCACCCAGCTTCGTCGCGATCGAATGGCCGACGTTCCCCATGAGGCTGTTGCCCCCCGGCAGGTTGTAGGGTGGCTCCCTGCCCTCGGCGACCGCCTGGGCGTTCTTCACGTTCCGGTAGGCGCACGTGGCGTCGCCGATCGAGTTGACGAGGCTCGCGCACGCGAGGGCGAGGACTGGCCCCGCACCGCCGAAGGAAAGCGCCGTGAGGCCGGCCGCGATGCCCACGGCCACGGCCGAGAACGCGACCGACAGCATCTTCCGGAAGAACGTGCTCTTGGCAACGTCGACGCCGACCTTCTGGGCCTGCTTGCACTTGTCCGCGGCCTCGTCGAGCTTCTTCTCTGCGACCTCCTTGCGCGAGGGACAGGTGCTGACCGCCTTGCCGGTCGACTTCTGCTGCGCCGATTCGAGCAACTCCGCCTTCGATCCCGAATACGCCTGGGGCGTGGACAAGGGCGTGAGCCTGGCGCTCGAGATTTTCGCCTGCGACTGCGACTCGACCTTGGCGCTGTCGCCGGTTGTTCCGAGGGAGAGCGGGACGAAGGTCGGGGATCGGTGGATGCCAATTTCGGACATGGGGTCGCTTCCTCGGCTCAGGCGGGCGCGTCGATGGTGTCGAGACGGGCCTGCGCCGCGTCGCGAATCTCGGGCGCACCGCCCCCGATGAAGCTCAGGTCGAGTGCCGTCTTGTAGGCCTCGCGCGCATCGTCGCGCTCACCCAGCGCCTCCATGCACTCCCCGATTCGATAGGCGCAGCCCGCATCGGTGACGTCCATGACGTAGGCCTCGCTGAAATGCCGCGCCGCCGCCTCGAAGTTGCCCAGCTGCTGGAGGCAGAGGGCGAAGGCGAAGACGAAGCGCCGGTCCCAGGGCTGGTGCGTCACGAGGAAATGGGCGAGGTCCAGCGCGGAGGAGAACTGCTCGTCGGCCACGCGCGTGCACAGCTCGTCGTACACCGCCTCCAGCTCGTCCGGGGTGATGCCCTTCACGTCGGCCGGCGTGATGCCGTGTTCGAGGAAGGCGGAGACGATCCCGTCCGGCGTGGACAGGTCGATCTGGGCAGGCGGGATCATGAATCCTCCAGTGGGAAGGAGCTTGCAATTATTACCTCCCTCAAGGCATCCTGCGTGTGTCTCGTTCAAAGAATGAAAGCTCCATGGCTACCATCACACATGAGGACATCGGCGAGGACCTGCGCCGGATCGTGATCTCCGGGCGCCTCGACACGCCGGGGACGGACGAAATCGCCCCGAAGTTCGCCGAGCTGGCGGATGCGCCGATCCGGGGCGTGATCGTGGACCTGTCGGCCGTCGAGTTCGCCGCCTCGATCGCCATCGGGCAGCTGATCGCCAATGCCCAGGCGGTGAAGGCGCGCGGGGGACACATGGTCGTGCTCGCGAGTGGCACCGGGAGCGTGATGATGACGCTCAAGATGGGAGCGATCGACCAGGTGATCCCCGTGTACCAGTTCGCCCATGAAGCCCACGTGGGCGCGCTGAGAGGGTTCTAGCCCGGCATTAGAATAGGCCGATGCGCCGCATCGTCCTTGCAATAACCCTTCTTGCCCTGGCCGGCGGCGCGCACGCCGCGCAGAAGGTGCTGCGTTACGCCTTCGAGATCGCGGAGACGAGCTTCGATCCGCAGCGCATCTCCGACGTCTATTCGAACATCGTGAACCAGTCCATGTTCGAGTCGCCGCTCACCTACGACTACCTGGCGAGGCCGGCGAAGCTCAAGCCGAACGTGGCCACCACGATGCCGGAGGTCAGCGCCGACGGCACCACGTACACCCTGCGGATCAAGCCCGGCATCTACTTCGCCGACGATCCGGCATTCGGGGGAAAGAAGCGCGAGCTGGTGGCGGCGGATTTCGTCTATGCCATCAAGCGCGTCCTCGATCCGCGCGTGCGCGCATCGCTGATCGCGGAGATCGAGCCGTATGTCCTCGGCGCCGACCACGCGGCCGAAACGGCGCGCAAGACGGGCAAGCTCGACTACGACGCCCCGATCGAGGGCCTGAAGGTCGTGGACAAGTACACCTTCCAGGTGAAGATCAAGCAGCCGATGTACGTCTTCATCTACAAGTTCGCCGACTGCCGAATCGCGTGCGCAGTCGCGCGCGAGGTGGCCGAGAAGTATGGCGACGACATCGGCGCCCACCCGGTTGGCACCGGGCCTTTCCGCCTTGCGTTCTGGAAGCGCAGCTCGAAGATGGTGTTCGAGCGCAACCCCAACTACCACGAGGATCGGTGGGACGCCCAGATCCCGGCGGGCGATCCGCGCACCGAGGAGTTCGAGCGCATGCGCGGCAAGCGCCTGCCGATGATCGACCGGGTGGAGGTCTCGGTCATCGAGGAGACGCAGCCGCGCTGGCTCTCCTTCCTCAACGAGGAGATGGACCTGATCTTCCTCGTGCCCGACGAGTTCGCCTACCAGGCGTTCCCCAACAACAAGCTCGCGAAGAACCTCGAGCGGCGCGGCATCCGCATGGAGCAATTCGCCACGCTGGACGTGACCTACGCGTTCTACAACATGGAGGATCCGGTGTTCGGCGGCTACACGCCGGACAAGGTCGCGCTGCGCCGCGCGATCAACCTCTCGTACAAGATCAAGGACGAGATCGCGATCCTGCGCAAGGGCCAGGCCGTCGCCGCGGAGGGCCCCTACGCGCCGGGCGTCGCCGGATACGATCCCAACTTCCGCACTGCCGCCAACGAGTACAACCCGTCGAAAGCCAAGGCGCTGCTGGACATGTTCGGGTACATGGACCGGGACGGCGACGGCTACCGCGAGATGCCCGACGGCTCACCGCTCACGCTGCACCGCCATTCCGCGCCGAGCTCGCGTGACCAGCAGTTCGACGAATTGTGGCGGCGCGGCCTCGACGACATCGGCATCCGTGTCGAGATGGTGAAGGAGAAGTGGCCCGACACCCTCAAGAAGGCGCGCGAGGGCAAGGTGCAGTTCTGGACGCTCGGCGACACGGCGTCCGAACCCGACGCGGACACCTGGTTCAGCCTGCTCTATGGCCCGAACACCGAGCAGAACCTGGGGCGCTTCCGGCTCAAGGGCTACGACGAGCTCTACGAGCAGGCCCGGGTCATGCCCGACAGCCCGGAGCGAACCAGGCTCTACCAGGAGATGACGAAGCTCGTCGTGGCGTACGCGCCGTGGCGCATCAACACGAACCGGATCCGCACGGACATGTGGTATCCGCAGCTCGTCGGGTACCGGCGCCATCCGATCCTCACGTTCAACGCCTGGAAGTTCGTCGACGTGGACGCGAGGTGAAGCCGCTGCCCTGGCGCATCCGGGCGGAGATCTTCATTCAGCTGTCGCAGTTGGAGCAGGCCGGACTTCCCTACGACCGCGCCCTGGCGACGATGAAGGCTCGCGGGCCCGCCGCGCAGCGATTGAAGGCGATGCAGTCCCTGTCGGCCCGGGGCATCGACGCGGCCAAGGCGGGAGAGCAAAGCGGCCTCTTCACCAAGTTCGAGGCGCGCCTGGTCCGAGCCGCGCTCAATGCCGGCAGCCCTGCGCCGACCTACCAGCGGCTCGCGGGGCACTACTCGCAGCGCGCCCGGCAATGGGCGGCGATGAAGTCACGCCTCATGCTGCCGGCCTTCATGCTGGGGCTCGCGCTCCTCATTCCGCCACTCCCCAGGCTGATATCGGGCGCCCTGAGCGTGAAGGGCTACGCATGGGAGGTGCTCTGGCCGGTGCTGCTGGTCGTGGCCATCGTGGCGGTGCTGCGCTGGCTGGGAATGCAGGGCGGCGAGGCGAAGGGCAGGTCCTTCCACCAGCGCGTGCCGCTCTACGGCCCGATCTTCGTGCGCACCAACCTGCGGGATTTTTTCGAGAGCCTCGCGCTGATGCTGGAAGCCGGTGTCCCCATGCTCGAGGCGCTGCCACCCGCGCTCGAAACGGTGTCCGACGGAGACATCCGGCGCGAGCTGGCGCGCGTCCGGCAAAGAGTCGAACACAAGGAGAGATTCGCCGCGGCCCTCGAGGGCGTGTCGTACCTGCGCGAGTCGTCCGTGCTCGCCTTCGCCCACACCGGCGAGGAGAGTGGCACCCTTCCGGAAATGCTGATGCGCCATGCCGCCATGGAATCCGACGCCATCGCGAACTTCTACGAGCAGGTGGCGACCTGGGTGCCGCGAATCGTCTACGCGCTCGTGGCGATCAAGATCGCCGCGGGCATCTTGCTCTCGGGCGCCTTTGCGCCGAGGGTGCCGTCGGATCTCTAGATCGGCGGAACGCGCGAGGAACGCCCTCCTCAGTAGGGTTCGGCTTTGCCACAAGCCGACCCCTGAGGATTCACGATGCGACGCGTTGCCTGGAGCTGCCTGCTCCTTTGCCTTGCCACCCTTGCCGCGCACGCCGCGCCGCAATTGGTCACGCCGAAATTGCCGAGCGCCGCGCTCGGCGTTCCTTATTCCGCCAACCTGCTGGTCGGCTCCCCGGTCGCGCTCACCGGCGCCACGGTGACCGGCCTGCCCGCAGGCCTTGCCCCGACACATAACGGCAGCGGCAGCATTTCGATCTCAGGGACGCCGGCCCAGCTGGGAACGTTCAACGTCGCGGTCAGCGCGAGCGACAGCGCGGGCGGCGTTCTCAACGCAACGGTGAGCCTTGCAGTATCCAGGCGCTCGACGACGGCCACCGTGATCAACGCCGGCCAGACCCACGCCTGTGCGGTCGTGGGCGGCGGCGTGCAGTGCTGGGGCAACAACTCGTACGGGAAACTCGGCAACAACAGCGCGGCCGATAGCCCCGTCCCTGTCCAGGCGATCCCGGCCGGCAGCAACGCAACGGCCGTATCGACCGGCACGCGACACACCTGTGCCGTCGTCGACGGTGGCGTGAAGTGCTGGGGCGACAACGCCTACGGAAAGCTCGGCAACGGCGGCGGAAACGACAGCCCGGTCCCGGTGACGGCGATCGCGGCAGGCAGCGGCGCGACGGCGGTCTCGGCGGGCACGAACCATTCCTGCGCAGTCGTGGCCAGCGGCATCAAGTGCTGGGGCCAGAATCAGTACGGGCAGCTCGGCAACAACAGCACCTCGGCGAGTGCCGTTCCGGTGCAGACCATCACCCCGCAGGGCAGCACGGCAACGGCGGTCGCGGCAGGCGACGAACACAGTTGCGCGGCGGTGGACGGAAGCGTCCTGTGCTGGGGCCGGAACATCTCCGGGCAGCTCGGCAACGGCACGACGACGCAGAGCCTCGTGGGCGTCTATGCGATCGTCGACAAAGGCGTCAGGGCCGTCGCGGCGGGCAACAGCCACAGCTGCGCCGTCGTCGAAGACGGGGTGCAGTGCTGGGGCAACAACTCCTCGGGACAGCTCGGGAACAACACGACGACGACCAGCAAGTTCGCGGTGCAGGCCATCGCGCCCTTCGGCAACGTGACTGCCGTGTCGGCGGGCGGTGCGCACACCTGCGCGGTGGTGAATGGCGGGGCGCAGTGCTGGGGTTACAACGGCGACGGCCAGGTGGGCAACGGCACCCTGGGCGGAGCCCCGATCCTCGCGCCGGTGCAGGTCATCGCTGCCGGCAGTAATGCCACCTCCATCGACGCCGGCTACAGCAACAGCTGTGCCGTCGTGGCCGGCGAGGCCAAGTGTTGGGGATCGGCTTCTTACGGCTCATTGGGCAACGGCTACGCCGGCGTCACGCCGGTCGCGGTGCAGGCCGTACCCCTTGCGGGTGCGACGGCGCTCGCCTCCGGCGAGAGCCACACCTGCGCGGTCGTGGCCGGCGGAGTCCAGTGCTGGGGCTACAACGGCGACGGAGAGCTTGGCGACAACAGCACGACGGATCGCCAGGCGCCCACGCAAGCCATCCCCGCGGGCAGCAACGCGACGGAGGTCGCGGCGGGATACGACCACACGTGCGCGGTCGTGGCCGGCGGCGTGAAGTGCTGGGGCTACAACAGCGACGGCCAGCTCGGAACGGGCAACACCACCGAGAGCCACGTCCCGGTTCAAGTGCTGGCGCTCGGTGCGGGTGCCGGGGTCACGCAAGTTTCGGGCGGTGAGTACCACACGTGCGCGGTTGCCGCCGGAGGCGTGTTCTGTTGGGGATATGGATATGACGGGCAGCTTGGCAACGGAGGGACGGCGGACAGCTATTCGCCCGTGCTTGCCATCGGCCTGGGCTCCGGCGCCACCGCGGTCTCGGCAGGCGGGAGCCACACCTGCGCCGTCGTGGCCGAGGGCGTTCGCTGCTGGGGAGACAACTACTATGGCCAGCTCGGGGACAACAGCACCGCCCCTCGCAATACGCCGGTTACCACCATCCCGGTCGGCAACAGCGTGACCGCCATTTCGGCGGGGGACGATCACACCTGCGCGGTGGTCGCGGGTGGAGTGAAGTGCTGGGGCTACAACCAGTACGGCCAGCTCGGCAACAACAGCAAGGCGCAAAGCCAGGTCCCGGTCACGGCAATTCCCGCCGGCAGCAACGCCACCGCGGTATCGGCGGGCACGTCGCACACGTGCGCCGTCGTGGCCGGCGGCGTGCAGTGCTGGGGCTACAACTACGACGGGCAACTCGGCAACAACACCAGGACGGATAGCCTGGTACCGGTGCAGGCGATTCCCGCCGGCAGCAACGCGACTCGCGTCGATGTCGGTGACGGTCACACCTGTGCCATGGTGGGCGGCGCCGTGGCCTGCTGGGGAGCCGGCGACTACGGCCAGCTCGGCAATCCCGCGTACACCGACGCCGTGCGGCCCGCTCCGGTGCTCTTCATCGCGGAGCCGGCGACGACGGTCTCGCTCACGATCTCGAAGGCCGGGGCGGGCTCGGGCACCGTGAGCTCGCTGCCCGCGGGAATCAACTGCGGCACGACGTGCTCGGCGAGCTTCACCCTCGGCTCGCTGGTCGTCCTGAGCGTCACGCCGGCGGCGGACTCGATCTTCGCCGGCTGGTCGGGCGCCTGCTCGGGCCTGTACGCATGCAGTGTCCCGATGGACGCGGCCAAGACGGTGACCGCGACGTTCATGCCGAATCCGACCCCCTCGTTGACGGTCACGAAGATCGGTGCGGGGATCGGGACGGTCACGTCCGCTCCCGGTGGCATCGATTGCGGCGCCAACTGCTCGAACACCTTTTCGCGGGGCTCGACCGTGGTCCTGACTGCCACGGCCTCTGCCGGCTCCACCTTCACCGGGTGGTCGGGCGGCGGATGCTCGGGCACGGGAACGTCCTGCAGCGTCACCATGGACGCGACCAAGTCCGTCACGGCGACTTTCGTCGGGGGTCCGCCACCGGCCAACCCGCCGCGCCTTGCGAACATCTCGACGCGCATGCAGGTGCAGACGGGCAACAACGTGATGATCACCGGCTTCGTGATCGGCGGCTCGGCGGCCAAGACCGTTGCGGTCGTGGTCACCGGTCCCTCGCTCGCGCAGTACGGCATCGCCAATCCGCTCGCCAACCCCACCGTCACCCTGGTGCGCTCTTCGGACCAGGCGGTGGTCGCCAGCAACGACGACTGGCAGACGGCTTCGAACGCCTCGCAGCTGCAGGCCGGCGGATTCGCGCCGAGCAATCCGCTCGAGTCCGCCCTCCTCGTCACCCTGCCGCCGGGCGCTTACACGGCGATCGTGCAGGGCGTTGGGGGCGGCACGGGCACTGCGGTCGCGGCCGTCTACGAGGTCGACCAGCCTGCGCGTCCCATCGTCAACATCTCTACGCGCGGCAACGTGCTCACCGGCAACGACGTCATGATCGGCGGCTTCGTGATCCAGGGCAGCGGGCCGCAGACGGTGGCCATCGTGGGCACGGGACCGTCGCTCGCGCAATTCGGCATCGCGAATCCGCTGGGCAACCCGACGCTCACGTTGGTGCGCTCGTCCGACCAGTCGGTGATCGCGACCAACGACAATTGGGGCACGGCGTCGAACGCCGCGCAGGTCGCCGCGAGCGGCTTCGCGCCCTCCAACGCGCTGGAGTCGGTGATCCTGGTCACGCTGCAGCCGGGTGCCTACACGGCGATCCTCTCGGGGGTTTCGGGCGGGACGGGAGTGGGCGTGTTGGCGGTGTATGCCGTGCAATAGCCTGGATCGCGGCGTGAAGCCCGACTCGCGCTACGCCGCATTTCGCCTCGCCGTCGCGCTGCTCGTGATGACCGTCGGCGCGGCGGGAATGTACGCCGTGCCCGTGGTGCTCACGGCCGTCCAGGCGGACTTCGGCGTCGCGCGCGCCGAGGCCTCGCTGCCCTACGCGCTCGTGATGGTCGGCTTCGGGATCGGCAGCTTCCCCGCAGGGCGCGTGGTCGATCGCATCGGGCTTCCCGTGCCACTCGCGATCTCGGGCTTGTGCCTGGGCGCGGGCTTCGTGATCGCAGGTTGGGCCTCGAGCTTCACGACTTTCTGCGTGGCGCACGGCCTGCTCATCGGGTTGCTCGGCAGCTCGGCCACGTTCGCCCCGATGCTCGCCGACACCGCCCAATGGTGGGTGCGGCGCCGCGGCATCGCGGTGGCGATCTGCGCGAGCGGCAACTTCCTGGGCGGCGCGATCTGGCCGCCGGTCGTCCAGGCGTGCGTCGAGTCGTGGGGATGGCGCGCGACCTACGTCGGCATCGGCGTCGCGACCGCCATCGGGATCGTCGCCCTCGCGGCGCTGATGCGGCCGCGGCCACCCGCAGCATCGGCCGCACCCGCGCGACCGGGGTTCGGCTCACCCTCCGAGACGCCCTTCGGCCTGCCTTCCGACAAGGCGATCGTGCTGCTCTGCATCGCCTCGTTGTCGTGCTGCATCGCCATGTCGATGCCGCAAGTGCACATCGTCGCCTACTGCGTCGACCTGGGATTCGGCCCGGCGCGCGGTGCCGAGATGCTTTCGCTCATGTTCGCTTGCGGGATCGTGAGCCGCCTCGGGGGAGGCTTCCTCGCCGACCGGATCGGCGCGCTGCGCGTGCTGCTCATCGGCTCGGCGATGCAGGCGACCGCGCTGGCGTTCTTCCTCCCCGTGCGAGGACTCGTCCCGCTCTACCTGATCTCGGCGCTCTTCGGCCTCTTCCAGGGCGCGATCGTGCCCTCGTACGCGGTCGTGATCCGCGAATACTTCCTTCCGCACAGGACCGGCGGACAGGTGGGCGCGGTCATCACGTGCGCGATGCTCGGCATGGCCCTGGGCGGCTGGATGTCGGGCAGGATCTTCGACCTCACGGGTTCGTACCAGGCGGCGATCGTGAACGGGATCGCCTGGAATCTGCTCAACATCGTCATCGTCGGTGCCCTGTTGCTGCGCAGCCGCTCGCCCCGGTTGGATGGGCTGCGGGGTGCGCCGTACTGAGCTTGCAATCGGCCTCGCCGCCGGCGCGCAGGAGGGGGACGATCACCAGGTTGCGAAGCGACACGACCAGGCCGGCGGTCACAATGCGCAGGGCCTCCACGCCCGTGCTCACGACGCTTCCGACCGCACCAGGGACCGCGAGGATCGAGACGGACTTCGTCACGTTCACCGAGCCGGTGTTGTAGTTCGCCGCATCGCTGCCATCGGAAGCAAGGTAGGCGCGGAAGATCTGCGCCTGGACACGCCCCTCCGCGGCTCGGCGGGCCAAAGGACATCCGCGCACGCGGTGCGTCGGGAAATGCCATCATGCACCGCTTGCATTTCCCGGCGCGCCCTGGTCAACCCAACGGAGGATTCATGCATCGTCACACCGTGCTGCGCAGCGCTTTCGCCTTGTTCGCGATGGCATTCCTTACGGCTGCCCAGGCGCAACTCTTCCGCGCCTACCTCGCTTCCGATGGCGTGGACGTCAATCCGTGCACGCTGGCCCAGCCCTGCCGGCTTCTGCCCTCGGCGCTCGCCGCAGTCGCCGACGGCGGCGAGATATGGATGCTCGACTCGGCCAACTACAACACCGCGACAGTCAACGTGACCAAATCGGTGACCCTCCTCGCGATCCCGGGCGCGGTCGGGAGCCTGGTCGCCACCGCGGGACCGGCTATTTCGATCAATACCGCCGGCGTGAACGTCACCCTGCGCAATCTCGTCATGGTGCCCGGCCCAGCGGGCGGGGCCACCACCGGGGTGCAGATGCTGGGCGGCAACTCGCTTATCGTCGACAGCTGCCTGGTCGCGAACATGCCGATCGCTGGAATCAACGCGAACGTCGCGTCGGCGAAAGTGCAGGTGATCGACTCGGTCTTCCGCGGGAACCTCAACGGACTGGCTTTCGGCAGCGGCGTGATCGCCTCGGTGTCCAACACGAAGGTCCTCGGAAGCACGAGCGTCGGGGTCAACGCGTCAGGCACCGTCGCGTCCGTGATCAGCACGGTAACGATAAGCGACAGCATCGTGGCAGGCAGCGCCGGGCCGGGCGTCTACGCGGAAGTCATCGCCGCAAACTCGGGAATCAATCTCATGGTGACCCGATCGACCATCGCGAACAACACCAACGGCATCGTCTCGATCGGGACGATGGGTGTCACGAACGTGGTGGTCAGCGGAAGCACGATCTCCGGAAACAGCGGCATCGGGCTGGCTCAATCGGGGGGCGGAGCCATCCTCTCGAGCCTCGGCAACAACACGGTGCGGCTGAACGGCACCCCGACCTCGGGAACGATCACGACGGTCGCCCTGCAATAGCGCGGCGCGCTTCCGGCAGCATGGGGGCGAAGGTTCCCACGGATATGTAGCGACCAGTGCCCCCTCTGTCCGTCCATCTCATCGACGGCACCTACGAGTTGTTTCGCCAGTTCTACGGCCGCAGGCGCTTCGAGAAGGCAGGCCCAGCGCCCTTCGGTGCAGTGGCGGGAGTGCTGCACTCGATCCTCGAGATGATCGAGAAAGGCGCGACGCACCTTGGCGTCGCCACCGACCACGTCATCGAGTCCTTCCGCAACGACCTGTGGCCCGGGTACAAGACCGGCGAAGGCATCGAGCGCGCCTTGCGGGGCCAGTTCATTCCGCTCGAGCTGGCGCTCGGCGCCATGGGCGTGGCGGTCTGGCCGATGGTCGAGCTGGAAGCCGACGATGCGCTCGCTTCGGCTGCCTGCGCCGCTTCAGCGGATGAGGAGGTGCAGCAGGTCTGCATCTGGACCCCGGACAAGGACCTCGCACAATGCGTGCGCGGCAGCCGGGTCGTACAGGTTCTGCGCAAGGCGAACACGATCCTCGACGCCGCGGGCGTGCGGGCGAAGTACGGCGTAGACCCGCAGCGCATCCCCGACTTCCTGGCCCTGGTCGGCGACGCCGCGGACGGGTATCCGGGAATCGCGGGCATCGGCAGGATCGGCGCAGCGCGGCTCATCGAACAGCACGGCGCGCTCGAGGATTTCCCGCCCGAGGTGCTCGGGACAAACCGGGAGCGCGCGCTGCTGTTCAAGGATCTCGCCACGCTGCGGTCGAATGCGCGACTGTTCACAAACGTGGAGGAACTGCGCTGGCGTGGCCCCACCGAGGCATTTGCTGCAGTCGCGACGCAAATCGGCGATCAGCGCCTGCTCGAACGCGCCCTTCGGTGCCCTGATCAACGAAGCCCCGAGCGCTTGGAAACCCAGGTAAACCCATGAATCAACTTGTCTTGGCGTGAACCGTGAATATTGCGCTGACGCCGGAGCACCGCCGGCGCAAGAATCCGACAATTCGTGCCGCGGAGTGACCAATGCGCCCATCGGGTCTCGTCCTGCTCGCCCTGTTGACTCACGCGCAACAGGCGCTTGCCCAGCTCCCCGCTTCCGATAGGCCCGCAGCCCCGGCGGTCACCGCCGCCGCGACACCAGAGTCACTGCGCGAGAGGCTCGCGGCCGGCGGCGAGTTGCGCTATTCGATGGTGAATCTCGACACGAACACGAAGTCCGTCATCACGGTTCGGCGCGACGTGGGCGACGAATACGTCCGAAACGACGGCGGGCGCCTGAAGGACCTCTCGCATGTCCAATATGAGCAGGGGTACAAGTTCTCGCCGCCGGTGCCGATGTTCCGGCTGCCCCTCGAGCCCGGCAGTAAGTGGACCTACTCCGGCGCAGTCCTGTCGATGAGGGCGCAGGGAGGGGCCCGGATGCACAGCGACTTCCTGGTCGCGGCCGCCTCGAGGCTCACCACACCCGCCGGTGATTTCGATGTCGTGGAGGTGGTGGAGCACCGGAGTTGGGAGAGCACGACCACCAGCGCGCGCTTCGTCATCCATCGCTGGATCGACGCGCAGCGCGGCGTCGTGGTGAGGGAGACCCTGAAGACAGAGCAGGTGTACAGGAAGCACATCAACATCATCATGCCAACCGACTTCGAGTTGACGCTGGAGCGCCTGCCGCAATGAGCGCGAGTCGCGCTGCCGCCTCGCGGCGCGCTTTCCTGCTGGCGGGCCTCGCGGCTGCCATGCCGTTGCCGGCATGGGCGCAGGCGCAGGGCCGTCGCCTGGGCATCCTGGCCATGGGCGCCCGCGAGGTCGAGACCCCGCTCTGGTCCGAGATGCTGGGACATCTCGCCGGACTCGGCTACAACGAGGGCGGCAACCTGGCCGTGACATGGCGCTTTGCCTCGGACTCACCGGAGAAGCTGCAGCAGCTGGCACGCGAGCTGGCCGGCTCGCGCCTGCACGCGGTCGCGACCATGGGAACGCTGGCCACCCGTGCCATGCAGCGGGCAACGACTACGATCCCGATCGTCACGGGCGGGGTGACCGATCCCGTGCTCGGCGGGTTCGCGCAGACGTTGGCGCGCCCCGGCCGCAACGTCACCGGCCTCTCGCTCGGCGGCACCGAGGTGGCCACCTTGCAGATCGGCCTGCTGAAGTCGATGCTGCCGAATCTCTCGCGCCTGGCGTTGGTGCGCGGCAGCGGCGACTGGACCGATATCGTGGCCCCCGTTGATGCGGCCGCGAAGGCCCAGGGCATCGGCGTCACACCCGTGCTCGCGACGGACGGCACGAGCCTGGACGCAGTATTTCGCGACCTGCGTGCAGGAAACCGCACGAGCGCGGCGTTCATTTATCACGCCGACCAGGTGACGCCGCTGCAGGTCGCCGAGCTGGCGCTGCGCAACAAGGTGCCGACCATGTTCGACGAGCGTCCGTGGGTCGCGGCCGGGGGCCTGATGGCCTACAGCATGCATCACCGGGACCCCATGAAGCGGGTCGCGCAGATGCTCGCCAATGTCCTGCGCGGCGCACCCCCCGCCGACAGCCCCTTCGAGCTGCCCGTGAGCTCCTACTTCGTGATCAACGTACGCACCGCGGCCGCACTCGGCGTCCCGGTGCCGCCGCAGCTGCTCGTGCGCGCGGACGAGACCATCGGGTAGCTCATCGAGAGCGGGGAAGTATCGGCGGTAGTAGGATTGCGCTCGCGTGCTTAGACAATTCCAAAAACCCCCTCGGAGATTGAGTCAATGATGAGACTGCGTCCAGTGACCAAGGCCGTACTGCTGGCCTTCCCCTACAGCTTGGCGATAGGCGCGGCGGGCATCGCCAGCGCCCAGCAAACACAGCCGCCACCCAAGGCCGAGGGTGCGACGGCAAGGCTCGAAAGCATCACCGTCACCGCGACCAAGCGCGAGGCCTCGATCGTGGATGTGCCGTTCTCGATCAACGCGCAGACCGAGGAAGACATCCAGCGGTCCGGCGCGGTGACGCTCGAGGACCTGTCGCGCAATGTCGCCGGCCTCGCCATCCAGAACCTCGGACCGGGGCAGAGCCAGGTTTCGATCCGCGGCGTGTCCTCGGGGCAGATCGTCCGCGACCAGCCCGGCGTCAAGGAGCAGGTGGGCGTCTACCTCGACGAAACGGCGATCTCGATGTCGCTGTTCACTCCCGACATCGACCTGTTCGACTTGAACCGCGTCGAGACGCTGCGCGGCCCGCAAGGCACGCTCTTCGGCTCCGGCAACATCGGCGGCACGATTCGCTATATCACCAACGCGGCGAAGCTGGGCGTCTCCGAAGGCAGCGTCGAAGCCAACTTGAACACGGTCAAGGATGGCGGCACCGGCGGCTCGCTGAAGGCGGCGCTGAACGTCCCCATGGGCGATGTCGCGGCCATGCGAATGGTCGCCTATTACACTCGTTTCCCCGGCTGGATCGAAGCCCTGGGTCCCGGCGGCGGCAAGGACGTCAATGAAGGCGAGCGCACGGGCGGGCGCCTGTCGTTCACCATCCAGCCCAACCGGGACCTGACCATCACCCCGCGGTTGGTCTACCAGAAAGTGACGGCGGACGGCTTCAACCGGCAGGAGGAGTTCAACCTGTACGCCAACCCGTTCACGACCACCGTGCCACCGGTGACTTTCGCGGATCGCCAGCAACACCTGCTGCAGCGCGAGAAGTTCGAGGACAAGACGACGATCGCCGACCTGACGGTCAGGTTCGGCTTGAGGGCCATGGACCTGACGTCGGTGACCACGTATACCGATCGCGAGATCCTGGTGAGCCGCGATGCCAGCGCCCTGACCGGCTCGGTATCGGTCGATCTCGGCTATCCGACCGCCGGCGTCCTGCTGCCCTCGCGCCTCAACGACACCACGGACTTCAAGGGCTTCACGCAGGAACTGCGCCTGAGCTCCACGGGCGCGGGCCCGCTGCAATGGGTGGCCGGTGTCTTCTATGCCGACACCGATCGCAAATATGCACAGCGCCTGCCGACCCCGGGCTACGACGCCGTCACCGACGCGACGCTCGGTGCCGGGACGTCGGCGTCGGTGGCCAACGGCTTCGGGCCGAATTCGCCCTACAACGCCGACCTTCCCTATAACCTGAAGCAGACGGCGCTGTTCGGCGAGATGAGCTACGACTTCACCACCAGGCTGACGGGAACCGCCGGCATCCGCTACTACGACTACGAGGAAGAGCGCACTTTCAAGTCCGGCGGCTTGTTCGCCAACGGCGACAACCAGTTCGACCAGACGAAGTCGGACGGCTACAGCCCTCGCTTCCTGCTTGCGTACAAGGCTTCGCAGAACGTGACCTGGAACGCCCAGGCATCGAAGGGCTTCCGCCTCGGCGGCGTCAACGATCCGCTCAACCTGCCGCTGTGTTCGGACCAGGACGAGGCCATCTTCGGCGGCTACCAGCGCTTCAAGGACGAGTCGCTGTGGAACTACGAGGTGGGCGTGAAGATGGCGCAACCGGGACTGCGCTTCAACGCGGCCTTGTTCCATACCCAGATGAAGGACCTGCAGGTCACGCTGGATGCCGGGTCGTGCTCGTCGCGCGTGGTGTTCAACGTGCCCAAGGCGCACTCGACCGGCATCGAGCTCGAGGCAACGTGGAGGCCGAGCGACAGCTGGGAGATCGGCTTTGCCGGCACGGCCCTGAATGCGGAGTTCGATTCGACCGTCAGGGACGGCACCGGGGCGGTGCTGGGCGGCATTCGCGAGGGCAACCGCCTGCCCTCCGTGCCGGAGGTGCAATTCACCGCCAGCCTCACGTACAACTTCAAGCTGGCCGGACGCGAGTCCTATCTCACCGCCTCATATCAACACGTGGGTAGCCGCTTCACGCAGCCTTCGGACCAGGAGAACAACCCGCGCAGGTTCGTGCACGGACTGCCTTTCCTGGGCGCTCCGGCGACCGCGGCGACGACGCTCGATCTCGAGCTGCCGAAGTACAACCTGGTGAACCTCAGCTGGGGGATGGAGTTCGCGCGCGGGTTCTCGGGAGTCCTGTACGCCAACAACGTGACCGACGAGAAGGCGCTGCTTTCCTTCGACCGGGAGCGGGGTGGGCGCGCGCGCCTCGGGTTCGCGACCAACCAGCCTCGCACCATCGGGGTGACGCTGCGCAAGACGTTCTAGAACGGTGCAGTTGAAAACGCCACCCGACGGGTGGCGTTTTCATTTTGTGGCGTCCGCCGCTTTGCGCTATCGTTCCGCGGTTGCTCCTGTCAGGGGAGACGACCATGGACCTTCGGTTCCGCTTTCGCGTGGCGGTAATTCTTTCCGCGGCCCTGCTCTCTCCGGCCGGTCACGCGCAGCTCTTCCGGGCCTACCTCGCGGTCGATGGGCTCGATACCAATCCCTGCACGCTCCAGCTGCCGTGCCGCCTGCTTCCGGCGGCCCTCGCCGCAGTCGCGAGCGGCGGCGAGATCTGGATGCTCGACAGCGCGAACTACAACGCATCCAGCGTCACGGTCGCCAAGTCGGTGACGATCCTCGCGGTGCCGGGCGTGGTCGGAAGCCTCGTCGCCCACGGCGGCCCCGCCCTGCTGATCTCCGGGGATTCCCACAAGGTCACCGTGCGCAACCTCGTCGTGGTACCCCTGACGGGCGGCACCGGCACCCACGGCATCCACATGACCGGCTTGACGTTGCTGCGAATCGAAAACGGAGTCTTCGCGAATTTCGGGGCCACGTACCACGCCGTCCTCGTGACCGGCGGAGGAGACCTGGCCGTGACCGGGTCATTGTTCCGCGACATCGGGGGCTCCGGCGTTCATGTCGAGAACGGCTCGTATGCGAGCGTAAGCCGATCGACCTTCACCGCAGTCAACCTGGGCGTGAGGGCCCGGGGCGCGCAGAGCATTTCCCACACGCGCCTGGTCGTGAGCGATTCGACCTTCTCGTCGGGTCAATACGGGGTCGAGGTGGACAACACGCTCGCGGATTCCACCGCGAAGGCGTTCGTCACGCGCTGCACCTTCGACGGCAACACCTATCCGCTCTACGCCTTCGCCAACGTCGGAGTGTCGGAGCTTTCCTTCAGCTACTCCATGGTCGTCAACAACTTCCACTCCCACAGCCAGATTGGGGCTGCGTCGGCCATCCATTCCATGGGCAACAACCACGTGCTGGGCAACACCAGCTTCCAGGGATCGGTCACGCCGATGCCTGGCAGCTGAGGACCGGCGCGCAGAAGCCGGCGCGAAGGCTTACGCCTTCGACTTCGGCTTCCGACCGGGAGCCGCCGGCGGGACGAAACCCGAAACCCGGCCCTGCCATGCTTCGAACTGCCGACCATTCTCGAATTGGATGGTCTTGCACACGATGGCCTCCCGGCTTTCGGCCAGGGCCGTGAGGTGCTGCCTCACGGTCGCAAGGGTCACGCGCATCTCCTTGGCAATCTCGAGATCGAGGCGCTGGCCATGCTTTTTCAGGCACTGGAGGGTTTCAGTCATTGCGATGTTTCCTCGGAAAAGTTACTGGACGCGTCTCCAAAGGCAAAAAGCCCGGCCTTGCACCGGGCTCTTGCTTTTGGTGGCGTCCCCACGGGCACCCGTCGCTATCCCGGGCTCACCGTTCACGACGCCGTTTCGGCATGAAACATTATACCGCACAAGCACTTAGAGCGGTGAGAAAG
>Ga0111539_10001198_pt1 | contig 34506 bp, 32 predicted proteins | sample RhiMethybrSRZTD1_FD_79667 | JGI IMG/M metagenome (GOLD analysis project Ga0111539, IMG submission 79667) | Populus rhizosphere microbial communities from Tennessee, USA - Rhizosphere MetaG P. TD hybrid SRZTD1 (version 2) (version 2) | ecosystem: Host-associated > Plants > Roots > Rhizosphere >...
GACGGCGATCTGATCGTCTACCTTCCCAAGCAGAAGATCATCTTCGCGGGCGACCTCGTGTCGAACCGATCGGTGCCGTGGCTCCTGGATCCCAAGTTCGACCGACTGGGCTGGATCGCCGCCGTCGACTCCTTGAGGAGCAAGCGCTTCTCGTCGGTGACGACGCTCGTCCCCGGTCATGGCACCATGGACAAGCCCATCAAGGAGATCGCCTATACCTGGCAATACCTCCACGATTCCTGGGATCGTGCCGCGAAGATCGCCAATGACGGCACGAGCCTCGCGGCCTTCAAGGACTGGGGCTTCCTCGGCCCTTACGAGGGAGACGAGTTCTACGTCGAGGTCAATTTCATGAACATGCGGCGCCTCTACCAGGAGGCGAAGGGGATCAAGACGCCGGGACGTCCAGGTACGCGTGCCTACAAGTAGCCGCCGCCCCGCGGTCGGCGCGCTTCTCCGCGTCTGCGCCTCGCTGGCCGCACTCCTTGCCGGCTGCGCGCGCGAAGCCCCTGACGTGCACGAGGCCCGTCTCGCCGCCGAGCGCTACGTCGATGCCCTGGCGCGCAAAGACCTCCAGCAGATCCGTGCCCGCTCCACCTGCACCGCCTCCTATCAGTCGCTGAAAGGGGGGAACGTCCTCCAGATCGGCGACGTGCACCACGTGACGGTCGCCACCATCGATTCGCTTGCCCGTGCCGCGGGGGAGGAGCATCAGCGCGCCGACTCGGCCATGGTCGTGGCTCCCGATTCCCTCCGGGACCAGCTCGTCCAGCGGGCGATCATGATCTCCAAGCTCCACTTCGTTTACCGAAGCGCGATCCGCGCCATTGCGCTGTCCCGGCCCGACTCGCTCGTCGGCTCCGACGCGGTGCTCGACACCCGGACGCTCCGGGTGCGCGTGCGCTATGCCGGCGAGGCCGTGGGACCCCGCGCCATCGACAAGGAAGTCCTCCTCCGGCTCATTCGGGTCCCGCGCGGACAGTGGATCGCCTTCTCGTTCTACAGCAAGGAGGACGACCCTCGTCCTGAGAGGGTTTGACCACCGTCCGGCCGGGTGCTAGCCTTCGGCCGTGTCGCCCGACCTCTGCCCATTGCCGATGGCTCGGCAGTGGGCCGTCGTGTTTCTGAGGACCACATGGTCATCACCCTGCGGCCCGATGCGACCCCGGATCAGCGCCGTGCGATCGAATCGCGCCTGCGCGAGGCTGGGTTCCAGATCGTGCTCTCCCCGAACGGCTCGGCGGTAACCATGGCCGCGGTCGGGGAGGGGAGTTTGCCGCCGCTCGACGAGGTCCGCGCCATGCCCGGCGTCGCGACCGCCATCCGCATCCCCGAGCCCTTCAAGCTGGCGAGCCGCACCTTCCGCCAGGAGACGTCCGTCATCAAGATCGGCGACGTCGCGATCGGCGGGAAGGACGTCGTGCTCATGGCCGGCCCCTGCACCATCGAATCCGAAGAACAGATGGTGAAGACCGCCGCCGCCGTGCGCGCCGCGGGCGCCCGCGTGATGCGCGGAGGCGCCTTCAAGCCGCGTACGTCGCCGTATTCCTTCCAGGGGCTCGGCGAGGAAGGGTTGAAGCTCATGAGGCGCGTCGCCGACGCGCACGGGCTCCTCGTCATCTCCGAGATCATGGACAAGAGCCAGATCGCGCTCATGGACCGCTACGTGGACATCTTCCAGGTCGGTGCGCGAAACATGCAGAACTATGCGCTCCTCCGGGAGCTGGGCCAGGTGGAACGGCCCGTCCTCGTGAAGCGCGGCCTCGCCGCCACCGTGGACGAGTGGCTCATGAGCGCCGAGTACGTCATGTCGGGCGGGAACGACCGAGTGATCGTCTGCGAGCGTGGCGTGCGCGCCTACGAGACCTACACCCGGAACACGCTCGACCTGAACGCCGTCGCCGTGGCGAAGGCGATCAGCCATCTGCCGGTTATCGTCGATCCGAGCCACGCCGCCGGCGTGCGCGACAAAGTAGTCCCGCTCGCGCGCGCCGCCATCGCGACCGGCGCGGACGGACTTCTGGTCGAGGTCCACCACGACCCCGAGAGGGCGATCTGCGACGGCCCTCAGTCCCTCTTCCCGCAGCAGTTCGAAGCCCTCGCGGCGCAGATCCGTCTGATCGCCGAGGCCGTCGGCCGCTCGCTCTGATGGCGCACCAGGACCGCGGGCGCTCCGGACGTCCGGGGAAGGACACCCGGCGGAAGCCCGGCGGACGCACTCCGCAGAGGCAAGCCGCCGGTCCTGCTCGATCGCTGGTTCCACACTCCTGGATGTCCGGAATCGCGCTCGGAGCGCTCGCGATCTACGCGCTCTACTGGGCGAGCCAGGTCTTTCGCTACCACACGATCGGCAACTACGCCGTCGAGACCGACTTCTACTGGAAGTACGGACCGGCCGCGCGCGATCTCCTGCGCGGCGCCGTGGACATCGCGAACTACGATTCGAAGGGCTGGGGCTATCCCGCCGTGGTCGCGCTCCTCGCGCGACTGGGGCTCGACGTGTTCCGCGCGGGGCAGCTCGTCGCGCTCCTCTCGGCGGTCGCGGCGGGATGGCTCGCGTACCGCCTCCATCGAAGCCTTCTCGGCCCGGGCGTCGCGCTCGCGAGCCTCGGCCTCCTCCTCGCGAATCCGACGTTCGTCGTGAACACCTACGAAGTGGGCACCGACATGTTCTTCTTCGCCGTGGTCCTCGCCTCGATCGCGCTCCTCCTCCGGAGCCGAGCCCCCAAGGCGTGGGCGATCGCGGTCTCGGGACTCCTCGGTGGCTGGGCGTTCTCGACGCGATACAACGGCCTCTTCCTCCTCGCGGGCGCGCTCATCTACCTCCTTCTCATCGAGACCCCGCGGGGACCCTGGGGGCCGCGACTCAAGCGCGCCGGCCTCTGGAGCGCCGGCTTCATTCTCGCGGCGCTACCGTGGCTCTGGGTCAACGCGGCGCACACCGGCAATCCGCTCACGAACACGAACTACCTGAACGTCGGGTACGAGGTGTACGGGAAGGGAAACTGGGAACAGTTCATGTACGGGAGCGACCGGAAGATCCACTCGCTGGGGGACGTCGTCCGCCTCGACCCGATGCACTTCATCGGCGCGATGCTCCGAAACGTCGTCGTGCACCTGAAGCAGGATCTGACCGAGCTCATGCCCATCCTATGGGGCGCCTTCGCGCTCCTGGGTGGGATCCTCTTCGCGACGCGCGAGCGGCCGGAACGGCGCACGGTCGCGTACGCGGCGTTCTGGGCGCTCTACTTCCTCACGCTCGTTCCGGTGTTCTACGGGACCCGCTTCTCGCTCCCGCTCGTCGCCTTCTATGGACTTCTCGCCGCGTGGCCCTTCGTCTCGCCGTGGCTCGGCCGCTCGATTCAAGGGATCGAGGGCTCGTTCCCGCTTCGGACGTTTCTATTCCTGGCGCTCTGGGTCGGAGCGCTCTTCCACACCTACCAGGCCGTGGGGAATCCGCAGAATCCGGAGGGGCTGCGCGCGGGACCGCACGAGATCGTGGATGCGGTCGGCTATCTCGAGACGCACGCCGCGGGAGAGGCGCTGCTCGCCAGGAAGCCGCACGCCGCCTTCCTCGCGCACATGCGCTTCGTTCCGATCCCCACCGTGGATTCGCCGGCCGCGCTGCACGACGTCGCGCTGAAGGAGCGCGCGCGGTATCTCCTCATCTCGGCGGCGGAGCTTCAGATGCGCGCCGCGCTCCGATCCTTCGCGACGGGGGAGGAGATTCCCGGATTCCGGCGCGTGTACGAGAGCCAGGGAGCCCTCGTCTACGAGGTGGTGCCGCTTTCAGCCGGCATCCGGCCGTAGCAGTAGACGAATTCCGCTCGCCTGCTCATGGCCGGATCGTAGCGCGTCCGACGTATTTCCCGAAGCCGTTGCTCGTCCTGTGTTCGTAGAGGGACTCGCTCTGCTCCGCCGATCGGCGGCGGCGGTAGCTGGCCCGGGGCCGGAGGAGGAACAGGACGATGCATCGAGCTATCGCGGGATTCGCCATCATGGCGCTCAGCCTGGTCGCGTCGGTCGGAGCGGCGCGGGCTGGGAACAGCAACGAGCTTCAAGTCATCAAGTCGTCGATCGAGGGGACGAGCGTGGTCCTCGTGGTCGAGAACACGTCGAAGGCGCTCGTGACCGGGCGCGTTCTCGGACGCTTCAACAACGGCCTGACCTTTCAGGACGACATCGAGTCCCTGGTCAAGGTCGAGCCGGGGGTCTATGAGATCAGGCTCGATTTCCCGGAGAAGGGGTCCGTCGAGATCACGGCGATCCAGGTCCAGTCGATTCAGGATGGACCGGATGGGTTCCCGCCCGGCATCAGGCCGAAGCCTGGCATCGTGATCGTCGGAACCATCACGGACGACATCAATCCCTTCTAGCCCGCCACGGATCTGCGCGTTCAGGGGCGCGGCCGCCCGGTGCGGCCGCGCTCTCGACGTCTCGCCCGCCTTCGTTCGCGAGAATGCCGTCCGAAAATCCGGGTCTAGCCCATTCCGGCACGACCTGATAGACTGCGCCGTCTCGAAAGGGGCGATTAGCTCAGCTGGTTAGAGTACCTGCTTGACATGCAGGGGGTCAGTGGTTCAAGTCCACTATCGCCCACCATCTTCATCCGAAGGACATCCCCGACCGTGATTCGAATCGACGTCAACGGCCGTCAGCTCGAGGCGGAGCCCGGCTCCACCCTCGGGCAGGTCTTCCACGAGCAGTACCAGGAAGCGTTCAAGCTCGGCATCGCGGCCCGACTGAACGGCCGCATCGTGGACTTCCACACGCCTGTCTTCGATTCGGGCAAGGCTGAGCTCATCCCGGTCGACACGCCGGAGGGCCTCGCCGTGCTGCGGCACTCGACCGCGCACCTCATGGCGTCGGCCGTGGTGAAGCTCTTCCCGGGCACCAAGCTCGCGATCGGCCCCGCGATCGATGAAGGGTTCTACTACGACTTCCAGGCGCCCCGGCCGTTCCAGCCCGAGGACCTCGAGAAGATCGAGACGTCGATGCACGAGATCGCCGAGGAGAACCACATGTTCCAGCGCGGCGAGCTGTCGCGCGAGGACGCTGTCCGGAAGTTCGGGGCGGAGGGGGAGAACTTCAAGGTCGAGCTGATCGAGGGGCTGCCCGATCCCAAGGTCAGCACCTACACCCACTCCTTCTTCACCGATCTCTGCCGCGGACCCCACGTGCCGCGCACGAAGATGCTGAAGCACTTCAAGCTCCTCTCGGTGGCCGGCGCGTACTGGCGCGGCGACTCGAACCGCCCGATGCTCCAGCGGATCTACGGCACCGCGTTCCCGAGCAAGGACCGGCTGAAGGAGCACCTGACCCGCCTGGAGGAAGCGAAGCTCCGCGACCACCGCAAGGTGGGACAGGCGCTCGATCTTTACAGCGTGCAGGACATCGCCGGTGGCGGGCTCATCTTCTGGCATCCGCACGGCGCCGCGATGCGCCGCGTGATCGAGGACTTCTGGAAGACGGAGCACCTCCGCCGCGGGTACACCATCGTGAACACGCCGCACATCGCGCAGGCGGACCTCTGGCAGCGCTCGGGACACACGAATTTCTACCGCGACAACATGTACTTCCTCGAGATCGACGAGAGAGAGTACGTGCTCAAGCCGATGAACTGCCCCTTCCACATCCTCATCTACCAGGGGAAGAAGCACTCGTACCGCGAGCTGCCCATCCGCATCGCGGAATTGGGCACGGTCTACCGCTACGAGAAATCGGGCGTGCTCCACGGCCTCGCCCGCGTCCGCGGATTCACCCAGGACGACGCGCACCTCTTCTGCACCCGGGAGCAGGTCGAGCCCGAGCTCGAGAAGGTGCTCGCGTTCGCGCGGTTCATGCTCGATACGTTCGGCTTCAAGGACTACAAGGTGGAGCTCTCCGTCCGCGATCCCAAGCGGAAGGAGGACTACATGGGCACCGACGAGGACTGGGAGCTGGCCGAAGGGGCGCTCGAGCGGGTCGTTCAGCGGGCGGGCATCATCTACCGCCGCGCCGAGGGGGAAGCGGTCTTCTACGGCCCCAAGATCGACATCAAGATCGAGGACGCGCTCGGCCGCCCCTGGCAGTGCTCCACGGTGCAGTTCGACTTCAACCTGCCGCGCCGGTTCGAGGTGAACTACGTCGGCTCCGACGGACAGGAGCATCAGGTCTACATGATCCACCGGGCGCTCCTCGGCTCGCTGGAGCGCTTCTTCGCGACCCTGATCGAGCACTACGGGGGCGACTTCCCGGTCTGGATCGCGCCGGTCCAGGTCCAGCTCATTACGATCGCGGACGCCCAGATCCCGTACGCCGAGGAGATCAAGGCCATGCTCCTCGACCGGGGCATCCGGGTCGAGGCCGACCTCCGCGAGGAGAAGATGGGGGCCAAGATCCGGGATGCCGAGCTCCTCAAGATCCCCTACATGCTGGTTCTCGGCCGGCAGGAGGTGGAGAACCGGGCAGTTTCCGTCAGGAGCCGGAAGAAGGGGAACGAGGGTTCGGTGCCGCTGGATCGCTTTGTGGAAAATCTCGTTGCGGAGATCGAGGCCAGAACGTAGACTGGCGTTTCGTTTCACGTTCAAGCAGGAGCCGACGGCTTCTCACCCCGAGGCGCAACGCTACCGGGGTCAACGCGATACGGTCCGCGCCACCCGCGCGGTTCCTGGGCCGGTGAACCACGGGCAAAGCCCTATCCGGTCCGTCGCTGCGCCGTCCCCTCCTGTCCTTTCACCACCGTAGCCCCGGGCAGAGGAGGGTAGCCGATCGCCACCAGCAAAGAGATCCGCGTCAACGACCGCATCCGAATTCCGTCGGTCCGCGTCATCGGGCCAGATGGGGAGCAGGTCGGAATCCTGAGCATCCGCGAAGCGCTCGCCTACGCGCAGGAGCGCCAGCTCGATCTCGTCGAGGTCTCGCCCACAGCCAAGCCGCCGGTGTGCCGGGTGATGGACTTTGGGAAGTTCAAGTACGAGCAGAACAAGAAGCAGCAGAAAGCGCGGCGCAAGCAGCACGTCACGCACCTCAAGGAAGTCAAGCTGCGGCCCAAGATCGAAGAGCACGACTACAACTTCAAGGTCGAGCACGGGCGCCGCTTCCTCGAGCTGCACGACAAGGTGAAGTTCACGGTGATGTTCCGTGGACGCGAGATGGCGCACCCCGAAGCGGGGACCAGGCTCCTCGAGAAGGTGATCAAGGATCTCGAGCTGGTCGGTCAGGTCGAGATCCCGGCGCGCATGGAGGGCCGGAGCATGGTGCTCCTCATGGTGCCGCGTCCCACGGCCGCGAAGCCCGCGGAGGTCAAGAAACCGGCTCCGGCCGGTGCGCCCGCGTCCCAGCCCGCAGCACCGCGGGTCGAGACGGCGAAGACAGCAAAACCCTAGGAGCCGCCCATGCCGAAGATGAAGACCAACCGTGCTGCCGCGAAGCGGTTCCGCCGCACCGGTACCGGGAAGCTGAAGCGTGCGCACGCGTTCGCGCGTCACCACCTCGGACTCAAGAGCAGGAAGCGCAAGCGGAAGCTCCATGCGTCCGCCATCACCGAACCGACGGAACGCCGCCATCTGGCGAAGTGTCTACCCTATGGCGGCTGAGCCCTGACAGGCTCGCGCCGAATCTAAGAGGAACCTAGCCATGCCACGTACAAAGACGGTCGTTCCGGGCCGCAAGCGTCGCCGCAAGGTGATGACCGCGGTCAAGGGGAACAGAGGCGGCCGCCGCAAGCTCTACCAGACGGCCCGCGAAACCCTCATGCGGAGCCTGCAATTTGCCTACCGCGATCGCCGCGCGAAGAAGCGCGAGTTCCGGAAGCTCTGGATCGTCCGGATCAACGCCGCCGCCCGCCATCACGGACTCTCGTACAACGCCTTCATCAGCGGCCTCAAGGCGGCCTCGGTGGAGATCGATCGCAAGGTCCTCGCGGATCTCGCGGTGCGTGACGGCGAGGCGTTCGCCCGGCTGGCCGAGGTCGCCAAGCAAGCCACCATCGCGGCCTGATCGGCCGCACTAGTCCAATGATCGAGCGCCTGGACGCCCTCCGCGCCGAAGGGGAGCGCGCGCTCGCCGACGCCGCGTCTGCCGCGGACCTCGAAGCGGCCCGCGTGCGCTTTCTCGGCCGCAAGAGCGAGCTGACCGGAATCCTTCGCGGGCTGAAGGACCTCACACCCGATGAGCGCACGCTCGTCGGGGCCCGCGCCAATCAGACCCGGGCTCGGCTCGAGGCATTGCTCGCCGAGGCCGAGTCGCGGCTCGAGGCCGCGTCCGCTCCTGCGTCTTCGCGGGATGTCACGCTTCCGGGACGCCGACCGCCGGTCGGGCATCGCCATCTCATTCCATCCGTCCTGCGCGAGCTCGAGGAGATCTTTCGCCGCATGGGCTTCGCGGTCGCCGCGGGCCCGGACGTCGAGGACGACTGGCACAGCTTTGGCGCGCTCAACATGCCGAAGGGACATCCCGCGCGCGCGGCCACCGACACGTTCTACCTCCAGGACGACAGCATCGTCCTCCGGCCGCACACCTCCTCCGTCCAGATCCGCGCGATGGAGATTTCCAAGCCGCCCCTTCGGATCATCAGCCCGGGGCGCGTGTACCGGAACGAGGCGGTGGACGCGACGCATCTCTTCGAGTTCCACCAGATCGAAGGGCTCTACGTGGACGAGAACGTCAGCATGGCCGACCTCAAGGGAACGCTGGACCGATTCCTGAAGGAGTTTTTCGGCCCGAAGACGGAGCTCCGCTTCTGTCCCTCGTACTATCCGTTCGTCGAGCCCGGCGCGGTCGTCGACATCCGCTGCTTCTTCTGCGGCGGGAAGGGATGCCAGGTGTGCGGCCCCTTGTCGGGCGGATGGCTCGAGGTGCTCGGGGCAGGGATGGTGCATCCCAACGTGTTCCGCGAGGTCGGATACGACCCGGAGCGCTGGACCGGATTCGCCTTTGGCGCGGGCGTGGAGCGGCTCATCATGCTCCGCCACGGCGTGCCCGACTCCCGGTATTTCTTCGCGAACGACATCCGCTTTCTGACCCAATTCTGAGGAGCGCGTGAAAGTCACCTGGAACTGGCTCGCCGACTGGGTCGACCTCGCGGGCTCGCCCGAAGAGCTGGCACAGCTCCTCGCCACCCGCGGCCTTCCCGTCGAATCGGTCGAGCGCGGAGTCACGTTCGATCCGGCGATCGTGGTCGGCCACGTGGTGGAGAGAGGCCAGCATCCCAATGCGGATCGCCTCAGCCTCTGCTCGGTCGACATCGGCGGTCCCGCCCGACTTTCGATCGTGTGCGGCGCGCCGAATGTCGCGGCAGGGCAGAAGGTGGCGGTCGCGCAGATCGGAAGCAACCTCCCGGACGGCACCAAGCTTCGCAAGTCGAAGATCCGAGGCGTGGAATCGGAAGGGATGATCTGCTCGGAGCGCGAGCTCGGGCTGAGTGACGAGTCGCAGGGCATCTGGGTGCTTCCCGGCGATCCGCCGATCGGGGCTCCCCTCGCCTCGGTGATGAGCGGCGGCGATTCCGTTCTCGATGTCGAGATCACGTCCAACCGCCCGGACTGCATGAGCGTGATCGGTCTCGCGCGCGAGATCGCCGCCGCGCGCCACACGAAGATCAAGGCGGCGAGGCCCCTGACCGCGGGCGGATCCGGCTCGCTCCCGTCGGTCACGATCGAAAACCCGGCTGATTGTCCACGCTACATGGCTCGCGTGGTCCGCGGGGTCAAGATCGGCCCGTCGCCAGACTGGCTCAAGAAAAGGCTCGAAGCGACCGGCTTCCGGAGCATCAGCAACGTCGTCGACGCGACCAACTACGTGCTCCGCGAGCACGGACAGCCGATTCACGCGTTCGACGCCGCCAAGATCGGCGGATTCGCGATCGTGGTCCGCCGGGCGAAGCCGGGCGAGAAGCTGACGCTCCTCGACGGCCGCGAGATGGCGCTCGACGCGAGACATCTCGTGATCGCCGACCGGTCGATCCCGATGGCCTTGGCCGGCGTCATGGGCGGTCTCGATTCGGGCGTCACCGACTCGACGGTCGACGTCGTGCTCGAAAGCGCGGTCTTCGATTCCAAGCTCACGCAGGCGACCGCGACATCGCTCGGAATCGCGACCGACGCGTCCGCGCGCTTCATCGAAGGTGTGGATCCCGTTGGCGTGGAGCGGGCGCTCGACACGACGGCGCGCCTCCTCGCAGAGATCGCGGGAGGCACGGTCACGGGCGAGAACGTGGATCAATGGCCTGGTCGCAAGGAGCACGTGCCGATTCCGCTTTCGCGCCGGAGCGTGGAACGGCTTCTCGGGATTCCCCTCGATACCACGGCCATCACGAGCGCTCTAGCCACCCTAGAGATCCAACCCGCCGGGAGCTGGACTACGAAGGACGGGGACGAGGTCGCGCCGTTCCGGGCTCCGTCGTACCGGCATGACCTTGCGATCCAGGAAGACCTGATCGAAGAGGTCGGCCGGGCCGTGGGGTACGACGCCATTCCGCTCCGTCTGGTGGCCGCACCGACGGGGCCGGATCTCGTTCGCACGGACGCGCTCGCCTCGGAACGGCTCCTCGATCTCGCGACGGGGCTCGGTTTCCAGGAGGCGCTCACGAACATCCTCGTCGGCGACATTCCGGCGGATGCGCGGGAAGGCATCGAGGACGACCAGATCTGGGAGCTCCAGAATCCCATGAGCCGCGAGCTCAAGCACCTCCGCGTAGGGATCCTGCCCGGCCTAGTCGAGGCGGCGGGACGGAATCTCAGAATGGGCGCGGCGGACGTGCGACTCGTGGAGGCGGGGAAGGTGTTCCTATCGACGCCGGCGCCGCTGGGTACGGAGCGGTACGAGGCGGGGCTCATTCTGGCCGGAACGCCCGACGAGTGGGACCACCCCGAGGCCGACTCCGACCGCTACCTCGAGCTCAAAGGGGCGGTTGAAGCGCTCCTTCAGGGCTTCGGCATTGACTCGTGTCGGACAGCAACCTACCATGGGCGAAACTGGAGCGAAGGCAGTGGCGCGTCGATGCGCGTCGGGAGCGAAACCGTGGCCCAGATGGGCGAGGTCGCCCCGGCGTTGAAGGCGTCCATGGGTTTGGATCGTCCGGCCTGGGCCGCGATCCTGGACGTGGCCGCCATCGAGCGCGTCGCGCCCGCCGTCCGGCGCTACCGCGACATCCCGCGCTATCCGGCCACCAAGCGGGACCTTGCGGTCATCGTGCCTCGGGAGACGCACCACGCGGAGCTCGAGGAAGCCATCCGGAAGGCGGGAGGGACCCTTCTCGATCGGGTCCGTCTCTTCGACGTGTTCGAGGGACGGAGCATCGGTGAGGGAAAGAAGAGCATGGCGTACGCGCTCGAGTTCCGGTCCCCGGACCGTACGTTGTCGGATCGGGAGGCGGATGGGGCGGTGCAGTCGATCGTACGCGCGCTCGAGGGGCGTTTCGGCGCGGTGTTGCGCGGCGGACCCTCGGGGCGCACCGGAGACCTGACATGATCGCCGAGCTGGACCAACTGGAAGACCGGATTCACGCCGCTGTGGGGCTCCTCGAGAGGTACCGCGAGGAGAAGCGGCAGCTCGAAGACGAGAACAAAGAGTTGAAGGACCGCGTCCACGCACTCGAAGTGGCCGCGGGGAAGCAGGCCGAAGACCTGAAGCCGAAGATCCAGGCTCTCGAGGACGAGCGCACCGCTCTTCTCGACGAGCGGCGGATCGTCGCGCGGAGGGTCGAGGAGATGATGTCCAAGCTGGATCAGCTCCACAAGGCGGTCCACGCTTGAGGTAGGACGGTCCGACGGAAGGCCCTCGGGGGCTCGGGCCGTCGTGGGAACGATCGATCTGAGGGATCGCGATGACGACCGAACCGAACACGCAGAGCGTGACGATCTTAGGCAGCGAGTACAAGATCCGCGGCGCCGATCCGGATTACATCCAAGTGGTGGCAGCCTACGTGGACGGCAAGATGCGGGAATTGGAAGGCCGCATTCCGCCCGGCACCCCGGCCAAGCTCGCGATCCTGACCTCGCTCAACATTGCGGACGAGCTCTTCCGCGAACGGGAAGAGCGCACGCGGCGTGACAACGAGCTGAGAGAGCGGACCAAGGAATGGGGCCGTCTCCTCACGGAAGTAACTCGCGAGAGCTAGTCGATCCCCGACGACGCAGACCCGGAACCCCGGAGGCATATCGAAGAGCGTATCTCTACAACGGCTGGAAACGCACCCTGCCATGCTCGTGATGTGCCAGGCATTTTTGAGCCACAACTCGAAGGAAGGGAACCGAAAGATCCGGCGGAGTGATGGCCCGCTTCACGCGGGCGACACAAACCCGGATCCAGGGTGCCCACCTGGATATTTCCAGGTTCAAAAGTCTCGCACCCACGGCATTGGCGGGGCGCTTTTTTTCCAGGGGAGGCCGTCGTCATGACGCTCGCGCCATGGTTGATCATCCTGATCGTGCTCGGAGCGGCGCTGGTCGCCTTTTTCGGCGGCTGGATCGCGCACCGGCGGGTCGGTGAAGGAAAGCTCCTGAGCGCTGAGGAGCTGGCGAAGAAAGTCGTCCGCGAAGCCGAGCGGGAATCCGAAAACCTCAAGAAGGGCGCGCTCCTCGAAGCCAAGGACGAGTGGTTCCGAGAGAAGGCGAAGCTCGACCGCGAGGTCCAGGGGCAGAAGGCCGAGGTCCAGAAGGCGGAGCGGACTCTTCACGAGCTCGAGTCGAATCTGAACCGCCGCGCCGAGGTGCTCGACAAGAAAGAGCGGGACCAGAAGCGAACGGACCGCGAGCTCGAGGTGAAGGGCGAGGCGCTGGCCGAGCGGGACAAGGATCTCGCGCGCATCCTGAACGAGCAGAACGTCCGGCTCCAGCGGATCAGCGGCATGACGATGGACGAGGCCAAGTCCCAGCTCATCGCCAACATGGAGAACGAGGCGCGAGCCGACGCCGCGCGGAAGCTCCAGGAAATCCGCGAGGACACGATCCGGAACGCGGAGAAGGAAGCCCGCGAGATCATCACCCTCGCGATCCAGCGCACCGCCGCGGACCACTCCGCGGAGACCACCGTCTCCGTGGTCCATCTACCCAACGACGAGATGAAGGGACGCATCATCGGCCGGGAGGGGCGGAACATCCGCGCCTTCGAGACCGCGACCGGCATCGACGTCATCATCGACGACACGCCCGAGGCGGTGATCCTCTCCGGCTTCGATCCGGTGCGTCGCGAGATCGCCAAGCGCTCGCTCACGCGCCTCGTGACCGATGGCCGCATCCACCCCGCGCGCATCGAGGAGATCGTCGCCAAGGTCCAGAAGGAGGTCGAGGAGCAGATCCTCGAGCTGGGCGAGGGAGCGGTTCTCGAGGTTGGCGTCCACTCGATGCACCCCGAGATCGTGAAGCTCCTGGGGCGGCTCCAGTACAGGACGTCGTACGGGCAGAACATTCTCCAGCATTCCAAGGAGGTCGCCTGGATCTGCGGGATCATGGCGGCCCAGCTCGGCTTCGATGTGCAGCTCGCGAAGCGCGCGGGACTCCTCCACGACCTCGGCAAGGCGGTCACGCATGAGGTGGAGGGGGCGCACGCGCAGATCTCCATGGACTTCGCCAAGAAATACGGCGAGCCGGAGGAGGTCGTGAAAGCGGTGGGGTATCACCACCACGATCCCACGGCGGAGAACCTCTACGCGGTGCTCGTCATGGCCGCCGACGCCGTCTCGGGCGCGCGGCCGGGGGCGCGGCGCGAGAGCATCGAGAACTACGTGAAGCGGCTCGAGGCGCTCGAGAAGATCGCCGACAGCTTCCCGGGGGTGGAGAAGTCCTACGCCATCCAGGCCGGTCGCGAGGTGCGGATCATGGTCGAGCCGAAGAACGTCGACGATTCGCGAGCGGCGACGCTCGCGGCCGACGTCGCGCGGCGCGTCGAGCGGGAGCTCCAGTATCCGGGGATGATCAAGGTCGTCGTGATCCGGGAGACCCGCGCGATGGAGTACGCCAAGTAGCCGGCGGGATCGGAACCCAACCGTGAACATCCTCTTCGTCGCCGACGTGTATGGCTCCCCGGGGCGCCGCGCCGTCCGCGAGCTCCTGCCCGACATCGTCTCCTCCATGGGGATCGACTTCACCGTCGTCAACGTGGAGAACGCCGCCGCCGGATTCGGCGTGACCAAGGACACCCTCGAGGAGATGAAGACCCTCGGCGTGGATGCCATGACGAGCGGCAATCACATCTGGGACCGCCGCGAGTCCCTTCCGCTGCTCGACTCGGAGCCGCTCCTCCTTCGGCCGCACAACTATCCGCCCGGCGTCCCCGGAACAGGGTCTCGCGTGTTCACGAGCCGGGACGGCGTGAAGGTGGGGGTGCTCAACATGATGGGACGGGTCTTCATGCGCGAGCTCCTGTGTCCGTTCCGCACCGCCGATCAGGAGATCGAGCGGCTGAAGGACGAGGGAGCGCGGGTCGTGCTGATCGACTTTCACGCCGAGGCCACGGCGGAAAAGGTGGCGCTCGGCTGGTATGTGGACGGACGCGCGTCCGCGGTGCTCGGCACGCACACCCACATCCAGACGGCCGACGATCGGATCCTTCCCCGCGGAACCGGCTACATCACGGATTGCGGAATGACCGGTCCTTTCGATTCCGTGATCGGCGTGAAGAAGGAGCAGGCCATCCAGAAATTCCTCACGCTCCTGCCCACGCGCTGCGAGCCCGCGGGCGGGGACGTCCGCCTGAACGGGGTTCACCTGGACATCGACGAGGCCACGGGCCTCTGCCGTCACATCGAGCGCATCCAGCTCGCCCTCGAGCCGGCGGTGCGGCCGGCCACGGCGTGAGCGCGACGATGACCGCCGTCCGTCTCGCCGGCGGGCCGCTCGCGGACGAGATCAAGACCTCCGTGCGCGCGCGGTTCGAACGCCTGCGCGCGAAGGGAATCGTGCCCGGGCTCGCGATCGTGACTGTAGGGGAGCCTCCGGGCGGCAATCCTTACGTGCGGTCGAAGTGCCGCGCCGCGGAGGAGCTCGGAGCCCAGGCCCACGTCACCCGTCTTCCGCACACGGCATCCGAGACCGAGGTCCGCGCCACACTCCGGGATTTGAGCGATCATCCCGCGTATCACGGCATCATCCTCCAGCTCCCGCTTCCGTCCTCGCTCCACGAGGAGCGGCATCTCGAGGACATCGCGCCAGCGAAGGACGTGGACGGCATCCATCCTACGAACGTGGGGCGATGGGTCAGTGGCCTTCCCGCGCACCGGCCCGCGACACCGGCTGGAATCGTGGAGCTCTTGCGACGGCACGTGGGCGATCTCTCCGGCAAGCGCGTGTGCATCGTGGGGAGGAGCCGCATCGTGGGCCGACCGCTCTCCGTGTTTCTCTCCGAGCGCGCGGCCGGCATGAACGCCACGGTCACGCTGTGCCATTCGGCCTCGCGCGACCTCGCCTCCATCACGCGCGAAGCGGAGATCCTCGTCGTCGCCATGGGGCGCCCACGCGCCATCGGCGCCGCGCACGTGCGCCCAGGGGCCGTGGTCGTCGACGTCGGGATCCATGGGATCGAGAATCCCGTCGCCGGCGGTCCGAAGTACGAAGGCGACGTCGACTACGAGGCCGTGAGCAAGGTCGCGTCCGCCGTGACCCCGGTGCCAGGCGGCGTCGGTCCGCTCACGGTGGCCGTGCTCCTCCGCAATCTGGCCGATGCCGCCGAAGCGGCGGCGGAGCGCGTATGAGCCCGCGCATCGGGACCGCGCAGATCGAGTTCCACCCAGGGCAGCCGCGCGTCTACACGGTCCACGAGATCGCGCAGGCGATCAACCTGACGCTCGGGGATCACGGCGTCGTCTCGGTGCAGGGAGAGATCTCGAGCCTGAGACGCCAGGCGCCCAGCGGGCACATCTATTTCGAGCTCAAGGACGACAGCGCCCGCCTCCGCGTTTCCTGGTTCCGGAACCGCATCCGCCAGTCCACCGACGCACTCGCCGACGGCGTTCAGGTCCAGGTCGACGGAAGGCTCGAGTTCTACGCAACGGGGGGCACCGTGTCCCTCATCGCCGATCGCGTCTCGCCCGTGGGGCTGGGCGCGCTCCAGGCCCGCTTCGACGCGCTCAAGCGTGCGCTCGAAGCGGAGGGACTCTTCCGCCCGGAACGGAAGCGGCCGCTGCCCCCGTATCCCAGCCGGGTCGGCATCGTCACATCTCCCTCCGGCGCCGCCGTTCGGGACATGCTTCGGATCCTCCGTCAGCGTGCGCCGTACGTCCGCGTGGTCGTGGCGCCGAGCGCCGTTCAGGGGGCCGGAGCCGCGTTCGAGATCGCGGCCGCCATCGCGCTCCTGAACGAGTGGGGAAAGGTGGATGTGATCATCGCGGGGCGCGGCGGCGGGTCGATCGAAGATCTCTGGGCCTTCAACGAGGAAGCCGTCGTCCGAGCGATCGCGGGATCGCGCATTCCGGTGATCTCCGCCGTGGGGCACGAGTCCGACGTCACCCTCGCGGACCTCGTCGCGGACTGGCGTGCCGCAACGCCGACGCACGCGGCGCAGGCCGCCGCTCCGAGCCGCGAGGACGTGTGTGCGACCCTCGACCTGGTCGCCAAGCACGCGCGCGACCGCCTGGGGCGCGAGCTGCGCGAAGCGAGGGCGCATCTCGCGGGCATCCGCAATCACCACGCGCTTCGCGAGCCCGGCCACATGATCCGAAACAATCGCCGTCGGGTGGACGAGCTCTCGGACTGCCTCGGACGCGGTCTCGGCGGCTGGGTCCTGAAGCGCCGCCGCCGCGTCGATCAGCTCACGGGCGTGCTCCACGCGCATACACCGACCCGAACGCTCGAGCGTTCTCGCGAACGCCTCACCGCGCTCACGGATCGCGTGCGGCGCTCGACGCTGGCTCAGGTCCAGCGCGACCGGGCCGCCGTATCGGGAGTCGGCCGGCTCCTCGCTTCCTACGATCACCGGGGCGTGCTCCGGCGCGGTTACGCACTCGTCTGGAGTCCCGACCGGGAGCTCATCGCGCGCGGCGGCGCGCTCCGGCCCGGAGACGACGTCTCCGTCGAGTTCGCGGACGCCAGGGCCGAGGCCAAGGTCGCGAGGGTGGAGCGAAAGTCCGAGTCCTCAGAGGGAGGTGCTTCATGACAGCCAAAGCCAACGCACCTGCGCCGGAGGATGCCGGCGCGATCACCTTCGAGCAGATGATGGGGCGCCTCCAGGACCTCGTCGCCAAGCTCGAGGAAGGCCAGCTGAGCCTCGACGAATCGATCCGCTCGTTCGAGGAGGGAATGGCGCTGGTGAAGAAGTGCACCGAGGTGCTCGATCGGGCCGAGGAGCGCATCCAGAAGCTCACGCGGGATTCGTCGGGACGACCGATGACGAGCCCGCTCGACGGGGACGAGGGCGAGGCGGGAACGGGTGGCGACGAGCTCCCGTTTTGAGCGATACCTCGAGCGCGCCCGGCCGAAGATCGAGGCCGCGCTCGAACGGCTCCTTCCATCCGCGTCCCGCGAGCCCAAGACGCTCCACCGCGCGATGCGCTACAGCGTGTTCGCGGGAGGGAAGCGCCTTCGCCCCGCGCTCTGCCTTCTCGCCTGCGAGTCGATCTCCGGCAGGAGCGCGCCCGCCCTTCCCGCGGCGGCCGCGCTCGAGATGATCCACACGTTCAGCCTGATCCACGACGATCTGCCCGGGATGGACGACGACGATCTCCGCCGCGGCCGCCCGACCAACCACAAGGTTTTTGGCGAGGGCATGGCGATCCTGGCGGGGGACGGGCTCCTCTCGCTCGCCTTCGAGACGCTCTCCCGGTCCAGGAACCTGAGGCGCGGCAGCAATCCCTGCGCGCTCCTCGAGACGGTCTGCATGGCCACGGGACCGGAGGGCATGATCGGGGGCCAGGCCATGGACCTCCTCTTCGAGGGACGCAAGGTGCCGCTGCGGAGCGTCTACGCCATGCACCGGCGGAAGACCGGCGCGCTCCTGCACGGCTCGCTTCGGCTCGGCGCCCAGATCGGCGGCGCGAGCGCCGCGGAGCTGCGCGCGTTTCAAGCGTTCGGGGAGCGGATCGGGCTGGCGTTCCAGATCGGGGACGATCTCCTCAACGTGCGGTCCACGCGGAAGGAGCTTGGCAAGGCGACCGGGTCGGACCGCGCGCGCGGGAAGGCAACGGTGCCGGGGCGCGTCGGCCCGGAGCGCGCCGAGCGCGAGGCGGCGCGAATCCTCCACGAAGCCGCGGCGATCGCGCCCCGGCTCGGGCACCGATCGGAGGAGTTCGTCTCGATGACCGAGTTCCTCCTGCATCGGACGCACTAGCATGCCGATCTCCTCGAGCCCCCTCGTCCACGCCCTCCTCTGCGGCTTCCTGGTCCAGCTGAGCAAGGTGTTGACCTTCCTCCTGCGAGAGAAGAAAATCAACGTGCGGCGCCTCGTGGAGACGGGCGGCATGCCGAGCTCCCACGCGGCATCGGTGTGCGCGCTCAGCACTTGCGTGGGACTCCGCGAAGGGATCGGGTCGGTCCTGTTTCAGGTCGTCCTCTTCTTCAGCCTGATCGTCATGTACGATGCGGCCGGGCTGCGGCGCGCCGCGGGGCGTCAGGCCACCCTCTTGAATCGAATTCTGCACGAGCACATACAGCTTCCGGGACCGCCCCACGAGCGTCTTCGCGAGCTTCTGGGGCACACGCCCATCGAGGTCCTGGTCGGGGCCGTGATCGGCGTCCTGTTCTCGCTCGCCATCTACCGATCTCCGGGAGGCATGTGAGCACCGACTACCTGTCCCAGATCCACGGTCCGGACGACCTGAAGCGCCTTCCCGTAGACGCGCTCCCAGCGCTCGCGGCCGAGATGCGGGAGCGCATCATCCAGGTCGTGTCGCGCACCGGCGGGCACCTGGCGCCGAGCCTCGGCACGGTGGAGCTGACGGTCGCGCTCCACTACGTCTTCGACACGCCCCGCGACGTGCTCGTCTGGGACGTGGGGCACCAGGCGTACGGGCACAAGATCCTGACCGGCCGGAACGAGCGCTTCGACACGCTCCGCCAGGAGGGGGGCCTCTCGGGCTTCCCGCGCCGCGCCGAGAGCGAGTTCGATCCGTTCGGCACCGCGCACGCGTCGACCTCCATCTCCGCCGCGCTCGGATTTGCCTGCGCGCGCGACCTTCGCGGCGAGAAGCACTCGGTGATCGCGGTCGTCGGCGACGGAGCGCTCACGGGCGGGCTCGCCTACGAGGGACTGAACCAGGCCGGCGTGATGGGGAGCGACATCCTCGTCGTGTTGAACGACAACTCCATGTCCATCTCGCCGAACGTCGGCGCGATCGCGCGCTACCTGACGCGGCTCTCGTCGTCGCCCACGTATCGGCGGTTCGAGAGCGACGTCTGGGATCTGCTCGGCAAGCTTCCGGCAGGACGGAAAGCGCGGCGCCTCGTGGGCCGGGTGAAGGAAGGAATGAAGAACCTCATGGTCCCGAACATCCTGTTCGAGGAGCTGGGGTTCAAGTACTACGGCCCCGTGGACGGCCACGATCTGGGCGATCTGGTCGAGCTCCTCCGACAGCTCAAGGACGTCAAGGGCCCGGTGCTGCTCCACGCGCTCACGCGCAAGGGGAAGGGCTACAAGTACTCCGAGGACGACTCGCGCAAGTATCACGGCGTCGCCTCGTTCGACAAGCTGACCGGAGCGAGCGCGAAGAAGGGAGGCGGAGCCGCGCCGTCGTACATGGAGATCTACGGCCAGACCATGATCGACCTCGCGAGCGGCGACCGCTCGATCGTGGCGATCACGGCCGCGATGACCGACGGCACCGGGCTCGCGAAATTCGCGACGGCGCTCCCGGCCCAGTTCCACGACGTGGGCATCGCCGAGCAGCACGGCACCTGCTTCGCGGCCGGGCTCGCGGCGGCGGGAATGAAGCCGTTCGTGACCATCTACTCGACGTTCCTCCAGCGAGCGTACGACCAGATCGTCCACGACGTGGTCGTCCAGAATCTTCCGGTCCGTTTCGCGCTCGACCGAGCGGGGTTCGTGGGCGAGGACGGCGCGACGCACCACGGGCTCTTCGACATCGCGTATCTCCGCTGCCTCCCGAACATGGTGCTGATGGCGCCGAAGGACGAGAACGAGCTCCGGCACATGCTGGCCACCATGGCGAGCTACTCCTCCGGTCCCATCGCCGTGCGCTATCCGCGCGGCGGCGGTCCCGGCGCCGCGCTCGATCCCAAGCTCACGCCGCTTCCCATCGGCGAAGGCGAGCTCCTCCGGAACGGAGGTGACCTCCTGCTCGTCGCGTACGGCACGATGGTCCCGGCCGCCGAGAAGGCCGCACAGCTCCTCGAGGCCCGCGGGATCAAGGCCGCGATCATCAACGCCCGCTTCGCCAAACCGCTCGACGAGCGGTTGATCCTCGAATGGGCGCGCCGAGTGCCGCGCGTCGCCACGCTCGAGGAGGGTGTGCTCGCCGGAGGCTTCGGCGACGCGGTGCTCGAATTCCTCGCCACGCAGGCCATCGACGGCCTCCGCGTCCGCCGGTTTGGAGTGCCCGACCGGCTCTTCGATCATGCGGCCCGCGAGGCACTTCTTCGCGCCGCCGGACTCGATCCCGAGACGCTCGCCGCGGAGCTGGAACGCTTCGTTCGCGGCGAATCCCGATCCACACCGGAACCCATCGCTCCCGCCGTCACGCGCGCATGACCCGCCCGCCCCGTCACGTGGGGATCTTTGGGAATCGGGAGAAGGCGGAGGTGCGCTCGCTCGTGCCCGCGCTCTCCCGGTGGATCCGGAAGCAGGGTATCCGGGTCTCCTTGGAGGCCGGGATCACGCGGGGACGCGGCCTCACGCTCGCTTCCTTGGTGAAGAAGGTCGACGTCCTCCTCGTGCTCGGCGGCGACGGCACGATGCTCCACGCGGCCCGCGCGGCGGCCCAGGCGGGCGTGCCGATCTTTGGCATCAACTTAGGCGGGCTCGGCTTCCTCACGGAGACCAGCGAGGACCAGCTCTATCCGGCTCTCGAGCGGCTCTTCCGCGGAGACGTGCACACGGAGCGGCGCCTCATGGTGGAGGCGCGCGTGAAGTCGCGGAGCGGTCGCACCTGGTCCGCCGTCGGGCTGAACGACGCCGTGATCCACGCGCGGGACCGGTCGCGTGTCGTCGCCCTCGACGTGCGCGTGGGACCGACGCCGATCGGAACGCTGGTCGCGGATGGTCTCATCGTCGCGACCCCGACCGGCTCGACCGCCTACTCGCTTTCGGCCGGAGGGCCGATCGTCGGGCCCACGATCGAAGCGCTCATCGCCACGCCGATCAGCCCGCACACGTTCGCGTTTCGCCCCTTGCTGGTCCCCGTGGGGGAGACCGTGGTCGCGCGCGTGCGTGCGGGGCACGCTCCCGCCGCGGTCACGGTCGACGGCCAGCAGTCCCGCCCGCTCTCGTTCGACGACGAGGTGACCTTCCGCCGCGCGAAGGCGCACGTCGACCTCCTCGTGCTCGAGCGCGGGACGTTCTACGAAGTGCTCCGGACCAAGCTCGCCTGGGCCGAGCTCCCGCGCACGCGCGCGGCGCGGAGGTGACGCGGTGCTCTCCTGGCTCTCCATCCAGGGGCTGGCGCTCGTCGACTCCGTCGAGCTCGCGCTCGATCCCGGCCTGAACATTTTGACCGGCGAGACCGGGGCAGGGAAATCCCTCGTCCTCGGATCGATCGGGCTCCTGCTCGGCGAGCGCGCCGATGCCTCCTGGCTGCGCGCCGGCGAGACGCGCGGTTCCGTCGAGGCCGTGTTCGATCTCGGCGGCCGGCCCGACCTCCTCGAGTCCCTGGCCGACCTCGGGTGGGAGACCGAGGAGGGCCGGCTCCTCCTGCGCCGCGAGATCCAGGCCGAAGGCAAGGGGCGCGCGTTCGTGAACGGCCGCGCCGCACTCTTGTCGCAGCTCAAGGCGATCGGCGAGCGACTCGTCGATTTGCACGGGCAGCACGAGCACCAGCAGCTCCTCGATCCCGCGCGCCAGACCGACTTCTTCGACGGCTGGGCGGGACTCCTCGGCGAGCGCCGCGCGCTGGAAGAGGAGCGCGCGTCGATCGTCGAAGAACGCGCCGCGCTCCGCGCCGCGCGCGAGCGATGGGAACGGGAGCGCGAGGCCGAGGGGACGGATCGCGAGGATTTCGAGGAGCTCGAGCGGGCGTCGCTCGATCCAGACGAGGAGGACCGGCTCAAGCAGGACCGGGAGCGGCTCGTTCATCGCGAGCGGATCCTTCACGCGCTCGGCGACGCCAGGCGCGCGGCCGCGGACGACGAGGAAGGTGCCGTCGTGTCGGTCGCGCGGGCGGTTCGCGCGCTCCGTGGAGCGGCGACGCTCGACGATTCCCTCCAGGTGGTTGCTCTGGAGGCGGAACGGATCCACGCGGAGCTCGCGGAGCTCGGGAATCTTCTCGAACGGGCGGAGGAGCGCCTCGCCGACGGCGTTCTCGATCCGGAAGCGCTCGAAGCGAGGCTCGACCTCATCCACCGGCTGAAGCGCCGCCATCGGACCGACCTGCCGGGGCTCGTTGCATTGCGCGAAGAGCTCCGCGTCAAAGTGCGCTCGTTCGATCCCTCGGGACGGGAGCTGGACAAAGCGGAGCGCGCGCACGACGAGCGGCTGCAGGCGTTCGAGCGGAGGCTCGACGCGCTCCTCGCGCATCGGAGCGACCGCTACGCCGCGTTCGAGTCGGACGTAGGAACGCGGCTCGGGACGCTCGGCTTCAACCGCTCGGCGCTCCGGGTGCGCCCTATGGATTCGGGGCGTGCGGTCGTTGACCCCGCGCCGATCCCGCACCTAGAATTCGCGTTCCAGCCGAACCCAGGCGAAGGGGAGCGCCCTCTTCGCAAGATCGCGTCGGGGGGGGAGCTCAGCCGGGTCATGCTCGCCGTGAAGTCGCTCATGGCGGAGCGCGACCAGGTGGCGGTGCTCGTCTTTGACGAGGTGGATCAGGGGATCGGGGGCGCGGTCGGCGAGGAGGTGGGGCGTCTGCTCGAAGCGCTCGGGCAGCGCCGCCAGGTGCTCTGCATCACGCACCTTCCGCTCATCGCGGCGCACGGCGCGCGTCATTTCGAGGTGGCCAAGTCGGTCAAGGCCAAGCGCACGCGCGTCTCGGTGCGCGCGCTCGAGCCAAAGGAGCGAGTGGAGGAGCTGGCCCGCCTCCTGGCCGGCGATCGCGCCACCGAAACCACCCGGATTCAAGCACGGGAGCTCCTCATGGCCGCCGCGAACGGTGGCCGCGAGACCACGAAGGAGCCGCGGCGCGCCGCGGCACGACGAGCATGATCCGCCCCAGTCTCGACGACTACCGGCGCCTTGCGCGCGAGCACAACCTGATCCCGGTCACGCGAGAGATCCTCGCCGACTTCGACACGCCCGTCTCGGCGTTCGTGAAGCTGAACCGCGGCGACGCGTCGTTCCTCCTCGAAAGCCTTGAGGGAGGGGAGACCTGGGGACGCTACTCCATCCTCGGCTTCCGCCCCTCGGTCGAGTTCCGCTCCAGCGGCACCAAGATCGAGATCCGGCGCGGCGAACGCACGGAGCGGATGGAGCGCGAGGATCCGCTCGCCGCGCTCCAGGAGCTGATCGCGGAATTCCGCGCCGCCCCTGTTCCCGATCTGCCTCCGTTCAGCGGGGGCGCGGTCGGAATGGTCGGATACGACTACGTCCGCTTCCTGGAGCGCCTGCCCTCACGGCTGACCGCGGACCGCGACTATCCCGATCTCCAGTTCGTCTTCCCGGACGTCGTGCTCGTCTTCGACAACTTCCGCCACCGGCTTCAGGTCGTCGTCAACAGCCGTCCCGGCTCGGCGCCCGACCGCGCCTACGCCGAGGCGGGTGGCGTCATCGAGGAGATGATCGCCCGGCTCGCGGCCCCGATGCCGAACCCGGCCCCGGTGCCTCACCCGAACGGCGACGTCCGCTTCCGGAGCACGATGGGGGAGGACGCCTACAAGAAGGCGGTGGTGAAGGCCAAGGAGCACATCCGAGCGGGGGACATTGTCCAGGTCGTCCTGGCGCACCACCTGGAGGCGGACGTGCCGGTGGCGCCGCTCGACGTCTACCGCGCTCTGCGGGTGCTCAACCCGTCGCCCTACATGTTCTACATCCGCTTCGCCGACCGCTCGGTCGCGGGATCCTCCCCGGAGATCCTCGTCCGGGTGCACGGGGACCGCGTCACGCTGCGTCCCATCGCGGGGACCCGCCGCCGCGGCGCCACGCGGGGCGAGGACGCGGCGCTCGAGCACGAGCTCAAGGAAAGCGAGAAAGATCGGGCGGAACATGTAATGCTGGTTGATCTTGGGCGGAATGATGTCGGGCGCATCGCGGCCATCGGATCGGTCCGGACCACCGAGTTCCTGACGCTCGAGCGCTATTCGCACGTGATGCATCTCGTGAGCCACGTGGAAGGGCGCCTCCGAAACGGCCTCGGTACCTTCGACGTGCTCCGCGCCTGCTTCCCGGCCGGCACCGTCAGCGGGGCGCCGAAGAAGCGCGCCATGGAGATCATCGAGTCGCTCGAGACCACCCGCCGCGGCGCGTACGCGGGAGCCATGGGGTACATCGATTTCCAGGGGAACGCCGACTTCTGCATCACCATCCGCACGGCGATCATCGACGGCGGCCGGGTCCGGTGCGGCGTCGGCGCCGGCATCGTGGCCGACTCCGACCCCGACGAGGAGTGGGCGGAGACCTGCAACAAGGCGAAGGCCGTCGAGGAAGCGGTACGCCTCGCCGCGCGAGGACTCGACACATGATCCTGATGATCGACAACTACGATTCCTTCACCTGGAATCTCGTGCAATACCTGGGCGAGCTCGGCGACACGCCCGTCGTGAAGCGGAACGACACGATCACGCCGGACGAGATCGCGGCGATGAAGCCGCGCGCGATCGTGATCTCCCCGGGTCCGGGGCGGCCGGACGACGCGGGAGTGAGCAAGGAGGTGATCCGGCGCTTCTCCGGAGCCATTCCCATCCTCGGCGTCTGCCTCGGCCACCAGTGCATCGGGGAGGTGTTCGGCGGGCGCGTCGTGCAAGCAGAGCGTCTCGTGCACGGAAAGACGTCCGCCGTGATCCACACGGGGCGCGGGCTCTTCCTCGACGTCGACAATCCGTTCCAGGCGACCCGCTACCACTCGCTCATCGTCGCGCGCGAGGGGCTTCCGGACACGCTCCAGGTCATGGCCTGGACACCGGAGAACGAGATCATGGCGATCCGCCATCGCGAGCACGAGACCTGGGGCGTCCAGTTCCACCCCGAGTCGATCCTCACGACCTCCGGGAAGGACATCCTCCGGAACTTCCTTCTCAGCCTGCCCTCGCCAGCCACTCAGGCGCGATGATCCGGGAGATCCTCCCGCGGCTCGTCCGTGGCGAACGCCTCGGGCGCGAAGAGACCGCCGCCGCGATCCGGTCGATCATGCGGGGCGGCGAGGATCCCGAGCTCGTGGGGGCGTTCCTCATGGCGCTCGCTCAGCGCGGTGAGACCGCCGACGAGCTCGCCGGCGGCGCGGAGGCTCTCCGATCCGAAGCGGTCCCGTTTCCGGGCGAGGGCCCGTTCCTCGACACGTGCGGGACCGGCGGGGACGGCACCCACACCTACAACATTTCGACGGTGGTCGGCTTGATCGCTGCGGCCGCGGGGCGGCGCGTGGCCAAGCACGGGAACCGATCGGTCTCGAGCCGGTGCGGGAGCGCGGACGTGCTCGAGGCCCTGGGCGCACGCGTCGATCTCGGTCCCGAGGGCGCGGTCCGCGCGCTCGAGGAGACCGGCTTCTGCTTCCTCTACGCGCCCCGCTTCCACCCTTCGATGAAGCAGGTGGCCGGCATCCGCCGGTCGCTCGGAGTGCGCACGCTCTTCAACTGGGTCGGTCCGCTCGCGAATCCCGCCCGCGCCACGCACCAGCTCCTCGGCGTCTCCGATCGCGCGCGCGTCGACGTGGTCGCCCGCGTGCTCGCGGCCCTCGGGGCCGAGCGCGCGCTCGTCGTGCACGGAGCAGGCGGGCTCGACGAGCTGTCGCTGGAGCATGGAAATCACGCGGTCTGGGTGGAGCGCGGCCGGGAGCCGCGCGAGGTCATGGTGGAGGCCGATGCGATCGGTCTTCTCGAGGCACCCGTGGGAGCGCTGGAAGGCGGAACGCCGGAGGCGAACGCGGGGCACGTCCGTGCCGTGCTCGGTGGGTGGCCCGGCGCGCGGCGGGATGCCGCGATTCTGAACGCGGCGGCGGCGCTCTGGGTCGCGGGCGCGGCGGAGTCTCTCGAGGAAGGAGCTGCCCAGGCCCGCGAAGCGCTCGACTCCGGCGCGGCCCTCCGCGTGCTCGAGCGGTACATCGTCTTGTCCCAAGATCTCGGAGAAGGCTGAGTGGACTTCCTCCAGACGATCGCGCACGAACGTCTCGCGCTGGTCCGTGGCGACGAGCGGCGGATCTCCACGCTCGAGCTCCGGGCGCAAGCCGAGGCCATGGATGCGCGCGAGGAATCGTTCGCTCCGGCGCTTCGCCGGACGGCCGGCATGCCGCTGCGCATCATCGCGGAAGTGAAGCGCCAGTCGCCGAGCGCCGGGATGATCCGCGAGACCTACGACCCCGTGTCGATCGCGGCCTCCTACCAGGAGGCGGGAGCGTCGGCGATCTCGGTCCTCACGGAGCCCGGCCGCTTCCTCGGGTCGATCGACGACCTCGCCCGCGTACGGGAGCGCGTCACGATTCCCGTGCTCTTGAAGGACTTCGTGGTGCACGAGCGCCAGCTCTACGAGGCGCGCGTTCGAGGAGCCGACGCGGCGCTCCTCATCGTGGCGATGTTGAGCCCGGGGCAGCTTCGCGACTATGCTGCCGTCATGAAGGCCATCCATCTCGAGCCGCTGGTCGAGATCCTGGACGACCGGGACCTGGACCAGGCGCTCGCGCTCGACGCCCGGGTGATCGGCGTGAACAACCGTGACCTCCGGACCCTCGCCATGCGACGGGACTGGGCCGAGGGCTTGATCCGCGAGATCCCAGAGGACCGCGTGCGCGTCGGGGAGAGCGGATACTCCAAGCGCGAGCAGATCGAAGCGCTCGAGCGGGCGGGGGCCGACGCGGCCCTCGTGGGGGAGAGCCTCCTCAAGGACGGCGTCCCGGCGAACGCCCTTCGCCGCCTGCTCGGCCGCGAGGAGATGGCCCCATGAGAACGCGCATCAAGATCTGCGGCATCACGCGCCCCGAGGACGGTCTGGCCGCGCTCAAGGCCGGCGCCGATTACCTCGGCTTCATCCTCACCGAGAGCCCGCGACGGCTCACGCTCGACCAGGCGAAGACGCTCCGGCGCGCGCTTCCGTCCGACGCGCAGGTGGTCGGCGTCTTCGCGGAGGAGCCGCCCGAGACCGTCTCGACCTTCGCGCGGGAGCTCGCGCTCGTCGCGGTCCAGGTCGGGGGCTGGGACGATGTCGCGCTGGACGGGGCGGGGAGCGCCGAGATCTGGCACGTGCTCCGGGCGGCCAAGCTCCCGGATCCCGTGACCCTCCCGATGGTGCCGCTCCGCACGTACGTGCTCGACGCGCACGATCAACACCTTCCGGGCGGAACGGGGAAGCGCGCGGACTGGGAGTGGGCGCGCCGCTGCGTCGAGGTCGGACGCCGGCTCTTCGTCGCCGGCGGGCTCGACGCCGGCAACGTCGCGCCGCTCGTGCGCGATATCCGTCCGTTCGGTGTCGATGCCTCGAGCAAGCTCGAGTCCGCTCCGGGACGGAAGGACGCAGGCAAGGTGCGCGCCTTCATCGACGCTATCCGCTCCGCCGATCACGACCGTCCCAAGCGGTCCTGACGTGAGCACCGCCGTCCCTCGCGAGGGGCGCTTCGGCGACTTCGGCGGCATCTACGTCCCCGAGACCCTGCTCACTCCGGTCTTGGAGCTGGCCGCTGCGTACGACGAGGCGCGGCGGGATCCCGCCTTCGTGGCGGAGCTCGCGCGCGAGCTACGCGACTTCGCCGGCCGACCCACCCCGCTCACCCTCGCGTCCCGGTTCGGGGCCGCGTGCGGCCTCGATCGGGTCTGGCTCAAGCGCGAGGATCTCCTTCACACCGGCGCGCACAAGATCAACAACGCGATCGGCCAGGCCCTCCTCGTGCGGCGCATGGGGAAGACGCGCGTGGTCGCGGAGACCGGAGCCGGACAGCACGGCGTGGCGAGCGCGACCGCGTGCGCGCGCTACGGGCTCGAGTGCGTCGTCTACATGGGCGAGGTCGACATGGAGCGGCAGCGGCCGAACGTGGAGCGGATGCGGCTTCTCGGAGCGGAGGTGCGCGGCGTCGCGTCCGGGAGCCGGACGCTCAAGGACGCGATCAACGAAGCCATGCGCGACTGGTCGGCGTCGGTGCGGACGACCCACTACCTCCTCGGCTCGGTCCTCGGACCGCACCCGTATCCCACGCTCGTGCGCGATTTCCAGTCGGTGATCGGTCGTGAAGCTCGAGAGCAATTCCAGGCGGCCGAGGGCCGGCTGCCGGACCGGCTCGTCGCGTGCGTCGGAGGCGGGAGCAACTCGATCGGACTCTTCCACGCATTCCTGGGCGACAAGGCGATCGCGATGGTGGGAGTCGAAGCCGGTGGGGAAGGAATCGCAACCGGGCGCCACGCGGCGCGCTTCGCCGAACCCAAACCGGGGGTGCTCCACGGCACGCGCTCGCTCGTGCTCCAGGATGAGGCAGGGCAGGTTCGGGAGACCCATTCCGTATCCGCCGGGCTCGACTATCCCGCCGTCGGCCCGGAGCACGCCGCGCTCGGCGCCGCGGGGCGCGTCCGCTACGACAGTGCGACCGACGCGGAGGCCCTCGATGCCTTCGATCTCCTCGCACGCACGGAGGGAATCCTCCCCGCGCTCGAGTCCTCGCATGCGCTCGCGTGGGTCATCCGTGAAGGGCGCGCGGGGCGGATCGCGCGCGACGAGCGGATCCTCGTCAATCTCTCCGGGCGCGGCGACAAGGACCTCGGCGTCGTGATGGCGGCTCGGAGAGGCTGACCCCGTCTACCACGGAATGTCATGCACGACCGGGGTCGTGACGCGGCTCGCGTCCTCGCCACGCTGGAGCATCTGGAGCACCATGCTTGCTTCCGAGTCGTTGGGGCGGAGCGCGAGGAGGCGCTTCGCGAACCGGATCGTCGCGGCCGGGTAGCGATTGAGCGCGAGCCGGCGCATCACGCTCCGGATCGCCTCTGAATCGTCGGTCCCCAGGCCCACGGCCTCGAGGATCGCATTGTCGAGATCGACGCTCGACGGGATCGACGTCACTTCGTACACGATCGCCATCGCATCGTTCCGGTTGAAGCGGGGCGTGTCCTCGAGGATGCGATCGGCGTCCGCCTTCCGGCCCGCGGCGAGGAGGAGGGCCCCGGCGAGCCGGCGGTTGTACGCCGTTTCCCACTCCTCGCCCGTCCCCATGCGAAGCAGGAGGTCGACCCCACGGTCCGTCTCGCCCGAAGCCGCGAGTCCGCGCGCGTAGGAGCGGAGCGTGGCCCTGTATCCCGCCGAATCCGGCGTCCCGCTCGAGGTCACGCGGAGAGTCGCCGGGTCGATCGCATGAACCGAGAGGTCTCCCGAAACCCAGGCGAGAACCTCGTGCGTCCGCCCCTCGGTGCGCCGCTCGGGGTACATCGCGTCGAGCTTGGGATTCCGGTACCAGATCCGAGGCGCCTGGAGCCGAATCAAATGGAGCACGACGTCGCGATCCTCGGTCTGCACGGCGACGAGGAGCCGTGACGGCCCGTCGATCCGGGGAAGCACCTGACGGAATCCACGTTCGAGCGCGGCCATGCGATGAGATGGAGGCTTGAGCGTACGCTCGGTGGGCACGCTCTGGCCCAGATCCATGCTGCGGCACACGAGCCCCATCGTGAGGAACACGACCATGACCGCGACCGCCAGGATGCGGGGAGCGCGCGCGAGGCCGAGACCGAGGGCGAGCGATGTGCCCAGCGCCGCGAGCACGGCATAGTAGGGGGACAGGACCTTCACGAGTCCGGACACGACCACGATCGTCGGAAGCGTGAGGAGCGCGGCCAGGATCAGGACGCGGCCGGCCGGAGCGCCGGCCTCGCGCTGGCCGGACCGCCACGACAGCCAGGCGCCGAGCGCGATCACGCCCGTGGCGAACGGAAGGAGCATGTCCAGCTCGACCGGCCACGCGACCTGCGCGCCCTGGATGGGAACGTTCACGAGGGTGCGCGCGATCTTCCCCATGGATCCTGCGAGATCGGCTCTCGCGGCGCTCAGGTAGGCGACGGTCGGGTCGCTGCCCTCGAAGCGGTGCGTCAGGAGCCCTCGAATGCCTGGATGCGCGGCCGCCCAGATCGCGACCAGTCCGGCGTAGACGCACACCGTCGGAAGGGCGGAACGCACGGACTTGCGCCCGGTGATCGGGCGGACGAGCGCGATCGCGGGCACCAGCGCGACCGCGGTTTCCTTGGAGAGGAGCGCCAGGGCGGTCGCGAGGAGCGCGAGCGGCGTTCGCCCGGACAGCTCGAGGTGGATCGCGGCGAGCGCGAAGACGATCGCGAAGAGATCCTGGTCGCAGCTCACCCATCCCACGAGCGCCGGTGCGGCGCCGAGGCAGGCGAATAGAGCGCCAGCGAAGAACCCCGCGCGAGGGCCGCTCAGGCGCGCGCCGAGCAGCGCGACGAGAGCGGAAGCGAGGGCCAGCAGCAGCGCATTGATCACGTGAGCGACGACGGGACTCGTCGGCGCCACCGCGTAGAGGAAGGCGAAGTACGCCTCGCGCGACAGGGGCCGCCAGAAGGGCGCCTGCGGATCGGGGAGGAGCTGGTGCAGCGAAAAGACCTGGCCCCGACCCAGAAAGTCGTAGTCGTCGAAGAGATACCTCAGTTGGAGCGCCGGGTAGGCGAGGACAGCCGCCAGGGCGGCGGGGACGGCCCACGTGAACCACGACACGGCGTGGCCCGCCGTGGATGGTGTGGCTTTCGGAGTGGGGCTCCGTCGGCTAGGCTTCGGTTCCGATCGCGCACCGCGGGTCTTGGAATCCGGCACGGCGCGAACTATAACGCCAAAGCGTCGCGCGTGGCGGCCTCTTGAAAGGGAAAAATGACGAAACCGCGCTTGATCGTGATGACCGGCGCCCCGGGCACGGGGAAGACCGCCATCCTGAGATCGCTCGAGCCCACTCTGGTCCACGTGCCCGAGCCCGCGCGCGAGGTGCTCGCGGAGCAACGGGCCATCGGCGGGACGGGAACGCCACAGTCCGATGCCGCACGCTTCGTCGAGCTGCTCCTCGAGCGCTCGATCGAGAAGCACCGAGCCGCTCTGGAGCGAGGGCAATCCGTGCTGTTCGACCGAGGCGTTCCCGACTGCATCGCGTACGCGAGGCAGCTCGGGGGGGATCCGGAGCCGTGTCGGAACGCGGCGGCCATCTGCCGCTATGAAGCGACCGTCCTTGTGGCCCGACCCTGGGCCGAGATCTACACGACCGACGACGAGCGCACGATGTCCTTCGAAGCCACGCTGCCGTTTCAGCGGCTGATCGAGGAAGCATACGAGGAGGCTGGGTACGAGCTGGTCGAGATCCCGAGGGGTTCGATCGCGCAGAGAGCGGCCTTCATAGGAAGCTTCGTGGAACCGCGGTAGCCGTCGGGGCCCCGTGTTCGAAGACTTCTTGAGCGGACGCCCGTAACTGCTAGAATCGCCGACTCGCTGCGCCCGTAGCTCAGCTGGATAGAGCGTCTGCCTCCGGAGCAGAAGGCCAGGGGTTCGAATCCCTTCGGGCGCACCACCTCTTTCCCTGGATTCCATGACCGAGCGGCAAAGAGCCCAGGACCAGCGCCTGGTCGTGTTCACCTCGGGTTCTCAGTATTCCGTATCCAAGGGAATCGCCGAGATCCTGCGCGCTCTTCCCGACGTTAGGATTCTCGTCGTCCAGCACCTGCCGCGCCGCAGGTGGGGGAAGCTCTGGCGCAGCCAGTGGTCCCATCTGAAGCGCAACGGCTGGCGCTGGATTCCCTACGAGACGCGGGACGTGCTCCGGATGCTGCGCCCCACCCATGATCCGGAAGTCCTGGGACACAAGCGTTCGCCCGGCGGGGAGTACACGTGGTCGGCCCTGGACCGCGATCCTCGAGTCGAAATCCTTCGCACGCCCGCGCTCCACTCCGAGAAGACCCTCGAAGCCGTTCGAGCGTTCCGTCCCGATCTTGGCGTTGTCCTTGCGGCGCCCGTGCTCAAGCCGTCTCTCTTCGAGATCCCGCCGCTCGGCACGATGAATCTGCACAAGGGCATCCTTCCGCAATTTCGAGGCATGCCGCCCGCGTTCTGGGAGCTCTACCAGGACAGCCCCGAGCTCGGCTGCACCATTCACCGCGTGGACCGTGGATTGGACACGGGGCCGATCCTCCTCGAGCAGCGCGTTCCACGTCCCAAGTACGCGACGGTCAAGGGGGCCGCGATCCAGCTCGACGAGATCGGCGTGCGCATGACCTGCGACGCGGCGGCTCGGGTCCTATCGGGCGACGCGACGTGGACGCCACAGCCCGCGGGAGGGCACACCTACACCCGGCCGACGCTCGCCGAGGAAGCGAAGCTAAGGCGGCGCCTCTTGCATCAGCCCGAGCCCGCGGCGCGGCGGGCCATCAAGAGCGTGTTCTATGCCGGCTACACGCACGGGATGCGCGCGATCCCGAGACGCCTGCTCGCCGCGGCGCGGCGCCAGAGAGTCGTCGTCTTCTGCTACCACCGGGTGAACGACGACATGAGAGATTCCCTCACGGTCGGGGTGGAACAGTTCGACGAGCAAATGGACCTTCTCGCGAGGATGTATCCGGTCGTGAGCATCGAAGACGTGGTGGACGGAACCTTCGAGCGCGATACGGCCCGGCCGGCGGTGGCCGTCACCTTCGACGATGGCTACCGCGACAACTGGCAGCTGGCCGTTCCGATCCTCGCCCGCCACCGAATCCCCGCCGCCTTCTTCGTCAGCACCGGAATGATCGGCACGGACCGGGCCTTCGAGCACGATCTCATCCGGCTCGGTCACGCGCTTCCGACCATGGACTGGGAGAATCTCGCCCGCATGCAGGAGATGGGATTCACGATCGGAGCCCACACCGTGACCCACATCAACTGCGCGCGCGTGGACGCGGAGACGCTGAGACGGGAGCTCACGGATTCGCGCGACACGCTCCGGAGCCGTCTCGGCATCGAACGCCCCATCTTCGCCTATCCGTTCGGCAAGCGGGACGACATCACACCCGAAGGGCTGGCCATGGTTCGCGAGCTCGGATACCGCGGCTGTCTCTCCGCCTACGGAGGCGCGAACGAGGGTCCGATCGATCCCTTCGGGGTGCTCCGCATCGGCATGGCCTGCGGCGCCTCACGCTCCGGGTTCCGCGCGGCCGTCGAGGGGTTCAGCCGGTGAGCCGAGCGGGCCGCACCGGGAGCGAGCCGCCCCTGATCGCCCACGTGATCTATCACCTGATCATGGGGGGATTGGAGAACGGCCTCGTCAATCTGGTGAACCGGATTCCCTACGACCGCTATCGGCACGTCATCGTGTGCCTCGCCTATCACTCGGAGTTCCGGGAACGCATCCAGCGTCCCGACGTGGACGTTCTCACGCTTCGGATCCACGAACGGGGCGCGCGCCCCGTGATGGCCGACCTGTACCGCCTGTTTCGAACGCTTCGTCCCGCGGTCGTTCACAGCCGGAACATCTCGGGCCTCGACAGCCTGCTTCCGGCCTTCCTGGCCGGAGTGCCGTACCGGCTCCACGGGGAGCACGGCTGGGAGCTCGTCGACCTCGGCGGAGAGAACCGGAAGAACCAGTGGAACCGGCGCCTTCATGCGCCGCTCGTGAGCCGGTACATCGCCCTGTCGAGGCACCAGGAGCGCTACCTGATCGATCGGGTCGGCATCGCTTCGCGCCGCATCGAGCAGATCTACAACGGGGTCGACGTCGAGCGGTTCCGCCCGAGGCACTCGTCCGATCAACCCGCGAGTCCTTTCACACCGGGGGACGATCGATGCGTGATCGGGACGGTGGGGCGAATGCAGGGGGTGAAGGATCCGCTGAATCTGGTGGAAGCATTCCTCCACCTTCGCCGATCGCGCCCTGACCTCGCACCGCGTGCTCGGCTCGTGATGGTGGGCGAGGGACCGCTTCGCGAAGCCGCGCTCGCTCGATTGAAAGCCGAGGGGGCGGACCAGGACGCCTGGCTTCCCGGCTCGCGCGAGGACGTCGCCGAGCAGCTTCGAGGATTCGACGTATTCGCGCTGCCTTCGCGCGCGGAGGGAATCTCCAACACGATCCTCGAAGCGATGGCGACAGGCCTGCCGGCCGTGGTGACGGACGTGGGTGGAAATCCCGAGCTGGTCCGCCACGATGAGACAGGGTGGCTCGTGCCGTCCGCGAATCCGGCCGCGCTCGCCGAAGGGCTGGCACGCTATGTCGAGAACCCCGCGCTCGCCCGGGAGCACGGCGCCCGGGGACGCGTCAGGGCGGAACACGAGTTCAGCCTCGCCGCCATGGTCGAGCGATACCTCTCCGTCTACGACCGGGCCACCGCGAAGCGCTCGTAAGACCGCTGATTGGAC
>Ga0111539_10001200_pt1 | contig 34497 bp, 31 predicted proteins | sample RhiMethybrSRZTD1_FD_79667 | JGI IMG/M metagenome (GOLD analysis project Ga0111539, IMG submission 79667) | Populus rhizosphere microbial communities from Tennessee, USA - Rhizosphere MetaG P. TD hybrid SRZTD1 (version 2) (version 2) | ecosystem: Host-associated > Plants > Roots > Rhizosphere >...
CGTCCAGCGGGCCCTCACCGATGCGCCCGGTGTCGATGCCGTCGGAGATGACGACGACGGCGCCCAGATCGCGCCCGGCGTAGCGCGCCCGGACGTCGCCCAGCGCTTCGCCGATCCGGGTCGCGTCGCCCCCGGGCGGCTCGCGCAGTGACGCATTCGTGGCGGGCGAGACGTTGTCGCCGAAGCTGAACAGGTCGACCTCGTGGCCGGCCTGCTGCCACGCCGCCAGCCGGGGGGCGGCCCGCTCGAGCATCGCCGCCGCCCGTTCCGCGCGAGACGGTCCGCCATCAGGTGGCCGCACCTCCATCGAGCGTGATGCGTCGACCAGCACCGCCACCCGGTTGGGCAGCCGCGTGACCTGCCGCAGCTCGATCGCGGGCTGCAGCGCGGTGACCAGGCAGGCGAGGACGCCGAAAATGCGCAGGCCAAGCAGCAGGAAGGCGCGGCCGCGCCGCTCCTCGGCCAGGGACAGCATCGACAGCGCGATGGCCAGCGCGGCGCCGATGAACAGCAGCGCGACGCCGATCCGCCCGACGTGCGCGGTCGCACCCAGCGCCAGTCGCCACTCGTTGTAGCCGGCGGGCAGGTGGAACAGCGACGTCACCGGGGCTGCCGCCGCGTCCGAAGGATGTAGTCGATGTGCGCCTGCTCGGTCTTGTAGTCGAGGCAGAGGGCGTACATGACCAGGTTGACGGCCAGCCGGAACGCCTCCTCCCGCTGGTCGTCGCCGCCCGGGACCACCTCGTGCTCCCAGCGTCCGAAGCCGTCGCGCGCCAGCGCGCCGCCCAGATCGTTCTGCGTGTACACCACCGCCAGGCGGCGGTCGCGTTCCACCCCTTCGAGGTGCGGCGCCGCCAGCGTGCGCCCGGGCGCGCCGCGCAGCACGTAGAACGATTTCCACAGCACGTGGTTGTCGGGAATGCGTATCGGCAGCTCGCCGGGGAGCGTCTGGGCGAGCAGGCGGCGCACCGAGTCGTCGAAACCGCCCCCCGCGCGCCCCTCGGCCGAATCGATCAACAAGAAGCCGCCGTAGGTGATGTGGCGGCGCAGCCGCGCGATGTCGACCTCGGAGGGCAGCGCGAAGCGCCGATCGCCCGACAGCACGAGGAACGGATAGCGGAACAGGTTGGGATCGCCCAGCCGGATCTCCGCCGGGTCGGAGGCGGTCGCCACGCTGGTGCGGCGGACGATCTCCCAGGCGAGGCGGCGCAGCGCGGTGGGCCGCGGGTCGGGCAGCCCTGGCAGCGCGAGGCGCGCGAACCGAAACAGCGAGCGCTCGCCGATCGCGAGCGCCGGTCGCGTCCGCGAAAGAGCGAACGACGCAGCGACCGCGCCACCGACGACGCGCCCGACGTCGGCGAGGAACCGGCGGCGCGAGCCACGGCCGTCCCCGATCATGCCGATCCCGCCCGCCATTTCCCCCTCTTCGCCTCGGCTGGGCTTTCTACTAGACTGGCGCCGGCATGCGGGTAGCGGCGATGACTCTCCTGGTGGCGACCGGCCTCGCCACGGCTTCGCCGGCACGCGCCGCGGATGGCGACGCGGCCCCGGCCCCCGCCGCGCTCGAGGCGCCGCCGCCCGCCGAACCGGCGCCGTCGCCCGGGCCGGCCCCGCCCAGCATGCCCCCGCCCGGTCCCCTTCCCAGTGTCAGCCGGCCGCCCAAGGCGTTCCCCAAGCTGCGGCAGGCGTCGTTGCTGCACAAGTACCAGCTCGGCATCGCGATGCTGCCCGGCATCGGGTACCGCGGCATCTTTCCCTACGCGCGCGAGACCAACGACGTGATCCCCTGTGGCCAGCAAGGCAAACGCGTCTGCACCGGTCTGCTCCCCTTCTTCATCGACGTGCAGCCGTCGTTCGGTTTCGCCGAACACTGGGATGTCCTTCTCGACGTGCGCTTCGGGATCGGCACCGACTTCACCACCTCGCACCAGTTCGCGATCGCGCCCGGCTTCCGTTACTGGGTGGATCCGGAGCTGTCGTTCAAGTTCTTCGCCACCATCCAGGGGGTGTACGACGCCACCGCGCAAAACAACGTGGAGGTCAGGAACAACGACTTCGGCATCCGCAACGCCAATGGCTTCATGTTCGAGGTGATGCGCAACCTGGGCTTCTACATCCAGTTCGGGGAGACGCTGGGTTTCGTGCGCTGGCTGCGTTTCGAGATCGATGCCGGCCTGGGTGTACAAGCGCGAATTCCGTGATGACGTGCGCGCCCGAGACCGCAACCAGCGAAGCAGCAAGAAACTTACTCTACTATCAAGGCTCCAATGATCCAGGTGGGCCGATTGGGCCAGGCGGACGTCGATGCGGCGGCCGGCATTCTCTTCGACGCGTTTGGCGCGGCTTACCGCCGCCGCGGCCATGCCCCGCCCTTTCCGACGCGTGAGAGCGCGGCGTGGCTGTGCCGCGCGTACATCGACCTCGATCCGGAGGGCTGCGCGCTGGCGCGCTCCGCGTCCGAGATCGTCGGCGTCGGCTTCGCCCACCCGCGCGGTGCAGTGACCAGCATCGGCCCGCTGGCGTCGCGCCCGGGCGCGCCGGCGGGCGTCGCTCGCGCCCTGATGAGCGAGCTCGGCGGCATCGCGGCCGGTTCCAGCAGCGTTCGCCTGTTCCAGGACAGCTTCAACCCGGATTCCTTCGGTCTGTACACGCGCCTGGGCTACGTCGTGTCCGACGTGGCCCCGTATCTGCTCGCTGAAAAGCTCGAGCCGCCGGCAGCCACCGACCCGCGCGTCCGACCGCTGGTCGCCGCCGATCTCCCGGTCGTCGAGCGTTACGATCGCGCGCGTACGGGTGCCGACCGCCGCCGCGATCTCGCGCTTCTCGCCTCGACCGGCGGGGGCTTCATTTACCAGGCGGAGGCGCGCGGCGAGACGATCGGCGGATACCTGTTTTTCCGCGCGCTTCCCGCGCGCGTCGTCATCGGTCCCGCGGTGGCCGAGTCGGCTGACATGCTCGCCGCCCTGGTCGACGGGGTTGCGGCCAGCTTGCCCGGCCGAGCCGCCGTGATCCGTGCCTCAGCCGCCGCGCCGGCGATGCTCAGGCGGGCGTTCGATCGTGGGTTTCTCGTCGATCACCTCGGGAACCTCATGGTGCGCGGGCCGTATGTGCCGCCCCCGGCGCAGCTCTACGCGCTGTTCCCCGAAAGTCTCTGAACGCCGCCGCGCTCGCGCTGCCGAGCCAGTGACGCCATGGTATGTTGTCACCCGCCTTGTAGCGGTCGCTTGGCCGCGGGCTAGGCCGGTTCATGGACGTTCGCTGCGATCGCTGTCAGACCGAATACGAGCTCGAGGACGATAGCGTCGCCGAGCGCGGTGCGTCTGTGCAATGCACGACCTGCGGGCACACCTTCGTGGTGTCGCGGCGCAAGCAGGTGAACACGCCCACCCCGGGCCCCACGACCGAGATGGCGGCGCCCGCCTGGGTCCTGACGACCGAGGAAGGCAAGACGCACCGGTTCCGCGATCCGACCACGCTGCAGAAGTGGATCGTGGAGCGCCGGGTGGGCCGCGCCGATCGGGTCACGCCGCCCGGCGCCAGCGCGCGCCGGCTGGGCGACATGGACGAACTGCGTCCCTTCTTCGATCTCGTGGATCAGGCCGACCGCGCGGCATCGGCGCGCGTGGCGCGTCCCACCCAGCCCGAGACGCCGCAGCGGCTCAGCGCCGGCGCGCGCGGCTACGCGTCACCCGACGAGGATGACGATGACGTATTGATGAGCGGTCGCCGTTCGCGGGGCGGTCAGCGGGGCCGCCCGTCGCGGCTCGATTCGGACATCGCGGCCGGACTGTCCGGGATGGGAGTCGACGACAGCATCGGCGTCGTGCTGCCGCAGCGGAAGATGGGGAAATACGCCTTCGCCGCTGTCGTGATCGCTGGCCTCATGGTCGGTGCCTGGTATCTGGGCAAGGGGCGGCCCTCCGTCGACGTTGGCAGCACGCAGGCTGCGGCGCCCAGCGCGCCGCCGGCACCGCCGGCCGCGGCGCCGACACCGCCGGCCGTACAGCCCGCCGCCACGCCGCCGTCCGCTCCCGTTCCCGCGCCGGCGACCGCTGTGGCGCCGACGCCTGGATCGCCGGCAGCGCCGCCTTCGCCGCCCGCCGCGGCGCCCGCGCCGCCGCCTGCGGTCGCCACGCGGACGCCGCCGGACGACATGCCGCCCGAGCCGGTGCCGCCGGTCAGGAAGGGTGCCGCACCCCGGGGTTACGAGCAGCTCGTCGCCGAGGCCGACCGGGCGCTGGAGAACGGCAACACCGCGAAGGCGCAGAAGTTCATCGACGAAGCGTTGCGTCTGCAGCCGAGCGGCGTCGCCGCTGTCACCAGCTCGGCGTATCTGCTGCTCGACAAGCAGAAGCCGCTGGCGGCGGTTGGCGAGTTCAAGCGCGCGCTCAACCTCTCGCCCAACTTTCCGCAGGCGTTGTTCGGACTCGGTGAGGCGTACCGATCGGCGGGCAACACGGCGCAGGCGATCGAGGCGTACAAGCGATACCTGGCGGCCTCGCCCGCCGGCTCCGACGCGCCGGCGGCGCGCCGCCAGATTCGCGAGCTCGAGACCCAGCCCGTACGCCCGAACCATTCGGCGACCGCGAACGTCCCCGCGCCGGGCGGCTCCCCGGCCCCGATGCCCGAGCCCGCCCCCCCTCCATAGCCGCGCCGGCGGGGCTAGCTAGCTCGCGACCGGCATCGACGCGTCGACGATGTCGGCGAGCATGTCGACAATCTCGACGATTGACTGCACGGGCGCGGCGCCTTCGACCTGTCCGGCGAACGCGGCGGGCGCGGCCTCGCCGCCACTGCCCGGGTGCGAGAGCTGGTAGCGGGCGGCGCTCCCCTTCCAGATCGTCAGCACACCGTCCCCCTGCTGCCGCTCCAGCCGGCGGCGAAGCTCGGCATCCGCGAGCGGCGCGGCCCCGTGAACGCTGAACTTCTGATCGAACGACGGGTCGCCTGTCTTCACGCGCGGCAGCTTCAGTTTCTGCTCGGGGCTGCGCGCGAGCCAGCGTCGGTGCCGCTCGATGCTCGCGTCGGCCGCGGCATGACCGGCGTTGCCGTAGCTGGCGTCGAGCTCGACGGGTGTGCCGCGCTTGCGCAGCAACTTGATGGTGACCGGCTGGCCGCGGCGGTGCGTCTGGATGCGGCTCACCTCGAGCTCGCCTTCCGCGACGACGACCGCCTCGGGACGCGTGTCGTCGGGCCCGGTGCCGTCGCCCACGCCCGCCGCCAGCCGCCCCACGAACGCCCGCCACTCGGACACGCCGACGCGCGGCACGCTCTGGTCGGTGTAGGGGAGCGCGCGCAGCTCGCCGACAGCGATCGCCACCAGCCCCAGAACCGAAAGACACAGCTCGACGGGCGACGCCTGCTCGTAGCCGCCCAGCGCCAGCAGCACCAGGCCGTAGCCGACCAGACGCATCCCGCCCTTGTCGGCGATCAGCTCGATGGTCGCGAACATCCAGCCGAAGAAGGCGAGCACGTGCGCGACGCCCTCCGCTGACGCCAGCGGCGGCAACTCGAGCCGCAGTCCGTAAAGAGCGCTCGCCTGCATCAGGTCGAAGCGCCCCACCAGCGCGAACACGAAGCCCGCGGTGAGCGCGGCGGCGACGCCCAGCGGAACCTGCCAGCGCCGTTCACGAAACGCGCGCGGCGGAAGCAGCAGCGGCGCCAGCATTCCCGCGAGCAGCAGCGCGATCTCGCCGGCCCGCACCAGCGCTGGCCCGCCCTGCGACAGGCCCCGTCGGATCCCGGCGGCCACGCCGTGACCCTCACCGGCGCGCAGGCTCGCGAACACGACGCCGAGCGCGTGCAGCGCGCCTGGCAACGCGAACGTGGCGACGCCGATCTTGAGCCGAACGGGCGCCTTCGACAGCGCGAACGCGGTCGCCGTCAAGATGGCCAGGAACGCGAAGCAGATCTCGAGGTAGAGGAAATGCTGCGGCAGGATGTGGCCGCTGACCATCGCCCAGCCGCTGACCGCGGCAAAGATCAGCGCGATGACGATCGTCGAGAACCGCATCGCCCGCGGATACAGCTCGCCGCGGCGGAACAGGCCCGCGAACGCGGCGACCATCACGGCCAACGCGAGGAAGGCTGTGAGCTGGAACAGGAACGGTCCTGCGACGCTCACCGCGTGTGTCGTGTGCGACCCGGAGCCCCCCGACGTCAGGGCCGGGCGCGGGAAGAACAGCCGGCCCGCCAGCCGGTTGATGAGGAATTCCAGGAGGGAAACGACGACGAGAAGCGCCGTCAGGTTCCCAGAGCGGGCGCGCCGCATGGCGGATTCCATGGGAGCGGCGGATTATACTCATGCTTTCGCGGGTCAAGGCGTCGCGCGATTCCGTCGATGAGAATCCGGAAGCCTGGCTACCGCCTGGCGTGGCCTTTTGGGGTAGGTTCCCTTCCTACGACCTGTGCTAACATTGGAACCTGGAAGCCCGTGGTTAGCGTGACCGCCAGAAAGATTCGGAATCACGGCCGGGAGCGAGCCTCCCTGGGCGTGGGGCGGACCTATGCGGGGTACCTCATCAGTTACCCGAGCGTCGGCCGGGGGATGGTGATCTTCCGCGATCCCAACGGTCACCGCATGGTCACGACGCCCGTCAGGCGCGTTCTTGGCGACGCCGGCGGCGATCAGATCTACGTGGAGACCGAAAACTCGGTCTATCTGCTCACGTTCCGCGCCGAGCCGCTGCGCGAGATGCCTCACGCGCTCGCCGCCGTCAGCGGCAGCCGACAGCGCAAGGGTTGAGTTACGTCTCATCGGGCGCCCCCCGCTGAGCCAGCCGGCCACCGACATATCGCGCGTCGCGCCTGTTTTTGCGGCCTATTTGGTGACGACGGGCGAACGGGCGCGTAAGCTCCTTCCGCAACATGGTCGCGCGCGCGTTGATTCTGGCCGCGGGCAAGGGGGCCAGCATCGGCGGCGACGCCGAGCTGTCGAACTGCTTGACCACCGTGGGACGGTGCAGCGTGATCGAGCGGACCCTCGAGCTGCTCGAGGACCTGGGCGTCGCGCGCATCGCCATCACGCTCGGCTTCGCGGGCGCCGCCGTTCGCAAGCACATCGCCGCGTCGACGGTGCTGTCCGCGGCGACGAAACGCCGCGTGACATTCTTCGAGAACGCCGACTGGCAAAGACCGAACGGGCTGTCCGTGTTGACCGCGGGCGCGTTCGTCACCGAGCGAACCCTGCTGCTGATGGCCGATCAGATTGTAGCGCCCGGGCTGGTGCGTGAGATCGCGTCGCATGCCGGCGGGGGCGATCGGACGGTGCTCGGCGTGGATCGCGATCTGTCGCGCGTGTTCGACATCGATGACGCCACCAAGGTGAAGCTCGCCGGCGAGCGCGTCGCGGAGATCGGCAAGCAGTTGACCAGCTACGACGCCGTCAGCGCCGGGCTGTTCGTCATCGCGCCGTCGTTGATCGAGGTCCTGACCGGGCTGGATCGCCCATCACTCACGGAAGGGGTCGCCGTGGCCGCCGCGCGCGGCCTGGTCGTCGCGCACGACGTCGGCACCAAGCTGTGGCAGGACCTGGACAGCGCCGAGATGAAGCTGCACGCCGAGTGGTTGCTTCGCGTGTACGGCGACGAGTTGGCCCGCCCGGCGATGCAGGCGGCGCCCACGTCGTCGGCGGCCGGCACGCTGGAGTTGATCGAGAGGCTGCTCGCCGAGAAGGACCAGCCCGGGCACGTGTTGTTCAGCCCGGGCCCGGTGATGACGTCGGCCCGCGTGAAGGCATCGCTGGTTCACTACGACGTCTGTCACCGCGACGGCGACTACGCGGCCGTCGTCGGCCGCCTGCAGGAGAAGCTGCGGCCCGCGTTCGGCGCGTCGCCCACCCACGAGATGCTGCTGCTGACCGGCTCGGGCACCGCGGCGATGGAGATGTCGATCGCGTCGGTGGTGCCGCCCGGCAAGAAGCTGCTGGTGATCGCGAACGGCGCGTTCGGCGATCGCCTGGACGAGATCGCGGCCCTGCACGGGATCCCGCGGGTCATGCTGCGCTACCGCTGGGGCGAGCTGCCGAGCGCGCGTGACGTCGCCCGGGCGCTGGACGGCGACGCCGACATCGCAGCGGTCGCGATGATCCACCACGAGACGTCGGTCGGGCTGCTGAACCCCGTCGGAGACGTGGGCCGCCTGTGCCGCGCGCGCGGCATCACCCTGGTCGTCGACGCGGTGTCGGCGCTCGGCGGCGAGGATGTCGATGTCGTCCGCGACGGTGTCGACATCTGCTTCTCGTCGGCGAACAAATGCCTGCACTCGGTGTCGGGTGTCTCGTTCCTGTGCGTCGCGCCCGAGGTCTGGCCGCGCATCGCCGGCATCACGCCGCGGGTCTATTACCTGAATCTCTCCCGCCACCGGCAGTACCTGACAGAGCTCCGCCAGACGCCTTTCACGCCCGCGGTGTCGTCGTTCTTCGCGCTCGAGACCGCGCTCGACGAGCTCTACGAACAGGGGGGTGTCCCCGCGCGCCGGGAGCTGTATCGCAAGCGCAACGCCCGCATCCGCCGGCTGTTCACCGACCTCGGGTTCGAATCGTTCAGCAACACCGGGCGCGAGTCGCACACGATCTCGATGCTGCGGCTGCCCGACGGTCTCTTGGTCGACGCGCTGTACGACGGGCTGAAGGCGCGCGGCTTCATCATCTACCGCGCCAAGGGCGAGCTGGCCGATCGGCACGTGCAGGTGTCGAACATGGGCGAGCTACCGGACGCGACCATCGATGCCTTTCTGGCCGCCGTCACCGAAGTCGTCCGCGGCGCGCGCACGACGACGACCGCGGCCCGCCCCGCGCTCAAATCCGTGTAGTAGCCTGGCGCGATGCGCGCCGCGCTCTTCCGCCGCCACGGCGGGCCCGAGGTCATGGAACTTGGTGACGTGCCCGTGCCGACACCTGGGCCGGGCGAGGTGCAGGTACGGGTCAGCGCGGCGGGGATGAACCACATCGACCTGTGGCTGCGGCAGGGGCTGCCTGCGCTGCCAGTCTCCTTCCCACATGTCGCGGGTGGTGACGTGTGCGGCGTCGTCTCGCAGCTGGGCCCTGGCGTGCGCCCGATGCCAGGTGCGGCGGAGGGCGATCGCGTCCTCGTCAACCCGGGCCTGTCGTGCGGCCGCTGCGCCGCCTGCCTCGCCGGGCGGGACACCTTCTGTCCCGACTACCGGATGCTGGGCGAGCAGACGCAGGGCGGGCAGGCCGAATTCGTCGTCGTCCCCGCCGCCAACCTGGTGCCGGCGCCGCGCACGCGCGTCCCGCTCGACGATGCCCAGCTGGCGGCGATCCCGACCGTGTTCATGACCGCCTGGCAGATGCTGGTCGAACGCGCCGCCATCCAGCAGGGCGAGACCGTCCTGGTGATCGCCGGCGGCTCCGGGGTGGGCTCGGCGGCGATCCAGATCGCCAAGCTGTGGGGCGCGCGCGTGATTGCGACCGCGTCGACCGACGCGAAGCTGGCGGCGTCGCGCGCGCTGGGCGCCGACGACGCCATCAACCACGCGACCGGCGACATCGTCGCGGAGGTGAAGAGCCTGACCGGCCGGCGCGGCGCCGACATCGTGGTCGAACACGTCGGCGCGTCGACGTTCGAAAAATCGGTCGTCGCGTGCGCGCGCGGCGGGCGCATCGTCATCTGCGGCGCCACCGCCGGTCACGCCCCGGTGCTCAACCTGCGGCACGTCTTTTGGCGCCAGCTCAGCATCCTCGGGTCGACCATGGCGAGCAAAGCTCGGCTTTTCCACCTGATCGAGCTGTTCGCCGCCGGCCGGTTGAAGCCAGTGGTCGATCGCGTGCTCCCCTTGGCTGAGGTGGCGGAGGCCCACAAGCTGCTCGAATCCCGGGCGATTTTCGGCAAGCTCGTCTTGACGCCGTGACGTGACCTATGTAAAACCTAACGTGCACGTAAGGGTTAGGTTACACACATGCGACTTGTGACCACATCCATGGCGGAAATCTCGGCGGACAGCCTGACCCTGCTCCGGGTCGGCGAGCTGGCCAAGCGCACCAGCAAGACGGTGCGCGCCATTCACCTCTACGAGGAGCTCGGCCTGCTGGCCCCCGCCGTTCGCTCGAAGGGGGGCTTTCGTCTCTACCCGGGCAAGGCGGTCAAGCGGATCGACTGGATCACGAAGCTGCAGGACCTCGGCTTCTCGCTGACCGAGATCAAGGCGTTCCTCCGCGACTGGGAGGAGTCGGACGCGGCGCCCAAGGCGATGAACCGCGTGCGCGAGATCTTCTCGGACAAGCTGCGCGAGACGAAGGAGACGATCGGGCGCCTCGAACGGCTGGTCGGCGATCTCACCGAGACGCTGGCGTACATGGACAGCTGCCGATCGTGCGAGCCGACGCACACGCAGGCGGAATGCGGCACCTGCGGCATCCACGGACACGACGGACGCGCGCCGCTGCTGGTCGAAGGGATTTCGAAATGACGCTCAAGCTCCCGATCTACATGGACAACCACGCCACCACGCCGGTCGATCCGCGCGTGCTGGAGGCGATGCTGCCTTACTTCACCCAGGTCTTCGGCAACGCCGCCAGTCGGTCGCACAGCTTCGGCTGGACGGCGGAGAAGGCGGTCGAGGCGGCGCGCGACCAGGTCGGCGCGCTGATCGGTGCGTCGGGCAAGGAGATCGTCTGGACGTCGGGCGCGACCGAGTCGGACAACCTCGCGATCAAGGGCGCGGCGGAGTTCCAAAAGGACCGCGGCAACCACATCATCACCGCGCAGACCGAACACAAGGCGGTGCTCGACACCTGCAAGCGCCTCGAGAAGGAAGGCTTCGAGGTCACCTACCTGCCCGTCGGCAAGGACGGCCGGGTCAGCGCCGAGTCGGTGCGGGCGGCGATGACCGACAAGACGACGGTCGTGTCGATCATGCTCGCCAACAACGAGATCGGAACCGTGAACCCGATCAACGAGATCGGCGCGGTCGTGAAGGAAAAGGGCGCCGTGTTCCACGTCGACGCCGTCCAGGGCGCGGGCAAGGTGCCGTTCGACGTCAACGCCGCGCGCGTCGACCTCGCGTCGCTGTCGGCGCACAAGATGTACGGCCCCAAGGGCGTCGGTGCGCTGTATGTGCGGCGCAAACCGCGCGTGCGCATCACCGCGCAGATCGACGGCGGCGGCCACGAGCGCGGTATGCGCTCGGGGACGCTGAACGTGCCGGCGATCGTCGGCTTCGGCAAGGCGGCCGAGATCGGGCGCACCGAGATGGCGAGCGAGGCGGCGCGGCTTCTGGCGCTGCGCGAGCGCCTGCGCCAGGGGATTCAGTCGCAGGTGGAGCACACCTTCGTGAATGGGTCGATGGAGCACCGGCTGCCGGGGAACATCAACATCAGCTTCGCGTACGTCGAGGGCGAGGCGATGCTGATGGCGCTCAAGGACGTCGCGGTGTCGTCGGGTTCCGCGTGCACGTCGGCGTCGCTGGAGCCGTCGTACGTGCTGCGCGCGATCGGCGTCGACGAGGAGCTGGCGCACACGTCGATCCGGTTCGGCCTCGGGCGGTTCAACACCGAGGAAGAGGTCGACTACGTGACCGCGCTGGTCGTCGGCAAGGTCAAGAAGCTACGCGAGCTGTCGCCGCTCTACGAGATGGCGCAGCAGGGAATCGATCTGAAGAGCATCGTGTGGGCGGCTCACTGAGAAGAAACAGAGGACAACAGTCATGGCGTACAGCGAAAAAGTCATCGAACACTACGAGAACCCTCGTAACGTCGGGAGCTTCGACAAGGACGACCCGAGCGTCGGGACGGGCCTGGTGGGCGCGCCCGCGTGCGGCGACGTCATGAAGCTGCAGCTGAAGATCAGCGATCTTGGGATCATCGAGGACGCCAAGTTCAAGACCTTCGGTTGCGGCTCCGCGATCGCATCGTCTTCGCTGGCGACCGAGTGGGTCAAGGGCATGAGCATCGATCAGGCGATGGCGATCAAGAACACGCAGATCGTCGAGGAGCTCAACCTGCCGCCGGTCAAGATCCACTGCTCCGTGCTGGCGGAGGACGCGATCAAGAGCGCGATCGCGGACTACAAGGCGAAACGGCAAAAAACGACGTAACGACGATGGCCATTGCAGTCAGCGACAGAGCGGTCGCCGAGATCAAGAAGGCGGCCGGGCAGCGCGCGACGCTCCCGAAGGGGCTGCGCGTCGGCATCCGCGGTGGCGGCTGCACGGGCTTTTCCTATCTGTTCGAGTGGTCGGATCAGGAGCCGCGCCCGGAGGACAAGGTGCTGGCGTTCGAAGACGGTGCCGTGCGCGTGTTCGTCGATCCGAAGAGCTTCATCTACCTCGACGGCTCGACGCTGGAGTACCAGACCACGATGATGGGCCGGGGCTTCAAGTTCACGAACCCGAATGCGAAAGGGACGTGCGGCTGCGGCGAGAGCGTCCAGTTCTAGGCGCGTCATGATCTGTTGGTCGTGTCAGAAGCAGGCGGGGGCGGGGCCGCTCTGCGCGGCGTGCGGCGCGCTGCAACCGCCCGACGACGCGGCTGATCTGTTCGCGGTGCTCGGGCTGCCGGCGCGCTACGCCGTCGATCTGGCGGCGGGCGAGGCCGCCTACAAGGATCTGTCACGCCAGGTGCACCCCGATCGCTACGCGACCGCGGACCCGCGCGCGCGTCGGGCGTCGCTGGCGCGTACCGTTCAGCTGAATCAGGCCTGGCGGACGATCAAGGATCCGGTGCGGCGCGCCGAGTATCTGCTCACCCGGGCGGGCATCGACATCGGCGGCAAGCAGCCGACCCCCGGCGGTGACGAGAAGCGGACCGTCGAGGTCGGGGCGCCGCCCGCCTTCCTGATGGAGATTCTCGAGCTCAACGACGAGCTGGCGGCGGCGCAGCGCAAGGGCGACACCGTCAAGGTGGCGTTCATGGCCGAGGAGATGCGCGCCCGCGCGCGGGAGACGATGAAGACGATCGCGGCGGCGCTGGATGCGGGCGTGCCCGCGCAGCTCCACGAGGCGGCGCGCTCGCTGGTGGCGCTGCGTTACTACCTGCGCTTCATCGAGCAGGCCTCGGGACAGGAAGCGAAGCTCGAAGGGGGGAGCGGGGCCGGCTGACGGCCCCGGGCGGATCATGGCGGAGGCGCTGTTCCAGATCGCGGAGCCGGGCGAGTCGCGGGCGAAGCACGCCTGCCGGACGCGCGCGGTCGGGATCGATCTCGGGACCACGAACTCGCTGGTCGCGATCGTCGACGCGGGCCGCCCGGCGGCGCTGGCCGACGAGCAGGGACGCGCGATGGTTCCATCGGTCGTTCACTATGCCGGCGACGGCCGCGTCGTCGTCGGCGAGGACGCGCGCGATCGGCTGGCCGCCGACTTCCCGCGTGACACGATCGCGTCGGTCAAGCGTTTCATGGGTCGCGGCCGGCACGACGCCGAGGCGACGCGCAAGCTGACGCCGTACCGGTTCGCGTCCGTCGACGGCCACGCCGCGTCGGACGAAGGCGTCGTCCGCTTCGCCGTCGCGGGCGAACGGGCGGTCACGCCGCTGGAGGTGTCGGCCGAGATCCTGCGCGTGCTGCGCGCGCGCGCCGAAGAGGCGCTGGGGGGACCGCTACAGGGCGCGGTCATCACGGTGCCCGCCTATTTCGACGACGGCCAGCGCCAGGCGACGCGCGACGCCGGGCGGCTGGCGGGTCTGGAGGTGCTGCGCCTGCTCAACGAGCCGACGGCGGCGGCGCTCGCGTACGGCCTCGACAAACAGGCGGAGGGGACGTTCGCGGTGTTCGATCTCGGCGGCGGCACGTTCGACGTGTCGATCCTGAAGCTGGAAAACGGGGTGTTCGAGGTGAAGTCCACGGGCGGCGACTCGGCGCTGGGCGGCGACGACTTCGATCGCGCTGTCGCCGAGGCGCTGCTCGCCCGCGCGGGCGCGGCCGGCACGACCGATGCGCACGTCGTCCGCCGCGTGCTGGACGCGGCGCGCGCCATCAAGGAACAGCTGACGACGGAGACGAAAGCGGCCATCGACGTCGCGCTGGCGCCGGGCAAGACGACGACGCTGCGTCTGACGCGTGACGAGATGGAGGCGCTGGTTGCGCCCGTGCTGCAGCGCTGCGCCCCACCGCTGAAGCGGGCGATGGCGGACGCCGGCGTCGAGCGGGGCCACCTGTCGGGCGTCATCCTGGTGGGCGGCGCGACCCGGATGCCACTCGTGCGCCGGTTCGTCGAGGAGTGGTTCGGGCAGAAGCCGCTGGCCGACATCGATCCCGATGAGGTGGTCGCCCTCGGCGCCGCGATCCAGGCCGACATGCTGGCGGGCGGGGCCGGACACGGCGACGTGCTGCTGCTCGACGTGGTGCCGCTGTCGCTCGGTCTCGAGACGATGGGCGGCGTCGCCGAGAAGCTGATTCACCGCAACACGACCGTGCCGTGCGGCGCCAAGCAGACGTTCACGACGTTCGCCGACAAGCAGACCGGGTTCGACCTGCACGTGGTGCAGGGCGAGCGCGAGCTGGTGGCCGAATGTCGATCGCTGGCGCGGTTCACGCTGAAGGGCATTCCCCCCATGCCCGCCGGGATGGCGCGCCTGGAGGTGTCGTTCATGGTCGACGCCGACGGTATCCTGCGCGTCTCCGCGCGCGAGGAGACGACCGGCCAGGAAGCCGCCATCGAGGTGAAGCCGAGCTACGGGCTGACCGACGACGAGGTCGAGAAGATGATCCTCGATTCGTTCGCGCACGCCGAGGACGACGTGAAGGCGCGCCTGCTCGCCGAGCAGCGGGTGGAGGCGGACGGGATCGTGGCCGCCGCGCGCGCGGCGATGCGCGATTCGCCCGAGATGCTGGAGACCGGCGAGCGCGAGGAGATCGAACGGGCGCTCGGCGGGGTCGAGGCGGCGCGGGGCGGCAGCGACCACCATGCGATCCGGCTCGCGATCGAGGCGCTCGACCACGCGTCCAAGCCGTTCGCGACGCGGCGGATGAACCGGGCGCTGGAGCAGGGATTTCGCGGGCGCGATGTCGACGCGGTCGACGCCAAGCTGGGGGGGAGGTAGCCGTGCCCAAGGTCAGGTTCGAGCCGGACGGGATCGAGATCGATGTGCCGGTCGGCACCAGCATCCTCGAGGCCTCGAACAAGGCGCACGCGCAGGTCGGCTCCGCGTGCGGCGGCGTGTGCGCGTGCTCGACCTGCCACGTCTACGTCAAGCAGGGCCTGGAGGTGCTGTCGGAGGCGTCCGACCGCGAAGAAGACATCATGGACAAGGCGTTCGACGTCAAGGCGACCTCGCGGCTCGGCTGCCAGTCGAAGATCCAGAGCGACACCACCGTCGTCGTCGAGATCAGCCGCGAGAGCCGTCAGGCGTTCCTCGACGAGCACCCCGACATCCGCGCCGCGCTGAAGGCCGCCGCGGGCGGCGGCTCGCGCTAGCGCCTTGCCGCGGCTCGACGTCCTCCTGGCGCGCAACCTCGGCTGGTCGCGCGCGGCTGCGCGCGACGCGGTCGCTGACGGCCGCGTCCAGGTGGCGGGCGCCATCGCGCAGGATCCGCGACAAGAGATCGCGACGACCGATCTCCCCATCGCCGCTGCGGTCGACGACGAGGCGATCTCGTTGTTCGACAGCGCGCGCGTCTTGCTCAACAAGCCGATCGGCTGCGTGACCGCCCTCCGCGACCCCCGCCACCCCACCGCCTATGAATTGCTGGACGGTGCGCCGCTCCACGCCGAGCTCCGGCCCGTCGGACGGCTGGATCGCGAAACTTCGGGACTCCTGTTGTGGACCACGGACGGCGCCGAGATCCAGCGCCTCACGCACCCGAAGCGCGCCGTTCCGCGCACCTACCAGGCCGCGCTGGCGCAGGCGCATCGGCCGTTGCCCGCGGACCTGGTGCTCGACGACGGGCATCGCCCACGCGTCGACGCGCTCGCCCCGCTGGCGCGCGACGAGGCGCATCCGAGCCTCGCCATCCCGGCCGACGCGCCCTTCCTCGTATCGATCACCATCATCGGCGGCGCGTACCACGAGGTCCGCCGCATCTTCGCCGCGCTCGGCAGCCACGTCTTCGGGCTCTGCCGGGTTCGCTTCGGCGACATCGAGCTGCCCCGCGATCTGGCGCCTGGAGGCTACCGCCTGCTGCCATGACGACGCCCGAGACCGATCTGCACGTCGTCCTGGTCGAGCCCGAGATTCACTGGAACACGGGCAACGCGGGGCGGACCTGCCTGGCGGCTGGCGCGCAGCTGCACCTGGTCGGGCCGCTCGGCTTTTCGCTCGAGGACAAGGAGGTGCGTCGTGCGGGGCTCGACTACTGGCCGCGTGTCGCGCCTCGCGTCTGGCCCGACTGGGCGGCCTTCGAGCGCGCGTTGCCCTCGCTGGGCGCGCCGTTCCTGTTCACGGCGCGCGCACCGCGCCGCTTCCAGGACGTCGCGTACGCGAAGCCGGCCGTTCTGATCTTCGGCCGCGAGAGCGTGGGCCTCGACACCCAGATTCTCGCGCGCCACGCGGCGGACACCGTCGCGATCCCGATGCGCGACCGCGAGCTGCGCTCGCTCAACCTGTCGACGTCGGTCGCGCTCGCGCTGTACGAAGTCCGTCGCCAGTGGGGCTGGGACGGCTGAGAAAACAACAGTCGCACACCGCGCCTGCGGCGCGGAGCGACTGGCCGCCGGCTCAGGCCGCGACGTCGAGCGAGACGGACTCGAGCTGCGACGGCCGGCGCACGTTGGTGGCGAGGCCGAGCTTCTCCAGCAGCAGGATCGTGTACCAGCCGACGTCGAGCTGTCCCCGCGTCCAGCCCAGGCGCGCCGACCCGGGGCGGTCGTGGTGGTTCTGGTGCCAGTTTTCGCCCTGGAAGAAGTGCATCAGCGACAGCCAGCGGACGTTCCGCGCGGTCGCCTCGTCGGGCCCGGCGTCCGGACGCAGGTGGCAGATGCTGTTGACGAAGCACTGCGCGTGCAGCGCGAACACCAGCCGGATCGGCCCGATCCAGAAGAACGCCGCCAGGCCGAACGGCAGGCCGGCGAAGAACGCGATCACGACCATCGGGATCTGGAGGCGCGTCCACACGCGGTACGCCGGCGTGTCGATGTCGCGGCAGTACTTCGACACCGGCGCCGCACCGGCCTGCCAGAGCCAGCGCAGGTGCGACCACCAGAAGCCGCCGACGCGCGGGCTGGAGATGTCCTCGGGCGTGTCGGACTTGGCATGGTGAAGCCTGTGATTCGCGGCCCACGACAGCGGCGATCCCGATCCGTTCATCATCGCGAAGAAGATCAACACGGTGCGCACCACCGGGTGCAGCTTCAGCGACTTGTGCGTGATGGCGCGGTGGAAACAGACTGTCGTGCCCAGGCCGCCCAGGAAGTGGAGGCCCGCGGCGGCCAGGAAAACGGGCCACCCCGGCAGCGGCGTCAGCACCAGGCCCAGGATGGCGCCGACGTGGATCATCACCATCCACACGAAGGTCGCCTCGTCGCCCCGGGCCGGCCGCCACCAAGGTTGCTTCCACGGCGACAGCTTGGCCATGTCGGCGGCGTCCATCGCCGGCAGGCGTTCCACGCGGCTACTCACGCGCCACCGCCGCCCGCAGCCCGGCGTCGCGCAGCAACGTCTGGTCGGCGGAGACGTCCGGGTTGCCGGTGGTGAGCAGCTTCTCGCCGTAGAAGATCGAGTTCGCGCCCGCCAGGAAGCAGAGCACCTGCGCCTCGCGCGACAGGGCCATGCGCCCCGCCGACAGGCGGACGCGGGACGCCGGCATCAGGATGCGCGCGGTCGCGATCATCCGCACCAGCTCCAGGCCGTCGACCGCCGGGCGATCGGCGAGCGGCGTCCCCTCGACGGGGACCAGCGCGTTGATCGGTACGCTCTCGGGCTGAGGGTCCAGGTTCGCCAGCGTCGCCAGCATCCCGCAGCGGTCGTCCATTGATTCGCCCATGCCGATGATGCCTCCAGAGCAGACGGTGATGCCGGCCTTGCGCACGTTGGAGAGCGTGCGCAGGCGATCGTCGTAGGTCCGCGTCGAGATGATCGACCCGTAGAACGTGCGCGAGGTGTCGAGGTTGTGGTTGTAGGCCGATAGCCCGGCCTCGGCCAGACGCTGCGCCTGCGGCTCGCTCAGCATGCCCAGCGTGCAGCACGCCTCCATCCCCAGCGCGCGCACGCCGCGCACCATCTCCAGCACCTCGTCGAACGCAGGGCCGTCCTTCACCTCGCGCCAGGCGGCGCCCATGCAGAAGCGGGTGGCGCCGGCGGCCTTCGCGCGCGCCGCGGCGTCCAGCACCTCGGGCGGCTTCATCATGCGCTCGCGCTCCAGCCCGGTGTCGTAGTGCGACGACTGCGGGCAATACGCGCAGTCCTCGGGGCAGCCGCCCGTCTTCACAGACAGCAGCGAGCAAAGCTGCACGTCGTTGGCCGGGTGGTGCTCGCGATGAACGAGCTGCGCGCGCAGGACCAAGTCCGGAATCGGCGCGTCGTGGATCGACCGGACCTCTGCCAGCGTGTATTCGTGCCGCGACAAGGGGGCCTCTTTTAGCACAATCCGAGGCTGATCGCGCGAGCCGGGCCCGGTCAGTTGCGCCATCGCCGGAGGTTCGGTACCGAGCGGCACATCGCAGCGAAGCTGCGATGCCGGGAGGTCGCGCTGTTCACCCTCCCAGGGTTCTGAAGTTAATTTACCCGGCGCAGGACGATCAGAACGCGGACGGTCAGCCAGCGCGCGGGCTCGCGGTCCTTCGGGCTCGGCAGCGGCGGCTTCGCGCCGGGCTCGACGCGCGGCGGCGCCCCGGGATACCAGAGCCCGTCGACGTTCTGGCGGCCGCGCACGTAAGCCTCCGCGGTGCGCACGCCCGAGTTCTCCTTGCCGAGGCCGACCGCGGTGACGCAATCGAGCGCGTCGAGCACGTCGGTGTAGAAACGCGGCTCGCCGAGCTGCTCCCAGAAGGCGGCCGCCTTGCGGTCGGGATAGCGGTCGGGTTGCAGGAATCGGGTCGCGAGCAGCTCGGCGGCGCGGCGCGCCTCGCGCGAGGTCCGGCGTGTCGCCGAAGCGGCGAACGCGCGCAGCGCCATGCCCGTGACCAGGTGGCTGGACGGGCGGGCGGCCGAATCGGTGCGCACCCCGCGCCACGCCCAGCCCCCGTCGGCCTGCCGGTTCGCGAGCAAGAAGCGAAACCCGCGCTCGATGCGCGGGTCCGTGTCGTAGCCGGCGCGGCACAGCGTCGACAGCGCCCAGCCCTGAAAGTGGATCGCGACCGCGCGCGTCCGCGACTCGGGCGTTTCCCCGAGGGCGAGATCGGCGATGCCGCCGTCCGCGGCCTGCGACGAGAACAACAATTCGGCCGCGCGCGCGACGGCCGGGTGCGCCTTGCCCAGGCCGAACTCCGCCATCTTCTCCAGCGCGCGCAGCGTCGCGACCGCGCGCGAGAAGCGCGGCGGGCCGAGGGTCTTCTCCGGCGGTTTGGCCGGGAAGGCGCCGTTCTTTTCCTGCTTCTTGAGGAACGACTTGATCTCCGGATAGGTCACCACCTCGGCCGGGCCGGGAGCCTCGTCGTCGTCGATGAGGTCGCGGCGCACCCGGGCCACCAGCGCCGGTCCGCCCTCGCGCAGAAGGATCGGCACCGGGTCACGTCCGAGGCGCGCGCGCCAGCCAGATGGGAATCGCGGTGGCGCACCGACGGGTGGCGCGGGCGTCAGGCGGTTCATCACTCCGGAAGCGTATCCCAAAAAACCGATGTGCGATGCGGATGCAAGAAAAAACTTACGACGTACGTCGGGGGTGTGGCGCCATGAAGCTGGCCGTTGCATGCTGCCGACTTCCAAGTAAGACTCTAACCGGTCTCAGCCCACTGCGCGGCGCATGAGCTCCTCCGAACGACCATCGAAGCAACAGGCCTTCCTGGCGCTCCTGCGGGAGGGTTGGACCTCGCTGCATCTCGACGCCCGCCGGGCGGGCGTCGTCGTGCCCGAGCAGCTGCACGGCGAGCCGCACCTCGTGTTGCAGTACGGGCACGACCTGCCGATCCCGATTCCCGACCTGGAGGTCGACGACTACGGCGTGCGCGCCACGCTGTCGTTCTCTCGCGCGGCGCATCGCACCGTCGTGCCCTGGTCGGCCGTCTACGTGGTCGCGTGCGACGACGGCCGCGGTGTCCTGTACTCCGAGGACGTGCCGCCGGACGTGACCGTGATTGCCGCGCGCGCGACCAGTGACGCCGCGCCGCCCGAGCTGGATGCGGAGCTGGAGGCGGACGAGATCGCGATGCCGGTCGCGCGCCAGAGCTTGCTGCGCTCCGTGCCCGCCGATTCCACCGCCCCGGCCGCCGATTTCGTCGATGCGCCGCTTGCGCGCCGTCGCCGCCGCCCGCAGCTCCGCCTCGTCAAATAGACGAGCCTCCAAGATCGATGATCCCTCTCCCCGGGGAGAGTGGGAGAGGGGTTCCGTTATTCGTGGACGACGGCGTCGCCGAGGAACTTCGCCAGCTCGTCGTGGTGGTTGCGCGCGTCTTCGTAGCCGAGCCGCGCCACCTCGGCGGCGTAGAAGCCGTCGAACAGGATGTACGACAGCAGATCGGCCTCGTTGGCGCCGCGCGCGGTCGCCAGCCGTCGCAGCAGCTGGATGCCGGCCCCGCCCCCCGATCCCTTGAAGCGCCCGGTACGCGCGATGTGACCGGCGATCTCGCCCAGGTCCTCGGACGGCCTGATCATGTATTCGCCGACGATCCGGTAGGGGGCGCCGCGCATCGCGGTCACGACCTGGTCAAAGCGCTCGGTGTGGTCGGGGCTGCCGGTCGCGCGCACGGCCTCGATCAGGGCGTTGAAGCGCCGCAGCCGATCCAGGTCGTAGTCGATGTGATCGAGCAGGAAGGCATCCAGGATCTTGCCGACCAGGAATGCCGCGCCCGGAAACGGCATCGACTCCTCGGGCGCATCGTTGGCGGGCGGCTTGTGGCGCAGGCCGATCACCAGCACCTTGTCGGCGCCCAGGCGCAGCGCCGGCGACAGCGGCGTGTTCTGGCGCAGGCCGCCGTCGCAGAAGAAGCGCTCACCGACGCTGACCGCCGGGAACAGGATCGGCAGCGCCGCCGACGCGAGCGCGTGTTCGGCGCCGATGGCGACCGACTGCGCGCGCACGAATGGGTCCTTGCTCCACTCCGGAATCTGTCCGCTCGCGTTCTGTACGAACACGACTGATTTGCCCGAGCCGATGTCGGTCGCCGTCACCGACAGCGATTCCAGGTGTCCTTCGCGCAGGTTGGCGCCGATGCGGCGCCAGGGGATGAGGCGGCGGACGACGCGTTCGAGCTGCTGCGTCTGCACGACGCCGCCCAGCCGGCGTTCGCCCTCGACCTCTTCGATGTGGCCGGCGCCGAGCAGCGTCGCGGGCGCGCGCATGAACTCCTTGACGCCGAACGTCACCATCTCCTCGAGCACGAAGTTCTCCCAGCGCTCGACCAACATGCGCCCCTGCTTGTCGGGGATGTCGGCCGTCGCCGCGTAGAAACAGGAGTGGATCGCCCCCACCGACGTGCCGCACATGATGTCGAACTGCACCTGCCCGCCGAGGTCACCCGCCAGATCCTCGCGGATGTAGCGCATGACGCCGGCCTCATACGCGCCGCGCGCCCCGCCGCCCGACAATACGAGGGCGACCCGGGGTCGGTCGCCGCGTTTCTTGGGCCGCGTCGGCGCGCTCATGGGATCCCTTCAGGGTAATGCGAGCCGACATTCGTCGCTAGCCGGAAGGTCGATAATCCCTCTCCCCGTCACTTTAGGCGGTACAGCTTGACCGGTCCGAGCGCGGTGGTCGGAAAGGCGCTCGCGCCCGGCGGCGGCGGATCCTCCCGTTTCTGCAGCCGGTACGCGAGACCATTCGGGTTCGCCTCCCAGCGGATCGGTGTCGCCAGCGCCACGCGCGCGAAGATTCCGTGCGTGTACAGCAACGCAGGAAATCCGAAGTCGAGCCGGGCGGGACAGTCCGCGAGGGCGTGGGCCTGCGCCGCGCAGTCGTCCAGCACGCGGCGCGCGACGGCGCGGTGCACGGCCAGGCCGTTGCGGCCATCGACCCGCCGCGAGATGGAGAGCGTCGCCTCGACGCCGCCCACGCAGACGATCGCGGCGAGCGCCAGCAGGACGATCTTGAGGCGCCGATCGGCGAACGCGGCGCGCGCGCCGGCGGCGAACACGAAGAACACGAATGGTAGCGTCGGCGTCACGTAGTGGGCGAACACCTGCTTGCTGGTGACCGCGAGCAGGGCGACATTCGCCACGACGGCGACCAGCGCCGCGAGCGCGAACGGCCGCAGAGACGGCCCGCCGTCGGGGGCGCGCGGCGCGGTCGCAGCGGCGGTCGGGTCCGTCGGGTCCGTCGGACCCACATGGGACGCCTGGCCGCGCCGGGCGAGGGCCGCGCGGACGGCGGCGGCGGCGGCCAGCAACAGCAGGAGGCCGGAGGCGATCAGCGCCAGCAGACGCAGGGGGTGAAACGGGCGCGGCGGGCTGCCGTGCCAAAGCGCCTGCCAGGCGGCCCGCTCGTCGAGGCCGCCCCAGTACCCGGACAGCTCGTGGTACGTCACATCCAGCGTCAGGAACCGGAGGCTGTACAGAGGGCTCAACAGGAAAGAGAGGGTCATCCCGGCGGCCTTCTTGTGCCCGCCCACCGTCTCGGCGATGAACGCGCGCGTGTTGCCGAAGCCGGTCTGGGCTTCGTGGATCGCGAGCGGGATGTAGAGCAGCGCGGCCAGCACGAAACCGAGCGCGAGATAGCGGCGGTTCCAGCGGCGGACGTGACCATACGCGAGCGGCACCAGCGCCAGCCATACGACCGGCGCCGAGCTGTGCAGCTGGGGCAGCACCAGGCAGGCGACGGGGAGCACCGCCGCCCAGGCGGAGTGAGGCCGCTCCCGCAGCTTGATGACGGCGAGCAGCGCCAAACCCTCGAAGCAGAGGAAGGCGTTCGGGTTCCAGACGCGGTCGCCGAACAGCGCGCTCCACGGCGAGAACGCGAGCAGCGCGGCGGCGAACGCGGCGGCGGCGTCGCCGAACGGGCGGCGCAATCCGTACCAGAACATCCACACCGACGCCGCGCCCAGCAGCTCGAAGAACGCGTTGCCGGCCTCGGGCGCGCGGGTGAAAAGCTGAGGGAAGGCGGCCAGCCAGTACGAAAACGGTCCGGGGAGCTTTGCCGCTCCGCTGGTGATCATGGGTCCGAGCAGCGGGAAGCGGACGCCGTGCGCGACGTCCATGCCGACGGCGTAGTCGCGCGCCTCGTCGCCCGTGAACCGCGCGGTCTGCACCAGCGCGAGGCGCAGGGCAGCCGCCGCGACGAAGATCGCGGCCCCGGTCCAGAAGCTCCGGCGTCGCCAGAACGCCATCACGCGGACTACGCTTGTAACACGGGACAAATGCGCTCACCCGCCGACACAACCGCCAGGAAACACGTTACGATATGTAGGAATGTTGAAAATCTGGCGGACGCGAGGGCTTGGGGAAAATTATCGTCCGCGGCTGCCGGTTCTGGCCATTTCGTTGCTCCTGCTGGCGCCTGTCGCCTGCGGTAAAGATTCGAAGGCTAATTCTGGAAGCGGCGGCCAGGGCGGCGCGGCGGCAGCGGCGGGACGCGGCGGCAGCGCTGGCGGGCGCGGCGGAACCGGAGGGGGCGGCGGCGCCGTCGCAGGCCTCGGAGGAACGTCGGGCAGCGGCGGCAACGCCGGCGGCGGTGGCGCGCTTGCGGGCAGCGGCGGCAGCAGCAGCGGGGGCGCGGGCGGGAGCGGCGGGATCGCCGGTGCCGGCGGTGGAACGGGCGGTGGCGGCGCGGGCAGCAGCGGCAGCGGTGGCAGCGGTGGAACGGGCGGTGGCGGCGCGGGCAGCAGCGGCAGTGGAGGAACGGGCGGTGACGGCGCCCCAGGGACCGGCGGCGGCGGGAGTGGCGGGACCGCGGGAGCTGGCGGGACCGGCGGCGCGGGCGGCAGCGCGGGCACGGGTGGCAGCGGCGGCACGGGCGGCAGCGCGGGCGCAGCAGGGACCGGCGGCAGCGAGCCCAACTGCGTGCTTCCACCCACCGACGCCGGCGTGCCGGCCGCGATGCCCGACAACGTCGTGTTCCTGCCGAATGTCACCGTGACGACGCTGGCGGGCGGACCGACACCGGGCACCGCCAACGGCGCCTTCGGCATCGGCATGCTCGACAATCCCGTGAGCGTCGCGATCGAAGCATCGGGCAGCCTGGTGGTTTCGGACTTCGACAACAGCCGCTTGCGGCGGGTCGTCGCCGCCGACGGTACGTTGTCGACGCTGACGGCGCAGATCGGCTTCCAGCGGCCTTTCGGTCTGGCCGTGGCGGGCAGTGTCCTGTACGCGCAGACGGACACCAACCCGAGCGGGGTGCGCAACACCACGACCGGAACCATCTGGCAGATCGACGGCGCCACCGGCGTCGCGACCGCCATCGGCCCCAACCTCGGGCGCCCGCGCGGCATCGCGGCGCTGTCCGACGGGCGACTGGTGCTGGGCGACTACCAGAATCAGCGCGTCCGGATCTTCAACCCGGCGACCGGCCTGGTCTCCGATCTGGCGGGCACGCAAGGCTGCCCCGGCTCGGCGAACGGGACCGGTGCGGATGCCCGCTTCGTCCAGCCGTACGGCGTCGCCGTGTTGCCCGGCGATCGCATCATCGTCGCCGATTACGGAGCCCACTTGCTGCGCGAAGTGTCGCTGGCGGGTGTGGTCACGAGCTTTGCGGGCGACGGCGTGACGGCGACCATCGACGGGCCGCGCGCGGGCGCGCGGTTCGTCGCGCCCTCGGCGCTCGCGGCCGATGGTACGGGTGGCCTGTTCGTGTCGGACATCGGGGCACACCGCATTCGGCGCATCGCCGCCGACGGGACGGTGACGACCGTCGCCGGCGACGGGACGGGCGGCTTCATGGATGGACAGGGCAACGTCGCGCAGTTCTACGGGCAAGAAGGGATCGCGGTCAGCGCGAATGGCGCTACGATCTATGTGGCGGACGGAACTTTGGGCGGCGAGCCTCCAGGTCCGTACCATCGCATCCGAAAGATCACGATAGGACCCTAACCATGCCCTCAGCCCCCGCGATCACCCTGTCACCAGGTGGCGGTTTTCTGCTCGAGCCCACCGGCTCGGTCACGATCTTCACGCCCGAGATGCTGTCCGACGAGCAGCGCATGATGCAGGAGACCGCGGACGACTTCGTCATCCGCGAGGTGCTGCCGAACGTGAAGGAGATCGAGGCCAAGAAGCCGGGCCTGATGCGGGAGCTCCTGCAGAAGGCCGGGGCGGTCGGCCTGCTCGGTCACGATGTGCCCGAGGAGTTCGGCGGCCTGGGCGGCGACAAGACCAGCTCCAGCTTGATCACGGAGGCGGCCAGCCGCCTCGGATCGTGGGCGGTCAGCTTCGGCGCCCACGTCGGCATCGGCACCATGCCGATCGTGCTGTTCGGGACGCTCGAGCAGCGCAAGAAGTACCTGCCCAAGCTCGCGTCGGGCGAGATGATCGCGGCGTACGCGCTGACCGAACCCAGCTCTGGATCGGACGCACTGGCGGCGAAGACCAAGGCGGTCAAGTCCGCCGACGGCAAGAGCTGGAAGCTCACCGGGTCGAAGCTGTTCATCACCAACGCCGGCTTCGCCGATCTGTTCACGGTGTTCGCGAAGGTGGACGGCGAGCAGTTCACCGCGTTCCTGATCGAACGCAACGCGCCCGGCCTGACCGTCGGCCCCGAGGAGCACAAGCTCGGGATCCGCGGCAGCTCGACCTGCCCGCTGTTCCTCGAGGACTGCACGATCCCGATCGACGCGGTGCTGGGGACGATCGGCCAGGGGCACAAGATCGCCTTCAACATCCTGAACATCGGGCGCTGGAAGCTGGGCGTCGGGTCGGTCGCGGGCGCGAAGTATTGCCTGGAGCTGGGCGTGAAGTTCGCGCGCGAGCGCAAGCAGTTCGGCAAACCGATCGCGGAGTTCGACCTGGTCCGCAAGAAAATCGGCGACATCGCGACGCAGACGTACGTCGCCGAGGCGATGGCGTTCCGCACCGCCGGGCTGCTCGACGCGCGGTCGAAGGCGATCGATCCCGCCGACCCGCAGGCGCAGAAGAAGCAGATCGACGCGATCGAGGAGCATTCGATCGAGGCGTCGATCATCAAGGTGTTCGGATCGGAGATGCTGCACGCGACCGCCGACGAGACGCTGCAGATCTTCGGCGGCGCCGGCTACATCGAGGACTATCCGATCGAGCGCGTCAGCCGCGACGCGCGCATCAACCGCATCTTCGAGGGGACGAACGAGATCAACCGGCTGCTGGTGCCCGGGACGATGCTCAAGCGGGCGATGATGGGCCGGCTGCCGCTGATGGCGTTCGTCGGCCAGGTGCAGCAGGAGCTGGCCGATCCGATCAAGATCGACCGCCGCGTGCCCGACGGGCCGCTGGGCCGCGAGAAGAAGAAGTGCGATTTCGCCAAGCGCGCGATCGCCTACGGCGCGTCGCTGGGCGTGCAGAAGTACATGCAGGCGATCTCCGAGAAGCAGGAGCTGCTGGGCGTGCTCGCCGACTGCATCATCCTGGCGTTCGGCATGGATTCGGCGATCGCGCGCACGCAGCAGATCATCGCCGCCAAGGGCGAGGCGGCCAGCCAGGTGCCGCTGTACATGACGCAGCTCTTCTGCGCGAAGGCGCACGAGCAGGTGTTCGACATGCTGCGCGAGATGATGATGTGGATGTCGCAGGACGAGGAGTGGGGCCGCGAGATGCGCGACATCGACAACTACTACAACCTCGATCGCGTCAACACGTTCTCGCTGCGCCGCAAGATCGCCAAACACGTCATCGAAGCCGGCGGCTACGCGCTGTAGCGGACTACGGGATCCGTTTCCAGGACGGCTTGAAGGCGGCCGATAGGGTCGGGGGGCCGTCGGAGAGGATGTAGTCGGCGCGGCGGTTCTTCACCTCGTCGATGTTGTCGGCGGTCTTGACCGCCAGCGACGTCTCGCCGAAGCCTTCGTAGGAGATCGGGATCTTGACGCCGCGCTTGCGGAACCAGCCCGCGATCGAGCGGGCGCGGTCCTGCGACAGCTTGAAGTTGTGCGTCGGGTTGCCGACGGTGTCGGTGTGGCCGGCGATGTAGAGCGTGATGCCCGCGTGCATGCGCCCGGACGCGGCGTCCTTGGCCAGCGCCTCGGCGATCTTCCCGTAGGCCGCCTCGACCTTGGGCACCTCGGCCGCGTCGATCTCGGATGAGTCGGTCTTGAAGTTCACGTCGTCGTGCGGAATGTTGACGAACCAGGGCGCGAGCTCGACGCCGACCCAGTTGCCCTGCGCGTCGTAGGCGCGCAGCTCGATCTTCGCGACCGCGGCGTCGCTGGACGGGTTCCAGGTGACGATCAGAGGCGTCCCGCCCGCGCGCCCGGTGAAGTCCTGCTCCTCGTCGGCGAGCTTGGCGTTCGACTCGTCGTAGACGGTGATCTTCACCTTCCCCGCCGGCCGCGACATCTTGACCTCGAGGCGGTGGGCCTTGAGGTCGACCTTGCCCTTGTCGACCACCACCTTCAGCGTCGACGCGGGCGCCGCCAGCGCGGTCGCGGTGGCCACACCCACGAGGGCGAAAACCGCGACCGCGGCGCGTGTGAGGGCAGCCACGACGCAATCCTACCATCGACTCAGGCGTGGCGGCGGTCACCCGGGCAAGAGGCGCGACGTGCTAATTTGGACCCGGTGACGTTGTTCAGTCTCCGACGTTCGGCGTTCGCCCTCGCCGTCGCCGTGACCGGTTGGGCGACGGGATGCGCGATCGCGCCCCAGCCGATGGTCGACCCGGGCTACGCGGCTCGCGCCTACACGCCGGGCCGGGTCGCGGTGTTGCCGCCCGATGTGTTCGTCGTCGTCGACCAGTTCGGCGACAACGATCCTGCGCAAGCGGCGGCGCTGGGCCAGAAGGTATCGGCGGACATCATGCGCCTCACAGAGCAGACGCTGCGCGCGCGTGGCTACGACGTCGATCTGTCGTCGCGCTGGGATGGGATCTACGGACAGGATGGGACGCTGCTCGTGAACGGCGACGAGATCGGCGGTCTCGCCAACGGCGTGCTCGCGTTCGCCAACAGCCGCGAGGGCGGGGCCGAGGGCGCGCTCGCGACGCCGCGGCTGATCGCGCCCGATCTTGCGGCGCGCGTGGGATGGGCGACGCAGGCGGATGCGGTCCTCTACCTGAACGTGAAAGGCGCGGTCACGACGCCCGGGAAGCGGACCGCGAGCATCCTGACGGGCGTGTTCTTCGTCGCCATCGTCGCGGTGGTGATCCTGGCCATCGTGGCGTCGTCGAAAGGCGGCGGCAACGGCGGCTCGGGCATCGGTCGGGGCGGCGGGAGCGTTCCACGCGGGACGACGGTCGGGCGCGCGCCGGTCAGCGGCGGTGGCTGGCGCGGGACGCCGGGCGGCATGTCGGTGGCGCCGCGGGGCGCGCCGATCGGGACGCCGCGCGGCGCGCCGATTCCCATGGGTGGTGGCGCCTGGCGTGGAGGTGGGAGCCCGCCGGGGGTCGTACGGGGCGCGCCGGTCTACTACGGCCGCGGCCCGCACGTCGGCGTTGGCATCATCGTTCCGCTCGGTGGGCCGGTCCACACGCACGACGGCAACGTCGACTACGATGATCCGATGTTTGCGGGCGACGAGCTGTACGTCTCGATGACGCTGGTGTCGACCTACGACGGTCGGGTGTTGTGGCACGCGCGCGACCACGTCGATCGCGAGGCCGATCATCCCGAGCACATCGAGGAGCTGATGAGCGCCTTCCTCGACACGTTGCCCCCCGCCCTCCCCCGCGCGCGCTAGCTCTGTCATAGTTGAGCCTCGTCACCGACGGGAGGTCCGCATGCGCTGGCTCGCTGTCTTCGGTTTTCTCACCGTCATTGCCGGCTGTGAGGGAGGTTTGAGCGACGGCCCCACGGGCTCCGGCGGGGGTGGATCGGGTGGTGGCGCCGGCGGGGGCGGCGGGTCGGGCAGCGTGACCAATCCGCTGACGCAGGACCTGATCGACGCGTTTGTCGCCGCCCACAACCAGGCGCGCAGCGGCCCGCTGAATCCGCCGCCGTCGCCCGCGTTGCCGCCCGTCAGCTGGGACGGCGTGCTCGCCGACTCGGTCTACAACTACGCGATCGGGTGCCAGGGAACGATGGGCTTGCTCAGCCATAACGCGAATCGGTCGGCCGACTACCAGGCGCTGGGAGGCGACGGCTACGTCGGCGAGAACATCTACGGCTCGAGCGGAAACGCCACCCCCGCCGACGCGATGACGCTGTGGATGAAGGAAGCGCCGAACTACGACTACGCCAGCGGGGCCATCGGCAACGCCGGCCACTACACCCAGGTCGTCTGGCGGGCCAGCGTGCGAATCGGCTGCGCGATCGTCGACTGCCCGGCGCTCACGTACCACAATACGGTCATCTGCGATTATGCCCCCGGCGGAAACATCTCCGGTCAACGGCCCTACTGATTCGGCACCGACGGCGCGTTACTGGTCGACGCAGCCCGATGGGCGGATCTTGTGCACGCTCTGTCCGCGCTACTGCCGCGTGGCCGACGGTCAGGCGGGCTTCTGTTTCATCCGGCAGAACCACGGCGGAAAGCTGGTACAGCTCGGCTATGGGCGCTCGACCGGGTTCGCGATCGATCCGATCGAGAAGAAGCCGCTCAACCATTTCCACCCGGGCACGCCCGTGCTGAGCTTCGGAACCGCGGGCTGCAACCTCGGCTGCAAGTTCTGCCAGAACTGGGACATCTCGAAGGCGAAGCTCGACGAGCAGGGGCTGCGGCGCAACACGCCGGACGAGGTGGTGGATCTCGCAGCCGCGCAGGGCGCGCCGTCGATCGCCTACACCTACAACGACCCCGTCATCTGGGCCGAATACGTCATCGACATCGCGCGCGCGGCGCGGCGGCGCGGCGTGAAGAACGTCCTGGTCACCGCCGGCTACGTCACCGACGAGGCCCGCCCCGAGCTGTACGCCGACGCCGACGCCGCCAACGTCGACCTCAAGGCGTTTTCCGAGGAGTTCTATCGCAAGACGACGGCGTCCCATCTCGAGCCCGTGCTCGAGACGCTGAAGTGGATCCGTCACAAGAGCGACACCTGGCTCGAGGTGACGACGCTGCTGATCCCCGGGCACAACGACAGCGACGAAGAGCTCGGGCGCCTCGCCGCCTGGTTCGCCGCCAACCTGGGACCGGACGTGCCGCTTCACTTCACCGCGTTCCATCCCGACTTCAAGATGACCGACCTGCCGGCGACGCCACCGGAGACGCTGCGCCGCGCCCGCGCCATCGCGCGCGCCGCGGGCCTGCGCTACGTCTACGTCGGCAACGTGCATGACGAGGACGGACAGACGACGTTTTGCGCGCGCTGTACGCGGCCGCTGATCGGGCGCGACTGGTACGCGATCACGCACTTCGCCCTGAAGGACGGTGCGTGCGCGCACTGCGGGCATCCCCTCCCCGGTCGGTTCGGCGCGGCGCCCGTCGCGCTCCGCTCCGGCTTCCGCCGCCTGCGCGTGAGCGTTTGACGGACGCCGCGCCCATCGCGACAACGCCGGCGGGCGAGATGAAGCAGCCGCGCGGCATCTATCTGCTGTTCGCGGTCGAGATGTGGGAGCGCTTCTCCTACTACGGGATGCGCGCGCTGCTGGTGCTTTACCTCGTGGACACGCAGCACGGCGGGATGGGCTGGGATCGGGCGCCCGCGCAGCGGCTGTACGGCTGGTACGGGTTCTTCGCCTACGTGCTGCCGGTGCTGGGCGGCGCGGCGGCGGATCGGTGGCTGGGCACGCGCCGCGCCATGTTGATCGGCGGTCTGATCATCGCGGCGGGGCACTTCTGCCTGGCGACGCCGATCGCGGGCGCGTTCTTCGTCGGTCTGGTGCTGGTCGTCGTCGGGACGGGCTTCTTCAAGGCCAACGCGTCGACGATGGTCGGACAGCTCTATCGCGAGCGCGATCCGCGTCGCGACCCCGGCTTCACCATCTACTACATGGGCGTCAACACCGGCGCGCTGCTGGGGCCGCTGGTGTGCGGATACCTGGCGGCGAGCCCGCACTGGGGATGGCACTACGGCTTCGGCGCCGCCGGCGTGGGGATGGTCCTGGGTCTCATCTGCTACGTGGCGCTGAGAGACCGCTACCTGCCCGGCATCGGTCTGGCGCCGACCCGGAGCGCATCCGGCGCGGGCGAGAAGGTCGCGCACACGCGGCTGACGCGCGAGGAGCGCGACCGCATCATCGCGCTGCTCGTGATCTTCTTCTTCGTGATCTTCTTCTGGACGGGGTTCGAGCAGGCGGGGTCGTCGATGAACCTGTTCGCGCAAGAGCGCACCGACCGCGACGCCTTCGGCCATCTGGTGCCCGCCGCCTGGTTCCAGTCGCTCAATCCGGTCTTCATCCTGCTGCTGGGCCCGGTGTTCGCCGCGCTCTGGCAGCTGCTGGCCCGGCGCGGCCGCGAGCCGAGCACGCCGATCAAGATGACGGCCGGGCTCGCGTTCATGGGCCTTGGGTTCGTGTTCATGGTCGTGGGCGCGCAGCGAAATGCCGCCGGCGCGCTGGTGAGCCCGCTGTGGCTCGTCGCCGCCTACCTGTTTCACACCGTCGGCGAGCTGTGCGTCTCGCCCATCGGTCTGTCGCTGGTCACGCGTCTCGCCCCGGTGCGGCTCGGGGCGTTTTTCATGGGGATGTGGTACCTCTCCACCGGCATCGCCGAGCTGGTCGCCGGACAGCTCGCGGCGCTGAGCGAGCGCATCGGGCGGGGCGAGCTGTTCCACGCGCTGGGCGGCCAGGCCGACTTCTACCTCGTGTTCGTGGTGGCGCCGCTGGCCGCGGCGTTCATCCTGCTGCTGTTCTCACCCTGGCTGCGCCGGCGGATGCACGGACGCGATATCCTATGAGCGCGGCGACGCGGATCTCCGTGATGGCGGCGGTGTTACTGTCGTCGGCCGTGGCCTCCGCCAAGCCGCCTGCGCCCGCCGTCGCGCGCAAGGACGACGTCGTCGACCACCTGCACGGCGTCGACGTCGCCGATCCGTACCGGTGGCTCGAGGACGCCGACGCGGACGAGGTGAAGCAATGGACCGACGCGCAGAACGCCGCCACGCGGCGGGCGCTCGATCGGGTCCCCGGCCGGGCGGGCCTGGAGAAGCGATTCTGGCAGCTCTACGAGATCGGTTCGATCGGCGTCCCCGTCTCGCGCCCGCTGAAGTCGGGCGGGCGCCGCTACTTCTACACGCGTCGCGACGGGAAGCAGAACCAGCCCGTGCTTTATCTCCGTGACGGCGCGGGTGGCGACGATCGAGCCCTGGTGGACGTGAATCAGGATCGCGCCGACGGCACGCGGGCGCTCGACTGGTGGTTCCCCTCCGATGACGGCGCGCTGGTGGCCTACGGCGTGTCCGACGACGGCAGCGAGGAATCGGTGTTGCGGGTGCGCGACGTCGCGACCGGCAAGGATCGCGCCGACGAGATCCCGCGCACCCGCTCCTGCTCGCTGGCGTGGACGCCCGATGGGCGCGGCTTCTACTACACCCGCTACCCGGCGCCGGGCGAGGTCCCCGCCGCCGAGGTGAAATATCACCGCGCCGTGTTCCACCACCGGCTGGGCGACGATCCCGCCAAGGACCGCAAGCTGTTCGGCGACGGCCGCGACATGACCGACTGGCCCGGCGTCGAGCTGTCGCCCGACGGCCGCTGGCTCGCCATCACGGTCAGCCAGGGCTGGTCGAAGAGCGAGGTCTACGTCGCCGATGTGCGGGCAGGCGGTGCGCCGGTCGCCGTCGCCGCGGGCGAGCCGGCGAAGTTCAACGTCGTCGAGATGCTGGACGATCGGCTGTATCTGTTCACGACCAGCGGCGCGTCGCGCGGGCGACTTTATGCGGTCGATCCCGCGCGTCCCGAACGCGCGCGCTGGAAGGAGCTGATCAAGGAGTCGGGCGAGGTCCTGCAGAACGTCGTCTACTTCCGCGGCGGGCTGGCGGCCGCCTCGCTGCAGGACGCGGCGCTGCGCCTGCGCCTCTATTCGGCGGACGGCGCGCCGCGCGGCGACATTCCGCTGCCGGGGCTGGGCGCCCTCACCGGGCTGACCGGTTCACGCGACGTCGCCGAGGTCTTCTATGGGTTCACGTCGTTCTTCGTGCCGACCGAAATCTTCCGCGTCGACGTCGCGACCGCCACGCCCGCCGCCACGGCGTGGCGGAAGCTGCAAGCGCCGATCGACGGCGCCGCTTACGAGGTGGAACGGGTGATGGTGACGTCGCGCGACGGCACGCGCTTGCCGCTGTTCCTCGCGCATCGCAAGGGCGTCAAGCGCGACGGCGCGCAGGCCGCGCTGCTCACCGGCTACGGCGGCTTCGATCACAGCATGTTGCCGGGCTGGACCCCGTCGGCGATCCCGTTTCTCGAAGCCGGCGGCACGTACGCGCTGGCGGTGCTGCGCGGCGGCGGTGAATACGGCGAGGAATGGCACCGCGCCGGCATGCTCGGCAGCAAGCAGAACGTGTTCGACGATTTCGTCGCCGCGGCCGAATGGTTGATCGCGAACCGCGTCACCAGCGCGGCGCGGCTGGCGATCTCGGGCCGGTCGAACGGCGGCCTGCTGGTGGGCGCCGTGCTGACGCAGCGGCCGGAGCTGTTTCGCGCGGTCGTCTGCGGTGTCCCGCTTCTGGACATGCTCCGCTATCATCACTTCCGCATTGCCGCCCTGTGGATTCCCGAATACGGCTCGCCCGAGGATCCGGAAGCCTTCCGCTGGCTGGCGGCCTATTCCCCGTACCATCACGTGCGCGACGGCGTCGCGTATCCCTCCGTCTTGCTGCACACGGCCACGTCGGACACGCGCGTCGATGCGATGCACGCACGCAAGATGACGGCGCGCCTGCAGGCGGCGCATCGCAAGGGGCGGCCGGTGCTGCTGCGGCTCGAGAGCCACGCCGGCCACGGCGCGGGCAAGCCGCTCGGCAAGGTGATCGCCCAGATTGTCGACGAATGGTCGTTCGTGTTTTCCGAGCTCAAGCTCAAGCCAAGGTGACAAGGTGGCTAGATGAAAAAGACGCGCGTCATCATCCTGTTCGGTGGCCGCTCCGCGGAGCACGAGATCTCGTTGCTGTCGGCGCGCAACGTGCTGTCGGCGCTCGACCGGACGCGCTTCGAGCCCGTGCTGGTCGGTATCGACAAGGCCGGGCACTGGCACCGCGAATCAGAGCGAACGCTGGAGGCCGCCGCCGGGGATCCGCGGGCGGTCAGGCTCGACGCCGGCGCGCCCGCTGTCGCCATGGAGGACGCGCTGGTGTCGAGCGCGCCGGGCGGCGCGCTCGACGCGCTCGACAGCGATACTGTCGTGTTCCCGGTCCTGCACGGGACCTTCGGCGAGGACGGGACGGTCCAGGGCGCGTTCGAGCTCGCGGGCATCGCCTACGTCGGCGCCGGCGTGCTCGGTTCCGCGATCGGGATGGACAAAGACGTCGCCAAGCGGCTGCTGCGCGACGCCGGTATTCCGGTGGTCGACTTCGGCGTGGTCAC
>Ga0111539_10001201_pt1 | contig 34487 bp, 31 predicted proteins | sample RhiMethybrSRZTD1_FD_79667 | JGI IMG/M metagenome (GOLD analysis project Ga0111539, IMG submission 79667) | Populus rhizosphere microbial communities from Tennessee, USA - Rhizosphere MetaG P. TD hybrid SRZTD1 (version 2) (version 2) | ecosystem: Host-associated > Plants > Roots > Rhizosphere >...
GATTGTCGGCGTGGTCCCGAACGTCAAGCAGAACGGCCAGCGCAATGCGGAGCCTGATGCGGTTGTCTACGTGCCGCTGCGATCGAACCCGCAGCGGACGCCAACCCTGTTTGTCCGCACCGCATCCAGCGCCGCCGTGGTGCTGCCTCAGATTCGCGAGGCGCTGCGCGTCGTCGAGCCAGATCTGCCGCTCTTCAACGTCGAGACGATGGATGCGCGGCTGGCGCGTGGCCGATGGCAGTTCGTCGTCTTTGGTTCGATGTTCGCAGTATTCGCCGCCATCGCCTTGATGCTGTCAGCGCTCGGATTGTTTTCGGTGACGACGTACTCGGTCACACAGCGTACGCAGGAAATCGGGGTTCGCATGGCGCTCGGGGCCCAGCCGCGTTCGATTCTGTGGCTCGTGCTGCGTCGCGCGCTCATTCAGCTCGCGATCGGTTTGCCGCTGGGGCTCGCCGGCGCCTATGGCGTCGGCCGGCTGCTTCAAAGCATCGTCGTGCAGACCGGTGTTCGAGGAGACATCATCACCCTGGGTTCGATCGTCGTGATCCTGATTGTCGTGGCGGTGTGCGCGTGCCTGTGGCCCGCGCGCCGCGCGGCGAACCTCGATCCGTTGTTGGCGCTGCGCGGCGACTAGTTTCTCAGTGACCCTCTTTCGACCCCCGCTCTTGCGCGTACTTGGTGATGAGGACCAGGCCTAGCACCTGGGTCCAATCCGACAGGATGTTCCCGATCACCTGGCCCTCCTTTCCATCCGCGTCGCTGCGAGCGTAAGCCACCATCCAGGCAATGCCCGAGACTGTCAGGAAAACCGTCAGCGAGTGCTTCACCAAAAATAGGTTGAGCCGGCCTTTGGCTGGCTGTCGACTCTCGCTCGATCCGGTTTCGAAGAAATACTTGGTGGAGATCACGAAGACGAGCACTCCCAACCAGTCGCCGAGGGCGTTGCCGAAGAACGCGCCCAGGTGGGTCTGAGGATCAAGCCGCCCGTACATGAACCAGAGGAAGACCAGCAGGGCGGACAGAAACAGACTCAGCGAGTGTTCCCGCAGGAAGCTGGCAGACGTGCCGCCGCGGCGTTTCCGAGGCATGCACGCTACTTGTGCTTGTCTGGTTCACCGATCGCGGCGGTCCAGATACTGATCTGGTGCGCCGTCATCTGCCCGAGTGGCTCCTGCCGGCTGTCGCGATACTTAAGACGTTCGAGGTCGTTCAAGTACTGTTCGCGCGAGAGCAGCGTCCCATAGCAGACGTCGTTGTTCGAATTGGGCCGACTCGCGGTCATGCGGCGGAGGAGCTCGTCCATCACCCACGCCGGCACGATCTGTCGCTTGTCTGGATAGACGAAGCCGAAAAGAATCAGATGACTCAAGAGCACCCGCCAGTGATCGGCGAATCGCATCAACAGTCGCGGCCAATCGAGCGACGGGCCGGTTTCGCGCAAGAGGTGGAGCACGTCAGCGCCGTCAAACCGCTCACGCTCTTGAATGAAGGCCTTCGACCAGATCATCTCTTCTACTGGCGTCACTCGGACGATCACGCCGAGCACATCAGCCTTCGGCGCGTGTTCGAACCACAGGTCGTCGACTCGTGCGATGCCGTTGCCCGAGCTGAAAATCACATCCATGAAATGCGCGCCGTGCCGCACTTTGCCCAGCCAGTGCGGAAACGGTGTCTCGGTCTGATAGCCGGCCCTGGCGAACGCCTCGAGCACGCGCGGGCAATCCAAAGGCTTGACGAATACGTCGATATCCTTGGTCTCGCGCGGAACTTTCGAGTAGTGCGAAAACGCAAGCGCTCCACCGACGAGGAATGGAATGCTGGTCTCGTTCAGGATGTGCAACGCTTCCATGTAGAACGTCGCAGCCGGATCGAGTATCGCACGGGCGGTGGAGGTTTCCATGATGGTCCCCTTCGCGAGTCGCCGCTTAGTGACGCCTCTCGGTGGCGCGTCGTTCGACCGGCCGGTCGCGATCGGTCGGGATGATCACGTCGTGCATCGGCGCCGGTGATGTGGCGTGACTCGACACGGAAGCCTTGACATCCCCGACCGAAATCTCGAATACGCGAAACGGCAGCCGATCCGCGGACTCGCGCATCAGCATCGGCATCGAGACGTTGTAAACCGGAATACCGGTGCTCGTGGTGCCTGCAAACCGCCCACGATGGGCGTGGCTATGGACGACGAGTGACACGTGATAGGTGTTGATCGGTTCTTCCAGACGGCTCGAGCCCAGGAATGGATAGATCTCCAGCGGCTCGCCCTCCACGGTCTGCTGCACGGGCGAGTAGTGCAGTAAGGCGACGAGCGGCAACGTCTGCATCCGGGCGAGCGCGGTCTCGAGTTTGAGCGTTTCATCGACCGTTTCACGGACGAACTGCTTGATCGTGGCTTCGCCCCACGCCCCGAGCGCGCGCTGCCCGAAGCCGCCGCCGAATCCCTTCACGCCGGCGATCCCGATCCCGTGCGTCTCGAATCCATCGCCATCGAGCACCGTCGTGCCCGCATCTCGCAGAATCTGGCGGACCTCGTTCTCCTTGCCAGACTCGACGTCATGATTCCCAAGAACCGCCACGACCGGCACACGGACCGCGGTCAGCTCGCGCGCCAGAATTCGCGCTTCCTCCGGGAGTCCATAGTCCGTGAGGTCGCCCGCAAGCAACAGCAGCTCGGCGGCTTCAGCCGCCTTTGCCAGCAATGGCTGCAGGGCACCTTGCGATGTCTTGGAACAGTGCAGATCTCCGAGTGCCGCTATTCGCACTTTGGCCATCCGCGCGGTAGTGCTTCAAGAGTTGAGCCAAAAGGTGGCGTGACGAACCAGCTCAGCTTCGCTCCGTTCACCATTTGAGCGACGAAGGCGGTTCCGCTGTCGCAGAATCGCCCAACATGTCGAGCAGAGCCTCCACGAGGCTTCCCACGGACGAGGCGCCTGGCAGATGATATTGAGCGGGCGACGGCGCGCGCGGTCCGACGCCAATCGCGATCCCTCCAAGATCCGCCGCTGCGACGAGTGCTTCGGCATCGTTCGCATCGTCACCCGCGTACAGGGGTAAGACGGCAGCACCGCCAACATGCTCGACAATCATTCGCAGCGCCGTACCCTTTGTCAAACCCACGTCCGGCACAATCTCGATCGCCATGGCGCCCCGCACCACCCGCACTGCGCTGGAAGACGACGCGAGGGCGCCCGCCACGGCCGCCTGAAGCGCTTCGATTTGATTCGGGCACACGCGGCGATAGTGGACGGTCATGCCGAACGGCTTTTGTTCCAGCCACGCCCCGACGTATCCAGCGAGTGCGCGCCGCAGGGTCATCGCCACCGCGGCAACTAGGGCTGCACTGGCGGGTTCAGGTTCGACGATGGGGCTGCTGCCATATGACAGCTCGAGACCGCTCGTGCCGACGTAGTACGCGTCCTCGATACCTACTCGATCCCGAAGGTCATCAATCGCGCGCCCGCTCAATACGCCAATTGCGATCGAGGGTGTCAGTGCCAACTGCTCGAGTTGGTGCTGAGTGTCGGCGCTCAACGCAGCCAGGCTCGGATGTTCGACGATCGGCACGAGCGTGCCGTCGTAGTCGAACAAGAGCACTAGACGTGTTCCGCGCCTTCGGGCATCAACCAGTCGCGCGAGCTCCGCTCGCAGGCTTCGGCTCACGCAGGAACCTCCAAGGAAGAGCGGGTTTCCGCGAGCTGGCGAGCCTGAAACAGTTTGCTGGCTTCTGAGAGCAGCATGCCGGCCCAGCGATAGACGTTGTTGTCGGCGATGACCGTGCGCATGCTAGTCATCCGGTGCTCCTGCTCTTCAGCGGTCATCGTTAACGCCAGGCGCAGGGCCTCGGCGAACTCATCGATGGCATAGGGGTTGATCAGGACGGCATCCGACAACTCGCGGGCTGCGCCAGTAAAACGCGACAGTACGAGCACGCCACGACCGTCGGTTCGCGTGGACACAAATTCCTTGGCCACGAGATTCATGCCGTCGTGCAGGGAGCTGACCACACAGGCCGTCGCGAGGCGATCGAGCACGTAAATCTCGTCCGCCCCGCAGTGTTCATTGAGGAACACGATCGGACGCCATCCGTCGATCGCATGGCGCCAGTTGATTTCGTCCGCCAGCTCGTTGAGCTCTTCGTTGAGCCGGCGGTAAGCCGGGATGTGGACTCGGCTCGGCGCTCCGATCTGTACGAAGCTGAACGTCGTCTTCAGCTCCGGATGTCGCTGCAGCAGTCGATCGACGGCTCGGAAGCGTTCGGGAATCCCCTTGGTGTAGTCGACACGATCGACACCGACGATGAGCTTCTCGCCCCCGAGCCTCAGCCGCTTGCGGAGACGTCGCTCTGCGGCATCCAGATCAATCGGCAGCGAGGCGGCGATGGCCTCGGGGTCGATGCTGATCGGATGCGGCTGCACCAGCGTCGTCTTGCCACTGCGCGTCACCGAGAACCGTTCCATATCCACGCGCGATTCGGTGCTGCGATCGACCGTTTCGAGAAAGTTGTTGCAGTGATCCTGCACGTGAAAGGACAGCAGATCGTTACCGAGCAACCCGTCCAGAATGTCGTCCTGCCAGGGACAGACACGGAAGGCCTCGCGGTTCGGCCACGGGATGTGCCAGAACTGCACGATGACGAGATCCGGCCGCGCGTTGCGGAGCATCCGCGGGAGCAGCGCAAAGTGATAGTCCTGCACGAAGACGACGCCGGATTCGCCATCCAACTCGTCCAGGATGGCATCGGCAAATTTCTGATTCACGTGGCGGTACTGCACCCAGTCCGCGGAATCAAACCTGGGCCTGGCATATGCGATATGACAGAGCGGCCACAGTCCTTCATTCGCGAAGCCGTAGTAGTAGCCTTGCTCCTCCTCTTTCGTCAGCCACACCCGGCGGATGGTGTACGACGGATCCTCGGGTGGCACCTTGACGCGCCCGTAGCGATCACTCACGACGCGGTCGGCATCGCCGCTGCCATGGGCCACCCACGTGCCCCCACACGTGCGCATGACGGGGTCGAGCGCCGTGGTCAACCCGCTGGCTGGCCGGCTGCACCGGATCGCCTCACCGTCGAACGTGTGCAGGTAGGGCTCGCGGTTCGCGACCACGACGAGCTTCGCGCCGCCGATGCGGTCGCGCACCACGCTTTCGAGCCGTTCACGGTTCCACGCCATACATTTGCTCCACAATGCCAGCCGAGCGTTAGGCCACCAGCGCGCTCGGCGCCTGGTCCAGCGTCAATAGCATGGTGAGGTAGTCACGCAGGTGGCGAGTGAGGAGGAAGTGCTCGCGCACGAAATCGTGCCCGGTGCGCCCCATGCGTTGACGCTTGTCGGCATACCGCAACAGGTACCTGATGCGGTACGCGGCGCCCGCCGGTGAGTGAACCCGGAACCCGGTTTGGTAGTCGTGAACTTGAATCGTGATGCCGCCGCAGGCCCCGCCGATCACCGGTTTGGATTTCCACAGCCCTTCTGTCACGGTAAGACCGAAACCCTCCTTCAGCGACTTTTGCAGAATGATGACGGCGGAGCGCTGAAGCGCGTTGATGACGCGGTGCGCGTCGGGCGGGAGGAGAAGGACCTTGATATCCTCGTCGTCCCCAGCCTGTTCGGTCACTTCTCGCAGGACCTCGGCGCCTTCCGGGTCGTCGTCGGCCGTTCCTCCTGCGAGCGCGAGCTGCAGTTTCGGGTAGTACGGTTTGAGCAGGCGATAGGCCTCGATCACACCCAGCGGATCTTTGAATCGATCGAAGCGTGAGACCTGGACGAGCAGCGGCCGTTCCGGATCGATGCCCAAGCTCGACAACGTCTCGAGCCGCTCCGCCTCCGGCAACGAGCAGTTCTTGTCCGAGAGTGGATCGATGGACGGCGGGACGAGGAACATTGGACACGGCAGCGGACGTGTGAAGGCCGCCATCGAGAACACAGCCGCCGTGTAGTGCGGGATGGCGCCTTCCAGGTGCTTCCACACGCTTCTGGCCGGCCGCGATGCGTCGACGTGGCATCGCCAGATCCAGCGGCCGACCCGGCCGGTCGGTGTAAACCGCGGCAGGTAGATAGGCTGCGGATCGTGCACCAGAACCACGTCAGCCTCCAGCATCAATCGCTGCGCGTTTTCGCGATTCACGTCGAGGTGGAGGTCGAGGTCCCGTGGCCGGAGCGATACCGGCATACCCTGCAGACCGTTGTGAAACATCTTCGTCACGCGATAGAACTCCGGAGGTCCTGTGATCACCTCCCAGTGCGCATCGAGGCCGAGCTCCTGCATCATCGGGATCATCCAGCCGAGAATCTCGGCGACGCCGCCGCCGGTTTTCGTCGAATTGACGTGGACGATGCGCCGGCCTTTTAGGCCAGACGCCAGATGACGCAGCCGCTCGATTTCCTGGTGGCCGACGACCTCTTCGTAGCGGTCCAGCAGCCTCATCCGCGCACCTCAGATCCGGCCGCCATCATCACCGCCTGAGTCTCGGGTAAGTGCTGCCGGAAGATGTCCATGAATTCGGCACGTAGCTGGTTCAGATTCAAGAAGTAGAAATCCACTGCACGCAGCTGCGCGACGAGTGCAGGATCCGCGCCGTACTGCTCCAGCCAGTCGGAGAAATCGTCAGTTCTCCCAGCCGTTCGGCGACGTGCTTCATGCACGTGATAGAAGAGCGAACGCAGCGGCAGCCGCGGTATGGCCTCGGCGAGCGCGGCCAGCGTCGCGAATTGTTCGCCGGTGGCGTAGGCAAAGACGCGGGATTCGATCAGGTGCAATTCGAGTCCAGGTTTGCACCACGGAACGCGATCCAGCACCCACAACCGCTCCTCGACGACGTTGGTGAGTGCGGCGCGCAAGGCCGCCGGAGACGCGCTTTGATACGGATCGATCAGGCCCAGCTGCTCGCCGAGCACGTCGTCTCCGAGTCCATCCCAGCACCACCGCGCCAGATCGTTCGGAAACTCGTAGAGTTCGAAATGATCGTCAAGCGCGCATCGCATCATGTGGTGTTCCAGCGTTGCGTCGGACGCAGTCCGGACCACATCGAGCAGCTCACGGAGGTTGGTGCAGCTCTTTCCGACGGCCAAGCGTGCGAGATTGCAGTCGAAGAGCGCGAACGGTTCGGGCGAGTTCACGTCAACCTCCTCGTGCAGCCAGCGTCCCAAGGATCGCCAGGTTTGGCCGCGGCTGGGCCGGTCCAACCTGCGTGCCAAATATCGATGAGGGTCACGAATCAACGATTGTTTCTGGACGCAATGACTTGCGGGTATATAGATGAGATGAGCGGTGAAGTGATGGGCAACACGCTAGCCAATCCTTACACTTCGCCCTGCCAGACCACTGACGAGGTGGCCACAGCGGACATGAGATAGCCAGACCACCTTTATTCAGATCGACTTCAGGAATTCGACCAGATCGGCTTTCTGTTTGTCAGTGAGATTCAGCGTGAACAGCGTGTTGTAGTGGTTCACGACTGCCAACAGATCCGGCGCGCTGCCATCGTGAAAATATGGCGGATGCTGCCAGAGCCCGCGCAGCGGCGTCGTACGGTATCGCCCGGTTGCGCTCCGCAAGGCGTAGGTCGGATCCATTCCCACCTCCGCTGGATCGTGCAGGAACGGCGTCCGTCTGGCACCGTTCAGGACATCGGTGAAGTACGGCGGCTGATGGCAGCTGGCGCAGTTCGCTTCATTGCGAAAGAGACGCTCGCCACGGTTCGCCGCCGCGCGGTCGACGCTGCGTTTCGGAGGCTCCGGAGTCTGCAAACTCAGTTGGTAGTCGAGAAGGGCCGGCAGCTTCGGCGTCACCAGATCCGGCGATTGCTTGATCGAGAGGCTGATACGCGGGTCATTGAAATTTCCGTGACCTCCCATCTGTCCCACGCCGACATAGCTGTTCCAGTAGGAAATCGGCCCGTCCGCCGTGAAGGTCTCGAAGCCGACGCCCTGCAACCCATAAATCGACGGAATGACAATCGGGACCGAGGGCGAGTTCAGCGAGAGGAGATTCGTTCCGTCGAACGCGTGGTGACGCGGATCGTATTTGCCGGGGCCCCAGCTGTTGAATTCCTGCTTGGTCGCCTGGTCGAGCGCCGGTGAAAGCGCCACGATCGCCCCGACGTTGAGATCCGTGTTGGCCCATCCGTCCAGACGCTTGCCGATGCCGGTCGTGAGCGAGTTGTCGACGGAGGAATGGCACAGCGCGCAGGTGATGCCCACGCTGGTGAGCTTTCCGGCGTCATTGACGGCGCCCCGGACGCCGACGACGGCGTTCAGTCTCAGCAATGCGAGCGTGACGGCAGGGTCGGTCAGGTCAACGCGCCCGGCGCGCAGTGCGGCGACGAGCGTTCGAGGCAGAGCGTCCACATCCACCTTGAGTCCAACGGCCAGCGCAGTCGCTGGCGGCACCGTCGCAATGACCTCGTGCATCCGCAGCACACCGGTCCACAGTTGTTCATCCCCGAAGGTGTCGTATCTGAAGATCGCTTGCCCGCTGCGGTGAGTCCGTTCGTCGTTGTCTCGTCCGTCTCGATTGTCAGTATCCTGAGTCGCGGCCGCAGGTGCGAACGTGGTCGCTTCAGGATCGACGCCAGACACGGCGAAGGTCACAGCGAGCATGAAGACAATTGAACCAGCACTGATGAGTCGCATGTCGGTCACTCCATTCCCACCCAAACAACGGACGCGTGAATTGGATGCAACCCGATCGCCCTTTGTTCCCAGCCAACGGGCTGAACGTTGGATTGGATGTTGCACGCTGTCGCGACATGTCTAGGTCGAGGTGGCTTCTGGTCGCCGTCCTCAGTACCGCGAGTTGTTCGCACGCCCTGCGAAACACTTCGAAGCCACCCGAACGCACACCGATTGCTCAGTTGTGGGTAAGCCCAACCAACATTCAGCAGTTGGACCTCTTCACCGGCGTCGGCGGGCAAGAGTATCGGCCGTCCACAACCTCGTTTCGGTTCGTGGCCATCGATACCAAAGGTGCCAGCCCCGGATACGACGTCACTGACGCGAAGGGTGTGAAATGGAGCGTCAAGACCGGCGTTGAAGTACAGCCGGAAATTGTGGTGTCCAGGATCCTGTGGGCAATCGGATTTCACCAGCCTCCGGCCTATTTCGTGCCGGACTGGACGCTGACGGGCGGCCCCGGCGGCGTGCCCACGCCACCGGCGCGATTTCGGCCCGAGCTGACTGGGTACAGCGTGGAGGGGGAATGGTCTTGGTTCGAGAATCCCTTCGTTGGAACGCGTCAGTTCGAAGGGTTGATTGCCGCAAATGCACTCCTGAGCAACTGGGACTTCAAGAGCTCGAACAACAAGGTGTACCACCGACGGCCGGGGGCCGAGGCAAACCTTCCGCTTCGCATGTACATCGTGCGCGACCTCGGCGCGTCGTTGGGAAAGAGCTCACAGCCGGCCATTCTTCGAGTCACCGGCGTGATTCGGGCGCTGCCGGGAACGAAGAGTGACATTGAGGGATTCGAAGAGCAGGGGTTTGTCGCGCTCGGTGAGAATGGCAGGCCGAAGTTCAGCTATAGGGGACCCCGTCGTGACCTGCTCGACGCCGTGAGCGTCGATGGTGTGGTGTGGATGTGTCAGCTGATGTCGCGACTGTCGGATCGCCAGCTGACCGACGCGTTTCGCGCGGCCGACTATCCCCCCGACCTGACCCGCCGCTTCGTCAAGAGGATTCGGGAGAAGATCGCCGAAGGACTGGCGTTGCGCGGATCCCGCAGCTAAACCGACACCTCCTTCAGGGAATCGCGCCACCCCGGGCATGTCCGTGCGACCCGGTCATGCAACAGGAAACGTTCAGCTGTTCCCGTCGTAATGCAGGGTAGAGTATCGACATGTCCGCCCTCATTCCGACTATCCAGCGCGTTGCGGCACTCGCCGCGGTTGCAGGACTGCTGTCGGCTGCGTCAGCATTCAAGCTCTCTGCCGCGCCGCAGTCCGGACGCACGTCCCAGCCGGCCGGAACCGCCGCGCAGGCGGGGCGCGCCTCACAACCGGTTCGAACGACTACCCAGGCTGGCCGCTCCGCAGCGCCGGCAACGGACAAACTGCCCGAGCTGGTGTACGTGTGTCCGATGCCCCAGGACGCGGATGCGACATCGGACAAGCCTGGGAACTGCGTCAAGTGCAACATGGTCCTCCAACCCGTGAGGCTCACCGAGGCCTGGTCTTGCCTCAGCAACACGGCGTTCCTGCAGAAGCAACCAGGCAAGTGCCGCACTGACGGATCAGACCTCGTCAGAGTCACGGCGCGTCTGTACTTCAGTTGCGCGGCGACGCCAGACGTCAAGGAAGCGAATCCCGGGAGGTGCGTCGACGGCAAAGCCCGGGAAGAAAAGCTCGAGGTCTACCAGCACGGCGATCACAATCCGAAGCACGGTGGCGTGCTGTACATGGCGGGTGATGGCTGGCACCATATCGAGGGGACCTATCCGAGCGCGGGGCTCGTGCGCGCCTACTTCTACGATGAGTTCACACGACCGATGGCAGTCCGAGGCTTCAGCGCGAGAGCAGTTATCACCGACGTGACGGGTAAGGAATTGACGTCTGTAACGCTCAAGCCCGGAAGAATCACCAACACGCTCGAGGGAAATATTCCAGGCGCGAAGGCGCCCCTCTCCGTGCAATTGCGAGTGGCGTTCAAGCCGGGAGAGAAGGAGACGCCGTTTGACTTTCCGTTCCCCGACTACACCAAGGAACCGGCCGCGTCGGTCGTGACGAAGAATGGTGCGTCGGCCCCGGTGACAACGGCGCCCAAACCCGCCACGGCGGTGTCGGCAGGCACTCCGGCCGCGACGCCCGTCGCTGCGGCCAAGCCGTCGTCAGGCGCGACGACACCACCGACGGCGATCGCCAGTGAAACACCGCAGGGAAGCCCGCTGCCGCAACCCGGCAATCAGTACGAGGCGATGTTCGACAAGATGATCGAAATCGCCCCGATGCCGGATACCGCAAGAGGTATCGTTGCCGAACTCGAAAGGAGCAGCGCTGAAGTCAAAGAGCTTCTGGATCAGGGCCAGCTGCCTCTCATCTGGGTGCCGGCGCTTCGCACCAAAGACGCCGCGGTTGCGCTCGAGGCGCACGTGAACGAGTTGCGCGAACCGCAGCGGCCGCTTGCGAGCGCGGCCGTGAACACTGTCGTTCGCACCGCGTGGGAACTTGATGACCTTGGCGACGGTGGAGACAAGGACAAAATCCTTGGCGTCCACGCCTTGTTTGCCGCCGCAGTCAAAGAGCTGGCCACTATCTATGACTCGGTTCGCTAACGGCCGCTGCGTTGTCCTCATCGTGGCGATGGCGCTGTCGCTGGCCACGCTCGGCAGCCGGCAGACGCAGGCGCACGCAGGGCTGCTTTCGCCCTACACCTACAACAAGGACGTTTTCCCGATCCTTCGCGACAAGTGTGGCCGCTGCCACGTCGAGGGTGGACCGGCCCCGATGTCGCTGCTGATCCTCAGCGGCGCGAGTGGAAACGGCGCAGCCCCGTGGGCGCGGTCGATCCGCGATCTCGTGATTTCCGAGCAGATGCCTCCGTGGTATGTGGACCCCACCAGCCCCGCGATCAAAGGCGGACATTCGATCACGGCGGCCGAAGCCGACAAACTCATCATCTGGGCGATCGGTAAGCAGCCTGAAGGCGAAGCCGACAAAAAGCCCGCTCCGGTCACCTTCCGGCCACAGTGGAAGGGCGGAAGTCCCGACCTGGCGATTCCGATGGAGAGCGAGTTCACCCTTGCGGAGGCGACCAAGGAAGAGACCCGGGAATTCATCCTTTCAACCAATCTCACCGAGCCTCGTTGGGCGAAAGTCGTGGACCTGTTACCGAGCGCGGCGGCCATTGTCCGGAATGCCGTGGTCTCGATCGACAACGGCCCCGTCCTCGCGGTGTGGGTGCCGGCCGACGATGCGATTGCCGCACCGAGTGGCGCCGCGTTTCGTCTGCCCGCCGGTGCGAAGCTGAAGCTGCAGATGCACTACAAGAAACCCTGGCAGCTCGAAGGCCAAGCCATCAAGGATCGGAGCACGATCGGGATCTACTTCACCGATCCGCCGGCATCGGGTCGCGAAATTCAGTCGCTCGACATCAATGCGCCGAGTGGCGTGACGCCCGACTCGAACACGTTCGGCAGCGCGATGACCACCAGCGGACGGGTCGTCGCATTGCGGCCATCCCTGGATCATGTGTACGGAAGCGTCAGCGTGCAGGCCGTCACGCCAACCGGCACGAAAGTGCCTCTCCTGAAACTGAAGCTGCCGCGCCCGGAGTGGCGTCGCCGCTACTGGCTCGCCGAACCGATCGAATTGCCCGCAGGCAGCAAGATCGAGGTCACGGTGACACCGCCGGCCGAGCATATCGATCTCACCAGCTCGCAGCTCATCAAGGGCTATCCGCTTCAGGTTTCGCTCGATTTCGTGCCCCAGTCATAGGGCGACCTTCGTTGACTCAAAACGCGCTAACTGGTATCACGAAGCCACGAAGAGCACGAAGACGGACAGGGCACTAAAGGTTCACTGGTGAAGCACCTGATGGACGAAGGCGACGGCAATTGACCCTTCGCCGACGGCGGAGGCGACGCGCTTGATGTTGCCGCCCCGCACATCGCCTACCGCAAAGACTCCAGGACGGCTCGTTTCGAGCAGATAGGGCGGCCTGGCCAGCGGCCAGCTTGCCGCGGTCAGGTCGTCCTGCGAGAGATCCGGACCGGTCTTGATGAAGCCGTTGCGATCGAGCACGACGCACCCGTCGAGCCAACGGGTATTCGGCACGGCACCCGTCATCATGAACACGTGCCGGATGTCTTTTGCTGCTATCTCGCCGGTCTGATTGTCGCGCCAGCGAACCTGTTCGAGATGCTCGTTTCCTTCCAAGCCGACGAGCTCCGTACCAGTGTGCAAAATGATCGCGGGGTTCTCCTCGATGCGGCGAATCAGGTAGCGCGACATCGTCGCTGACAGTCCCTCCGCGCGGACGAGCATGTGCACGCGTCTCACACCATCTGCGAGAAACACGGCGGCCTGCCCCGCGGAATTGCCGCCGCCCACCAGTACGACTTCCTCGCCGGCGCAGAGCTGCGCCTCCATCGGCGTCGCGCCGTAGTACACGCCTGCGCCTTCGAAGCGGGAAAGGTTATCAAGAGCCGGCCGGCGATAATCAGCGCCGGTCGCGATGATCACCGCGCGCGCGCGGACGGGAGTTCCTCCGTCAATCTGCACGCTGTACGGCTGGCGATCGCACGCGAGGGCAGTCGCGCCTTTCGCGATGAGGATCTGCGCGCCAAATTTCTGGGCCTGTGCGTACGCGCGCCCTGCCAGGTCCTGTCCTGAGATGCCGGTCGGAAACCCGAGATAGTTCTCGATTCTGGAGCTCGAGCCAGCCTGGCCGCCCGGAGCGTTCGATTCCAGCACAAGGACTCCCAGACCCTCGGACGCGCCGTACACCGCCGCCGCGAGCCCTGCGGGACCGGCGCCGACCACCAACAGATCACGTACCTGCGTTTGATCGATGGAGTCGTTGAATCCCAGGCACTCCGCGATCCGCTGATTACTGGGATTTCGCAACACCGCGTCGCCGCGGCAGATGAGGACAGGCACATCGGCGGAGGTGATGTGGAAACGGTCCAGGAGTTCCTGCGAGTCGGTGTCGTGGTCGAGGTCGATGTAGGCGTAAGGATGGCCGTTGCGCGTCAGGAATTCCTTGACTCGCAAGGTGGCGGAGCAATGCGTCGATCCAATCAGGACCACGTCCCCAAGGCCGTGCGCCACCAGCTCGAGCCGGCGGAAGATGAACGCCCGAATGAGTATTTCGCTCAACTCGGCATCGGTCTGCACCAGGGCGAGAAGTTGCTCGCGATCAAGCTCGATCACTTCACCCGGTTCGCTGACGCGGATGCGAGCCAATGAGCGACGACCGGTGATCATGTTGCCTTCGCCGGAGAACTGCCCGCGTCGATGAGTAACGATGAGCGTTTCGGTCGGGCCGGACGGCCGCACCACCTCGAGCTCGCCGTTGATGACCACGAAGAACCGCAGGATCTTGTCCCCGACATCGAGGAGCACTTCACCGCGCGCGATCGAGCGACGATGTCCGTGAGCCGAGATTCGCGCAATCTGCGCGGCCGTCAGCGTCGGAAACAGCTGTTCCGCAATCGAAGCGGTGGTCGGTTGCAGCCGAAGAGTCGAGTCGGGCAAGGTCATGCGGCACCCCAGCTGAATCCGTGGATCCGTGCGCTCCTTCTTGTTGCCATCATAGAGCAGAGTGGAAAGTGGCTGCGGTCTGTGCGAGGCTCAACTCGGCTCGGACCGGCCAATTTTCTTGGCCGGCGTGATCTTCGGAGCGAGATATGCGAATTGTCGTCTATCAGAAGCCAACGTGCACGACCTGCCGCCAGGTCTACGCCGCGCTCAAACAGAGCGGTGTAGACTTCGATTCAGTCGACTACTACATCGATCCTATTCCGAAGAAGAAACTGCTCGAGCTGCTGCGCAAAATGGGGATGCCGGCACGGGACTTGGTCCGCAAGAACGAAGCGGTCTACAAGCGGCTCAAGCTGGCGGAGCGGGAATTGTCCGAGGGGGAGCTCGTGGACCTGATGGTTCAGAATCCCGACCTGATTCAGCGACCGATTGTGGAGAAGGGGAGCCGGGCCATCCTGGCTCGGCCTGCGACGCGCCTGGAAGAAATCCTCTAGCCGATCAACATGCGGTCTCACGGAATGACCAGTTCTGGGAACAGCCCTTCGGGCGAGGCCCCTTTGGGGAAGTCCACGCACGCGCGCAAGGAACGTGCGCTCCTGACGCGGCGGCATCAGCGACGTGATCAGCACCAGCTGAGGAATCGCGATCGCGGCCGTGGCGGCCGTGATCGAAGCGACCGTTTTCAGTTGGGTCTTCGCACGGAAGCGGACCGCATCACGAAGAAGCGCCGCTTGTTTCTCGTCCGGCTCGATGGCAAGCACATACGACATCAACGCACCGATTTCGCTTTTGGTGCCATTAACTCATTACATTAGCGTTAGATAGAGCAATGTGTTCCATCGCGCAACATACGTGTGGCATAGCCCTGCGTTTTTCAGTCGTTGCCATGGCTCGCGTTGCCGCAGCCTTATACTCGGCCCATGGAATCACCGTCACGATCTGAATTGCGCGCTGAGACGACCTTGTTGATTAAAGCCGTGGCAGCTGCGGTCCTTCTCGCACTGTTTGCCAGCGTACCGGCGCTGATCGCGCAGGCTGTCTTACCGGGCCCGGTTGGGCCGAGTCCGTACGACGTCGTCCGCGGCTGGCACAAACCGTTCGCCCAACCTGGGTTCGCATTCGGTGGCAATTCGGGTGTGTTCGCGGAATCGCCGAATCGCATCTTCGTGGCACAGCGCGGCGAGGCCAGGTTGCCTGATCCGGTTCCTCCCGAGTTCGCGGGGTTTGCGGGCTCGATCGGGATCAACGTGCTCAATGCCACCGATCGCCGTGTCTGGCGCAACTGTCTCTACACGTTGGACGGTGATGGAAATGTCAAGGAACGCTGGACGCAGTGGGACTACCTCTGCGAAGGCTCGGACGGCCCAGGGCCCCATCGGGTGCGCATCAGCCCGTACGACCCCGAACATCGCGTCTGGGTGGTCAACGAGACGTTCAGTCAGATCTATGTTTTCTCCAACGACGGCAGCAAGCTGCTGAAGACGCTGGGTGAGAAAAATGTCCAGGGGAAGGACGGCACGCACTTCGGCAAGCCGCAGGACGTGGCGTTCCTGCCGGACGGCAGGATTCTAATCGCCGATGGTCTCGACAACCATCGCGTGATGATCCTCGATCGGAACATGAACTACATCGGAGAGTTCGGGAGCATGGGTAAAGAGCCCGGCCAGTTCAGCGGTGTGCACGCCGTTGCGGTTGGTCCTGAGGGCCGCATCTTCGCACTCGATCGCTCCGGCAACCGCATCAACGTGTTCAGGACCACCGCCGATCCGGCGAAGGTCGAGTTCGTCGAGGCCTGGCCCAGCACCGGGATCCCGCTGGATCTCATCGTCAACGACTCGAGCGTGTGGGTGACGCAGCTTTCGCCGCTCCGCTTCATCAAGTTCGATTTCAAGGGCAATCGTCTGTATACGTGGCTGGTGCCGGCGGCGCTCCCGGACGGCTATCTCGAAGTGCACACGTTCAGCGTCGACTCGAACGGGAATTTGTACGGCGGCGACAACCAGTACGGTCGCACGCAGAAGTTCGTCCCCAAGCCCGGTGCGGACCCGGCGTTGCTCATCCGTCCGCCGTGGGTTGCCCGGTAGGGACACGGGAGGCGACGTGACGAAACACCACTCGTGCAGTCTGGTTTTGGCGGCGCTCGTTGCCGCGATAGTGGCGATACCCGCGACGTCTCACGCGCAAGGCGATCTGGGCCCCAAGGTCGAGAAGACTTACGGAGGCGGGCTGCCGCGAGACCGCGACCGCTTGGTCTTCGCCGATGACCAATATCCCAGCTGGCCGCTGACTCCCGAGCAAAAGGCCTACGCCGTGATCGACGGCGCGCGGATGAAACAGCACGTCGTCAATCTCGCTCAGATCGCGCTGCGGGATCGTGATGCTGGCCACAAATGGTGGGGACGACTGCCCGGTACGACGGCCGATCGCGAAGGGATGGCCTACATGACGCGCGAGTTCGAGCGTCTCGGGCTGACCGTCGCGCACTTCCCGTACGTGCTGCCCGAGGACTGGCGGCCGACGGACTTCGCCGCGAGCTACAAGACGACCGACGGCAAGACGATCGATCTTGCGACCATCTTCCCGGTTGCCGACACGAAGTCGACTGGTCCCCAGGGGATCACGGCCGAAGCGGTCTGGGTTGGCATTGGATCCGGAGCGGACTTCATCGGCCGCGACGTGAAAGGCAAGGCGGTCATCATCTACAGCACCTTCGTGCCAGGCGGCCGCAGTCATTCGGCCAGCGATCGCGCCGGCCTGTTCAATGCCAACACACGCGCGGTGCAACTCGGCGCCGCCATCGTCGTGAATGTGATGGCGGTGCCGGGGAACGGGCAGTTTCAGCCGGAGGGCGGACTCCGAGACGTCCCGCAGTTCACTCTGAGTCAGGACGAAGGCTTCGCGCTGAGAGATCGGCTCGACAAGGGAGACAAGATCGTCATGAACTTCCGGCTCGTCGTGCCGGACCTGCGGAATCTGCAAACCGAGTACACGATCGCGACGCTGCCCGGCGTATCAGACGAGCAGATCGTCGTCATGACCCATACGGATGGCTACTTTCAGGCGGCGACGGACAATGCAGCCGGAATGGCCAGCACACTCGAGATCGCGCGCTTTTATGCGGCGAAGCCGCGCCAGGAGCGTCCGCGGACGCTGACGTTCATTCAGTTTCCGGATCATCATCACGGCGAGGTCGCCCGCGGCCAGCACATCGACAAAACCTATCCCTGGGACAAGGTCGCGGTGAAACTGACGATGGAGCATCCGTCGCAGACGCTGTTGTACATGTACAACGACGACCTCACGCCGACCAACGCGATTGGCGCATTCCGATGGAACGCCCTGGGGAGCGCTGAATTCGAGCGCATGGTGTTCGAGACGCTGCGTGAATTCGGGGTGTCGGTTTACGCGCAGGAGGACGGTCCCAAGAACGGCAACTACGCGCCTTCGTTCCACATCATCGAGCATGTCATCTACCACACCTCACTCGATGTGCCAGAGCTCGTCCCGGCCAGCGGCCTGGAGCGCACGACACGAGCATTCGTGGCCGCGCTCGATCGCGCGAACACGATGACGATGAAGCAGCTCCGCGGCGATGCGTTTCCGCCAGCTGGCGGACAGGGAACACTTATCGGGACCAAGCCGGCTCCAGCCAGGTAGATGAAGCTGAGCGTCTAGTTCGGAGTCGGCTGCTCGGCGCCATCGATCACCAGTATCTCGACCGGACCGCGCCGCGAGTCGAGTTTGAGCCCGAGCTGTTCCGGCAACACGCTGAACACCGATACGAGCGGCGGATCGAACGTGGGCGGCGGTATGCCGGGGCCCGGTGGTGGGATCGGGAGCTCGGCGATGAAATCGAACTCCGCATCAAAATAGCCGGTCAGGCCAGTCTGATCGATCACGCTGCGTTCGACCATCGGCACGAACACTTTCGCCAGCGCCGCCATGGTCAGTCCTCGAAACGCAATGCCTCCGCGGGCCGCGGCAAAATTGGTCCCCGGCGCAAAACCGAAAAAGCCGCACGATGGCGGCCGATCCGGATCGAGGCCGATGCCGGGCTCGAATGGCTCCGCCGCCCGACCGCAATCCGCCTGCGAGTGCTTGAGTTGAGGCCCCAATCGTCCATCACTTCTGGCCAGCACCATGGCGTAGTACGGAAGGTCTCGGTTTTCGGTGTGAACGATTAATTTGAAACGCTCGGCCAGCAGCCTGCGCAGCAACAACCGTTTCTCGGCCACTGGCGGGTCTCCTTCGGCCTTCGCCACGACGTCGAAGCGAACGGAATCGAGCCAGTCCGGTCCGCCAAATACTTGAAAGTCTGCCCGATCGTATGCGAACCGGATCAGCGAGGCAGCCGTGACGTTGATGCCATTGAGCCGGCCACCTGGTTGAAACTCCAATCTCGAGGGACCTGGACGAGACACATTCAGTTTGATCGAGGCCGTCTCGAATGACGGCCCGGCCGCCGAACCGACGGCGGCGGCCGTGGCTGACTGGGCGCCGAGGAGAGGTGCGCTCAGGGTGCCGATAGCGATCGGGATAGCAACCGTCGCGATTCCGGCCGCGACCAGCAGAAGCTTCTTTCCTGCTCCCAACAGATCTCCATCCTGGTTTCTCATGATCGCCTCGATTCTCTTCTTGAGATCAGCGCCGCTCACGCCCGAGACGCACGCGAGCTGAGCGTCCACGTAGCGCTTGCAAACGTTGAGGATTCCTTCGGCATAGGCTCGCGGATCCCCAACGCTGCGAAGCACGTCTTCGTCGCAGGCTCGCTCACGCTCCTCGACCAAACGGCTTCCGATCCACCAGACCAAGGGATGGAACCAGAAAACGGCCTCGACGATCATGTGGATCGCGGCTGTGAGGTTGTCTCGACGCTTGATGTGGCAGAGCTCGTGCGCCACCACTGTGCGAAGCTGCGCCGGCGTGAGGTGCGCATCGATGCCGGCGGGCAAGAGGAGGATCGGGCGCCGGAACCCGACGACGCCCGGTTCGAGCAAGCCTGAGGCCGTGCGCACCTGGACGCTCGCAGGAATCGCTGCATCGCGAATCTCTACGCGCGTGCTTGCCCGAACGGTCGCCCGGATGCGTCGCCACATACGTAGCCGTATCAAGGAAATCGCGACAAACCCGGAGACCCACACACCGAGGATCGCAGAGGAGAGCCAACTGGGACTGTTTGGTTGCGTGGAGACCGCTGACGACAGACCAGACGTCCAACGATCCGGAAATGGTTGACTGATTCGCTCGATCGTGACCGAGAACGCTCGCTCGGCCATCTCTTGCGCGGCTGGCGCCCACTGGAGTTGGCTGCCCAGATTGACCAACAGTGCGAACGGGACGAAGAACTTGACCGACGCGCTGAACCAAATCCAATAGCGGACGCTGGCCCGGTTGCGACGGAACGCGAGTGTCAGGAGCCCGGCGACAACCGCGAACGCCGTCGACTGCCACAAATGGTCGATCCATTTCCCGCCACCTGAATCGAAGCTGCTGACGAGTGCCGGCGCAGTCGCGGTATCGCGATCGAGCGGCCGCTCTGAGCCAGTGCTTCTTCCCGCACCACGCACGAATGCAGACGATACGCCGTTCGGGCGGTCTTCCCGTGGCGAGAGACGAGCGCGCCGCTCTGGCGCAATGCGCCTCGACGATGATTCATCGGGTGGGCGTTCTGTCCGATCTGTCCGATCCTGCGGCGCGGAACCGTTCACGCTCGAGTGGGAGCGCGCCGGTGTGCCCGATTGCGACCGAGCCTCCACGACTGGTTTGCGCGAATCTGTCACCGAGGCGTGAAGCCTCGGGCCGCCGGGCCAGATCGCGATCGCCGCTGCCGGGATGTGAATCGCGATCGACACGAGGAAGCCAATGACCAGATTCCTCTGTCTTTCGTCGCCGATCATTTGCGCCCCCTCTCTGTCTTCTGTTGCTCATCGCGCTTCTTGATCGTCTTCTCCAACTGACGCACATCGTCGAGCGTCAGTTTTCCAGCTTCGACGAGCTGCGTCATCATCGGCTGCGCCCGCCCGCCAAAGAAACTCAGGATCTCGTCGAGCAGCCGGTGCCGGGCCAGATCCCTGGCGACAAGTGGCTCGAAGATGTGGGCGTTGCCGATCTTTCGCAAACGCCGCACGGCGTTCTTGCCTTCGAGTCGGTACACCGTGGTTTGGATCGTCGTGTACGCGGGGCGAGGCTCCGGGAACGCCTCCTGGATCTCCCGAATGGAGGCCTTTCCGTGGGCCCAGAGGGCCTCCAGGATCCGCAGTTCGAGTTTCGTGAGCTTTGGCTGGCGCATGGCGACCTACTACGTAGCGCCTAGATCTACTACTTAGTAGTAGGTAAGTCAACCTGAAGTGAACATGGAGGCTGACGTTTCTTGACAGTTGCCGCCGTTGTCGCTAAAAGTTCGCCCATCGCATGCAAAGTCTGGATGGCCGTGTCGCCGTCGTCACCGGCGGGACCCTCGGTGTGGGCCGCGGCATCGCGGCTGCACTGGCCCACGCTGGGGCACGAGTGTTCGTGACCGGTCGCTCGGTGGACGATGGTGCGTCCCCTGATCGACAGGTCGAACACGACGAGCGCATCACCGGTATTCGCTGCGATCACCGGCTGGATGCAGAGGTGACGGCCGCGTTCGATCGCGTCGCCCGAGAAGCTCAGAGGATCGATATCCTCGTGAACAATGTCTGGGGTGGGTACGAGCGGATGGTCGAGGACGGAGCATTCACGTGGGGCAAGCCGTTCTGGGAACAACCGCTGTGGCGCTGGGACGCGATGTTCAGCGCCGGCGTGCGCGCGCACTACCACGCGAGCCAGCTCGCGGCGGCGATGATGGTCATCAGCGGGCGCGGGCTGATCGTGAATATCTCAACCTGGGCAGCGCAGAAGCACATCGCGAATGTCGCCTATGGGGTGTCGAAGGCGGCAACCGACAAGATGACCGCCGACATGGCGATCGAATTGCGGCCCCATGGAGTCGCGGCGGTGTCGCTCTACCCTGGGCTCGTCAGGACAGAAAAAGTCATGGAGGCGGCCGCGTGGCTCGACCTCACCAACTCAGAATCGCCAGAGTTCACCGGACGGGCGGTTGCGGCGTTGGCGGCGGACCCCGACGTCATGCGGTACAGCGGAAGCGTGCTGGTCGCGGCGAGTCTTGCGGCGGAGTACGGATTCGCTGACATCGATGGCACGTCTCCTCGTCCTCTCACGCTGGCGGATGTATGAACGCGCCGAGGCTCGAAGACGTTGCGAGCGGTCGTCGAGTCGTTGCGCGATGGTGGAGACGTTGCAATCGATGAAAAGAGAGTCGGCCGAGCAGACACCAACCGGTGCGTTCGAAATGGTCAGGACCGTGGGGCTTGGGCTGCCAGACGTCGAGGCCGCGATCAAGTACGACGGATCGCCGATGCTGAAGCTTGGCGGCAGCTTCATGGCCGGCCTTGCCACTCATCCCTCAGCCGAACCAGATACGCTCGTCGTCCGGTCCGGCTATGAGGAACGCGAATGGCTGATCGCCGATGCGCCGGAGACGTACTACCTGACCGATTACTATCGCAGCTATCCCCTGGTGCTGGTGCGTCTGTCGCGGATCGATCCCGACGCGCTCCGTGACCTGCTGTCCGTGTCATGGCGGTTGACGTTGATCAAGGCGACCAAGGCACCGCAGCGCCGCCGATCCCGTAGCCAACGCTGAATACGTCAGCGACTCGGTAAGGCTATTGACGGCCGCCGGCTCCGGGAGCACCGCCGCGCCCACCGGCCCCAGGAGCACCGCCACGGCCGTCCGCACCCGGAGCGCCGCCGCGGCCGTCCGCGCCCGGAGCGCCGCCACGCCCGCCCGCCGCTCCGCCACCGCCGCCACGCCCCGCAGCCGGAGGAGCACCCTTCAGAAAGATGCCGCCCTTTACCGTGGCCGCGGCTACAAACTGCTGCTTCAGCGTCCGCATCTGCCGCGCCTGATCGGCATACTCGAAACTGCCCTGCTGAAGATCGAGGATCGCCACGTCGGCGGTGACGCCGGGCGCCAGGGTTCCAACCTTCTCGGGGAAGTTCATGACCTTTGCGGGATTCATGGTGGCGGCGGCGATGACCTGCTCGATCGGCATTCCCAGGTTCAAGGCCGTCGTCATACAGACCAGGACACTGGCGGGGGTTCCATCTGGGGCCCTCCCGATGTCGGTCGACAACACATCCGGGTACCAGCCTTGGCTGAACGCCTTCTCTATAACGGCCCACGAGGTGTGAGTCGTCGCGAGTGTGCCGTCGACATAGATACCGCGATCCTTGAGCGCGAGGATTTGCGGCAGCACTTTTTCGGCCTGCGTATCCGCTCCGAAGAGATTCGAGGAATTCATCGATGGTCCCGGGTTGAACGGATGCGCGAGGACGTCGCCCCTCTTCAACATGGCGAGCAGGTCCGGCTCAACCGACCAGTGCATCATGATCGGCAGGCCGGTCGCATCGCCGACTTGTCGCGCCGCCTTCATGACCTCGAGATCGTGCGCCAGGTCGCTGTGTTTGCCATTCACCCGGACCTTGATGCCCATGATGCGATCGCGGTTCTGGGTGATGGTGTTGATCGACGCCCTCGGATTGATCATCGCCGGATCGAGATAGATCTCGTTGGTGACGATGAGACCGATCGACGAGATGTTCAAGAGCGCGTAGACCCGAGTCTGCACCGTTTCCATGACGTACTTGCGCAGGCCCATGAATGACGCGGATCCGGTCGAGCCGCAGTCGAGAACCGTGGTCACGCCATTCTGAAATCCGACGATATCGGAATCGACGGCCAGCGTAATCCCGTACCTGTAGACGTGCGTGTGCATGTCGATCAGGCCGGGCGTAACGATCTTGCCCTTGGCATCAAACACCTGACGAGCCTGGCCGGGGGGAATATTCGCCTCGATGCGAGCGATCCTGCCGCCCACGATGGCGACATCACGCTCGGCAGCCAACCCCTGCGAAGGGTCGATGACCCGACCGCCTGCGATCAGCAGATCATAGGAAGCCGAGGCCGACGCTTGAGGCGCTGCCGCCGCCGCTTGGGATGCGGACACCTGAGGCGACTCGGAGCCGGCTCGCAACGGGAGATTGCGGAGCTCCGGAATGACGATCGCCGCCGACCCGATCTGCCCCAGAAACGCTCGTCGACTTGATTGTGACATTGTGCCCCCATCCTCGATGTCGCATCTTATACATCAAAATCGGTGAGGCCGATCATTTCTACGGCACTCGCGGGTCACCGCCGAGGGTCACCGCGATCCCCACGCGCACGGTCCGCGGCAGGCTTGGATATCCCGCCGCTTCGGCGAATTGCTCGTCGAAGACGTTCTCGAGCGTCAGGTAAGCCCGGGCCCGCTGGTGCAGCCGGTATGAGCCGCTGATGTCGAACTTCTGATACGCGGCGGACAGGTCCGTGTTGGGCAACAGCATCGAGTAGCCGAAGAAGGCGTCGCTCAAGTAGGTGCTGTCGTCGCGCTTTCCGGCGAAGTAGCCAGCCAGCGCAATCTGCGCGCGGTCGCGCGCGTACCGGACCGTGAGACTGCCGGAGTTCGTCGGCCGGCGGAACGGCCGGGCGCCGACCAGCGGTGAGTATTGGCCGATCGGAATGCCCGGGAACTGCGGGTTCTCAGCCGGGAAGAGGGCGGCGCCAAACGACTCGGTCACCACCGCGTCCGAATAGGTATACGACGCCAGGAATTTCAGCGAGCCAACGATTGCCTCGCCCGACATCTCGACACCCCGAGCGCGATTGGACTGCGAGTTGAAATAGGCACCGAAACTGCCCGCGCCGAGTGAATCCGACGGAACGCCGATTTGCGGGAGCACGCTCGTGTCGACAAACTCGATCAGATCCCTGAACTCATTGTCGAAATACGCGACGCGAACCCGGCCGCGGCCATGCGCAAGACCCTGCTCGATCCCGACATCCAGGGTGCGGCTCCGTTCAGGTGCGATCGGCTCGAGGCCGAGGCCCGAAGCAATGGCTGGCGGAACGAGGACGAACAGTGAGGACAGCTCCTGGTCCACGCTCGGTTCTTTGATGCCTTTACCGGCGTTGAAGGTGACCTTGGTGTCGCCCAGGGCATCGGTCGACGACGGTGGCCGCAGATAGGCGGCGACCGACACCCGCGGTGTCGCAGCGGTACCGAACACATCGTTGTGATCGAGGCCAACGCCGCCGGTCACGAAGAGATGTCCGAGCATGGTGGCTCGAGCCTCCACGAACCCGCCGTAGTTGGTCCGCTCCGACTCCGATGTCCCGAACGACGAAATCGAGGCGCCGCGCTCGTTCTCGAGACGCACGCCGCCCGAGATATCGAGCGCCTGGGACACGTGATAGCCAGTCTGGCCATGGAGAAGGCTGCGTCGGAGCTCCGTGTCGAACCGCGATGGATAGCTGCCGCCGTAGTCGAGAATCGCCTGGCCGGTCACCGAATACCCGTTTGCTCCGGTAATCGTCACCGGATTGCCGAGAAAATTGGCGAACTCAGACGGATCCGACGGCGTACCGGTCGGCGTCGGGTTCACATAGTGCGCATCCTGATCGGCCAGGCCGAACCGAACGGTGGTCTGCCAGCGGTCGTTGATCTGCGTTTGCGCAGTCGCCGAGGCGTAAACCGTCTTTCGCTTCTGCGTCGAATCGTCGGCGATGCCGTAGAAGTCGAAGGTGTTCGGGCTGCCGTAGTCGGTGTCGATCCAGCGAACGGTTCCGCTCAGATTGGTGTTCGAGCCGAGCGCCACGCCAACCCGGCTCGCGAGGGTGTCGTTGCGATACTCGTTGTTCGCGATGTTGTTATCGGTCTGGAAGTGCGAGTAGGCGGCGAAGTAGTCCAATCGCCGCGCGACGCCGCCAAGCGAGAGCTCCTGGCGCAAGGTGCCGAGATTGCCGCCGTCGAGCGCGAACGTGCCTTCGGGAACCCGGGATCGTCCACGTCGTGTCGTGATATTCACGACGCTGGTCATCGCGTCGCTGCCGTAGAGCAGGCTGTTCGACCCACGCAGCACTTCGACGCGATCCACGCCGGTCACTGCCAAATCCGCCAGATCAAAGGCGCCGCCGATGTCGTTGGCGGGCACCCCGTCGATGATCACCTTGTTGAAATTGGACGCGCCGCCGCGCACGAAAAGCGAGGTGGGCGCGCCCCGCGCGCCACTCTGTACAACCGCGACTCCCGGCACGCCGCGGATCGGCTCGAGCAAGTCCGCGTTGCCAAGGGCTTGAAGTGTCTCTGAGTCGAGGACGGTAACGGGTGCTCCAATCTGGGATTCCAGCACGTCGGTCACCGCCGCCGTCACGAGGACCTTCGCTTCGAGTGTGCCAATCTGAAGGTGAATGTCAGCCTTGACGCGCCCGACCGATCCCACGAACAAGGGGTCGGTCGTGCGCTGGGCAAACCCTGGCGCCGTGACGTAGATCTGGTACCGGCCTTCGGCGAGGCCATCGAAGGTGAACTCACCGCGCGGGTTACTGGTCGTGGATGTGACCCGCTGGCCATCGCGCAGCAGTGCGACCCGGGCGTCGGGCACGGCTCCGCCCAGCTGATCGAGTACCGTGCCCTGAATCGTCCCCTCGTCGGCAGCGGCGACAGGCTGGCACGTGAGCAGAAGCGCCAACAAGACGCCAGCCACCGCAATCCCTCTCCTCGTCAGTCTCTTCACGTCGAACTCGAAGCCCTGCCGCTGGTAAGAGCAAAAAACAGACATACGTTGCCTCCGCGAGCGAGGCGATAGACCAACGTCAACGACAGGATTTGCGCGTGGAAGGACGGCGAACGCCGAAGGTTCCAGTGCACACTTTCTGTCGTCGGCAGAAAGTCGACCGCAGAACCCTTGGGTAGGTCTCCTGGCTTGGAAGGAGCGAATCGCGCTCGATTCGCCGGCCGCTTCACCTTCCCCGGCTGTTGGGCCGAGTGGTTGATCGAAGCAGCGCGCCTTCACTCACAGTGGCGGGACCGCGCCGGATTTGCACCGGACTTCCCCGTTATGCCCCTCGTGGGCACCCAAGGCAGAACCGGAATGCTAGCACAACGTCGGGTCTGGCGCGTCCTCGACGCTCGAGCGCCCGAGCTTTCGTCCGACCACGCGCCACGCGAGGATGAGCGAGGTCACGCACAGCGCCGTTCCACCGAGCATCATTGTGATCACGACGATGTCCCAGAGAGGGCGGTGGTTGTAGAGCCACGGGAAGTCGAGCGAGTGCAGGGCGTGATAGAGCCAGCGGCGGATCCAGTCGCGTGAGCCGTAGCCGCCGACGACCAGGGCAGTTTTGGGGTCGATGTAATAGCGGGTGTGCTCGGCATCGCCGAGTCTGGCCAGAATGACTGGCAGCGGGCTCTGCCGACGCCGATCGAGGTAGTACGCGTCGTACTGAGTGATGACGCGGGCGTCGACGATCGCATCCGGCTGTGCCGCGCGCTTCACGACGTCGATGATTCGCTCTTGGTCGAACTCCGGCATCGGCTCGCCAGCCACGGGCACGATGAGTGACGTACCACCCGCCACTGTCGCGACGTAGATCGGGTCACCGTCAAACGCCGCGAACTCGAGTTCCTTGACGTTGGCGATCCCACGTTGCGCCGTCATGATTTGCGCCAGCGCTTGCCGCGGATCCTTGGCGCTAAACGCAGCCAGAGGTGCGCGACCACGAAGGGCCTGGGTGATCCCGCTGCCGGGCCGCCGGCTCTCGGACTCCAGGGGGAACGGATCCATCGACAGCATGCCGCTGAACGCCCATGTCGCCGCGCCAAGTCCGAATATCAGGCCGAGCATCATGTGCCAGCGCTTCTGGCCCCGGTACGGAATGCTCGTGGACACACGGCCGTAGCGATAGCGGCGGCGTGGCGAATACATCCAGACGCCGATCACCAGACCGAGGAGTGCCGAAACGGTCGCGAGTCCGGAGACCCAGATCACGAATCGGCTCCACGCGACCTGGTGCGTGCGAAGCGGCGTGAAGTAGAGCCAGTGCGGGATGGCTCCGAGATAGGCGCCGAGGCGAGACGATGTCGTCGTGTACTGAACGACCTCACCGGTCGCCCCAGCCACATAGACTTGCTGACCGTCGGGCCACGAGTATTTCCACAGCGGACGGAGATTGCGGAGCGCACCGCCGACCGTCCACTGATCGATCTCGGTCACGGCCACGACCTTGGCGTCGGCTCCCGGCTGACCGCTCCAGGCGGAGGCGATTCTGAGCCGCATTTCCTCCGAGACATCGGTCTGCTGTTCTCCCGTATCTGCGTAGACAAGACGTTCGCCGCCTCGTCCGCGGAAGCGAAAGACCGGGCGGCGGTCAAAGGTATTCAGGCGAATCTGGGTCGGCGGATCTGACCACCCCAGCGTGGCGTACGCTTCGCCTGGAGATAATTGGAGAGCGGCCGGATCGAGAGAGGCCGCTCGCTCCAGTCGATCCGCAGGGGTGACGCTGGGAAAGTCCCAGTACATGATCCCGATCGCCGAGGGGAACCAGATCAGGAAGATGACGCAAAGAGCAACGCCCAACCAGCGGTGAATGAAGACGAGGGATCGCTTGAGGGCAGCGGCCGATGAACTCATGCGCGGACTATTTCATCCGTCCTCGAACCGTGGCAAGCAACTCGTGGTGCTGAGCGGCGTGGCGATCGCCGCGATAGGGAGTGCGGCGCTTCTAGACCGAAAGCCGGAACCCGGCTACGCGACCTCGTCTGCGGGCTTCTTGGCCTGCAGCGCCTTCCTCGCCGCGGCGCGTTTCATCGCGCTGGGGCCGCTCTTCTTCTTTTTCAAACGCGCTTCGGCTCGTTGGGACTTGGAAAGCTTCGGGGCTGCAGGCATGCGACCGAGTATACCTCTGAATGTGCGATCGCTTGGTTGCGTCCGTCGAATAGAAATGGCACTGTAACGACCACTGGAGGGGGAAGAGTGCCAAGAGTTCTCTGGCGTGTCGCGATTCTCTGTGCGGTCGTCGGGATGGCAGCCTGCACGAGACCCAAAGAATCCGAACAAGAGTCATCCGCTCGGCAGCTGGAGTCGTTTGCTCGGGAGCATGAAGCTGAACTGCGGGAATCATTTGCTCAGCAGCTCGCGGCGAATCGGTTCGTCAAGGATTTTCAGCGGAACGGTGAGGAGCTGACGTTCTCCGGACCGGGCGCTGAAGGTGGCGTGGGCAAGTGGCGCGTCCGGATCGACTCGGCGGTCATCGAACCCAACTACGATCCCGCGCAGCTCGACAAGGCGGTTCTGGATCCGGCGCAGCCCTACCGGGGCGTGGTCAAGTCCTCATGGTACTCGGACAATCGACTCGTGACGCCGCGCGGGCGCGAGTCGAACCTTCCGATCGAGTTGACCTCGAACGGCCTCGCTCAGGACTGTTGGGCGAATTGGGTCAAGGACACGAAGAAATGGAGCTGGGAGTAACCGCTACCGGCGCGGCGTCATCCCCAGCTGTTTGCGGTCGGCGCGCTTGCCATAGAGCTCTTCGAGCCGGCGATCGAGCTTTTGCAGCAACGCCTTGTCGCCCGGATACCAGTAATCGATATGGCAGTTCTCGCACGCCGTGTCGAGATTCTCGCCGGCGTCCCATAGCTTCTCGGCGTTCCGCTCCTTGACGATTTCGAGGACCGCGAGCCCGACGTTCCGAAGCGTCTGGATTCTGGCGTTCCACATCACGGGATCGCGTTCGAGCTTGGCCTTGATCTGATCTGGCGACAACTCCGGCGCCTCCGGGCCGACGCTATCGTTCAAGTCTCCGGGCGGCGCGAAGGGCCGTTGAATCTTGAGCAGCGATGCGGCTTCGGCCATCGTGACCGCACCTACTCGCACTCGGTCCCAGTCGGCGTCCGTGCGCGGCTCCGTGAAGACGGTACCCTTGTGATCGACGACGATCTTCACCGACTCGAAAATGTTGTCCGCAATCGGGTCGATCAGGTCTCGCATCAGTTCCTTGACGGAGACAACCGGTGTGATTTCTCCCCAGAGCGCAGATGTGGGAGCCGTAACTGGAGCCGGAGCGGGTTTCGATGGCGAACACGTGGCCGTAAATGCGCCCACGCCAATGACAAACAGCCCAGCGCACGCGACAGGGAACAGACGAGTCCGAGCGTTCAGCATGTCAGCTCCAGTACGACACTTCTGACGGTCTGACCCACCTTATATACCATCCGCCTAAATATCTCATCGCGCTGCTAGCGCGATTTGCGTGCCGCTCAGGCCGGCGGCCGCGAGCCGCTCCTGCGCGGCTTCGGCGTCCGCGCGGGACGGGAATGGACCAGACACAACCTGCTGCCAGCCATCCGAGACGCGCCGGCGAACTGGCAGACCGAGCGCCTCGACTTCCGCCGCCACGGACAGGGCGCGGGCGTCGGTCCGAAAGGACGCGATCACGAGATCGAATTGTTCACCTGTGGCCGCCGGCGCAGCCGTCGCCGACGGTGATGGTGTTCCAGGGGTCGCCGCTGTTTTCGGAGCGAGCGCGCTGGCGTCCGATCTCGCTGGTTGGGGTTGCGCGCCGGACGTACGCGTTGCAGACGAAGCCGCCGGCGAGGGTGTCCGTAACGCCGCCGTCGGTCGGGCGTTTTGAATGCCGAACACAATGGCCACGCCAGCCACAACTACGAGGAGCGCCAATGCCGCGTACTTTGCCAGCCTCGGGACCGCGGTCGGCGGCGGGAGCGCGCCGAGCCCAGTCGGGACAGCATCGACCCGAGTCTCGACAGCCGGGTGAGCGATCGCGATGTCGGTCTCCAGACCCAGTTCAGAGAGCGTCCAGGTTTCGGCCGGTCCGACCTCGGCCGATTGGGCGGCCACAGTCAGAGTTGCTGGCGTCTCCGTCGCAACCGGTTCGCCCATGCCCAACTCACGGGCCGCCGCTTCAATCAACCGCCGGTCAATCACGTGCAGCCGGGAGGCACAGGCTTGTTCCAGCGAGCGATCGCACAGCAGGTTGATCACCCGCGGCACTCCACGCGAGCGCTGGGACACCGCGTCGATCGCCTCAGGCGTGAACTCGACGCCCTCTTTCGTTGCCGGCGACTCGATGAGGTCCCACGTGAACTCGGTTCCGCCCAGAATGCTCACCAGCGGCTTGGTATTACGCGCCAGTTCGATGCGATGCTTGACGTACTGTTCCACTTCGTCGCGGTTCAGTGCCGTCAACCGGAGCCAACGCGACACACGCTGGTGCAGCTGCCGCAACTCCGGACGGGCCAGCAGTTGCTCCAGGTCGGTTTGACCGACGAGGATGATCTCAAGCGTGGTCCCGCCGCGCGCATCGACATTCGAGAGAAGGCGAATCTGCTCGAGGACGTCAGGCTGCAGATGCTGCGCTTCGTCGATGATGACGACGGCATGCGCCTGAAGCGGGACGAGCGAGCTGAGAAATGCGTGAAGGGCTTCGACGAGATCGTGACGGCTGGTGGCGGTGAGCCTCGTTCGGTCCTTGGAGATCACGCCAAAGTCCTGAAGCATCTGCTTCAGCAGTTCGTCGCGTTCGAGTAGTGGGTCGCTGATGACCGAGAGAAACGTCTTGCCTGGAAGGCGCTGTAAGACGATCCGGCAGAGTAGGGTTTTGCCGGTGCCGATGTCGCCCGTGACCACGACCAGGGGCTCGCGACGTTGGAGCGCATAGGCCACCTGCGTCAGGGCGGCCGAGTGCGAGGCGCTCGCAAACAGGAATCGAGGATCGGGAGCCAGGCTGAACGGGGCCTCGCGCAATCCGAAGAACGGCTCGTATCCGTCGACTGGTTCGGGCTGTTCAGGTGATTTCACGGCACCATTCTACGCACCAAGACCGGCAAGTACCAGCAGTCTACTTCGTCCCGGGTTTTTCAAATCTCGCCCGAGCCTTTTTCTCCGCCAGCACGGTCGGCTTATCGCCAGGGTACCAATACTCGAGATGGCACGCTTCGCAGGCATCGTCCAGGTCTCCGCCGGCTTGCCAGAGCGCGTCGACATCTTTCTTCTTCACCACCTCGAGCACCTCGAGGCCCACGTTCCGCAGCGCCTGGATTTTGGCAATCCACAGCACCGGGTCCCTGTCGATCTTGGCTTTGATCTCGGTTGGCGACAGCTCTGGCGGATTCGGCCCGACGCTGTTGTTCACGTCGCCGGCCGGCGCGAGCAGGCGTGGCACCTTGAGCAATTCGATGCCCTCGACAATCGTGACCGCGCCGATCCTGACTTTTTCCCAATCCTCCTCAGTTCTGGGCCGGTGTTCGACGACACCCTTGGCGGTGCTGTCCCACCACACGGCGTCGAAGATGTTGTCGGCGATCGGATCGAGCATGTGCGCCATCAGCTCTTTGACCGACACGACCGGCGTGATCTCGGCCAGGAGCGGCGGCGCTGTCCCGGCCGACACCGAAGGGGCCGAGGCGGGGCGCTCGGGAGCAGGATTCGAGCAGTCGGAGACCGCTACAGCGCCAAGAAAGAGGACGCCCGCGACGGCAATGAGGCGCCCGCCAAGGCTCAACATGGTTGACCCTCAGCGGATCGGCCGCGTCACGGCGACCGGCCTGCCGAACTTTGCCGGATCGATCGCGACGTTGGGCTGCACGTCGGTCAGCTCGAAGTCTTCCCGTCCGCTCACCCAGGCATACGACCACTTGAACGGCATCTTCACTCCCGCCACGGTGCGGTAGTCTGACAAATCGATCTGGGTTGGGACACGACCCGCCGCGGAATTCGTATAACGCGCCATTCGCACCAGCAGGCCGGTTTCTTTGTCGAAGTACAGCGTGGCCACCAGACCGGCTGCGCCGGTTCCCTGCACGACCCGGACATCCACGCCGTTGATGGTCTGCGAGAAGCTCACGCGCCAGTTGGTCAGGAAGTCCTTGATTCGGCCTGGAAACGCCAGTTCCGCGTCGAGCTTCGCGCCCTCGAGCGCACCGCCCGTCCACGGATACTCTTCGACCACGGTCAGCGGCAGCAGGAAGTACCCTTCGCGGCCATCGAACGACCTGGCCATGTCGCCCTCTTGCTGATGCACGATGGTCACGAGCTGATTCGGCGCCTTCGCGTAAATTTCCGTCGGGAATCCTTTCCCGACCTCGCCATAGGGCAGGCTCGTGCCTTTGGCGACATAACTCGTCAGGCGCGCGAGCGGTGCGGCGCCGCCGAGCGCCTGGATGTACTTGTCAAAAATCTGATCCGCCGTCGGCTCGCCAGAAGTCGCTGCCGCAAGGATGTCGGGCGGCTGGACCACCGGTTCGCCGTACATGCGATCGAGCGGCGGGGTGACGAGCGGGCTCTGGTCTCCGCGATGACAGGTCCAGCAGGTGACGACCTGACGGCCGTTGAAATTCTCCCGGTTGATGGTGGCCACCATCTGCATCATGCGGCGGGCGGTTCGTTTTCGCGGTGGGTCGTCCTCCCACTTCGGGTTCGACGTCCCAGCTCCGGTATGACACTCTGCGCAGCACACGCTCAGCGCCGCCGAAAACAGGCCCATCGTCCCCATGAACTCGTCGACCGGAATCCCCTTGAGGACCTGGATGTTCTTGAAGGCCTGTTCCGACATCTGCGGCCGCGGTGATGCTTGCGACTGGCCGCTTGTCAGAGCCACGGCCGTGATCCAGATACTGATTCCGGTTACGAGAGCAAGGCCCGGCCGACAGAATCGCCCGAGACGAAATGAGGATTTCATGTGGATTCCCCTGGTTTGCCGGCAGGAGTATACTCCCCCGATAAAGGTTGAAGGAGGTTGAAGTGAGCGTGAGAATGCCGCGCGTGCTCATGGTGGCAATCCTGGCCGGCGTCGGCCTGGCAGGCTCGATTCCGCTGTTGGCCCATCATTCCTTTGCCGCCACTTATTTCGAAGACAAGACACAAACGGTCGAAGGCGACCTCGTGCAGTTTGTCTTCCGCAACCCGCATTCCTTTGTGCACCTCGAGGCGCCTGACGAAAAAGGTGAGATGCAGCGCTGGGCGGTCGAGTGGGGATCCGGCATGCAGTTGAGCACGCAGGGACTGACCGCCACAGCACTCAAGGCCGGCGATCACGTCATCGTGGTGGGCTCCCCGGGGCGGAACGCCGAGGACCACCGTCTGCGCATGAAGAGCATCACCCGACCCAAAGACGGCTGGAAGTGGAACGGCCAGTTCAATTGAAACCGAGTCAGGGCGGGGCGAGACAGAGTCAGGGCTACAGGGCTATAGGGCTAAGGGCTGCCATCATGCACCACGCTCGTTTCGCACGCTTGGTGGGTCTTGCGCTCTTTGTCTGTTCGTCGCTCTTCAGTGTGCCCGCGTTCGCCCAGATCGATTTCTCCGGTCTGTGGACCGTGCGCTACCACGAAGATCAACCCGAGCGGTCGCCCGGCGGCGAGCTCGGCGACTACACCGGCCTGCCACTGAACGACGCCGCCCGGCTCCGGGCCGACAGTTGGGACGCTGCGCTCTACGGTCTGAAGGAGTGGCAGTGCCGCCCACACGGGTCCACCTACATGTGGCGGAGCGTGCATCCGGTCAGGATCTCCAAGGACATCGAGCCGATCACGGGAGACGTGACCGCGCTTCATGCGAACTTCGACGACCTCATCGATCGCGTCATCTATCTCGACGGCCGTCCGCACCCGCCCGAAGAAGCCCCCCACACCTGGGCCGGATTCTCGACCGGGAAATGGGAAGGCAACATGCTGACCGTCACGACTACGCACCTCAAGGAGTACATCATCCGCCGCGACGGTGTGCCCTTGAGCGATCGGACCACGATGGTCGAGCACTGGCTGCGTCATGACGACTACCTCACCGTGGTGCAAATCGTCACCGATCCGGTGTACTTCACAGAGCCCTTCATTCAGTCAACCGATTTCGTGCTCGACCCGACGCGCTTGCGTGACACGCCTGAGCTCTGTGAGATGGAGGAAGAGACGGATCATCCGGCTGGCTGGGTGCCGCATCGACTGCCGGGCACGACGACCGATGCGGAAGAGTTCGCCAAGAAGTACAAGTTGCCGGTGGAAGCCGCGCGTGGCGGCGCCGAGACGATGTATCCCGACTATCTGAAGAAACTGAAACAGGCGGGGCAGCGGTGAGCAGACTGTGGAACCGATCGCGCAACGCGATCGCGACGCTGGCCGCCCTATCGATCCTCGCGGCTTGGCCAGCCGCGCAAGTCGCTCCTGCGGGCCAGCCGGCGCGTGGCGCACAACCCGCGGCTGGCGGCCAGGCGCCGGGGCGAGGGCGTGGGACTGCGCCAGCACCTGGTGTTGCTCGCGGCGCAGCGACAGCGGAAATTCGCGTGCTTCAAGTCCGCCCCAATATCCACATGCTTACGGGGGCGGGCGCCAACATCACCGTTATGACGTTCGCGGAAGGC
>Ga0111539_10001202_pt1 | contig 34464 bp, 22 predicted proteins | sample RhiMethybrSRZTD1_FD_79667 | JGI IMG/M metagenome (GOLD analysis project Ga0111539, IMG submission 79667) | Populus rhizosphere microbial communities from Tennessee, USA - Rhizosphere MetaG P. TD hybrid SRZTD1 (version 2) (version 2) | ecosystem: Host-associated > Plants > Roots > Rhizosphere >...
GCGTTGATCTCGCACATCGGTCTCCAGCCAGGGCATCGTCCCCTCCTCGCGGAGGAGACGCTACCCTGAAGCTGTTACCTATGTGCTGGCGTCAGTGTTACCGATGTCCTGGCGCCGTACACCGGAAGGCGGCCCCTGCTTGTTTGGAGGCCAGGCCGCCCGTGGCGGCCCTACTTGGCTTCGAGGCCGCCGGTGAGTCCTTCGATCTGGTGGCCGGTCGCAAACTTCCGCGCGCGCACGATCTCCCCTGGGGTCGCGACCTTCGGATCCACCTGAACCTGTGAGCAGCTGAAGCCGCGCAGCGTGCACTCGGAGGTCGTGTGCGCGATGCTGCGTTCTTTCATGTACTTCGCCATCAGATCGACCGCGTCCTGGTGAATGATGACGGCGTTGTTGGGCACGAACGTGCCCACGCCGATGGCGTAGTCGATCGGCATCAGCGGCTCGTTGCTGGAACCAAACGCGCCGTCGTTCTTCTTGCCAAGGTCGTGAGCGGAGAGATCGGCGCCGGCATCGATGAGGTACTGAATGATCGGGACGCTGCCGTAGTTGCCGGCCGCCATCAACGGCGTGATGCCGTAGTCGTCGGCCCAGTTGACGTCGTTGCCCAACTGCACGAACAGCTTCACGACCTGCAGCCGCTCCTCCGGCGATTTCCCACGGTGATAGCCGTGAATGAACGCCAGCCCCGCCGCCGCTGACAGCATCGTCTCGCTGTCTCTGGAAATAATCTTCGGATCGGCACCGCGCTCGAGCAGCAGCTTGACCAGCTCGAGGTCGCCGGCGAAGGCGGCGCGCATCAGCGCTGTCGCAAAGACGATGCGCGGCGAGCCTTCGCGCATGCGTGCGCGCGGCGTGTTGTTGACGAGAGCGTTTGGATTCGCGCCGGCATCGAGCATCTTACGAATCAGCGGCATCGGATCGGACGTCACCATCCACGGGAAGTTCGGCGCCGTCTCCATGTTGCGGCGATCGACGGCCCAGAAGAGCGGCGTGAAGCGCTGGGCATCGGCCCTGTTCACGTCGGCCTTGCTGTCCACGAGCAACGAGGCGGCGTCGTAGTTGCCGTTGAAGATCGCCAGCGCCAAGGCGGTCTTGCCGTCGCCAGAGACCGCGTTGACATCGGCGCCGGCCTTGAGCAGGACGCCAACCAGCTCGACATCGCCTTCTCGTGCGGCGAGCATCAACGGCGTCAGCCATCCGCTGGCGAATTCCTCGGTCTTCGGGTCTGTCCGGTTGGCGACCGGCGTGCGGCCCTCGAATCCGCGGCCGTTGGCGGCGGCAACGTAGTGCGACCGTGCGTTGACGTCAGCGCCCGCGGCCAGCAGCGCTTTGGCGCCATCGACGTGGCCTTCCGAAACCGTCCACATCAGCGCTGTTGTTCCGCCCCACGTCTCCATGGCGTTGACGTTGGCGCCGGACTCGAGGAGGACGCGAATCGCATCAGCCTTGCCGGTCCGCGCCGTCATCATCAGCGCGGTGTCATTCGCGGCGGACAACGGTGCGTTCGGGTCGGCGCCGGCCTTGAGCAGTCGATCGAGCATCGCCGCGCTGCCGTTGACTGCGGCGAGTTGAAGCGGCACGACGCCTTCCCTGGTCCGCGCGCTGACACTCGCCCCGGCCCGGATCAGCATGTCGGCCATCTCGAGGTCGTCGCGCTCGACCGCCCAGTGCAGCGCGGTGGTGCCGTCCACCTGGGCGACGTTGACGTCGGCCTTGCGCGCGATGGCGGCTCGCACCGCCTCGCGATTGCCTCGCTTTGCCGCGTCGGCCACCTCTGACGTCGCCCCTCGAGCAGGCTCGGGGCGACTCTGAGGCTCTCGAAGGGTCGCCGCGTGTGCACTGCCGACGCCCACGAGAAGGAACAGTACGAGAGTGATCCGCTTCATCGCGTCACCTTGAGCTCGGCTGGTGTTGACCCGTCGAGCGCGAGCGTGTTCGTCGCCGTATCGACGACGACTTTCGTGGACAGTGATGTTCTCGCTTGGCCGTTGCCCTTGGCATCAATCGTCATCTCGACAACGGTGTAGTCCGGTTCGTCTGCCGGAAGAGCGGCCGCCGGCGTCAACGCCTTCGCATGCGAGCCGAGCCGCCGCTCGGTGACGAGCACGATGCGCTCGGTGCCGCTGGGCAACGACGACCGCCAGGCGTATTTGATCGAGTACCCGGTTGCACCGTCGCCCCAGATATATCCAAATGTCGGCGCGGCCTTGATCGCCGCCGCAATGCGAGCTGCGGGGCTGACGGGTGGCGCGTTGTTGCCGCGTCCGCCGCGTCCGGCGCCCCGTCCACGACCAGCAGCGGGAGCGGCGGGAGCCGCGGCTGCCGGCGCCGGAGGCGGGGCCGAGAACGCGGCATGGAGCGGCGCGCGCTCGGAATCGGTTGACCAGCGAAACAGTTCGACCGTCAGCGGAGTCGCGCCGGTACCGATCGCTGTGGCGCGCAGCTTGAGCGCCACGCTGTCGGCGGTCGTCACACTGGAGTACGGGAAGCACGCCACCATCACGGTGAGCGCGACGCCGAAGAATCTATTGCCGGTCACTGTCGTTGGTGCCCTTCGTGCGGCCGAGCCACTCGACCAGGCGCTCCAGTTCTTCATCCTCGATCTTGGCGCCGCGCTCGCGCATGTCCACGGTGACGACGCGCCAGCGCTCGGGAGTGTAGCGAGCGCTGTTCACGCGATCGATGGCGTGGCACGACGTGCACGATCGCTTGAGCAATGCCTCGCCCTCGGCGTCGGTGAAGAACGTGGTGACTTCGCGCGCCACGTAGGTCCGCGGGAACGGCTTGGTCGTCGGGCCGAAGCGCATGGCCAGCCAGTCGAGCAGCAGCGCCTTGTCTTCTGCCGCGATCGTCACCTTCTGCTCACGGTGCTTCGCGGCAATGAGGGCGTCCCATCCGGCGCGGTCGAGCGCGTTGTACGCGTAGTCGTCGATCCCGTGGCAGGACGTGCAGTTCTTGAAGATCACCTGCCGCACGGGACCTTGCGGCGGGACCACCTGTGGTCTCGTCGCCCGCGGCGACAGCTGCGCGTCGAGCGACACGACCAACGACACCACGAACACAAAGGCGGCGACAGCGAATCTCATACCATTTCGAGCGGCTGCATCCGCCCCGTGCTCGTGCCCAGCTTGTCCGTCATGTCCTTGCCGTCCGGCGTCGCCCACTTCTCGATGCCGAACAGATGAAGAATGCTGACCAGCATGTTCGACGTCCGCTGGGTGTTGTCCGGGAACACCAGGTGACGGTTGCCCTTGAACGTACCGTCGATACCGCCGACGAGGATCACCGGCACCTTCTCATGGGCATGGCGATGCGAGTTGCCCATGTTGCTGCCCTTGTAGATCAGCACGTGGTCGAGCACCGAACCGTCGCCGTCGGGAATCTTGCTCAACTTCTCGACGAAGTACGCCAGGTTCTGCACGTGGTAGCGATTCACCTTCGAGTAGTTGGCGATGTTCTCGGGCTTGTCGCCGTGATGCGACGTGCCGTGCCAGCCGCCGGTATATCCAGATTCCGGGAAGCTGGCGCCGCTCAGGTCGCGCCCGAGCATGAAGGTGATGGAGCGTGTGATGTCGCCTTCGAGTGCCAGCGCCATCAGGTCGTACATCAAGCGGAAGTGGAGATGCTTGTTCTCAGGGAGCCCGAACGGCACGTCGGCCGACGGTTCTTTCACTGAGTTCTCCATCGCGATCTTGATGCGCCGTTCGAGCTCGCGGATGTTGTCCACGTAGGTGTCGATGCGCGCCTTGTCCGCGGAACCCAGCTGCTGCTTGAAGGCTCCGAGCTGACCGACAACCGCGTCGAGCACGCTGGCGTTACGCTGTCGATCGCGCCGCCGCTCTTCCGAGCTCGTGCCATCGCCGAACAACCGCTCGAAGACCACGCGCGGGTTGACCTGCGTCGGCAGCGGCTGGGTGGCCGACGACCACGAAATCGAATTGGTGTACGCGCAGCTGTAGCCCCAGTTGCAATTCCCGAAGTTGCCCATGTCCTCGACGCCGAGCTGCAGCGACGAGAGGATCGTGTCCTGGCCGTACTTGTTGGCGATGAGCTGATCGACCGTCACGCCGAGGAAGGGACTGACCGCATTCCGGCGCGGCCGGGCGCCCGAGAGCAGCACCGCGCCGCGCGCGTGATCCCCGCCCGGCTCGTCGGTGGTGGCCATCGCTTCCGGCATGTCGAGACCGCTGATCAGGACGACGCGGTTTCGATACGCCTCGAGCGGCTTGGTGATGAAGGAGAACTCGAAATTCTTCCCTGACTGCAGCGGGCTCCAGTATCCCGGCGCCGCGCCGTGCGGGTGCCAGATGCCGACGAAGCGGCGCACCGGCGATGCGGCAGTCATCCGCAGCGGCGTGAAGGCAGGCACCATTGACTCGAGCAGCGGCAGCGCCAGCGTGACACCTGCGCCCCGAAGGAACGTACGCCGCGGGATATGTCGTTTCGTCAGGAACATGATGTCCTCAGCGTCACAGCGGGTCTAAAGAGCAAGACCCGCCCTACACGTGTCAATTGGTGCTAATCACGTCGTTGCTTTTCACTCTCATCTGGAACTGCGGGCTTTTCACGACGCCAAGCACGATCGATGAGAACCGATTGTCATCCGTCGCCGCGTCGCGCGCAATCGCGCGAATGGTTGGCATGTCGGTGTATTCCACGCCCCGGCCAACCGCGTAGGTCATCATCTTCTCGATGAACATCCGCACGAATTGCGGCGAGTAGCGCAGCAGCGCGGTCCGCAACGCCACTGGACCGTTGACCTGCTGACCGTCGAACAGCACCACCTTCGTATCGATGGGCATGCCGCCTTCGCCGCCCTGCTTCGTGCGCCAGCTCGCGTCGGCATCGAGGTTCTCGAGCGCGAACCCGATCGGGTCCATGATCTTGTGACAGCCGGCGCACGTCGGTGCCCCGCGATGCCGCGTCATCTGCTCGCGCAGCGTCAGCGTCTTCCCTTCCTCGCCCTTGGTGTCCTCGAGCGGCGGAACGTTCGGCGGCGGCTCGGGCGGCGGCGTGCCGAGAATGTTCTCGAGCACCCACACACCCCGCTTCACCGGCGAGCTGCGGAAGTTCTGCGTCCACGTCACGGCGAGGAAGCTGCCCTTCCCAAGCAGACCGCGGCGATAGTCCAACTCCGCCGGCAGCGTCACACGACGGAAGCGCGACCCGTAGACATTGGGAATTCCGTAGTGCCTGGCCAGCCGCTCGTTCACGAAGGTGTAGTCGGCGGTCAGCAGATCGACGATGTTGCGGTCCTCGCGGATGATGCTCTCGAAGAACAGCTCGGACTCGCGCTGGAGACTCTGACGCAGCTCGTTGTCCCAGTTCGGGTAGAACACCCCGTCCGGCGAGGTTGCGGGCAGATTGCGCAGGTAGAGCAACTGCTGCGCGAAGTTCGACACCAGCGCATCTGATCGCGGATCGGCGAGCATCCGCCGCACCTGCTGCTCGAGCACCTTCGGCTGACTCAGACGTCCCTGATTCGCCACCGTGATCAGCTCATCGTCAGGGATGCTGCTCCACAGGAAGAACGACAGCCGCGACGCCAACTCGAGATCCGTCACGCGGTACGACTGCCCGGCGCGCACGGTTGCGACCTCGCGTTCGCCGCGCACCAGGAACTGCGGACTGGCGAGCACGAACCGGACGGCGTACTCGATGCCGTCTTCGAACGTGGCGCCTTTGCGTCCCTCGTCGAAGAAGGTCATCGCCGTATTGATCTCCCCCGCTGTCGGCGGACGGCGGAAGGCGCGGCGAGTGAGAGTGGTGAGGATCTGCCTCGCGCATGCGCTGTCGGAGAGCTTCGCCGAGGGAGCGCAGGTGAGCAGCTTTCGACGACTCGCCGAAGCCGCGGGACGCTGCGCGTTGAACGGCCCCTGGATGCGGACGTAGCCGATCGCCGGATAGTTTTGAATCTGCGGAATTGAATTGTTCTCGAGCGATTGCCGCTCGTAGTGGCGGATCAGATCGAGGCTCGGGCGATAGTTCGTCGCGATGAACGTCGCGCCAACCAGTCGGGATCCGGCGCGCACGGGAACAGTGACTTCCAGCGTTCCGTCGGCTTCTGCCGTCATGCCCACGTTCATTCCGACGCCACGATACGGCCAGACGTGCGCACGCTCGCCGTCGATGATGAGCGCCAACTGCTCGCCGGGAATGAAGCTGCCAACGCCGAAGTTCTGAATCGAGAACTTGTATTCACCGTCGGCGGGAAAGTCGTGGCGGGCGATGATGCCGCCGCGCGTGCCGAACGGCATGCCATCGAGCCGCTGGTTCTGCGACGCGTCGCTCGAGGCCAGATAGGTCGCTTCGACCGGCGACTTCCAGTACCCCACGGCCATGCGAGACACCCGCGCGGCCGCGGTTGCGTACGACTCGAGCAGCGTGGGCGAAATCGTCAGCGAGCCGGCGATGTTGTCGAAACCGTTCGCGGAGTCGTCGGGCGGCAGCAGCGTCGTCACGTCGATCTGCAGGTCGAGCAGATCGCGAACGGCGTTGGCGTACTCCGTCCGGTTCAGACGATGCAGGACCACTGACCCGGGATTGACGCGCGTCGCCGCGGCGCGATCGATCTCGCCTTCGAGCCAGTCGCGTAAGCCTTCGTACTCCGCGAGCGGCGGGCGCGGGAGGTCAGGCGGTGGCATCACGCCGGCGCGCAGCTTGCGAATCACCTTCTCCCACACCTCGGCGTGATCGGCGATCTTGGTCACGTCGAGTCCCTGCAGCGAGAGATTCGCTGTCTTCAGACGATCGCTGTGGCAGGTGACGCAGTACTTGTCGAGCAGGGCGCGCTGGACGGCCGCAGCCGATCCGCCTTCGCCCTGCGGCGTCGGCGAGGCGAGCGCCGGCGTGGGCACGGCGGATTGGCCACTCAGCGAGCTGATTGACACCGCCAGAAACACCGCGGCTGTCGCGGCGAGCCCAAGGAAGCGACGCACGAGCCGAGAGTCGCACGACCTGCACGATCAGTTCAAGGGCGAAAGTGCATATTCCGGCTGGGAATATCGATCATCACAATTGACTGTACCGAAGGCACTTCGGCAGTATCCGGCCGCCACTGCTGTCCCTCGAGCCGACCGTCGCGCGGACAGAACCATCTGCGCACGCCTGAGATTCACCGAAGGAGCCTCGCATGCATCGTCCCCCGTCCCTTTGGCTCGTCATCGTCCTCGCGCTGCTGATACCGTCGCTCGCGGCCGCGCAAGGCGCACTGGAGCGCGGCACGCTGACCGGAACCGTGCGCGACGCATCCGGCGGCGTGCTGCCTGGTGTGACCGTCGAAGCCGCGAGTCCGGCACTCATCGAAAAAGCCCGCACTGCGGTCACCGACAGCGCGGGGGTGTACCGAATCGTGAACCTCGATCCAGGGGTGTACTCGCTCACCTTTTCGCTCGAGGGCTTCAGTCAGGCCAAGCGCGAGAACATCGATGTGCGCGGCTCGGCCACCGTCACGATTCCGATCGAGATGCGGGTCGGCAGTCTCACGGAAACCATCATCGTCAGCGGCGAGAGCCCGGTGGTGGACGTCCAGTCCACGCGGCGCGAGGCGGTAATCGACGGAGATGTGGTCACGACGCTCCCTGGCACGCGATCGACGGGGTCGCTCATCACCATGGTGCCCGGTGTGGAGACCTTCGGTGCTGCGCTGAATCCGTCGCCAGGGCTGGTCTTCTTCTTCTCGAGGGGAGGACCGAACAGCGAAGGCCGGTTCAACGTGAACGGCATGCCGGTCGCCAATGCGTTCGCCGGCGGTGGCGGGTCGTCGTTGATCTACGACACCGTGAACGTCGATGAAATCGCCTTTACCGTGGCCGGCGGCATGGGCGAGACCGACGTGGGCGGACCAGTGCTCAATATCGTTCCGCGGTCGGGAGGCAATTCGTTCCAAGGACAAGCCTTCACGAATTTCTCGAACGATGGACTGCGCGGGAATAACCTCACGCCGGCGCTGACAGCGCCGACGCCAGGGCCGAACCTCCGCGAAACGCCAGGCATCATCAAGGCGTACGACGCCAACATTTCCTATGGCGGGCCCATCGTGCGCGATCGCCTGTGGTTCTTCGGCAGCTACCGAAAGCTGAACACGGAGACCGCCGTCGAAGGCGTGGTCGGCAACGCGAACGCGTTCGACCTCTCGAGATGGGATTGGGTGGAGGATCGGAGCCTCACCGCTCGCCAGTCGGCGGGGCGGTCGATTTACATCGGACGTCTGACGGCACAGGTCGCGCCGAAACACCGCGTGTCGGTCAATTGGGAATCCCAGCAACGATGCGACGGGACGCCGCTCAAGGCCGAGACTGACGGGTGTCATACTCGTGGCGCGAACTGGGTTGCCGCCACCGCGACCTCGTCACCCGAGGCCTCTCTGAATTACCTCGACGTCCCGTACACCGTGGTGCAAGGACGCTGGACGAATCCGATGACGACGCGGCTGCTGCTGGAAGCCGGGGCCACCTACTATTCGTATCGCCACGCCGGTGGTTTCCTGTCCCTGCCCCCCGACGGCATTTTCGACATCGGCGTCACGGAATCGTCCACTGCAATCAACCCGACGACCGGCAGGCAGTACGCACCGCGCTCGAACTACGTCTACCGTGCGCTCTCCGAGTACCGGGACGACACCGCCAGCCCGAACAACTGGAACGCGTCTCTGTCGTATGTGACCGGCTCGCACAACATCAAGGCCGGCTATCAGGGTGCGTTCCAGTCCGCAAGCACCATCCGTCACTCCAACCCCACGCTCTTGTCGTACAACTTCACGCAGGGCGCTCCAACCGGGTTCACCGTGCGAATCCCCGAATGGGGAACGGCCGACCGCACGTGGACGCAGGCGTTTTTTGCGCAGGACACGTGGACTCGCGGCCGCGTCACCTTCCAGGGCGCCCTGCGATTCGACCGCGCGTGGAGCTACAGTCCGGAAGGGCTCAGCGGTTCGCAGGTGGACGCACCGCAGCTCGGATTCAACGCGATCACGTTCCCGCGCACTCCGAGCGTGGACAGCTTCAACGACTTCACGCCGCGGTTCGGCGTGGCATACGACCTGTTCGGCACCGGGAAGACCGCGCTCAAGTTCAGTGGCGGGCGCTATCTCGGTGCGGCCACCAACGGCCTCGCCTACACGCGCAACAATCCCGCCGTGCGGACCGTCAGCAGCGTACCCCGAGGCTGGACCGATCTCGACAACGACCGGGTGGTTGACTGCAATCTCGCCATCCTCACGGCCAACGGAGAGTGCGCGGCGCTGACCGGCAACAACCTGAACTTCGGCGGAGTGTCTGGCCTTCTTACCCAGGTGAACCAGGACACGCTCAAGGGATGGGGCGCACGTGACTACGACTGGCAGTGGAGCATCGGCGTGCAACACGAGGTCCTCCCGCGGGTGTCGGTGGACGTCGCCTACGCGCGCCGATCGTTCTATAGCTTCATCATCACTGACAACCAGGTTCGCGATCCATCGCAGTACGATGCGTGGACGATCAACGCGCCGTCCGACCCGCGGCTCCCGGGCGGCGGCGGATATCCCATCACGATTTACACGCCAACAGCGGCGGCCGCGGCGATCCCCGCTCAGAACTACATCACGTGGGAGACCGATTTCGGACCGGCCCGTTCGAGCTACTGGCAGGGTGTGGACTTCACCGTGAATGCGCGGACGCGCCAGGGACTCACGCTCCAGTTGGGCACGAACACCGGCCGCAAGATCGACGACACCTGCGCGACGGTCGTGAAGATCGACAGCCCCGATCCACGCGACTGCCGCCTGACGCCGCCGTACCAAACCACGGTGCGGGGTCTGGCCAGCTACACGATTCCGCGCGTTGACGTACTGGTGAGCACGGCCATCCGCTCTCAACCGCCGCTGGCGCTCGTCGCGACCTGGCCCGTGCCCAACACCTGCGCGACGCCGGGGTGCCTCTCAGTCCAGAACCTGCTCGGCCGCGTGCCACCGGGCGGAACGGCGGGAGGGAACACGAACGTGGCTCTGCTCGACAACGAGCACCGCCTGTACGCAGACAATCGGCGTACGCAGGTCGATCTGCGCGTGGCCAAGATCTTCCGCTTCGGCAAGAAACGTCTGGACGTCGGAGTGGACGGCGAGAACCTCTTGAACACGAACTACGCAACGAACTACGACAACACGTATCAGTACAGCGTCGGCAACGCGACGACAGGCGGTACGTGGAACAACCCGACGGCGATTTACCCCCCACGGTACGCGCGGTTCAACCTGACGGTGAGTTTCTGAAATGGCGAGGCTGGACGGCATTACAATCGGCCGCGACGGAGGTCATCACATCATGTTCAAAACAGCGCGAGGCGCGTTCGCCGTTCTCGTCCTGGCGTGCACCCTCATTCTCGCCGGACCCCTTACGGCGGCGGCGCCGACTGCGAAGCCGGAAGACGTCGGCCTCTCGACCGAGCGTCTGAAGCGGGTGGCGGAGCTGGTGCAGCGGCACATCACCGCCGGCAGCTTCTCGGGCGCGGTGACGCTGGTCGCGCGCAACGGGCGCGTTGCGTATCACGAGGCGCAGGGCGTCATGGATCTCGAGACGAAGAAGCCGATGGTGAAAGACGGCATCTTCCGGATGATGTCGATGACCAAGCCCGTCATCGGTGTGGCGATCCTGATGATGATGGAGGAAGGCAAAGTCCGCCTCCAGGATCCGGTGTCCAAGTTCATACCCGAGTGGAAGAACATGGTCGTCGGCATGCCGTTGCCGGCAGCGCCCGGCGCGCGCGGCGGCGGTGCAGCACCGGCGGCGGGCAGAGCCGGCGGTCCGCCCGAGCCACGCTTCTACACCGTCCCGATCGAGCGCGAGATTCAGGTCCGCGATCTCCTGACGCACACCTCCGGCGTCGTGAGCGGTCCGATCAGCCAGTTCGCCAACCGCGCCGCGGCCGCAGGACCCAAAGAGACGCTCGCCGACTACGTTCCACGGCTCGGGAAAGTGCCGGTGGAGTTCCAGCCCGGTACCAGGTGGGCGTATAGCGCGGCCGCCGGCTTCGACATCTTGTCGCGCATCGTCGAGGTCGCGTCCGGGATGCCGATCGATCGATTCGTCAAGCAGCGCATCTTCGATCCGCTCGAAATGAAGGACACCTCCTACATCGTCCCCAACGGCAATCCGCGGTTGGTCAAGCTGTATACACGCGGGGCCGATGGACTGCGGCCACAACAGGACCCGAACTTCATGAACGGCGTCTACTTCTCCGGCGGCGGCGGTCTGGTCAGCACGGCGCCCGACTACGCGCAGTTCGCGCTGATGCTCGTCAACGGCGGTGAGTTGAACGGCGTGCGACTGCTCAGCCCGCGGCTCGTCGAGTTAATGGGATCAGTGTTCGCGCCCGACACGCTGCCGGGCCGACCGAAGGGCGAGAGCTACGGCCTGAGCGTCCGCGTCGTCAACGATCCCGTGGCACGCAACTCGTTCCTCTCCGAGGGCAGCTTCGGCTGGAGCGGGGCGTTCGGCACGCACTTCTGGGTCGATCGCAAGGAGAAGCTCATCGCGATTGCGATGACCCAGACATCGAATCAGGAGTTCCTGCGCGACTTCGAGAACATGGTGATGCAGGCGGTCGTCGGCAGCAGCGCGCCGCGAAGCACAGGCACGAATTAGCGACCGGACCACGCCGCGTTCGCACCTATAATCGGCGAGGCATGAGCCTCGCTGCGGGCGACCGTCTGGGCGTGTATCAGATCGTCGGCAAGCTCGGCGAGGGCGGCATGGGCGAGGTCTACCGTGCTCGCGACACCTCGCTCAATCGCGATGTTGCGCTGAAGGTTCTTCCAGCCACGGTCGGCAACGACGCCGGGCGAGTGGCGCGCTTCACGCGCGAAGCACAGACGCTCGCCTCGCTCAATCATCCGAACATCGGTGCGATCTACGGCATTGAATCGAATGCGCTGGTGATGGAGCTCGTCCCGGGCGACGACCTCTCCGAGATCATCAGACGCGGCCCGATGCCTCTCGCCGAGGCGCTGCCGATCGCGAGGCAGATCGCCGATGCGCTCGAGGCGGCGCACGAGCAGAGCATCATCCACCGGGATCTCAAGCCGGGCAACATCAAGGTCAAGTCCGACGGCATGGTCAAAGTGCTCGATTTCGGCCTCGCCAAAGCGGTCGGCGGCGATGGCGGCGTCGGATCCGATCTGATCAACTCGCCGACGCTCACCGTGCAGGCGACCCAGATGGGCATGATCCTCGGGACGGCCGCGTATATGGCGCCAGAGCAGGCGCGGGGAAGAGCCGTCGATCGCCGCGCGGACATCTGGGCGTTTGGCGCCGTGCTCTACGAGATGCTGACCGGCCGCCGGGCGTTCGATGGCGACGACATCTCGATCACCCTGGCGAGCGTGCTCAAGGACGAGCCGACGTGGACGGACCTGCCTGCCGATCTCCCGCCGGCGATCACGCGACTGCTCCGCCGGTGTCTCGAAAAGGACCCGCGTCGCCGGCTCAGCGCCATCGGTGACGCACGGCTCGAGCTCGACGAGCGCGAGCACACTCGTGTGCCGGCCGCGACACCAGCCGTCCCTCGGCGGCCGCCGCTCCTGTCGCGGCTCTGGCCGGCGGCTGCGGGCGTGGTGATCGGCGCCATCGCCGCCGTGGCACTCCTCTGGCCATCTGCGTCACAGACCAGCAGCGCCGTGTCGCGTCTCTCGATCCTTCCTCCACCGGGTGAGCAGGTCTATCCGGATTCGACGGGCGTGGCAGTCTCGCCCGACGGCGCGATGGTCGCGTTCATCGTTGGCTCAGTCACGCGATCCGAGAACGAGCTTTGGGTTCGATCGATCGGATCGATGACGGCTCGGCGACTCGAAGGGACTGAGAGCGCCGCGCTGCCGTTCTGGTCGCCCGACAGCAAGCGCATCGGGTTCTTCACGAATTCGAAGCTGAGAATCGTCTCCGCGTCGGGTGGACGCGCGGAAACGCTGGCCGATGCCCCGAGCGGGCGCGGCGCTGTCTGGACGCGCTCGAACATCATCCTCTTCGCCCCGGACGCGGGTGGACCGCTGTTTCGCATCTCGGCCAACGGCGGAACCCCCGAGCGCGTCACCACACTCGATCCGGCGCGGAAGGAGTACGGGCATCGCTTTCCCACACTCCTGCCGGACGGCGATCACTTCCTGTACGCGTCGCTGCCCGGCAAGGATGGCAAGTTCGACATCTTCGCCGGTTCGCTCTCGGACCACAGGTCGCGAACGCTGGTCGTGTCGCTCGAAGCGGCACCCGTGTTCGCGGAGCCGGGCTGGCTGCTCTATGCACGGCAGGGCGTGCTCACGGCGCTCCCGTTCGACCCAGCGGTTCTCAAGATCACCGGCGATCCCGTGATCCTCGGCGACGAGCCGTCGAGCATCCTCGATCCCCAGACGTCGTGGACGGCGGGCTGGTCGGTCTCGGTATCCGCGTCAGGAGCGCTCGGCTACTACGCCGCGCCATCGCTGAATACGGTCGCCACCTGGTACGACGCGACCGGCGCGTCAACGGGCACGCTGAGCCTGCCGCCGGCTCACTATGAATCGATCACCATCTCTCCCGACGGCGCACGCGGCGTGCTGGTGCGCTCGACGTCGCCCTCGGAGTCGAGTCTCTGGCTGGTGGACGTGGCGCGAGGAGGTGCGACGGCACTCTCCTCAGGGCGTGGTCGCAATGATTCGCCCGTCTGGTCGCCAGACGGCAACCGCGTGGTGTGGGCCAGCGATCGTGACGGAACCCAGAATCTGTACGTCAAGAGCGTTCACGAGGCCGCACCAGAACATTTGCTCTTCGGTTCAGAGCCGTTGTTCAAGAATCCAGCCGCGTGGTCGAGCGACGGCCGTTGGATCGTGCTGACGCAGCTCGATCAGGACACGTCGCAGAACGTCTGGCTGCTCGACGCCTCAGGGACCAAGCCGCCGACGGTCATCGTGCGGGGCCCCGTGCGCGACAACGCCGGTCCCGTGTCGCCCGACGGGCGGTGGATATTGTTCTCCTCGGAAGACAGCGGCCGGTACGAGGTCTACGCGCAGTCGTTCCCGACGCCCGGCCGCAAGACGCAGATCTCTGAGAACGGCGCGACGCGTGCATGGTGGACGCGTGACGGGCGCGCCGTCGTGCTGCTCGGCAGCGATCTGCGAACGCTGTCGCGAGTCGATCTGCAGCCCGGTGAGGTCCTCGGTGTCGGCAAGACGGTGCAACTCGCTCGCCTGCCCGCGGACAACGTGTTCGTGGATGCGATGCCGGATCGGCAGCGGTTTGTCGCGATCGCGCCCGAGCGCACCGGCACCGGCTCGGTCACCATCGTCCAGAACTGGCGCGCGGCACTAACCGAGCGGCCGTGAATCGATTCGATCGGTCTCAGTCGCTGGTCCAGCGTCTCAACGCTGTGCAACGACAAGCATCGCCTTCGCCGCATAGGACCCACTCCGGCGAGTGACATCGGAGTGGATGCCCTGCTTGATCGGATCGTTGCCGTTGAATGTCGTCCGCTTCGCGACGTGATCGCGATAGGGCCGCCATTCGTTGAACACTTCTCTGGTGATCGCGTCGGGGAAGAAGATCTGGCTCGCCACCACTTCGTTGCCGCCGAGGAACACCTTGAAATGCACGTGTGGCGTGCGCCCGCCGTACCAGCTGGGAAAGATCGTGCGGAACTGCACGTGGCCGCCGGCATCGGTGATCTGCGTGCCGCGCAGGTACTGCTGCCCCACTGCCGGCTTGGTCGAGATTCCCCCGACGCCTGACTGTTTCTCGTAGCCGGAATACAGCCCCAACGCATCAGCGTGCCAGACATCGACGCGCGCGTTCGAGAGCGTGGCGCAGTCGCCAGCCCGCACCACCTGCAGCGCCAGATCGAGCGGCGCACCCGGTTGGCCTGAGGTGATGTCCGAGCGAATCAGTTTCGGATCCAGATAGAAGGGACCCTCGCCGGCTTCAGGCGTGAGCACGCAGCGACCCGGCGTCTGCGCTGACACCGGCGTAGAGCTGAGCGCGGCTAAGACGATACCGGAGAGTCCGACGAGCGCGCGGCGTCTGCCAACATCGATGCTGCTCGGCTGCCAGACCGGATTCGTTCGCCGTTTTTCGATCCTGTCCATGCCCGCATGATACGCCCGAGCCGAACGCTCAGTTACGGTGATACGTGACAGTCCCGAGCGGTATCCATTTTTCGGAAGGCGGTGCGTTTGGCTTGATCGCGCGTGTCGATCGCTCGACGGTCAGCGTGTCTCCGGAGACCTGATACACGTGCCGCATGATCGTCTGCGACACCTCGTCGCGACTGCGCGACCGTCGTCTCATTGTCGTCAGCACGAGACTGTTGCCCTCCGCCGACGCCGTAGCCGTTCGTCCATGGGGAAGCTGCGTCTCGGTTCCGTCCAAACGGTAGATCTCGATGGGAAAACCACGAGAACCGTCCGGCTGAAGCCGGACACTACGTTTCTATGTCAATGAGTAGTCCTGCTGTGTACGTGCGTAGTGGATGAAATACTCCAGCGACTCGACGTTGGCCATCGCGGCGCGGTTGGCCGCCTTCTCCACCGGCACGCCCATGAGAATGCGCCGCACCGGCACTTCCATCTTCTTGCCGGTGAGCGTGTAGGGAATCGCGCTGACCTGGAAGATCTTGTCCGGCACGTGGCGTGGAGAGTACTCACGCCGAATCTGTGCCCGGATCTGATCGGCCACGTGCTCGTCGAGCGGCACGTCGTTCTTGGTCTTCACGAACAGCGGCATGAAGAATCGACCACCGGGGAGATCCAGATTGACGATGAGCGAGTCCTCGACCGCCGCAACGCCCAGCAGCGACCGATAGACCTCGGCGGTGCCGATCCGCACGCCGTGGCGATTGAGCGTCGCGTCAGAGCGCCCGAGCACGAAGCACCCACCGCGCGAGTTGATACGGAAAAAGTCGCCGTGGCGCCAGACGCCGGCGTACTGATCGAAATACGATTCGCGGTAGCGACTGCCGTCGCTATCGCCCCAGAAGCCCACCGGCATCGACGGCATTGGCTGCGTCAACACCAGCTCACCCACCTGATCGACGACCGGCTTGCCTTGCTCGTCGTACGAGTAGGCGGCGACGCCCAGCTGGCGCGCCTGGATCTCTCCCGCGTAGATTGGCAGGTTCACCACACCACCCACGAGTCCGGTACAGATGTCGGTGCCGCCGCTCCCCGAATGCGCCCACAGATCCCGCTTCACGTTCTCGAAGAACCAGTTCTGACAATCGGCGGTGACCGGTGAACCGGCGAGGACGATCGTCTCGAGCGCCTCGAGTGCGAAGCGATCCTTGGGCACGATGCCCGCCTTCTCGAGGATGCTCTGGTAGCTCGGGCTCGCGCCGAAGAGATGCGCCCCCGTCTCGTCGGCCATCTTCCACAAGACATCCGGCGTGGGCCAGGCCGGATTGCCGTCGTACAGCACCGGCACGACATCCACGAGCAGGCTGCTGGCCAGGAAGTTCCACATCATCCAGCCGGTGCTCGTGAAGAAGAACATGCGCTGCCGGGCGTGCATGTCCATGTGGAAATGAAACAGCTTCAGCTGCTCGATCGTGATGCCGCCATGGCAGTGGATGATGGGTTTCGGAAGTCCGGTCGTGCCGGACGAGAACAGAATCCACAGCGGATGCGCAAACGGCACCTGCTCGAACTGAAACGACTCGCGGCCCGGATCGGGTCCGGCGAGCACGTCCGACCAGAGCAGCGCGCGCGGCGTGATCGGTGTTCGATCGTCGGGATCGAGATACGGCAGGTGGATCACATGCGAGAGCGTGGACAGCCGGCCGATGATCTCGCGGATGTCGGCACGCCGGTCGAACAGCTTGCCACCGTAGCTATAACCATCGACGCAGAAGATCAGTTTCGGCGCGAGCTGCGAATAGCGATCGAGGACGCCGCGCGTGCCGAAGTCCGGACCACAACTCGACCACACCGCCCCGATGCTTGCCGTCGCGAGCATCGCCACGATGGCTTCGGGCGTGTTCGGCAGATAGGCGACGACGCGATCGCCTGGCCTGAGACCGAGCGCGCGCATGCGCGTGGCGAGCACGCGCACCTGACGCGCCAGCTCGGTCCACGACATCGCGGTGAGCGGCCCGCGCTCGGACAAGTGCAGCAGCGCATCCTCGCCGGGACGTTCGTGGCGCAAGGCGTGCTGCGCGTAGTTCAGCCTCGCGCCCGGAAACCACTGTGCGCCGGGCATGGTTCGCTTGCCGAGCACGCGCGAAGCGGGCGTGGAGAACTCCACGCCGCAGAACTCGGCGATCGAGCTCCAGAACGCATCGAGGTCCGACACCGACCAGCGCCACAGCGCCTCATAGTCGTCAAACCTGTGGCCGCGATCGGCCAGCCAGCGGAGGTAACGAGTGAGATGGGACCGCGCAACCCGCGACGCGGACGGAGTCCAGAGCAGTGTGGTTTCTTCGACCGGCATGCGGAACAAGTGATTGTAATGTCATGAGGGCCGCCCCCTCCATTTGGCGGTATTTTTGCGCCTATGCGCCACGGCACCGACTGTCGATAGAATGTGCGCATGGCGCGGATTCGCGTCGCCATGCTCGCCGCGTTCTGCTTCTGGCCTGCATTACAGCTCGCGCAGTCGCCACGCGCCTCCACCGACAGGCCCACTGCCGTCGTCGCCGAACTGGACGGCATCATCCATCCCATCGCCGCCGAGTACGTGGACGAGGCGATCACGCAGTCGGACAGATCCGGCGCCAGCGTCGTCGTGATCGTCCTGCGCACGCCCGGAGGCCTGCTCGACTCGACGCGCGACATCGTCTCGCGCATGATCGCGTCGCGCGCGCCGGTCGTGGTCTTCGTCGGGCCGTCCGGCGCCCGCGCCGCGTCGGCGGGATTCATTCTGACCATCGCCGCTGACGTCGCGGTCATGGCGCCCGGCACGCACATTGGAGCGGCACACCCAGTCTCCGGCACGGGAGAGTCCACCGACACCGTGAGTGCCACGAAGGCGGCAGAGGACGTCGCGGCATATGTGCGCTCGCTGGCTGAAACGCGGAAACGGAATGTCGGATTGGCCAGCGATGCCGTGATGACGAGCCGCGCGTTCACCGACGTCGAAGCGCTCGCCGCTTCTCCGCCGCTGATCGATTTGGTCGCACAAGATGTCCCCGATTTGCTGCGGCGACTCGACGGCCGAACTGTGCGACGGTTCGACGGCAGCGAGGTCACGGTGCGAACGGCCGATGCCGTCATCCAGAGGGTGGAGATGAGCCGGCGGCAGCGGTTCCTGAGCGCCATCGCGCATCCGCAAATCGCCTACCTTCTGCTGACGCTCGGCATCCTCGGGCTGACCGTGGAATTCTGGAATCCGGGGGCCATCGCCCCTGGCGTCGCCGGCGGCCTGTGCCTGCTGCTCGCGTTCTTCGCGCTGCAGATCCTGCCGGTGAACACGACCGGACTACTCCTGGTCCTGTTTGGCCTGGCGTTGCTGCTCCTCGAGTTGAAGGTGCCGAGCTTCGGCGCATTGGGCATCGGCGGCACGATCAGTCTCGTGATCGGATCGGTCATGATGACCCGCACGGTGCCGGGCGTCACCGTCCCCTTGCGAGTCATCCTGCCGGTTGCGCTGTCGGTCGCCGGCATCCTGCTGTTCCTGGGACGGCTCGCCATCCTGGCTCAGCGCCAGCGTCCGGTCACTGGAGCCGACGCGCTGATCGGGCTGCATGGTCGCGCCCGTACTCCGCTTGCACCTGATGCCGCAGGACAGGTCGATGTCCGCGGCGAGATCTGGCGAGCCGAGAGTACAGTGTCGCTCAGCGCCGGCGATCCGGTGAGAGTCACGGCAGTGAACGGACTGACCCTGTTGGTGGAGCCTGCCGGCGCCCCGACGCGCCAAGGAGCGGATTGATGGACGGTCTGACATTGTCTCCCACGCTCATCATCTTGATGGTGGTGGTCGTGTACGTACTCACCTCGATTCAGATCCTCGCGGAATACGAGCGCGGCGTCATCTTCCGCCTGGGCAAGCTGCTGCCGCAGCCGAAGGGACCGGGGGTCGTTCTGGTCTTCAGGCCGATCGATCGTATCGTTCGCATCAGCCTGCGGACCGTCGTCCACGATGTACCGCCGCAGGACATCATCACGCGTGACAACGTCTCTGTGAAAGTGAACGCGGTGGTCTACTACCGCGTGCTCGATCCGCGCCGGGCGGTCGTCGAGGTCGAGAATTACAGTTACGCGACGTCCCAGCTGGCGCAGACCACGCTGCGCAGCGTCCTCGGACAGGCCGAACTGGACGACCTGCTGGCGCAGCGCGATCAATTGAACCAACAGCTGCAGCACATCCTCGACACCCAGACCGATCCGTGGGGCATCAAAGTATCGGCGGTCGAAGTCAAGCACGTGGATCTCCCGCAGGACATGCAGCGCGCCATGGCCAGACAGGCCGAGGCCGAACGCGAGAAGCGGGCGAAGATCATCCACGCCGAAGGCGAGCTGATCGCGTCTGAGAAGCTGTCGCAGGCGGCGGCCGTCATCGGCCGCGAAGCCGGCGCGATGACGCTGCGCTATCTGCAGACACTGAATGAGATTGCCGCCGAGCAGAATTCCACGATCGTCTTCCCGCTGCCGATGGATTTGCTGCCGCTGCTGCGCAAGCCGACATAAGCTCAAGGCTGGAGCGCCGTATACTGACGCCGCTCACGAGGTGACCTGATGCGGCGCTCATATTTCCGTCTATGCCTCTGGCTCGCGGCCAGCATGGCCTGCGCGTTCTTCGTCCACGGGGTTGCAGCACAGCAGACGGTGCCATTCGAGAACGGCACGCCCGTGGCCCCGAATGGGTTCGAGCCTCACGCGATCCCGGCCGAGCCGATCGAATACGACACCGCTGAAGTCATGCGGATCCGCGTCGTTCCGGTTGCCCGCGGCCTCGTGAACCCGTGGAGTCTCGCCTTCATCCCAAATGGCGACATGTTGGTCACTGAAAAGGAGGGGCGCCTGCGAATCATCCGCAATGGGGTGCTCGATCCGAAGCCCATTCCTGGAGCGCCGATGGTTCGTGTTCAGGGTCGCTCCGGCCTGATGGATGTCGTCCTGCATCCGCAGTTTGCCACCAACCGACTGATCTACTTCTCCTATCTGAAGCCTGTCGGCAATGAGCGACAGGCCGTGTTGACCGTGGCTCGCGGGCGCTTCGATGGTTCGGCCATTACTGAGCTGAAAGACATCTTCAGTGCTGGACAGGGAGTGAGTGGGCCGTCTCGGCTCGCCTGGGGACGCGACGGCAAGCTTTACATGACGACGCCGAGCGGTGGGAACGGGGCCAGCTCACAAGATCCCAACGCCTACTCAGGCAAGATCCTTCGGCTCAATGACGATGGCACGGTGCCGGCGGACAACCCGTTCGCCGGTCGCGCCGGACACAAACCGGAGGTTTATACGCTCGGCCACCGCAACTCGCTCGGACTCGCCGTTCATCCGGTCACCGGCGAAGTGTGGCAGAACGAGATGGGCCCGAACGGCGGCGACGAGATCAACATCTTGAAGCCAGGCGCCAACTACGGGTGGCCGCTCCTCAGCCTCGGTCGCACCTACACCGGACCATGGCAGTCGCCAACGTTCTCCAAGGAAGGCTTCGAGTCGCCTGTCGTGTACTGGATGCCATCGATCTCACTTTCGGGGATGACCTTCTACACGGGCAGCAAGCTCCCGAAGTGGAAGGGCGACGTCTTCGTGGGCGGACAACGGACCGGCGAGATCCCAGGAACGGGACGCCTCGATCGGATCCTCGTCAACGACAAGCTCGAGGAGCTGCGTCGCGAGTCGCTGCTCGTGCCGCTTGGGATGCGCATTCGTGACGTGCGGCAGGGGCCCGACGAGCTGCTCTATGTCGTCGTCGATCACGATCAGAATGGCGGCATCTTGCGAATCGAGCCATCGGCGACGCAGCAGAAACCAACGACCTATCCGACTCGACCACCTCGCTGAACTTGGTCCTTGGTCCTTGGGCCTTGGTCCTTGGGACTGGACCATCGTCAACCCGGCAGCCCACTGCCTCGTCTAACGCGCCGTATGCGTTTCGACGATCTCGTCCGCGACATCCGACATACCGTCCGAGGGCTTCGGAGAACGCCGGGATTTACCCTGGCCGTGGTGCTGACGCTCGCCCTCGGCGTTGGCGGCAACACCGCGATCTTCTCGGTCGTGGATCAGGTACTGCTGCGGCCACTGCCCTACCCGCAGGGCGACCGTCTCGTGCGAATCTACGAACGCAACCTCAACGCGCGCAATCCGGATGCGCGCTACTCGAATGGCGTCTCCCCTGCCAACTGGCTCGACTGGCAGGCACGTAGCAAGACGCTGAGCACGATCGGCATCTGGTTCACCGTCACTCGGACGCTCACCGGCTATGGCGAGCCGCAGCAGCTCAATGCCCAGTTCGTCTCGTGGGAGTTTTTTCAGACGCTCGGCGTCACTCCACTTCTCGGGCGCACGTTGACCGCCGACGATGACCGCCCCGCCGCGCCCAATGCGCCGCGCGTGGCGCTCCTCAGCTACGGCCTGTGGGAGCGACGTTTCGCCGCCAACCGCGACATCGTCGGGCGTGTGATTCAGTTGGACGACGCGCCATTCACGGTCGTCGGCGTGATGCCGAGAGGCTTTCGCTTCATTCAACAGGACATCGACTTCTGGAGCCCGTTCGGGCTGAATCGGGATCTTCCATGGCGTGACGTGGCCGGGCGTTTCATCGATGTCGTGGCACGCATCGCGCCCAACGCCACGTTCGCCTCGGCCGACGCAGAGATGCGGAGTATCGCCGCCGATCTCGCGGCGACCTACCCGATGAACAAGGATCATTCGGTGACGCTCGTGCCGCTGCGCGAGGAATTCACTGGAGAGGTGCAACGCTCACTCGTGGTGCTCTACGCCGCAGTGGGTGTGTTGCTCGCGATCGCGTGCTTCAATGTCGCCAATCTGCTCCTGGCGCGTTCCGCAGCGCGACGACGTGAGATCGCCGTCCGCACTGCTCTCGGCGCCGGACGCGTGCCGATCGTCAGGCAGCTGCTCGTCGAGAGTCTGCTCCTGGCGGTCGGCGGTGGTCTTCTGGGTCTCGCGCTCGCCCGGTGGAGTCTCGACGCCCTCCTGGCGTTTTCGCCTCCCGGACTGTTGAGCGTGTCGGAGCTGACCATCGATCAGCGGGTGCTGCTGTATGCGCTTGGCCTCTCTGTGCTGACCGGCGTCGTCGTTGGACTGATGCCCGCGGTCTCGCTCGTCCGACGATCCGTCCTGGCGCACCTTCACCAGAGCGGTCATCGTGTCACACAGTCCGCACGCCTTCGTCAGTCGCTCGTCGTGGCGCAGGTGACGATGACGATCGTCCTGCTCTGCGCGGCGGGTCTGCTCGTACGCACGGTGATCGCGCTCAACGGAGCCAGTGGCGGGATCGATCGAAGCAATCTGCTGACGATGGAGGTGACGCTGCCGAATACGCGTTACACCGGTGAGCGGATTTCGGGCTTCGTGAGGCAGGCGCTCGACGCAATCCGATCGCTGCCGGGCGTTGAGTCTGCTGGCGCCGGCAATAGTCTGCCCATCATCGGCGCTCCGCGTGGCGGTACGGGGTTCCATCGACTGGGAACTCCGGAGGTCCCGCGCAATCGCTTACCGAGCACCACTGTGCGCGTGGTGACGCCCGGCTACTTCCGCACGCTGCGAATCCCGATCGTGCGTGGGCGGGAGTTCACCGACAGCGATCCCGCAAACGGCTTCATCGTCAATGAGGCGTTCGCGCGCGCGTACCTCCAGGATGTTGATCCGCTCGCAACATCGATCATGGTGCGCATGCAGCAGGAGAACCCGTATCTGCCGATTGTCGGCGTCGTTGGCGACGTGCCCAGCGGTTCCGTTCGCGGCCAGGCGACCCCCACCGTTTACTACAGTCAGCGGCAGATGCCGCAGCAAGGCCTGTCGTACCTGATCAGAACGACGCAGCCGGAAGCGCTCTCACGCCGCGCGGTGGAAGCGCTGCACGGGATTGATCCGAATCTTGCCGTCACCTTCGTGCGCACGTTCGAGAACGCGATGAGCGAAAGCATCGCGCGCGAGCGACTGAACGCGCTCGTGTCCACGGCGTTTGGACTGAGCGGACTGCTGCTTGCGGCGCTGGGACTCTACGGCCTCCTGGCGTTTCTCGTGACCGAGCGGACCAAGGAGATCGGCATCAGGATTTCGCTCGGGGCGCCACTGGCTCGCGTGACGGCGTCCGTCGTCGGCAGTGGACTACGACTCGCCGCGATCGGTGCGTGCGTTGGAGTCGGCGCGTCATTGCTGATTGGCCGCTGGCTGGAGTCGCTGCTGTTCGGCGTCAAGCCGTACGACGCGACCACCTATCTCGTCGCGCTTGGATTGATCTCTCTCGTGGCTGGAGTGGCGTCGTACGTGCCGGCACGACGCGCGGCCGGCGTGGAGCCGCTCGCCGCGCTGCGTCAGGAATGACGCTGGTCACCGGCGCGGCTCAGTTATCCGTCGGCCGCTCGATGCGATCGATGACGAGCACCTCCACGGGCGCGCGCGTTCGCTGCAAGCGCAGCCCCAGCTGCTCGCGGACCGCGCCAGGCAGAGTCGGAACCTCGGTCGTGGGCAGGTCCCGAAAAGCCGGCGCCGCGTTTGCGCTGAGGGCGACGTCTCCGGCAAACCTCAGATCGATGTCGAAGCGTCCTTCGACGCCGGTGCGATCGACGACAGCCTGGTTGAAGCTGGCGATCAGGCCGAAGAACATCGCGATGTCCCGCATGCGCATTTGACTGGCGCCCATCCTCGACACGGGTCCGTAGACGTAGAAGAACGGGCAAAAGTACGGCTTCTTATCGTCGGTCGGGAAGATGGCTCGATTTGTCGTATCGAGGTCAACCAGATCGAACGGACCCAGGCATTTCTCCGTTGATGGCTTCAACCCGGGACCGAGCCGTCCATCCGCACGATCCAGGACCAGCTCGTAGATGTCTCGCTCACGCACTTCGTTGTGGGCCTCGAACTGGAATCGATCGGCAAGCAGCGCACGCAGCATCGCCGCGGCGGACGGTGCCGGAACATTGCGGACCCGCTGCGCCTCGAACGGCTTCGCGGTCACCGCGTTCACTTCGTAACGCTCGGAGTCGATCCACTCAGGCCCGTCAACGATGAAGCTGCGCGGGACGTGCTGGAGGTTGTAGCCGTTGCGAATCAGCTCGCGTACCGTGATGTTCGGCGCGATGACGCGGTTGCCGCGAACGGTGACCAATTGTCCCTGGCTCGACGGCGGCAACACGCCGGAGAGATCGCGTTTGATCGACGCCGCGTCGAAGCGCGGTGCGTCGGCAGGAACGGCGTCTATGCGGAGACCGATGCCCTGCGGCCCGGCGATCGACAACACTGGCTGACCACTCGGCCGCGGCTGCTGCGCGGACACTACCCAAACAGCGCCCACCATCATCGGGGCGACGATGCCGACGATCACGGCCACACGCTTCGCGGTGCGAAGCATCGGCGAATTATAGGCGCCTACCCGACGATCCTGCGCGGCCATACAGAGCGCAGCTGAGCTATTTGAAACTCACCACCGTGCCGTCAGGTTTGGCCACCATCGCCGTCTTGCGTGTGCCGCGCACCGTCAGACGATATTCGACGTTGGCGCCGCGCGTGACCTTCAACCCGCTGCCATAGATGGCGCGCGGATGTGAGTGCATCGCCGCCGCCACCGGCGCCGGCAGATCCTTCTCCTCCACTTGTTCGGCGATTTCGATCACCGTGCCGTTCGCGTCGTAGAGCAGGATTCGGCGCTTGCCGTTCTGCGTGCTGTCGATGCGGAAGACCGCTCGATTGTTGTCGCGCTCCTGAGCAACGGCAGCGATCGTCGAAGCCGGATACGCCTTCTCGAAGACGCTCTTGACGGCTGGCGGCAGCGTGGCCGTCGCCGGCGCCTGTGCAAACGACGTCGCGGTGAGAACCAGGACGACGGCCAGTATTCGCATCTCTTTCACTCCTAGTCCAGCCTCTGTGCCCGCCACGGCAACCCCGGTGTGTCGGGCGCTTCGACGAACAGGACCACACGGCTTTCGCGCCAGTTGGGACGCAGATGCTTGCCCACGTCGATCTCGTCACCCGCAAAGGCTGCTCCCGTCACAGTCCGGATATCTGCAACCCCGCGGTCGCGTATGGCCGCTGCGGACTGCACGCCGCTGAACCGATCGGGCCACGGCCACTCGCCGAGGTGCACAACGCGACCATGCTCGCCGCCGGCGGCGAGCGCAATAGCCGCGAGCGCACCGATGATGCCTTGATTGGTCCCACCGAGCCCCTCGAGATAACACTCGGAGCGAGCGGCGACTGCGCGCGCATCGTTCTGATTGACGACTTCCGTCGTCGCACGCGCCGCGAACGCGATCATGTCGTCGGAGGCCGTGGTCGCCACAGCAAGACCGGGATCGCTGCCCTCGACGAAGAAGTCCTGCATTTCCGCGCGCACGGACGCGATGAGCTCTTCGCGAGGGATATCGTCGCCGTGCGGCAGCTGAATCGACGCCGAGCCGTTGCCGCTCGTGAACGGCACGCGCGGATCGAAGAACAGCTGGTGCCGGCACACGATCGCATTCCTGGCGACGTGCCCCAGCCGGCGAACGATCTTCCGCGCGAGCTGGTTCGTGCCGGGGCTGCCGACGATGTCCGTGTCGTCAATGCCGACGTAGATCACCCTTGAGTCCGTCCGTTCGTGCGGTCGTTTAAGTGGAACCAGCAGAATGCGCCCAGCAGACCGGCCATGATCCCTGAGAGCGTGTATGTGACCGACGCCTGCAGCCACCAGCTGTCGAACGGTCGCGCGCCGACAGCGACGTCGAGACCAAGAACCTTGAACGCCGCACGAGATCCCAGCGCCAGCAGGTTGGTCACCACGCCCGAGAGGACCAGGGCTCCATACACGCGCCAACCGCCGCGCGCGTGCCGCACCGCGACGTCCATCATCGGTCCGAGCAGCAGCAGGCTGACCGACGACCCCGAGCCGAAGCTGGCGCCACCCACTGCCGAGAGCAGCCACGCGGTTCCCATCGCTCCGGCGCTCATCACGGAGCCGGCAAGACGGCGCGGCGCCAGCGACAAGCCCAGAACCATCGGCAGCGCTGCGAGCACGATCGAGTGCCCCGGGATGCGCAGCGAGAGCTTCACATACGTGACTGCGGCTGCGGCGGCGGCGCCACACGACAGCAACAGCACCAGTTCGGCAGCGGACACGCGGCTCCGGACGCGAACCGGCGAAGGAAAGCGGGCCGCGCCTACCAGACCATCGTGAACGGCGAACCAGTCGTTGTACATGTGAGTACTTTCAGTTTGCGCGCACGCGCAGCGTCACCACCGCGGCTCGTCCCTCGCGCGGCAGACCGTACGCTTGATCGTACAGACGATCGAAGAGATTCATGACGTCGAGCGCCAGTTCGAAGCGGCGGGCCAGCCGCTGCGTGAACCCGAGGTCCACAACCGTGTAGGCGTCGGCCTGCATTTGCACAGGAGTCGCTCCGCGGGAGTCGAAGAACTGCGAGCCCGTTTGATAGACCGCGCCGCGGACGGTAGACGCCGCAATCGGCGACCACAGCCACTCGAGGCTGCCGCGATGCCGGGGACGTGTTTGCAGTGGACGCGTACCGGTGGGCGTCGCGCTCACTGAATGGAGATAGCTATAGCCGCCGCGCAGGTCCAGCCGCGGGATGCGCGCGGTCTGGACCGTCAGTTCCGCACCTCGGAATCGGTACCGGTCCTGGTTGGCGAACGGCAGTCCCGACAGCCGCTCGATGAAATCTCTCGCATGTGTGCTGAAAACCGCCACGCCAACCGTCGATGCTGTCCCGACCCGATAGTCGGCTCCGGCGTCCACGCCGTTGGCGTGCTCGGAACGCAAGTCCGGATTGCCCGACGAGGTGTTGAACAGCTGATCGATGGAAGGCACTCGTATCTTTCGTGTGGCCGACGCATGCAGCCGCAGCAGGTCGGTCGCGTCGAAGGAGACGCCGGCGAGCCACGTCGGGGCCGTCTCAGTGACATCGCCCGGACGCTGCTGCACATTGACCGCAGCGCCGATCACTGTGCCCAGGCGTGCGATCGGACGAACCTGCCACTCGGCACCGGTCGAGTAGATGTCCACCTGCCGATCGAGCGCGAACGAGCGAACACCGAACGAGGCCGGACTGCTTCCGCCGCTGCGGCCACCGCCACCTCCGCCGCCACCGCCGGAACTGCCGGTCGTCGCGACGTCACGGATCACGCCGTCCGAGTCGAACGCTTCGCGACGCTGATTGAGCGCCACTCTCAACCAGCCGAATCGCTCCAGGTCGAGCCGGCCCAGCGCGCTACTTCCGGTGATCGTCGTTCGCTCTCGTGACTGAAATGTTCCCTGGACGAGTGGATCATCCATCGACGAATACGTCGCATCGTCGTATCGGGAGCGGTCCTCGCGCTGGCGGTTCCTGAACACCCAGCCGCGGACGTTGAAGCGCTGCCACGCCGCGATCACAACGGACACCTGCCCCGAAGCGGATCGATAGTCTTCGACGCGCTCGAAGCGGGGTTGCTGCGCGAAGATGTCGCTGGTGTCAGCGATCGTCCCACCGGGGACGCCGTAACTCCCGCCGCCGAAGAACCATTCCGAAGCGATCGAGACCGCAGAGGACGGACGGTAGCCGACAGCACCGCGAATGTCGTCTCGATCGCGGTCGCTGTTCTGACGAAGGTCACCATCCTCGAGCGGCGTCGGCGTGAAGGAGCCGGGAAGGCGGAATCCGTCGGTGCTGTAGCCTGTTCCCGTCGCAGTGAATGACCACTTCCCCACCGTTCCGGCGTAGCGTCCGCCGACACCCTTCTGATTCGATGTGCCGCTGCTGACCTCGAGCGAGGCTTCAGGCTTGTCATCAACGGTCGTGATCTCGATGACGCCGGCCATGGCATTGTCCCCGTACAGCACTGAACTGCTGCCGTAGCTGACCTTGATCTCACGAATGCTCTTGGTCGAGATGCGGGCCGGGTCGAACTGCCCATCCGCCGTGGAGTTGACGAGCACACCGTTGATCACCAGGAGCACATGACGCGAGCGGAAGCCGCGCATGTCGATTCGCGGCGTGCCGTCGCCGCCCGTGCGGACGTAGATGCCTGGAACGAGCCTGAGCGCCTCGTCGAGCGTTCGCGCGTTCCGCGCCTCGATGTCAGCGCGAGTGATCCGCCGGGTGGTGCCTACCTGCTCGACGACTTCGGACGGCTCGGTGATCGAAATGGAAAAGGTCGGGATGTTCTGGGCGCCGGCGCTGATCGGCTGCAGTATCAACCAGGCCACAAGCGCACGGCGTGTGGCGTGTATTGCGTTCGCGGACTCCACGACGCGTCAGTCCACGCCAAAGGCGAGCAGGACGTTTCCGGCCGACGCACCGCTGCTGATGGCGTAACCAGTCGAGATGTAGACCATCCCGTCCACGACGACGGCGCCGGCGGTGGCGATCGCGCCGCCACGTGCAGCGACCTTGTTCACGGTGGCGAAATCCTGCGCCGTGTTGAACTCCCACAGCTGCTTGCCATCACTCGCCGACACCGCGAAGAGTCGCCCGTCGCCTGAGCCCTGGAAGACGACGCCGGGGATCGCGGTGGGCGCAGCGCCGAGCCCCGCCGTGCCGCGGCCGCCAGGACCCGGCGCGGTGAACACCCACGCGGTTTTTCCATCCGCTGATTGCACGGCGCCAAGACCGGCGGCCCCCATTCCGTAATACGTCTGGCGCTGATCCGCGGCGCCGCCCCAGACGATCGCGCCACGTCCGCGTCCGGTGAAGCCGACCGCCTGTCCTGCGGGATTGACGCGGAACAGCACCGCGCCGTTGTTATCAGGATCGACCGCGAGCACGTCCGCGCCCTTCGTGCCCACCAGCAGGGCCCGCTTGCCGTTCGAGAGCGTCACAAGGATCGGCGAGTTGCCGATGTCAAAGTCGGGACCCATCACCTCAGGACAGGCCTCGCTGCGATTCGGTCCAGCGCAGCCACCCATGAACAGATCCTTGTCAACCGAGCGCCGCGACCACAGCACCTTACCGGTTTTGAGATCCAGTGCGAGCACGGCGTCGGTCAGCGGCGACTCCGGTGGCGTCACGGCATCACCGGTACCAACGTAGAGCGCGCCGCGAACGGGATCGATCGTCGGCGAATTCCACACACCGCCCGTGGCCGGTCCATACAGCTGCGCGCCGTTCGCGGGTTTCTTCCACGGCTTGGCCGGTTCGGCCAGATAGGTCTTCCAGATTTCCTTGCCGGTGTTGGCGTCGAGCGCCGCGACTCCCCCGCGCGCGGTGCAGCACGGGTAGTCCTTGTTGCCGCTGTTGAACTCCTCGGAGCCGGAGATCGGCACGTAGACGCGCCCTTCGTGATACTTCACGCTGCCGGTGATGCGCGCGACGACGTGATCGTCCACGCGTGTCTTCCAGAGTTGCCGCCCGGTCTGCGCATCGAGCGCAAAGATGTTGGCGTGTCCGTCGCCAAAGAACACGGCCCACCGCGTGGTGCCTTGACCACTCACCGCGCCGACCATCGGCGAGTTGCGCACGATCGATCCGTTCTGGAACGACCAGTAGACGCAGCCGGTCTTCGCGTCGAGGGAGTAGGTGTAGCCGTTGTCGCCGGACGCAAACACGCGGCCCGACACGACCGTCGGCTGCGAGTTGTTCGTCACGCCTTTCGGAAAGCCGAAGGCCCACTTCAGTTTCAGCTTGGAGACGTCGGCTGCCGTGAGTCGTGCGGCAGCTGCAGACTGGAAGCGCGTGTTGGCGAGGTCGGCCCCCCATCCATTCCACGACGGACCGCTCGACGGATCGCGCATCGGCGGATTCGCCGTGCACTTGTTCGGCATCGCCGACGCCTCACCGGCGCCGAGGCTGCCCAGCGGCCGACCGCTCATGAACTCGGCCACGCGCTGCTTCTGGATGTCGCTCAGCACGACATTGCCGTGATTGCGGCCGGCCAGCGCGTCGTTGATGCGCTCCGGTGTCAGCTGCCGGATGCTCGCCGCCGTCGGCGTCCCGTCCGGCGATTCGTTGCGATGGCATCCGTAGCACTGGCCTTGAAACGTCGCCCAACCGCTCTCGGTGCCAGGCAGTCCTCCGCGTCCCGCGGGCGGCGCAGCCGCCTGCGGCGCGGCAGGTGGTGTCGTTTGAGGCGCGGGCGCTTGCGCGGCGATGAACGCAGTGCAGACGAAGATCGCAACGGCTGACAGGATGCCGATAACGGTTGCTCGGTCGATACGGCGCACGGGCAAAGTCCTCCGCCGATAAGTGTATGTTCTGACGAAAGAAACAACCAACGGAGCCTGCTTTCCGCGCCGTGCGCGCTTCGACCATAATGCGCGACGTGCCGACTGTTCGTGAAGCTGTTGTGTGCCTGCTGCGCGAGCTGGGGATGACTACCATCTTCGGTAACCCCGGCTCAACCGAACTGCCGTTCTTCCGCGAGTTCCCCGACGATTTCCGCTATGTCCTGGGCCTGCAGGAATCCGTGGTCGTCGGCATGGCCGACGGCTACGCGCAAGCCACGCGCAATGCAGCGCTCGTCAACCTGCACTCCGCGGCTGGCGTCGGCCACGCGATGGGCAACATCTTCACGGCCTACCGCAACCGCACACCGCTCGTCATCACCGCGGGACAGCAGGCGCGATCGATCCTGCCCTACGAACCGTTTCTCTTTGCGACGCAGGCGACGCGGCTACCCGAGCCTTACGTCAAGTGGAGCATTGAACCGGCGCGCGGCGACGACGTGCCCGGCGCGATCGCGCGGGCCTATCACGTCGCCATGCAGGCGCCGTGCGGACCAACCTTCGTGTCGATTCCGGTGGACGACTGGGACCGCAACGCGGAACCCTTTGCCGCACGCACGGTCAGCCGATCGACACATCCCGATCCGACGCTCATTGCCACCATTGCCGAGCGGCTCGATCGCAGCAGCCGTCCGGTGTTCGTCGTCGGCCCGGGCGTGGACCGCAACGACGCATGGGACCAGGTGGTCGCACTCGCCGAGCGTCATCAGGCGCTGGTGTGGGTCAGCCCGATGTCGTCGCGCTGCAGCTTCCCCGAACGTCATCCGCTGTTCGCGGGATTCCTGCCGGCGATGCGTGAGCAGATCGTCAAGCACCTCGACGGCCACGATCTGATCGTTGCCTTCGGTGCGCCGGTCTTCACGTATCACATCGAAGGCTTCGGGCCGCACATTCCGCCCGGCTCCGATCTCATCCAGATGATCGACGATGGCGACGTGGCCGCGTGGTCGCCGGTCGGCACGGCCATCGTGTGCAGCGTGCGCCACGGCGCGGCAGCCCTGCTCGAGCGATCGCGTCCGCCGGCGCGGTCAGCGCCGAAAGGGCGAAGCGCGCCGCCGCCGGTGAATCCTGGCGATGGCATCTCGATGGCGTATCTGATGCAGGTCTTGTCCACGCTTCGTCCGCCCGACAGCGTTCTCGTCGAGGAGTCGCCGTCGAGCCGCCGGACGATGCAGATGTATCTGCCGATCGAACGGCCGAACAGTTTCTTCACCTGCGCGAGCGGTGGTCTTGGACACAGCATGCCCGCCTCGGTCGGCGTCGCGCTTGCGCTGTCGTCGAGGCGCAAGGTCATCGGACTATTCGGCGACGGCTCGGCGATGTATTCCATCCAGTCGCTGTGGTCGGCGGCCGACCTCAAACTGCCGCTGACGATCGTCATCGTGAACAACGGCGGGTATGCGGCGCTGGCGGAGTTTTCGTCGCACTTCAACATCAAGCAACTGGTGGGCGCACAGCTGCCGGGGATCGATTTCGTTGGGTTGGCGCGATCGATGGGCTGCGACGCCATCCGCGTGGAGCGGCCGCAGGATCTCGTGCCGCGGCTGACCGCGGCGCTGCAGTCGCCCAAGCCCTATCTCGTTGACGTGGCGGTTGTATGACGGGCATACCTCTGTCGGTGGCAGAATCGGGCCGGCCCGCGATCAGCGCGTCTCAGCGTCGCATGCTGGTCTCGTGCTTCCTCGGCACGACCATCGAGTGGTACGACTTCCTGGTCTACGGCTTCCTTGCGCCGATTACCTTCAACAATCTGTTCTTCCCGACCTTCAGCCCGCTGGCCCGTACGATCCTCGCGTTCGGCGTGTTTGCCGTAGGATTCGCCGCCCGGCCAATCGGTGGCGTCTTCTTCGCGCATTTCGGCGACCGCGTCGGACGTAAGCCAATCATGGTGTCCACGTTGATCCTCATGGGCGCCTCCACCACGCTGATCGGGTTTACACCCACGTACGTCCAGATCGGCATCGCCGCGCCGATCGTCCTCGTCGTCCTGCGCTTCCTCCAAGGTTTCTCACTCGGGGGTGAATCTGCGGCGGGGCCGCTGCTGGCGATGGAGAGCGCACCGGGGAACACGCGGGGCTACTTCGCGGCGCTGGTGTCCAGCGGTGCTGCCGCCGGCACCGTGCTGGGTGCGCTGGCGGTGTTCGCTGTCGGCACGCTGCCGCAGGAGCAACTGCTCTCGTGGGGCTGGCGGCTCCCGTTCATCGCCAGTGCGCCGATCTTCGCGATCAGCTTCTATGTGCGCATGAAGGTCGAAGAGTCGCCGATCTTTCAGCGGGCGATTCAGCGAGCGGCGCCAGCGCGTGTGCCGCTGCTCGCCGTGTTGCAGCGATGCAAGGTCGCAACGCTGCAAGTCCTGTTCTGCGCGATGGCGGAGTCCTCGACGTTCTACTTCACATCAGTGTTCGGCCTGTCGTACGGGCTGCAGACGCTGAAGCTCAGTAACAGCCTGCTGCTGTCAGGCGTCGCGATGGGAAATGCGATCGGCATCATCACCAATCCCGTGTTCGGTGCACTTTCCGATCGCATCGGTCGCCGGCCGCTGCTCGGCGCGTCGTATTTCCTCGCGGCGGTCTACGTGCTGTTCCTGTTCTTCCCGCTTCTCCGCACCGGCGATCCGGCCATCGTGATCCTCGCGATGGCCATCCCGGGCGCGCTCCTGCAGCCGATGTCACTCGCCGTCAGCGGCAGCTTCTATCCGGAGCGGTTCTCTGACGCGAAGCTGCGGCTGTCTGGGGTGTCACTCGGACGTCAGCTCGGCACGATCCTCGGCGGCGGACTGATGCCGATGATCGCCGCGTCGCTGCAGGCGTGGTCCGGCGGTTCGCTGACCTGGGTGCTCGCCTACTTCGTGCTGATCTGCGGTCTGGCTGTTGGCGCCGTCATGTCCGCGAGCGAAACCGCGAAGGTGGAATTGACCACATGAAACGCGGCTCATCACGATTGGCATGTCCCTGACCGCCGGCGACCGGCTCGGCGCCTACGAAGTGATCGCACTGCTCGGCGCTGGTGGTATGGGCGAGGTGTATCGAGCCCGCGATACGAGCCTCGGGCGCGACGTCGCGCTGAAAGTGTTGCCCACCGCCTTCGCGCTCGATCCGGATCGCGTCGCCCGTTTCAGGCGGGAGGCGCAGGTGCTGGCCGCGCTGAATCATCCTCACATCGCCTCGATCTACGGGCTCGCGGAATCACCGGACGGGCTCGCGCTGGTGCTGGAGCTCGTTGACGGGCCGACGCTGGCCGACCGCCTCATACATGGCCCGCTCACGCTCGACGAGGCAATCTCGATCGCTCGCCAGGTCTCGGAAGCGCTCGAAGCCGCCCACGATCACAACATCATTCATCGTGATCTGAAGCCGGCCAACATCAAGGTGCGCGACGACGGCACGGTGAAGGTGCTCGACTTCGGTCTCGCGAAAGCGTTTGCGCCGGGCAGCACCGACGCCGATGCCTCGCAATCGCCGACCCTGATCAGTCCTGCCGCCACGCGCATCGGCCTCATCCTCGGTACCGCCGCCTACATGAGCCCCGAGCAGGCGCGCGGCAAGACCGTGGACAAGCGCGCGGATGTCTGGGCGTTCGGCTGCGTCGTGTACGAGATGCTGGTCGGCACGCGTCCATTTGCCGGCGACGATGTGTCTCAGACGATGGCGCGGGTCATCGAGCGCGAACCCGACTGGGAGGCGCTGAGCCGCGTCGCTCCCTCGTCTGTCGTCCGCGTCATTCGCCGCTGCCTGCAGAAGGACGTCCATCAACGGCTTCGCGACATCAGCGACGTGCGGCTCGAGCTCCTCGATGCCGTCGCCGCGCCGGAACGACGCGACGGCACGCCGCCAGCGACTGCTGGTCGCTCGCGACTATCAAGCGCATTGCTTGTGATCGCAGGTCTGATTCTTGGCGTCGTGGGTGCCTCCGTGCTGACGACGTTCCAACGTGGCGCGGCCCCGGTGCGCACCAACACCGCAGCGCGTGTGAGCACCGAGATCCGCGTCCCGCCCGACGCGCTCCTGGCCGTTGACGCCGCTGCCGCCAACATCGGCTTTGACTCCACGTTGCTGGACCTGTCACCCGACGGGCGCACGCTCGTGTGGGTGGGCTCATCGTCAGATGGGAGCGTCCGGCTGTTCGCGCGCCAGCTCGATAGCTTCGAGAC